>Ga0136616_10002061_pt1 | contig 10607 bp, 3 predicted proteins | sample AntDrymUQ2992106_2_FD_106648 | JGI IMG/M metagenome (GOLD analysis project Ga0136616, IMG submission 106648) | Polar desert sand microbial communities from Dry Valleys, Antarctica - metaG UQ299 (21.06) | ecosystem: Environmental > Terrestrial > Soil > Desert | place: Antarctica: Dry Valley... | reverse complement strand
GCCCGGCAGTTGTCTTGGCCATCAACGGGTTCCGGGACTCCGAGCGGGCCCGTGAGATGCTATACGTCGGCCTGTCCCGGGCTCGGGACCTCCTGGTGGTCTGCGGCGATCTCGACATGATCAAAGCGGTCGGCGGCGACGGCGTGGCCAACCGGCTCGCAAGGCCCGGGGCCGGCGGGTGAAGCGCCACGGACCCGCCCACGTCGGCCGCAGCGCGCTCTTGATCTATCCATGCTCGGGTAATTGGGTGAGCTTGTTAGTCTGCTCTCTCTGATAATCAACTGCGGAGTGTGCGCGAATGACCACGGACAATGACGTCCGGTACGTCGTAGTGACCAACCACGAAGAGCAGTACTCCGTCTGGCCGCTGCATCGGACCATGGCACCTGGCTGGCGCAACGTCGGCTTCGAAGGCACCCGCTCCGAATGCCTGGCCCACATCGAGTCCGTGTGGACCGATCTGCGCCCGCTGGGCATCCGCGGCCTTGCCGCGCAGTCTTGATCTCCACGATCGAGGCAGGAGCAGCGCCGACCACCCCGTCCGCCTCGCCCAAGGCGGCATCGGCGTCGGCGCGGACGCCGGTCCGGGTGGTCGACGTCTGGCTGCTTGACCTGCAACAGAGCACCGTCGGACTGGACGCGGTGCTGGAGGCAGCCGAACGCGAGCGGGCTGAGTTCCTCTGCACCGCTGCGCTCCGCCGCCGGTTCGTCGTCCGCCGCGCCGCCCGCCGGCACATCCTCGGCGGCTACCTGGGAGTGGCTCCAGAGCAGCTCCGGTTCAGCCAGGGCCCGAACTGCAAGCCGCAGCCTGTGACGCACGAGCCGCTGCAGATGAGTTGTTCCCATCGGGAGGAGTTGGGGGTGGTGGCGGTGTGTGCCGACGCAGCGGTCGGCGTCGATGTCGAAGCCCTGCATCTGAATGTCGGGCCGAGCTCCGAGGAACTCGACCCACTCGCCCAGGTGATGATGTCGCCCGTGGAGCGTGCTGACTTCCGGGCGCTGCCGGCGGCCCTGCGTCGTACGGCGCTGCTGACCACGTGGACCCGCAAGGAGGCGGTGGTCAAGGGCCTCGGGGTCGGGCTGTCCCTCCCCCTGGACACTTTCGACGTACCGGTCGACCCGGGCACGCCACCGCGGTTGCTCGCCAGGCGCGGCGCGGCCCGGGACGGACAGCAGTGGTCCATGAGCGGCCTGACCCTCCCGTCCGGGTACGTGGGCACCGTGACGGCCCAGGGCAGCGACTGCCGGGCCCGCATCCGCAGCTGGGAGACGCACCGATGACAGACCAAGCTGTGCCGGACCCAGCTGTGCCGGCCCCGGCGACCGCGAACTGGTCGAGCGGCCTGCACTCCCGGTTCGAGGCCGCGGCCGCCGCTCAGCCGGAGTCGATCGCGCTGATCGACGGCGAGCGCCACGTCACCTATCGGGAACTCGACCGCCGCTCCGCCGTCGTGGCTGCACACCTGCAACAACGGTCCTCGGACGCGGAGAACCTGGTCGGCGTGTGCCTGCAGCGCGGTGCGGACTTGGTCGTCGCCCTGCTCGGCATCCTGCGCTCCGGCGCGGCCTACGTACCGCTGGATCCGGCCTACCCCAGGGATCGGATCGATTTCATCCTCGGCGATGCCGACGTCGACGTCGTGATCACCGACGTCGCCAGCGCAGAACTGGTCGCGGGCGCCAAGACGGTGTTGATCAGCGAGCTACCCTACGGCGGCCATGACGACATCCCGGGCGACGTCGCGGAGGAGGCTACGGACGGCGGCCAGTCCGAACGCCCGTACGGCGTTGCGTTCCGCACCCCGGTCATCCAGCCCGACCGGCTGGCCTACCTGATCTACACCTCCGGCTCGACCGGCCGGCCCAAGGCGGTCGCGATCACCCACGGCAACGCCACCGCGATGCTGTCGTGGGCGACGGGCTGGTGGGACCCCGAGGATCTGTCCGGCGTCCTGGCCTCGACCTCGGTGTGCTTCGACCTGTCGGTGTTCGAGATCTTCCTGCCGCTGTCCCACGGCGGGACGGTGATCCTCGCCGAGGACGCGTTGGCCCTGCCCGAGCTACCGGCCCGCGATCGGGTCCGGCTGGTCAACACGGTTCCGTCGGCGATGAACCAGCTCGTCCTCGCGGGTCTGCTGCCCGAGACCGTACGTACGGTCAACCTGGCCGGCGAAGCACTGCCCCGCCAGCTGGCCGACCAGATCTACGCGCTGCCCCACGTACAACGGCTCTGGAACCTGTACGGGCCGTCCGAGGACACCACCTATTCCACCTTCGGACTGGTCCCCCGTGCCGACGATGCCGAGCCCTCGATCGGACGCCCGATCGACGGTACGCAGGCCTGGGTGCTCGACGCCGACCTGCAGCTGGTGGGCGGCGGCGAGGTGGGTGAGCTGTACCTGTCCGGGACCGGGGTGGCCCGCGGGTATCTGCACCGGCCAGGGCTCACGGCCGACCGATTCCTGCCCGACCCGTTCAGCGGCGTGCGAGGCGGGCGGATGTACCGCACCGGAGATCTGGCGCGCTGGCACCGCGGCGAGCTGATGTTCCTCGGCCGTACCGACCATCAGGTCAAGATCCGCGGCCACCGGATCGAGCTCGGCGAGGTCGACGCGGTCCTGGTCCGGCACCCAGCAGTCGCGGCGGCGGTCACGATCTCCGACGTCGACGCCGCCGACCAGGCGCGGCTGGTGAGCTACGTGCAGCCGGCCGGTGCGGTGAGCAACGCCCTCAGCACGGCCGAGGACAGCGCCGCTGACATCGACGTGGACATCGCCGAGCTGCGGTGGTGGCTGTCCGAGCGGCTGCCGTCGTATGCCGTACCGGCGGTACTCATGGCGTTGGACGTGCTGCCCACCACGCCGAACGGCAAGGTCGACCGGGCGGCGCTGCCCGCACCGGTGGTGGAGCGGGAGCAGAGCAGGACTCGTTACGTCGCGCCGGTCAATGCGCTCGAGCACCAACTGGCCGCGATCTGGGTGGAGCTGCTCGGGGTCGATCGGGTGGGCTCGGCCGACCGCTTCGACGCCCTGGGCGGGCACTCGTTGCTGGCCATGCGGATGCTCGGCCGGATCGCTGCGGAGCTGTCGACATTGGTGCCGCTCGGCGCCTTCCTGGCAGCGCCGACTGTGGCCGCGCTCGCCGGCCTGGTCGAGGCCCACCGCGGCTCGCCGGCCGGGATCGCGCTGCACGGCGGTGTCGGGACCAGTCCCGGACCGCTGTCCCCGGTGGAGGAGGACTTCTGGTTCTCCGAGCAGCTGGTGCGGGCCAGCTCGATGTATACGGTGCCGCTGCGCTTCCGCGTCCGCGGGCGGATCGACGCGGCCAGGATCGGGAACGCGCTCAGCGCTGTGGTCGCCCGCCACGATGCCTTGCGTACGGCCTACACCGAGCTCGACGGACAGGTGGTCGCCACAGTCATCGACCCGTATCCGGTCGATCTCACCGTCGTGGACGTACGAGGTCATGCCGCCGGCCCAGCCCAGGACGACGCGGCCGAGCGGACCCGGGTGCAGGCCGCCCACGCCCCGATCGACGTCGCCACCGGACGGCTGCTGCAGGCGGTGCTGATCAGAGCGACCGACGACGCGGCGGAGCTGATGATCACCGTGCACCACATCGGCTTCGACGGATATTCCACCGGTGTCCTGACCACCGAGCTCGCCGCGTTCCTGAATGGCTCTCTCGAAGCGCTCGGCGCGCCGGAGATCCAGGGCCGGGACTACGCCGCCTGGCGTTCCGGCAGCACCGGCGCGCAGCAGCAGGGCTCGGTCGACTACTGGCGCGACCAACTCGACGGCGCCGACCTGCTCCTGGAGCTACCAGCCGACCACCCACGCCCGGCCGTGCTCAGCTTCCGGGGACGCCGAACGACCCGGACCTTGGACCCCGACTTGCTGGACAACCTCCAGCAGCTCGGACGACGTTATGACGCAAGCCTTTTCGTGACCCTGCTCGCCGGACTGGACGTGCTGGTCTCCCAGCTGACCGGTCGCACCGACTTCGTCGTCGGGGCACAGACCGCGGACCGGATGGCGCCGCAGCTGCGCGACCACATCGGCCTGTGCATCAACACCCTGCCGGTACGCGCGCGCTGCGATGGCGATCCGGCCTTCATCGAACTGCTCGTACGTACCCGAGAGACCGTGTACGCCGGCCTCGAGCACCACGATGTGTCCTATGTGGACATCATCCGCGCCCTCAACCTGCCGCGTTCGCTGCAGCACACGAACCTCGTCCAGGTGATGCTGGCAGTGCAGAACTACGCCGTACCCGCGGTCCACACTCCGGACCTGACCATGGAGCACCTGGCCGAAGCCGACAACGGCACGGCGAAGGTGGACCTGACGCTGTTCGTCGAGTTTCCCGCCGACGGCCCGGTGCTGGCTGCCGAGTGGAGCACCGACCTCTTCACCGCCGGGACGATCGACAGCTGGCTCGACCATTACCTCGCCATCCTGACCGACGCCGTCGACCGGCCGGGTCGCGCCATCGCCGAACTGGGGATGTCCTCGGCGGTCCGCCGCCTGCGGTCAGCGGCCGTCGGGGAGGCAGCGACGTGGGAGCAGACCGACCCGCTGCACGTTCTCGTCGCGCGTACCGCAGCGGCGCACCCGACCAAGGTGGCGGTGACCGACGGCACGCAGCACCTGACCTACGCCGAACTGGTCTCGCAAGCCCACCAGCTCGCTGCCCGGCTGCGAGCGCTCGACGTCGGACCGGAGTCCCTGGTCGCGATCTGCGTCGAACGCCATCCTCGGATGCTTGTCGGACTGCTCGGGATCCTCGCGGCTGATGGTGCGTACCTGCCGCTGGACCCGGATTTCCCCGCCGACCGGATCGACTACATGCTCCGCGACTCCGGCGCCGCCCTGCTGATCACCGAAACCCACCTGCTGGACGGCCTTCCGGGCAACCGGCCGCGGACCCTCCTGCTCGACACCGAAGACCTGACCGCAGAGCCGACCACCGCGCCGGACGTCGTCGGCGAGGCCCAAGGCCGCGATGCCGGCGGCCGCGATGCCCGGCCCCGAGACCCCGACATCCTCGACCGGTCCGAACCGCTCAACAGCCCCGACCGGCTCGACCAACTGGCCTACGTGCTCTACACCTCCGGTTCGACCGGCCGGCCCAAGGGTGTCGAGATCACCCACGCCTCGATGGTCAACTTCCTGTGGGCGATGCAGCGCTCACCGGGCCTGTCCACCGACGACCGGGTGGCCGCACTAACAACGTTGTCCTTCGACATCGCTGGATTGGAGCTCTGGCTTCCACTGCTCGTGGGTGCCCAAATGGTGATCCTCGACCGGCAGACCGCCTCCGACGGGGCGCTGCTCGCCGAGCGGCTCGATGCGTACGAGGTCAGCGTGCTGCAGGCCACCCCGATGACCTGGCGACTGCTGCTCTCCGCCGGGTGGACCGGGCGGCCGACGATGCGAGCCTGGTGTGGCGGCGAGGCATTGCCCGTTGACCTCGCCGTTGCCCTCGGCACGCGGGTCGCCGAGCTCTGGAATCTGTACGGACCCACCGAGGCCACGATCTGGACCAGCATCCAGCGCGTCGAGGGTGAAATCGGTCGAGCGACGATTCCGATCGGCAGGCCGATCCACAACACCAGTGCCTGGCCGCTCGACGAGCATCTGCGCCCGGTTCCCTGGGGCGCGGTCGGAGAACTCTGCCTGGGCGGCGCCGGAGTGGCACGCGGCTACCGCGGGTCAGCCGAGTTGACCGCCGACCGGTTCGTCCCCGATCCGTACGGTCCTCCGGGCAGTCGGCTCTACCGGACCGGGGACCGAGCCCGGTTTCGCGACGACGCAACCCTGGAGTTCCTGGGCCGCAACGACGACCAGGTCAAGGTGCGCGGCTTCCGGATCGAACTGGGTGAGGTCGAGACGGTGCTGCGCGCCCTGCCCGGGATCGCCGCCGCGGCAGCGGCCGTGTGGGGGACCGACCCTGCCGACCAGCGCCTGGTCGCCTACGTCGTACCCATCGAGGATCAAGCGGTCGACCCCGACGCGTTGCGGACCGCGGCGGCGGAGTTCTTGCCTGATCACATGGTGCCGAGTCAGATCGAGGTGCTGGCCTCGCTGCCGCTGACCGCGAACCGCAAGCTGGACCGCAAGGCGCTCCCCGCGCCGAATCGGGGCGGCAACCCGAGCGGGCGGCCGCTTTCCGGACCGTTCGAGGAGATCGTCGCCGACGTCTGGTGCGAGGTCCTGGGTGTGGAGCAGGTCTCGGCAGAGTCGAACTTCTTCTCCCTCGGCGGGCACTCGCTGCTGGCCACGCGCGTGGTCAGCCGGCTCGGGCAGCGATTCGAGCTGCCGGTCGCGGTACGCCTGGTCTTCGAGGCGCCGACGGTGGCCGGCCAGGCCCGCAGGATCGAGGCGGACCTGCTCAGCTCTCTGGAGGACGAGGCGTGACCACGCTGGAGGGACTGTCCGCCGGGCAGCGCGCGCTGCTGGAGCGCCGCCTCGCCAAGGCCCGGGTCAGCACGACCGGCGTCGAGGTGATCCCGCGGCTGCCCGACACCGTGACACCGCCGATGTCCTTCGCCCAACAGCGGCTGTGGTTCCTGCACCAGTACGACCCCGACGACCCGAGCTACAACATCCCGGTCGCATTCTGGCTGCACGGCGAGGTGGACCTGGACGCACTGTCGGCGGCGCTCGGCGATCTGGCCGCCGCCCACGACGTACTGCACACCCGTTACCCGTCCGAGAACGGCGAGCCGAGGCCGGTGCGCTCACCCGAGCAGTCTCCGACGTTTCGACAGGTCGACGTACCAGCGGGCACGAACGTGGAAACGCTTGCCGCCGAACATGTTCGACGGCCCTTCGACCTGACCGGGGAACTACCCATCCGGGCAGCTGTCTACCGACGGAGCGCCACCGACTGCCTCTTCGTGTTGGAGTTGCACCACATCGCGGCTGACGGCTGGTCGCTGAGCGTGCTGCTCGACGAACTCGGCAAGCGGTACGACGCACGCCGAGCCGGCTGCGCCCCGCCGGTCGTAGAGCCCGCCCTGCGCTACGGCGACGTGGCGGCCTGGCAGGCGCAGCGCCTCAGCGGCCCGCGCCTGGATCGGGAGCTGCGTTGGTGGAAGGACAAGCTCGCCGACCTGCCACCCGCGCTTGCGCTGCCCACCGACCGGCCACGACCGTCGGTCGCCACCACGAAGGGCGCCAGATTCGACCACGTGCTGCCCACTGAACTCGCCGACCGGGTACGGACCGGAGCAGGACAGGACGGTTGTACGCCGTTCATGGTCTGCCTGGCCGGGCTCGGGATCGCCCTCGGCCGGATCTGCGGCACCGAGGACCTGCCCGTCGGGGTTCCGGTCGCCGGCCGGTTGACCCCGGAGCTGGAGCGGGTAGTCGGCTGCTTCGTCAACACCCTGGCCGTACGGCTGGACCTCTCGGGTGACCCGACCGGAGCCAACCTGCTCGCGCGCGTCCGGGCGCTGACGCTGGACGCCTACGACCACCAGGAACTTCCGTTCGAGAAGCTGGTCGAACACCTTGCCCCGCAACGCGACCTGTCCACCAGCGCGGTGTTCCAGGTGATGCTGAACGTGCACAACCAGCCGCTGCTCGACCTGCGGATGACCGGGATCCGCACCAGCTGGCTGGACATCGGTACGGCCACGACGAAGTTCGACCTGAACCTCGCCGTCGTGGACACCGGCGGCGCGATGACCGTGACGTTAACGTACAACTCCGACCTGTTCGATCCGGCAACCGTGCGACGGCTGGCCGGCGTCTTCGAGCGGGGCCTGACCGGCCTGTGCAACGACCCGGGGACGCACGTCTGCGCCCTCCCGCTGGTCAGCGACCGCGAGCGGGAGGAGCTGACGATCGGGCGCAACGACACCGGCGCCGACTACCCGCGGGGCGGCACGGTGCATGCGCTGATCGAGGAGCAGGTCGACCGGGTGCCGCAGGCGATCGCGGTGAGCTCCGGCGGGCAGAACTGCTCGTACGCCGACCTCAACGCTCGCGCCAACCGGCTGGCTTGGCGGCTGATCGAGGCGGGCATCGGTCCGGACAACATCGTCGCGCTCTTCCTCGAGCCGTCGGTGGACTGGGCGGTGGCGATGCTGGGCACGCTCAAGGCCGGAGCGGCCTACCTGCCCATCGACGCGCGCTACCCGGCCTCGCGGGTGGACGCCATGCTGGTCGATGCCGGTGCTGCCCTGGTGCTCACCTCGACCGAGTTCGGGTACGCCGGCAATGTGCCCGGGCTGTCGATCGACACCCTGAACCTGGCCCACGACCACCCTGAGCATCCTGACCGCGATCCCGGGGTCGCGCTGCCGGCAAATGCCCTGATGTATCTGCTGTTCACCTCGGGCTCGACCGGTCGCCCCAAGGCCGTGGCCGTCCAGCACGACAATCTGCTCAACTACCTGTACGGGGTACGTGAGCGGGCCGGCCTGGAGCCGGGCTGGTCCTATGCCCAGGTGTCCACGCTTGCCGCAGACCTAGGGAACACCAACGTCTTTGGCGCTCTGACCAGCGGCGGCCGGCTGCACCTGCTCAGCTACGAGCAGGCCACCGATCCCGACGTGCTGGCCGACTACTTCAGCCGGCACCGGATCGACGTGATGAAGCTGGTCCCGAGCCACTGCGAGGTCCTCCTTGGCGCCGCGGACCCCCGCGCGGTAGTACCGCAGCGCCGGCTCATCCTCGCCGGCGAGCCGTGCCGCCGAGAGTTGGTGCGCCGAGCGCTGCAGCTGCGCCCGGAGACCGTGGTGCACAACCACTACGGCCCGACTGAGACCACCGTCTCCATGCTCGGCTGCGACGCCGGGCGCGAGCCGACGGACGCTACTGCGATTCCGCTTGGCCGACCGTTCGGCAACACGCGCTGCTACGTCCTCGACGCCGCGCTGCAGCCGATGCCCAACGGGATGCCCGGTGAGCTCTACATCGGCGGCAACGGCGTCGCCCGCGGCTATCACGACCGCCCAGGTCTGACCGCCGAGCGCTTTCTCCCTGATCCGTTCGCCGCCGAGCCGGGTGCTCGGATGTACCGGACCGGGGACCGGGTCCGCTGGCGGGCGGACGGCATGCTGGAGTTCCTCGGCCGGGTCGACGCGCAACTGAAGATCCGCGGCTATCGGGTCGAGCCCGGCGAGATCGAAGCCGTGCTGGCCGGCCAGCCGGAGGTCGCCCGGGCGGCCGTACGAGCGTGGGGCGAAGGCCTGGACGTACGGCTCGCGGCGTACCTCGTCCTGCATCCCGGTCACCCGCCGGAGACGGTCACGTCCATCCGGGACCGGCTGCGCGCGGTCCTGCCCGATCACCTGGTGCCTTCGGCGTTCGTGGCGCTGGAGGCTCTGCCGCTGACCGGCAACGGCAAGGTGGACCGGCACGCATTGCCGCCACCGACCGCCGACGCCGGCAACCGCGAGTACGCCGAGCCGCGGTCTGAGCTCGAGGTCGAACTGGCCGCGATCTTCGCCGAGGTGCTCGAGGTCGACCGGGTCGGCCTGGATGACAACTTCTTCGACCTCGGCGGGGAGTCGTTCAAGGCGGTGCGCGCCGTACGCCGGATCAGCCAGCCGGTCCGCGTTGTGGAGATGTTCACCCGGCCGACCGTGCGGGAGCTGGCGGCCCATCTGCAGGCGCCGGAGGACGCCGAGGACGACGCCGACCGGCTGCTGCACCGGCTCACCCCGGCGCGGACCGCGGTCGACGTCTCCTTGGTCTGCATCCCGTACGGCGGCGGCAGCGCGATCAGCTACCAGCACCTGGCCGACGCGCTGCCTGCCGATGCCGCACTGTGGGCCGCGCAACTACCCGGGCACGACTCGAGCCGGCCGGACGAGGCACCGGTGCCGTTGCGTGCGGTGGCGCAGCGTTGCGCCGACGAGGTGCTGCGCGAGATCCCGGGTGAGGTGGTCGTGTACGGCCACTGCCTGGGCGGGGCGCTGGCGGTGGAAGTGGCCCGGCTGTTGGAGGCGGCCGGTCGGGCCGTACGCGGGGTGGTCCTGGCCGGCACCTTCCCCGCTGCCCGGCTGCCCGGGCGGCTGTTCGGCGCGCTGCACCGGCTCTTCCCGGCTGACCGGTGGACCTCGACCCGCGCGTACCGGGACTTCCTGCGCTCGCTCGGCGGAGTCGAGGATGGCGCCCCCGAGGCGGAGCAGGAGTTGCTGATCGCGGCGCTGCGGCACGACCTGCGCGAGGCCGAGGAGTACTACACGCAGGCCTGGGAGGACACCGAACCCGGTGGCCTGGCAGCTCCGATCCTGTGCGTCGTCGGGGAGAAGGACCGGGCGACCGAGCTCTACGACGAGCGGTTCCGGGAGTGGGAGCACTTCAGCCCGCGGGTCCAGCTGGCCGTGCTGCCCCGTGCCGGGCACTACTTCCTCAAGCACCAGGCCGCTGCGCTTGCCGGGACGCTGCGCCACGTACTCGGCGGCTGGCGCAGCGACGCGACCGTTCCTGAGCTGCCGGTCGGGGTTCGTACTTGTACGGCTGCTCCTGTGCCCGAGGAGGCTTCGCGGGCCTCTTCCGCGTCTGCCGCGACCTCGACCTCGACCTCGACCCGGCCTAGCTTGCGGGCCTTCGGCGTTCTCGCCGCCGGTCAGTTCGTGTCGCTGGTCG
>Ga0136616_10002058_pt1 | contig 10613 bp, 7 predicted proteins | sample AntDrymUQ2992106_2_FD_106648 | JGI IMG/M metagenome (GOLD analysis project Ga0136616, IMG submission 106648) | Polar desert sand microbial communities from Dry Valleys, Antarctica - metaG UQ299 (21.06) | ecosystem: Environmental > Terrestrial > Soil > Desert | place: Antarctica: Dry Valley... | reverse complement strand
GTCGCCGAGTTCATTCGAGGGGCGGCTACTGGTCACACAGAAAAATCAACTTGTGCGTGAGCGCAGAATTTATCCGGCGGGGACAATCGTCGTCCCTCTCGCTCAATCTGGCGGGCGTGTCTCGCTGCACTTGCTGGAGCCGGATGCGCCGGACTCTTTCGTCGGGTGGGGATTCTTCAATTCTATATTCGAGCAGAAGGAAGGCGGCGAAGCCTACGTGTTGGAAAAACTCGCGCGCGCGATGCGGGCGCAGGACGTGAAACTCCGGCGAGAGTTTGAGCAACGCTTGCTCGACGATCCACAATTCGCCGCGAGCGCGCGCGAACGCCTCAGATTTTTCTATGTGCGCTCGCCGTATTGGGACAAACAGTTAAATCTGTATCCAGTCGCCCGCGTGACCTCGCTGCTGACCGTGCGCTTGCTCGATCTGTGGACAACAAAATAAAAAGGGACGCGACTTGATAAACTCAACGCATCCCTTTCAGAAAGATTGTTTTGTCCGTACCGGCCCCGAACCGGCTTACGTTAGATCGTGCGGCGTCCTTGCAACAGATTGATCACCAAGACGACGAGGGCCACGACCAGAATAATGTGAATCAAGCTACCGCCGACTCCGAAACCGAATCCCAATAGCCACAGAATCAGCAGCACTACCAGAATCGTCCACAACATATCGTTCTCTCCTTTGTTTGCTTTTGCCCAATTCTCACGGTTCAACGGAACCGGCTTGTACCTGCTTCTTGAGCAATGTCTATGCCAACAGTTTAAGAACATCGCCTTGCCAAAGCTAAAGCCTTTGAATTGTAGATTTTTACTTGACGAGGCATGAGGCAGAGCCACGAATAATACCCGACGGAGAGCGATGTTTGTATGGAAACGTGCCGGATTAGTAATGCTTGCCCTGTCCGAAATTAGAGCAAAGGCAAAGCGTCGCCGATACTTTGATAGGTGCGCGGCAACCAGCATTCCAAACCGGTCATCGGAAAAACGCAGCCACCGGCTTTGCTCCGTTGTTGTCTGGCTGTGACGACGGTTGCCGCAGCGCGTGCCGCGATGGCAAAAATTCTTATAGCTTTCAAGGAAATTATTGGAGCCACGAAAGAGCATGAATGCACACGAATAAGGTGAAAGCGGAATCAAGCAAGCAACAACGCGCCATCAATTGTTGGGGCGGACGCTGATCTTTTTCCTTCGTGTCAATTTGTGGCTAAACTTTTTCTTGAAGTCTATAGACTTCTGTCGATGGGGGATGCTAAATTGAAATTGACGCTCAGGGGTGTGCTGGCGAGCGTCTTTTCAACAAAGTAGGTTCCACCGCACTCCCCGCGCGTTGATCTCTCTCACAAGTTCCTTAAATTACTATTCACAGAGTTCGGACGCGGCTGTTCCCCGATCACAAGCTGCTCATCTGGAGAAATTCCAATGCCATTTTCACGTTTGCTCCCCCGTTCACAAAAGAAGAACGGCGTCTTGACCGTCGCCACACTGGCGTTGCTGCTGGTCTTCGGCGCAGTCGCCCTGCAATCCTACTGGCAAACCCGCCAGCCCGTCGTCGAAAGCATTAACTTCACTGAATTGAAGAAACTGAGCGCGGCCAGCGTCGCCGCTTCGCTCACAGTGGAGGGCGAGGTGTTGCTCGTCACTAAAGGAGACGGGACGCTTTCACAAACCATCGTGCCGAACGCAGTGGCGCAGCAGGAAATCATCGGCGCGTTCGGGAAGCGCAATCTGCCCATCGAATTTCGCTCGACGCAGCCGGGCGCAATTAGTTCGGCGATGAATTGGGGCTTCATGGTAATGATGCTCGCCTTTTTGGGTTTCTTCGGCTGGCGCGTCTATGCCAGCATGGGCGGCGGTGGCAGCGACTTTCAACTGAGCGATGCCAGGGGCAATCAAAGCATGACCTTCGCGGATGTCGCGGGCGTCGATGAAGCTAAAAACGAATTGGCCGAAACGATTGAATTCTTGCGCGATCCGGAACAGTTCGGGCGGCTCGGCGGGCGCGCCCCGCGCGGCATTCTAATGTCCGGCCCGCCGGGGACGGGCAAGACTCTACTCGCGCGCGCGGCGGCCAACGAAGCCGGCGTGCCGTTCCTTTCGGTCTCCGGTTCGAGCTTCCAAGAAAAGTTCGCCGGTCTCGGCGCGGCCCGTGTCCGCCGCTTGTTCGCAAAGGCCAGACAGCTCGCGCCCTGCGTGATCTTCATCGACGAGATCGACGCAGTAGGGCGGCGGCGCGGCAGGAGCAACGATTCGGCCTCCGCCGATCAGGATCAGACGCTCAATCAACTGCTCATCGAAATGGACGGCTTTGAGCAGTTGAGTGGCGTCGTCATGATGGCCTCGACCAACCGCCCGGACATTCTCGATCAAGCTCTGACCCGTCCCGGTCGCTTCGACCGCGAGATCGCCGTCAATCTCGCGGATGTGCGCGGGCGCGAGCAAATCCTCAAAGTCCACGCGCGCAAGCTGAAACTCGAAGATGGCTTAGAACTGAGCTGGATCGCGCGCGGCACGCCCGGCTTCTCCGGCGCAGACCTCGCTAACTTGCTCAACGAAGCGGCCATCTCCGCCACACGCGCGAACGCCGCAGCCATCAGCCGCGTGCATGTCGAGTATGCCCGCGACAAAATTTTAATGGGCGCAGAGCGGCACGGTTTTATGATCGACGAAGACGAGCGTTACACGACTGCCGTCCACGAAGCCGGCCACGTTGCCGTCGGCCTCGACGTGAAGCACGGCGATCCGATTCATAAAGTCTCGATTTTGCCGCGCGGTCGCGCCCTCGGCGTCACACAATCTTTGCCTGAGCGTGATCGGCTGATGAAGAAGCGTGAGTATCTCGAAGATCAAATCGCAATGCTCTTGGGCGGACGAGCTGCCGAGCAGCTGATTCTTGACACGATGACGGCGGGCGCATCCAACGACATCGAACGCGCCGTCGGGATCGCCCGCCGCATGGTCACAGAGTTCGGCATGAGTCCGCTTGGTCCCATCTATCTCGGCAAACCGGAAGACCCGCACAGCCAAGCCCTCCTCGACCGCATCGAACACGCCACCAACGACATCATCGCCGCGCAGATGCAACGCGCCCGCGAGATCGTCGAAGCCCGCCGCGCCGAGATTGCCCTCCTCGTCGCTGGCCTGATGGAGCGCGACACGCTCGACTCCGACGAAATTCAAGAGTGCTTCGGGTCAAAGTCGGTCTGTCAGGCAGCGTAAGAAAAATTAACAATAGGCAGAAAGCGGAAGGCAGTAGGAATATCAAGTTCCTACTGCCTTCGCTTATTAGAAATACAGTTGCTTGTGCTGGGAGCGCGGACGTCCCGTCCGCCGTGAGCGCGACAGCGCGAATAAGTATTGAGCGATCACACGACGTTGAATGAAGGCGAAACTCGATTAGGTCGCTCACGCGAGCTTGGCGGACGGGACGTCCGCGCTCCCAGCAACGCGCGACGCTTGTTTGCTAGGGTTAAATGTCTTCGATGTTTCTCACGGCTTGCTCCTCACAGCACTTCTCTTGTAATTTTCTCGCCGAAGGAAAAGAAGTTTGCTCCCGTCCTGTTCATAATCTAAGAGCTTCCCTTTGAGCGCGAGATGACTTTACCCGGCGTGGCCCGGCTCGAATTACCGATCTTGCAAGAACTCGTCGCGACCGGCGGTGTGGACGATGTGCGTTTTATGTACGGGCGGCTCGTCGCTTATTTTCCGCAACTGCATAGCGAGGCGGGGCAGGCGTTGACGAACGGCAACGCGCGCGCTTGGCGACGGCAAGTGCAGCGCGCGGGTTGGACACTGGCGCAGAAGCGGCAGGTCGAGCGGCGGCGCGGCGTCTGGCGCATCACCACACAAGGGCGCAAGCGTGTCGAGATTGAAGAGCCGAGCTTTTCGCTCTCGGACGATCAGACATTCAATGCACAGAATTTATCCGAGTTGTCGCACACGGATGTGCAAGGGATGTTGGTTGACATCGGTCGTGCGCTCGGTTATTTCGCGGAGAAGGAATTTGCTTATTATGATGTCGTGTGGCGCACGGGCGAGAGCAGCCCGCGACTGAGCCACATCTTTGAAGTGCAGCGCAAGGGCAACGTCGATGCCGCGCTGGCGAAACTGAAGCGGGCTTACGAGGCGCAACGCTCCAAGCCGTTTCTCATCGTCGCCAGCGAGCGCGATACCAATCGCGCCAACGAACAGTTGAGCCTTGCGCGTACCGGCGCGTTTCATGAGATCGGGCAGGTCACGACGATCATCAGCTTCGGCCAACTCGCTAAACTGCACCGCGCGCTCAACTCGGTCGGAGGCCTCCTGTCCCATTTCATCGATTGATGAGCGGCACACCACTTCGCCAACAATATCTCGACATCAAAAGACGGCACAGAGATGCTATCCTGCTGTTCCGCATCGGCGACTTTTACGAAGCCTTCGACGACGACGCGCGCCTGCTCGCGAAGGAATTAAGCATCGTGCTGACCTCGAAACTGATGGGCCGCTCCTTGCGCGTCCCGCTCGCGGGCATTCCGCACCACAGTCTCGAACGCCACCTCGCCACATTGATCGGACACGGCCACCGCGTCGCGATCTGCGAACAACTAACAGCAACTCCGGTCAAAGGCGAAGCGGCGGGGCGCGGCTTGATCGAGCGCGATGTCGTGCGCGTCGTCACGCCCGGCACGATCATCGAGCCGGGCTTGTTGCAGAGTAAAGTCAACAATTACCTCGCCGCTCTCATTATCTCAGGCCGCCACGCCGGAATCGCCTACGCCGATGTGACGACGGGCGAGTTTGCCGCGACCGAGATAGATGCCGCCCACGCGCTCACAGAATTGCAACGCCTCGCGCCTTCAGAAGTTCTCATCCCGCGCAGTCTTGAGATTCACGAAGAATTGCTGCCCGGTTTCATCACGCGCTTTGCCGACGATCAGTTTGATCCGCAAATTGCAAAGAGCGTCTTATTGAAGCATTTCGGAGCGCGCTCGTTGGCCCCTTTCGGCCTCACCCGCGCGCCGCACGCGACCGTCGCCGCCGGCGCGTTAGTCTCTTACTTGCGCGAGACGCAGATCGCTGCCGCAGAGCAACTGACCCGGCTGACGAGTTACCACACAGGCAACTTCATGCAGCTCGACGCGCAGACCATCAAGAGCCTTGAACTCTTCGACCACTTCGGCGGCGCAAGCTCTCTGCTCTCGATGCTCGACGTGACGCGGACGCCGATGGGCGGGCGGGGCTTGCGGCGTTGGCTGCGACAGCCTTTGCTCGACAAATTGGAAATAGAGCGGCGACATGAACATGTCTCATGGTTCGTGGCGCATGAACGCGAGCGCGCGGAGTTGTTTGCCGCGCTTGAGTTGACGCACGACATTGAACGACTGCTCGGAAGAATCCGCGCGAGCATGGCGATGGCGCAGGAAGTTCTGGCGTTGGCGCAGAGTTTGGAAATGTTGCCGCGCGTCCGCGCCGTGCTGCAAAAAGAGACGCAAAAATTCGGGGCCGCGCTCGCCGCTTTGCCGACTTGCGACGGCGCTCTGCGCGCGATCCGCGCGGCGATCTCAGAAGAATTGCCGAAGCGTGCGGCAGTGAACGGCGTGATCCGCACGGGCTACTCGGAAGAACTGGATCGCTTGCGCGAATTGCTGCGAAACGGTCGCTCATTCCTTGCCGACATGGAACAGCGCGAGCGCGCGCGCACCGGGATCAAGAGCCTGCGCGTCGGCTTCAATAAAGTCTTCGGCCACTACATCGAAGTCACACGCCCGAATTTGCATTTGGTCCCTGAAAACTACACGCGCAAGCAGACGCTGGCCGCCGCCGAACGTTTCATCACGTTGGAACTCAAAGAGCATGAATCGCTCGTCGTCAACGCGCAAGACCGGATCGCGGAAATGGAGACGAGCCTCTTCCGCCAAGTCTGTCTTGAGATCGGCAAGAGCCGCGAAGAGATACTCGCCGCCGCCAAAACAATTGCGTATCTCGACGCCATCGCGTCGTTGGCGGACGTGGCCGCGAATTTCAACTACGCGCGCCCGGTTATTTCCGAGACGCCCGGCCTCTACATCGAAGAAGGCCGGCATCCGATGTTGGAGCGCGCCGCGAACATCGATGAGTTTGTCGCCAATGATCTCGCGCTCGGCGGCGAAGCCGCGCCGCAGATCGCTTTGATCACCGGCCCGAACATGTCCGGCAAGTCAACGTACTTGCGCCAGACCGCGCTGATCGTCTTGATGGCGCAGGCGGGCAGTTTCGTCCCGGCATCGGCGGCGCGCGTCGGCTTGTGCGACCGCATCTTCACTCGCATCGGCCTCTACGACCGCATCGGCAGCGGCGAGTCCACATTTATGACCGAGATGACCGAGACGGCGCATATCCTTCATCACGCGACGGCGCGTTCTTTGATCTTGCTCGACGAGTTAGGGCGTGGGACTTCAACTTACGACGGTCTCGCCGTCGCCCGCGCCGTCCTCGAATATATCCACAATCACCCGCACCTTCGCGCGCAGACGCTCTTTGCCACGCACTACCACGAACTGACGGAGTTGGCCGAACTCCTCCCGCGCCTGCAAAACCTACACGTCGAGATTGCAGAGCAGGGAAGCGAGCTAGTCTTCCTCTACAAAATCAGCGCCGGCGTCGCCGAAAAAAGTTACGGCGTCTATGCCGCCAAACTCGCCGGTCTGCCGAAGCCCGTCGTGCGCCGCGCCGCCGAACTGCTTAAGGCATACGAAGCCGGACACCAACACAACCGGCAGCCACACGATGCGCCGCCCGCCGCGAACGCTAAACCACCTTCCACTCACGGCCCATCACAACTCGTCAGGCAATTGCTCGAACTCGATCCCGATGCGCTCTCACCTGTCGAAGCCTTGATGAAACTTTACGAATTTCGCCGCCTCGCCGAAGAGGATGAAGAAAAGTCCACTGACCTTCGCGCCAAACGGACTGCTTGATGTCAAGCTAAGGAGAAAAACAACTTGGGCTGGGAGCGCGGACGTCCCGCCCGCCATGAGCGCGAAGGCGCGAATAAATCGTGCGCGGTTATTCAACACGCGAGTGACAGTGAGCATTGGTTAGCTCGCTGGCGCGAGCTTGGCGGGCGGGACGTCCGCGCTCCCAGCACACGCGGCCTGTTCTCGAAATATGTTGACAATTATCGATGTGGCATTAAAGACATTCGAGAATAGAGTCAGACCGGGTCGGTGTGAATCTGGACGCGCGCACGGGGAATTTCGGCTTCGATGGCGCGCAGCACCCGGACGGTTAAAGCGTGCGCTTCTTCAAGACTCTGTTGGCGTTCGACTTCGAGATGGAGGTCGATGAACTTGTGCGAGCCGGAGCGTCGTGTGCGGAGATCGTGGAAGCCGACAACGCCGTGCGGGGCAAAGCGTTTGACGACTGTCGCAACCTGCTCGTCAATCATCGGCGGCAGACGCCGATCCATCAGCACGTCAATCGATTCATGTCCGACGCCGATTGCCGAGCGGAGAATATACAGCGAGATCGCGATGGAGAAGAGCGGATCGGCGAGTTGCCAATTCGTCAGCCACACAAGGAGCAGGGCGCAGAGCGCGCCGGCGTTCGAGTAAATGTCTGAAGCGTAGTGCATCGCGTCGGCGCGCAGCGCGGGCGATTCAGTGATGCGGGCGACGTATCGTAAGCGCGCTACGAGTGCGAAGCTGACGAGCATCGCCGTGATCATCGTTCCGATACCGATGATTTCAGAGTCGGTCGGGCGCGGCGCGAGCAGCCGGCGAATGCCTTCCCAAATGAGAAACACTGCCGAGACAGTAATGACTAAGGCTTGAAAAAGTCCGGCCAGCGATTCGGCTTTGCCGTGACCGTAGGTGTGATCCTCATCGGGCGGACGGGTGGCGGCGCGGACGGCGAAGAAGTTGATCGTCGAAGCGAAAATATCCATCCCCGAATCGAGCAGCGACGCCCACACGCTGATCGAGCCGGTCAACCAGCCCGTCGCCGTCTTCAACACGATCAGAAAAGCCGCCGCAAAGATCGACAGCCGCGCCGCCGAGTTTTTGAGCGCGGCCTCATCATCGTTATGAAGAGAACCCGGTCCAGCTAAGTCTGACATGGTTGCTCAATTCAGTTGCCGGCATGATAACAAAGATCAGTGGCTCAGTGTGTCAGGCCGCTCGGAGACTTCCTCAAAAACGCGGTTGCGCGAGCGCAGCATCACCGTCGCCACGCCCGCGAAGATCAGCGCCGCCGCCAGCCATGTCCGCGAGTCGATCTGCTCGCCGAGCAAGAGCGGCGCGAGCGCAAACGCGAAGAGCGGTTGCAGATAAATGTAGATCGCGACGGTGCTGGGCGCGACCCGACCGAGCGCCCATGCGTTCAAATAATATGCGCCCACTGTCGGCAGCAGAATAATGTAGAGGACGGCCAGCCAGATCGATAGCGGCAAATGCAAAAGCGGCGTCTGCGCGAGAAAGAAACCGCCGAACGGCAACGCCGCGAAACTGCCGAAGAGAAAAATCCAAGTGATGACGACGAGCGCGCCGTAACGCTTGATCAAATCTTGCGAGACGGCGAGATACATCGAGTAAGCCACTGTATTGGCGATCAGCAGCAGATTGCCGAGCGTCGTCTCAGGCGAGAAATTTGCATTCAAGGGATTGACGAGATAAACGACGCCGGCTGCCGCCAAAAGCATTCCCAACGCTTGCCGGAGCGTCGGTCGCTCTTTGCCGAGAGCGGCGCTCGCCAGCAGTGTGAAGATCGGAATCGTCGTGCCGAGCAGCGTGGCATTGACGACCGTCGAGAGCGCGAGTCCCTTGACGAAGAGAAATTGATTCAGCACTACTCCGAGCAGACTGTAAAGCGCAAGTCGCAAATAATCGCTGCGGCGTTCGATGGGGCGGTGCGCGGTCGCGCGCAAGAGAATCACGAACGCAACGGTTGCGCCGACGATCCGCAGTGTGACCAGCCCCGTACTCGGCAGTGCGCGCAAGGCGATCTTTCCGGCAATCGGCCACGTGCCGAAAAAAAGCTGCACGGCGATCAAAGCCAGATGCGGCTTGATATTGCTCTCGGAAACACGCGCGGCCCGGCTCATGTCAAAGCTCACAAATTAGACTGGAGCGAGGGGCGTCCTCGCTTGCCATGAGTGCGAAGCGCGAACATTTCGTTAAAAATAAAGTTGCTGAAAGATAAACGCATCTACGTCGCTGAAAGCGACGGCAGGCCGCGCGGGACGCCCCGCGCTCCAGTCAGTTGCGCTCCGGTTCTTTCTCTCAGATTCACTTCAACCCGACGCGCCTGACCAATTCAACGAAGCGCGGGTCGCCGCGCAGAGGATCGAGAGTCGGATCGACATTCAGCATAATCATAGCCCACTCACGCTTCTCAACGGCTTTGTTCAGATATGCAAACGCTTGTTCCTTTTCGCCCAGCCGGGCGCTAAAGGCTGCGCTATCGAAAGAAGAAGCTCCGGGTTTATGTTCATCAGGCTTGAGAAACTCAAGCTGTTTCCGCCTGACTCCTAGCCAGCCTGCGGTTTCGTAAGCCCTTTGCAAAATTTCGGTGCGGTCGGGATTCGTTCGTTTTCGGCGTTTGATAAACGACTCGTAAGCTCCGGCGTAATCGCCCTTCATTTCATAAGCATTCCAAAGCCAATCGTAAGCCGTTCCGAAATTCTCGTCTAAATCAATCACCCGTTTTAATTGCACAATCGCCTCGTCGTAACGGCGGGCATAATACAAAATTCGTCCGCGGTCTCTCATGTACATCAGCGCGCCGGGGTCAATCGCCTGCGCAGTTTCTATTTCCGCCATCGCTTCGGCAAAACGACCGCGGTAGGCCAAGAGCAGAGCATACAGCCAGTGCGCCGAATCGTTGTTCGGTTCCAACTCAATGGCGTGGAGCAGGTCTTTTTCCACGGCGGCGAAATCCCATTCATATACAAGTTCGAGGTTTGCGCGAACCGCGTAGGCTTCTGCCAAATTGTTGTCCAGTTCCAACGCTTTTTTGACGGCTTCTCTGACCTTGACGGCTTCTTGCGCCTTTTCAGCCGCGACGCTAGTCACGCTGCTGTGAAGGAGACCCGACGTAAGGTAAGCGCCAGCCAAGCCCGCATACGCCGACGCATAATTCGGGTCGAGCCGAATGGCTTGCTCAAAGTATTCAACCGCTTTTTTAGCATCCGCCGCATTTCGCTTCATCCTCAGATTTTTACCTTGCAGATAGAGCCGGTACGTTTCTTCATTCGTCGTGCCGCGCTTTGCCACAGGACTGCTTGAGGTCGTCGCAAATCGCGCCTGCATAATTTTTCCGAACTCGCCCGCAACGGCGTCCTGCATCGCAAAAACATCAGAAGCATCTTTTTCGCTTTTATAAGTATCTTCAATCTGTCCGCTCGAAACATTCAAAAGCTGCGTAGTGATGCGGATTTTCCCACCCGCCAGTTGATAGTTCGACGCGAGAACGTAATCAGCTTGCTGCTCTCGTCCAGCCGCGATCGGGTCTTGATTGATGTCGGCGTATTTGCGCGTCGCGCTCAACGGGCGGACGACAAAGCCTTTCATCAAACTGAGCCGGTGAATCAACGAATCGGCGATCCCGATTTCGTAAACCTCGTCACGGTTTGCCGTATTGATGGGTTTTAAGGG
>Ga0136616_10002056_pt1 | contig 10616 bp, 4 predicted proteins | sample AntDrymUQ2992106_2_FD_106648 | JGI IMG/M metagenome (GOLD analysis project Ga0136616, IMG submission 106648) | Polar desert sand microbial communities from Dry Valleys, Antarctica - metaG UQ299 (21.06) | ecosystem: Environmental > Terrestrial > Soil > Desert | place: Antarctica: Dry Valley... | reverse complement strand
TTCGACCTTGGCCCTGATCACAAGCTCGTCATCCTGGTTAAGTATCCGCCATTCCCATGACTCGAGGCCGCGCCCCTCGTCCGCTCGCGCGAGCTTGACGTCGACGTGGATCGTGTCCCCGATGCGCACCGGCCGCTTGAAGACGACGTCCTCGAAGCGGCGCAGCGCGACGACGCGCTCGGGATCGAGCGGGACGAGCCCGACTGCGTAGGAGAGCACCAGCATCCCGTGCGCAAGGATGCCGCCGAACGGGCCCGCCTCGGCCCACACGGCGTCGGTGTGCTGGGGATGGTGATCGCCGGTCAACCCCGAGAACGCGACGATGTCGGCTTCGGTGATCGTTCGCCCGCGCGTCATGCGGCCTCCATGCAGAGCACCGCGTTGTGCCCGCCGAAGCCGAAGGAGTTCGAGATCGCGCACAGCGGCCTTCCGTTGCCCTCGAGCGCCCTGGCCTCGCCGGGCACGTAGTCGAGGTCGCACGACTCGTCGCGCTCTTCCCAACCGACCGTCGGGGGCGCGACTCCACGTCGCAGGGCGAGCGCCGTGGCGGCGGCTTCGACGGCGCCGGCGGCGCCGAAGGTGTGCCCGATCGCCGACTTCAGCGAGGACACCGGGATCTCGCCGGCCCGCTCGCCGAGCGCTCGCTTGAGCGCCTCGGTCTCCGAAGCGTCGTTGAGGGTGGTCGAGGTGCCGTGGGCGTTCACCCAATCCACGCCGTCGGGCCCGACCTCTGCGTCTGCGAGCGCGAGCTCGATAGCCCGCGACGCGCCGTCGCCCGAGGGCTCGGGCGCGGTCAGATGGTGCGCGTCTGCCGTCGCGCCGTAGCCCGTCACGTAGCCCAGCACCTCGGCGCCACGCTCGCGTGCAGACTCTTCGGACTCGAGCACGAGCGCCGCCGCGGCCTCGCCCATCACGAAGCCGTCGCGGCGAGCGTCAAACGGGCGCGAGACACCGCTCGGCGAGATCGCGCCCATGTTCGCAAAAGCCGCCTGGGCCAACGGCGTGAGGCCCGCCTCGGCACCTCCCGCCACGCAGGCGTCAGCGTCACCGTGCTGAACCATGCGCACCCCGGCGCCAAGCGCGTGGGCGCCCGCCGCGCAGGCCGACACCGTTCCGTAGCACTGTCCCTTCAAGCCATGGCGCATGGCTACGACCCCGGAGGCCGCGTTGGCCATCATCATCGGCACCGCGAGCGCGGAGACCGCCTCGGCGCCGCGCTCGCGCAGCACGTCGAGCTGGTCCTCGATCGTGCCGATCCCACCTATTCCCGTGCCCATGACACACCCCGTGCGCCCGGGATCCACCGGTGGCTCGTCGTCCCAACCCGCCTGGGAGAGCGCCTCACCGCACGCCACCAACGACAACTGGGTGAAGCGGTCCGCGCGTCGGGCCGCCTTGATGGAGAGATGCTCCTCGGGGTCGAACTCACGGCAGCGGCCAAACCCATCCTCGATCCCCGACTCGCCCGCCGACCAGCGCTCTATGAGCGCGTCGGCGCCGACCCCGAGTGGAGTGACGGCCCCGATCCCCGTGATCGCGACCCGCCGGGTCACGACCCGGCTCGCTCCGCGACGAAGTCGACGGCGTCGCCGACGGTCTTCATCTCCTTCATGTCCTCCTCCTTCATCTTCACGCCGTACTCCTCCTCGACGATCTGAGCAAGCTCGACGAGATCGAGCGAGTCGACGTCGAGCGACTCCCAATTGGCATCGCGCTTGATCTGGTCCTTCTCGGCGCCAAAGCTCACGAGCGCCTCGGTCATGCGCTCCTCGATCTGTTCCTTGTTGGCGGTCGCCATCTCGGTGTCCTTTCGGGCGGTCAGTCCGCCATCGTTGTAGGGGTCGTTGCGTTCAAGTAAGCGTCGCGCCCGAGGGCAGGAGCGATCGCGTGTCGCGATCGCCTCCGGCGTGCCCGACCACCATGCGGGAACGACGCGCACGTGCCGGGACGGCACGCAGCGACTCGCTCTCCGCCGCGAACGTGTTGGCGAGGGTGGTCAGACCGGCCTTCGAACCCGCATACGAGGCCGCATACTATTCCTGCGCGGCCTCCGTCTGCTCTGCGGCGACGATCTCCACATCCTCGAGCGTGCGTCGCACCAGACCGGCAAGCACCCTCCCCGGCCCCGTCTCCTCGAACCGGCGCCCGCCGGCCGCGCGGAGTGCGTGCAGGACCTCGACCCAGCGCACCGGCTTCACCAGGGCCTCAGACAGCCGCTTTCGGATGTCGTCGAACGGCGCCGCGGTGACACACGAATACACCGGAGCGCGCGGGTCGCCCAACTCGACCTCCTGCAAGAACGACAGGAAGGGCTCAACCGCATCCTGCATCAGCGGCGAGTGAAAGGCACCGGTGATCGGCAGGCGCTTGGCGCGCATCCCCTCCTCGAGGGCCTCCGCCTCCGCGGCCTCGATGCGGTCGAGCGCCCCCGACAGCACCACCTGCGCCGGCGAGTTGTCATTCGCGACGCCCAGCCCGTGGCGCTCGGCGATCGGCGCCGCCTCTTCACGCCCCGCTCGGATCGCGAGCATCGCACCCCCTGTCCGCGCCGCGGTCGTCTCCATCAGCCGGCCGCGCTCGGCGACCAGACGCAACCCATCCGCGTCGCTCAGCGCCCCGGCCGCCGCGAGCGCAGTGATCTCGCCCAGCGAATGTCCCGCATAGAGATCGGCCTTCGGGCCTCCCGCGCGCTCTAGACCGGCCAGCGCGGCGCAATAGATCGCAGGCTGGTCGAAGCGCGTGCCGTCGCCCACGCGCGAAAACGGATCCTCGCCAACCGCCTCAGCCGCCAGGTCGAGCAAGTCTGGACGAAACCGGGCGACGGTGTCGACCATGTCCGGCTCCTGGCTGCCCTGGCCCGGAAAGAGAAGAACGAGATCGCTCATGTCTCCTGTCTAGCGCCCTCGCCGCCGCCAAGCTGTCGCGGGGTGCTCCAGACCCCCCGGGTGGCGGGTCTGACCCCCGACACACGGGGGGTCAAGGCGTGGGGAGCGCGGGTGCCGCGGGCCTGCGAGGCTCCGCGCGCGGCACCGCCGGGCGAGGGCGGACCGCAGGGAAGCACCCGTCACCAGTAGCGTTGCGAGGCGCGGTGGCTGCGTTTGAACATCTGGTCTCGGTCGGGCCGGGACGAGGTGGGAATCCCTGACCCGGTGCGTTGGACGCTGACCCAAAGATAACCCGCGTGGCGATCGTCAATCGCGGCGAGGCCGCGGTGCGCCTGATCCGCGCGGTGCGAGAGCTCAACCTGGAGTTCGGCTGGGGAATGCGGACGATCGCGCTCCACACCGAGGCCGAGCGGCGGGCGTCGTTCGTGCGCCAGGCCGACGAGGCCGTCACTATCGGCATGGGCGAGAGCGCGAACCCCTACCTCGACCACGCCGAGCTCGAGCGGGCGCTGCGCGAGAGCGAGGCTGACGCGGCTTGGGTCGGCTGGGGCTTCGTCGCCGAGGACCCGGCCTTTGCCGAGTTGTGCGCCGGCATCGGCGTGGCCTTCATCGGCCCGCCGCCCGAGGTCATGCGTCGCCTGGGCGACAAGGTCGGGGCCAAGCTCTTCGCCGAGGAATCCGGCGTGCCGGTTGCCGCCTGGAGCCGCGCACCGGTCGACACGGTGGACGCCGCCGTCGAACAGGCGCAAACCATCGGCTATCCGGTCATGATCAAGGCCTCCGCCGGGGGAGGCGGGCGCGGCATCCGCGTGGCCGACGGCGAGGACGAGCTCGCGCCGGCGTACGAGGGCGCGCGGGCCGAGGCGGAGCGCTCCTTCGCCGACGCGACGATCTTCATCGAGCGCCTGGTCACAGGCGCGCATCACGTCGAGGTCCAGATCATCGCCGACCACCACGACACGGTCTGGGCAGTGGGCGTGCGTGACTGCTCGATCCAGCGCCGCAACCAGAAGGTGATCGAGGAGTCGAGCTCCCCGGCCCTGAGCGCCGAGCAGGAGGCCGAGCTGGAGGCTGCGGCCGTCAAGCTGGCCCGTTCGGCCGGCTACCGCAACGCCGGGACCGTCGAGTTCCTCTACCAACCCGACGAAGAGGCGTTCGCCTTCCTCGAGGTCAACCCCCGGCTTCAGGTCGAGCATCCCGTCACGGAGATGACGACTGGGCTCGACCTCGTAAAGCTCCAGCTGCACGTGGCTCGGGGCGGGCGCCTGGAGGGCGAGGCGCCGCGCGCGTCCGGTCACGCGATCGAGGCCCGGCTCAACGCCGAGGACCCCGAACAGGGCTTTGCCCCCGCACCCGGGACCGTCGAGCTCCTGAGGCTGCCGTCGGGGCCGGGGGTGAGGGTCGAGACAGGGCTCGCCGAGGGCGATGTCATTCCCACCGAGTACGACTCGATGGTCGCCAAGGTCGTCGGTTGGGGCAGGGACCGCGCGGAGGCGAGAGCGCGGCTGCAGCGCGCGCTGGCGGAGACGACCGTGGTCGTGCGGGGGGGGACGACGAACAAGTCGTTCCTGCTGGACCTGCTCGACCGCCCCGAGCTGATCGCCGGCGAGGCCGACACCGGCTGGCTCGACCGCCTGGTCGCCTCGGGCAGTCACATCCCGACGCGGCACGCCGACGTCGCCGTGCTGACCGCCGCCATCGACGTCTACGACGCCGAGCAGGAGCTCAAGCGCCGCGGCTTCTACGCCGCCGCCGGCCGCGGCCGGCCTCAGGCGAGCCACGAGATCGGCCGGACGGTGGAGCTGCGCCATCGCGGCCAGACCTACAAGCTGGCAGTCGCTCAGGCGGGCCCGCGCCGCTACAAGATCGAGGCCGAGGGCGCGAGCATCGAGGTGGAGGTCGAGCCGCTGCGCCGCTTTTCTAGCCGGCTCACGATCGGTGGCGAGGCGTTTGCGATCGACTCCGTCACCGACGGTCCGGATCACCTCGTGGAGGTCGGGGACGTGGCCCATCGCGTCTCGCGGGACGAAGGGGGCATCATCCGCGCCCCGGCCCCGGCGCTCGTCGTGTCGGTGGACGTCGCCGCAGGCGACGAGGTCGAGGAAGGTGCGCCGGTCGCCGTCCTGGAGGCGATGAAGATGGAGATGACCATCGTGGCCACGCATGCGGGGCGGGTGCGGGAGGTCCTGGTGGCGGGCAGCGCCCACGTCGAAGCGGGAGCGCCGCTCCTGAGCGTCGAGCCCAAGTCGGTGGAAGACGCGCCGGAGCCCGACGCTCCCCGGATCGCCTTCGACGCGCTGGTGAGCCCTTCGGACTCCAGCCCCCGCCTGCGCGCGCGCGAGCACCTCGATGCCCTGCGCAGCCTGATCATGGGCTTCGACGTAGACGTCGAGGAAGCCCGTCGGCTCATCGCCGAGTTCGAGCGGGCTCGAGACCAATTGGCTGTCGACGACCCCGAGGTGCTGCACGGCGAGCTCGAGATCCTCACGATCTTCGCCGACTTGGCCGAGCTCTCGCGCAACTGGCCGGCGCCGGAGCGGGAGGAGCTCGAAGACGAGGAAGGCGAGCGCGTCCGCAGCCCGCGCGAGCACTTCCGCTCCTATCTGCGCTCACTCGATGTCGAACACGAGGGCCTGCCCGAGACCTTCCGCGCCAGGCTCACGCGCGCGCTGGCCCGCTACGGGGTTCACGACCTCGAGCGGGGGCCCGAGCTCGAGGAGGCGGTCTACCGGATCTTCCTCGCTCACCAGCGGGCGTCTTCCCAGGTTCCGGCGGTGATGGCGCTCCTCGACCGGCGCCTCCAGCACGCCGAGGCGCTGCCCGAGCCACTGAGGGAGGAGCTCCGCGCCACGCTCGACCGGCTGATCGTCGCGGCGCAGCTGCGCCATCCGGTGGTGGGCGAGCTCGCCCGCAGCGTGCGTTTCCGCGTGTTCGACCAGCTCGTCATCGAGCACGCCCGCGAGCAGGTTCTCGCCACCGTCCGGGAGCAGCTCAGCTACCTGGCCGCCCACCCCGACGCCACCGACTACGCCGACCGCATCGAGGCGCTCGTCGCAAGCCCGCAGCCACTCATCCGGCTCCTGGCGGAGCGGATCGGCGCAGAGAAGGGCGACGAGCCGATGCTCGAGCTCCTCACCCGCCGCTACTACAAGATCCACTCGCTCGAGGAGGTGCGGTCGCACGTCCGCGACGGACGGCATTTCCTCACCGCCCGCTACGCCGCCGACGGGGGCCACGTTCAGCTGGTCACCACGCTCGCCGAGGCCTCGGAGCTGCGCGCGGTGGCCTCGGCCGCCGCCGCGCTGGCATCCGAGGCTCCCGGCCCGGAGGTTCTGGTCGACTTCTACCTGGCTTGGACCGAGTCGCCGCCCGAGACCGACGACATGGCAGCCGAGCTGCTCGAAGCCGTCAGGGCGGCGGAGCTGCCTCCGAGCGTCAAGCGCGTGGCGGTGGCCGTGAGCGGCGGGGCAGAGGCTCCCGTCCACTACTTCACCTTCCGGCTGGCCGACGATGGCTTTTACGAGGAGCGCGTGACCCGCGAGCTTCACCCGATGATCGCGCGCCGGCTCAATCTCTGGTGGCTGGCCAACTTCGACCTCACGCGTCTGCCGGCGGTCGAGGACGTCCACCTCTTTCACTGCGCCGCCCGCGAGAACCCGTCCGACGAGCGCCTCGTGGCGCTGGCCGAGGTGCGCGACATCACCCAGGTGCGTGACGCGTCCGGCCGGCTCACGGCCCTGCCCGAGCCCGAGCGCGTCTTGGCTGCGTGCCTCGACAGCATCCGCCGCGCCCAGGCCGAGCGCCCTGCCAAAGGGCGGCTGCAAGGGAACCAGGTGCTCCTCAACATCTGGCCGCCGATAGAGGTGCCGCTCGACGAGCTGCGTTCCTTTACCGCCGCGCTGGCTCCGCTCACGACCGGGTTGGGTCTCGACGAGGTGTCGATCGAGGCGCGCATCCCCGATCCGGCAGATGGCGAGCTGCGCGACACGGCCCTCGGCTTCTCCTACCAGGCCGGCGCGGGGGTGACGCTGTCTGTGGCAGAGCCGCCGAGCGAACCCTTGTCGCCCCTCGACGACTACGCCGAAAAGGTCCTGCGGGCGAGGCGCCGTGGAACCGTCTACCCGTACGAGCTGGTCCCGCTCTTGACTCGCGCCGGCGGTACGTTCACCGAGCACGACCTCGACGAGGACGGCAGCCTCGTCGCGGTCGAGCGTCCCTTCGGCGGCAACGCCTCTGGAATCGTCGTCGGAGTGGTGCGGACGATCACCGACCGCTACCCCGAGGGAATGTCCCGCGTAGCCCTCCTAGGCGATCCGACCAAGGCGCTTGGCTCGATCGCCGAGCCGGAGTCCGTGCGGATCATGCGCGCGCTCGACCTCGCCGAGGAGATGCAGGTGCCCGTCGAGTGGCTCGCCGTGTCGGCCGGGGCGAAGATCTCGATGGAGAGCGGCACCGAGAACATGGACTGGATCTCGCGGGTGCTGCGCCGCCTGATCACGTTCACGCAGGCCCGCGGCGAGGTCAACGTGATAGTGGCCGGGATCAACGTCGGCGCGCAGCCCTACTGGAACGCGGAAGCGACGATGCTCCTGCATACCCGCGGCATCCTCGTCATGACGCCCGACAGCGCGATGGTGCTCACCGGCAAGCAGGCGCTCGAGTACTCAGGGGGGGTCTCGGCCGAAGACAACTTCGGGATCGGCGGCTACGACCGGATCATGGGACCCAACGGCCAGGCCCAATACTGGGCGGCCGACCTGACCGACGCCTGCGAGATCCTCTTCGCCCACTACGAGCACACGTACGTCGCGCCCGGCGAGCGCCACCCGCGGCGGGCGTCGACGACCGACCCGGTCGACCGCGACGTCTGCGCATTTCCCCACCGCGCGCCGGGCAACGATTTCGAGACCGTCGGGGACATCTTCTCGAAGGAGACGAACCCCGAGCGCAAGAAGCCCTTCGACATTCGCACGGTGATGCGAGCAGTCGCCGACCAGGACCACCGGACACTCGAGCGCTGGGCGGCGATGGCGGCCGCCGAGAGCGCCGTCGTCTTCGACGCCCACCTGGGCGGCTACCCGGTGACGCTGCTCGGCATCGAGTCTCAGGCCCTCCCACGGAGCGGCTTCCTGCCCGCCGACGGACCGGATCAGTGGACGGCGGGAACGCTGTTCCCACGCTCGTCGAAGAAGGTGGCGCGCGCCATCAACGCCGCGAGCGCCAACCGGCCGGTGGTCGTGGTGGCCAACCTGTCGGGCTTCGACGGCTCGCCGGAGTCGCTGCGCGAGCTGCAGCTCGAGTACGGGGCCGAGATCGGACGCGCGGTCGTCAACTTCGAAGGCCCGATCGTCTTCTGCGTCGTCTCTCGCTACCACGGAGGGGCGTTCGTGGTCTTCTCGGGGACGCTCAACGATCACATGGAGGTGATCGCCGTCGAGGGCTCGTACGCGTCGGTCATCGGCGGCGCTCCGGCGGCCGCGACCGTCTTCGCCCGCGACGTCAACTCCCGTACCGAAGAAGATCAACGCGTGGTGGACCAGCAGGCACTCGTAGACGAGGCGGACGATGACGAGCGAGCCCGCGTGCGAGCCGTGCTGGCCGACGTGAAGGCCTCGGTGCGCTCGGAGAAGCTCGGGGAGGTGGCGGCTGAGTTCGACACCGTCCACAGCGTCGAGCGTGCGCTGCGCACCGGTTCGATAGACGCCATCATCCCGGCCGCTCGCCTTCGCCCCCACCTCATCGAGGCCGTCGAGCGAGGTATCCAGCGAACACCGTAGGAGTGCGATCAGCCGCCGGCCTCGCAACCAGCGGGACCCTTATCCTGTGACCGTGAGCGAGAGCGTCACCCCAGCGAAGGCCGAGGCTGCCGGGAGCGAACCCTCACCCGGAGCCGGCGATCCGCTCGATCGCGAGACGGAGTTTCTCTTCGAGCTGCTGGGCGAGGTGGTGGCAGAGCAGGAGGGCGCCGAGCTGTGGGATGCGGTGCGCAGCCTCCACGCCGACGCGGCCGCGATCCGCGCCGGTGACGAGGACGCCGCCGAGCGGCTGATCGGGAGGCTGCGCCAGTCCCCCGACGCGGCGCTGGCCCCCTTCATCCGCGCGTGCGCGATGGCGCTTGCGCTCGCCAACATCGCCGAGGCGCGCGAGCGCGTGCGCGAGCGGCGTCGCTACGACGGTGACGCGGGCGGCCAGCGCGAGTCAATTGCCGAGGCCGCCTTCAGTCTGCGAGACGAGGACCCTGGGCGAGTCACCGAGCTGGCGTCGGCGCTCGAGGTCGAGCTCGTGCTCACGGCGCACCCCACCGAGGCCCGACGGCGGTCGATCCTCGATCACCAGCGTCGCATCGCCGCAGAGCTCGAGGTCGTGCACGACGATCGCCTCGGCGCCTCCGAGCGCGAGGGGGCGAGGGGACAGATCCGGGAGACGCTCGCCATCTGGTGGCAGACCGACGCGGTCCGGCGGCTGCGGCTCAACGTGGAGGACGAGGTCCAGAACGTGCTGTTCTTCTTCGAGGCGGTGCTCTTCGATGCCGTGCCGGCGCTGAGCGCCGAGGTGGCACGCCGTCTCAGCGGCGATTCGGCGGCCGTGGCCGCGCCGGTGCGCTTCGGGTCGTGGGCCGGGGGCGACATGGACGGCAACCCTTCGGTGGACCCCGACGGCTTCCTCCCCACGCTCGAGGCACACCGGCGGCTCGCCCTCCGGTTGCTGCGCGACCGGGTGAGCGCGCTCGCACGCAGCTACTCGCAGGGAGCCGACCATCTGCCTGTCGGCCGGCCCCTCCTCGCCTCGCTGGAGCGGGACGCGAACGACCTACCGCGCGCTGCCGAGGCCATGGGCGCGCGCTGGCGCGCGGAGCCGCTGCGCTTCAAGCTCAACTTCATCGAGTGGCGGCTCGCCAACACCCTGGAGCCCGGTGACGATCCAGGGTACGGGTCACCGGAGGAGCTGGCTGCCGACCTCGAGCTCGTCCGCGCGGGGACCGGTTCGTCCAACGTGTCGAATGGCGCCATCACGGCGCTGCTCCGCCAGGTCGCCTGCTTCGGGTTTCATCTCGCGCGTCTCGATGCGCGTCAGTCGGCGGGTCCGCTGCGGGCCGCCGCCGCGGCGCTGATCCCGGGGCTCGAGGACGCGGACGAGGAGACACGCGAGCGGCTCCTGACGGAGGCTCTGCTCTCCTCAGAGGCGGGCGCCGGGGAAGCGCCGGAAGCCGACGACCTGGTCCAGCGTGTGCTGCAGACCTTCGACGCCCTCGCGCTCGCCGGCGAGCGCTTCGGCCCCGAGGCGCTCGACACGCTGGTGGTCTCCATGGTCGAGAGCGCCTCCGACGTGCTGTGCGCGCTGTGGCTGGCGCAGCGCAGCGGCGCGAGCCACCTGCGGGTCACGCCGCTCTTCGAGACGGTCGACGACCTCGACGGGGCGCAGGCGACGCTCGAAGCCCTGTACTCCAACCAGGCCTATCGGGAGCAGCTCGACGCGCGGTCCGGCGCCCAGGACGTGATGCTCGGCTACTCGGACTCGGCCAAGGACGCGAGCTTCCTCGCGAGCCAGTGGGCGCTCTACCAGGCGCAGGAGGGGCTCGCCCGCCAGGCCGAGACCCACGGCGTGACCCTCCGCTTCTTCCACGGCCGCGGTGGCTCGCCCTCGCGCGGCGGAGGACTGTCCCACGCCGCCATCCTCGCCCAGCCGCCCGACACGGTGCACGGACGCATCCGCATCACCGTGCAGGGCGAG
>Ga0136616_10002052_pt1 | contig 10621 bp, 9 predicted proteins | sample AntDrymUQ2992106_2_FD_106648 | JGI IMG/M metagenome (GOLD analysis project Ga0136616, IMG submission 106648) | Polar desert sand microbial communities from Dry Valleys, Antarctica - metaG UQ299 (21.06) | ecosystem: Environmental > Terrestrial > Soil > Desert | place: Antarctica: Dry Valley... | reverse complement strand
TCAACATTAACCTCCTTGTAGATCAAGCTTACATGCTGCTGCGATGATCGAGAACACTCGTGTCTCACATGTCGCGTTAGTCGCTCATTACACATCACCCCTTGACGCTTGGGCGTTTATGCTGCTGCACCCGGGTTTGAGAAAGTCTCACCAGGTTGTCTTTTCGACAGCCGCGGGGTAACGGATATCCTGCGGTTCCGTACCTCGATGAGACCGGCGCGCTGAAACTCGCTCATCTCCTTGGAGACGGCCTCCCTGGTGGAGAAGATCATGTTCGCCAGGTCCTGGTGCGTGAGGCGTACCTTGAGGGTCGTGGCCGAACCGTCGGGCTCTCCGAAGCGCTCGCCCAGGTGCGAGAGTAATGTGGCCAGGCGCGCCGATACCTCCCTGTTCAGAAGACCTCCGATCGTCTCCTCGGACTGCCTGAAGCGCTCGGAGAAGGTAGAGAACAGCTTCAGGGCAAACTCCGGGCGGCGCTTTATGGCTTCTTTGAAGACAGACTTTCGCACCACGGCAACCCGGGCGTCGGTGACCGCCTCGGCGAAGGCATTCTGGCGGGGCGTCTCCTCAAGGCTAAGTTCGCCGAAGACGTCCCCCTCCGCCAACAGCGCGACCGTAGCCTCCTTGTAGTCGCCGTAGATCTTGTACAAGCGCACCGTGCCCTCTAGCAACACGTGAAGGTGACCATCCGGATCGCCGGGGGCATAGATGGTCTCCCCGGCCCCGAAGCGCCGCTCGGCCACCCGGATGCCCGCCCTCGCAAAATCCTCGAGGCAAAGATGAGGCTGCCCCGCGGCAGGCGCAAGGGCCTCGACGTAGTGGTTGAACATTATGGGCGCTCTCCTCTCGAAACGTTGAACCTCGTATCGCACATCACGCTGGCCCTTTCCTCGTATGACTAGAACGAGTATGGGCCGGGAGCGTCCGGGTGCCATCGGATTTTCCGACTAGCTGTGACCGGGTAATTGGGCCCAGGATCTTCGTCCCAGTTCGTCGTGGGTGGAGCGGCGTTCGCCTGGTTCGCGGCGCCGATGACGCTGCCTCTGGCGGGCGCCCGTTACGAAGGTGTATAAAGTAGAGTAGGCACCGTACGTTGGTTTGATAGGCGACTTGTAGCGGGTGGGATCGCACATGAGGGCAATCTATGGATGGTCCTGACAGACTGCGGTTGCTCGAAAGGGCGGTGACCGCCAGCACCAACTCCATCGTGATCTCCGACCCTAACCAGCCGGACTACCCACTCGTGTACGTAAACCCTGCCTTCGAGAGGACTACTGGCTACGCCTCCGAGGAGGTCTTGGGCCGCAATTGCCGCTTCCTGCAGGACGAAGACCGAGACCAGCCAGCGCTCGGAGAGCTCAGGACGGCTGTCCGCGAGGGGCGCCACTGCACCGTTGTGCTCAGGAACTACCGCAAGGACGGGACACTGTTCTGGAACGAGCTTAGCATCTACCCCGTCCGTGATGAAGAGGGACGTATGACCAGCTTCGTCGGGGTCCAGAATGACATTACCGAGCGCATCAGGGCCGACGAAATCCTTTCGGAGATCCGTCGGGCCGAACGTCGCAGGATAGCCCGGGATTTGCACGACATAGTACTCCAGGACCTCTCGGGCGCGCTTCAGTCGTTGCGGCTTACCCACCTGCAGGCCAAGAGATCCGGGACAAGTCTCGATTTCGAAGAGGAACTCGGGGCCCTCGGGCGGGCGAGCTCGGGTCTGCGCAGCGCCATCTACGACCTGAGGCGCGAGAAGGAGCGGCCGTTCCTGGAGTCGGTCGAATCGTTGGTGGAGCTGAACCAGCAGGCCACACCCGAGCGCGAGATACGATTGGTCGTCGAGGAAGGGTTCGATGTAGGTCTCTCCGGAAAGGAGAGCGTAGAGTTGTTGCGCGTACTGCAGGAGGCCCTCACAAACGTAAGGCGTCACTCCGCAGCGAGGAATGTCGAGGTGGGGTTGCGGACGGAAGACGAAGCGATTCTGATAGAGGTCGCCGACGATGGTCGGGGCTTCGATCGCGGGTCGGGTAGGGCAGGTGTCGGGCTCTCGGCCATGCGTGAGCGGGTCGAGGGTCTGGGAGGGGAGATCGAAGTGAGTAGCCGACCCGGCCGGGGCACGGAGGTTAAGGTCAGGATTCACCCGGGGGGCGGTACTCCAGATCCCGGACGTCTATGACGCCTTCCCTCACGGCGTAGATCACCGCCTGGGTCCTGTCGAAGATGTGCAGCTTCCTGTAGATGTTGGAGGTGTGGTTGCGTACCGTTTTCTCCGAGATGCCCAAAGAGTTTGCTATCTGCCTGTCGCTCATGCCATGGGCCAGGGCCTTGATGACTTCGAGTTCCCTCTCGGTCAGCGGCGGAGCGAGATGAGTACCCCCCGCGGGCCTGCCGCCCTCGAAGGTGTTGAGCATCTTCTGGGCGAGGTCTGGGGCGACTATGGTATCCCCCGCATAGACCGTGTGGATCGCACGCGAGAGATCCTCGGGTTCTGAGTCCTTTAGTAGGTAGTCCTGCGCGCCCGCCTTTATGCCCTCGAAGACGTGCTCGTCTTCTTCGTGGCCCGTGAGGATGACTACCGCGGTCTGCGGCAGAAGATCCTTGATCTCGCGCGTGGCGCTGATGCCGTCCATCTTCGGCATGGAGATGTCCATCAGGACGACGTCCGGCTCTTCCTTGCGGCAGAGCGCGATGGCCTCCTCGCCGTTGTATGCTACACCTACCACCTCGACGCCGGGCAACATGTCTACGAGGCCGGAGAGACCCTTCGTGAAAAGCCGCTGGTCGTCCACTACCGCCACGCGGATGATATCTTCGCCTACTTTGTTCAAATACCTCACGCCCTTTGCCGCTTCGAATTCCGGTCCGACTCTAACTGTATCCGCTGTCCACCGAGCGTGTCACAGATGAACCGGTGGAGATCCTAAGTACTTCGCCCCTTGAATGATCGTCAGCGCGGGCAGCGTTGTCGACGGATTTTTGGACCACGCCAAGCTGGGTAATTCTGGGTAGGTCATCCGACCCATTGTGCGCATGTACTATTAAAGCCAGAAGATGCGGATCTGCCAGCTGCTCTTTTCGAGCTGCGGCCGACAGAGAGGAGTGGCGCGATGACCCTTACGATCGGTACTGGACCGTTCGGTGATCAGGGCGAGAAGACGTTCAATTTCGAGGTGCGTGCGCCAAGAGACCACGTGCTGTTCTTCGAGGATTCTCCGCGCCGGGTGCGGGTAATGTTCGCTGGCGAGACCGTGGCTGACAGCAGGCGGGTAAAGCTCATGCACGAGAAGGGATACCTGCCGGTCTACTACTTCCCCAGGGCGGATGTGCGGATGGACCTTCTCGAGGCCACGGACCACACGACGCACTGCCCTTTCAAAGGCGACGCCTCCTACTGGTCGGTGCCGGTTGGCGACCGCGTCGCGGAGAACGCCGTGTGGGGCTACCCGGAGCCCATAGACTCTGCCCCGCCGCTCGCGGGCTACCTGGCGTTCTATTGGAACAGGATGGATCATTGGTATGAAGAGGACGAGGAGGTCTTCGTCCATCCCCGAGACCCCTATCATCGCGTTGACGTCCTGCAGAGCTCCAGGCACGTCAAGGTCCTCGTCAACGGGGAGGTCGTGGCGGAGACGGATCGTCCCAGGATCCTCTTCGAGACCGGTCTGCCGCCTCGCTACTATGTCCCTCCTGAAGACGTCCGTTACGACGTACTGCTCCCTAGCGACAAGAATACGCAGTGTCCCTACAAGGGGATTGCCTCTTACCACTCGGTGCAGGCTGGCGGTGAGACCAGGGAAGCAGTCGTCTGGTATTACCCGAACCCCATACCCGCCGCCGCCGACATAGAAGGCCATCTGTGCTTCTTCAATGAGAAGGTAGATCTGGACGTGGACGGCGAGGTGCAGCAGCGGCCGCAGACGCAGTGGTCGTAGCGAATTACGCTCGCAGCTAGCCCCCCTGTGCCGCAGGTGCGGGGAGCGTATACTGGTCCGTGCTCCGTGCGGGCAGCCGATGCGTCTTCATAAAAGTGTCCCATCGAGACGGAATAGGACCCTTGCGCCGGCGTGCCGTCCGTGCCGAGGGACGAGGCTAGATAGAAGATGTGATCGTCTGGGAAGGTGGAGAGAGGTGCTTCGGGAGACTGGCACGGCTGAAGTCAACGGCGCACGGATCTACTACGAGTCCGTGGGAGAAGGGGAGCCGCTGGTCCTAGTGCACGCGGGGATCGCGGACAGCAGGATGTGGGAAAGCCAACTCGCGGCCTTCGCCGACAGCTACCGGGTGATCCGCTACGACATGCGGGGCTTCGGAAGGACGGCGATGGTGGAAGGACCTTTCTCCCACCACGAGGATCTGCGCGCCCTGCTCGACGCTCTGGGCGTCGAGCGGGCGCACCTCGTAGGCTGTTCCATGGGCGGCGGGGCAGTGCTCGACTTCGCGCTCGAGTACCCGCAGAGGGCAGGGAACCTCGTCCTGGTGGGATCCGCCGTTGGCGGATTCGGGCCGGACTTCGATCCCCCGAAGGAGTGGGACGAGCTCGTCGCTGCCGACGAAGCAGGGGACCTTGAGCTGGTCTCCGAGCTGGAGGTCGGGATCTGGGTCGTCGGCCCCGAGAGATCCCCTGACGAAGTCGATTCCTCCGTCAGGAATCTCGTCTGGGAGATGAACCTGATCGCCCTCAGAAACGAAGCCGCCGGGCTTGGCGAAGAGTGGGAGCCGGAGCCGCCCGCAGCGGACAGGCTCCCTGACGTCCAGGCCCCGACATTGCTGATAGTCGGAGACGAGGACCAGCCGAGGGTCTTCGCCGCAGCCGACCTGCTCGAGAAGGAAATACCTAACGCGCGCAAGGTCGTTATGCACGGCACGGCCCACGTGCCCAACATGGAACGGCCTGAAGAGTTCAACCGGCTCGTGCTGGATTTCCTGCTCATGTAGCTACGAACCTCCTGGTCCTAAGGCTCGCACACTGGGGAAGGAACTTTCGGGTGGCTGGCGCGTAGTATGTGAGCATGTCAGGGACGAGGAGGTGACGTATGGCCGGTGAAGACGAGCTTTTCCAGATGGAACTCAACCTGCATCCGAACGAGGCGTCAGGGCTACTGACGATCGGGAACGAAGAGTTGCTCGGGGAGCACGGTTGGGACCTCGGGTTCTGGGCTGTCCTGGATGAGGGTGAGATCGAGGACTGCATCGCGGCCATCGGCCACCGTGGCGGCACCCCCGACGACGAGGGCTGGGAGATAGAGCGGCTGCGCGCCGAGGTGAGCGACGCCACTGGCAAGACCGAGGACGCAGAGGCGATCACCCGCGACGACAGCACGGGCTACGTCTACATCCTCGGCTCCCACTTCGGCAGCAAGGACGGGCCTCTCCAGCCCAAACGCGGCTTCGTCGCCCGCTTCCGTGAGGCCGAGGTCGGGCACGTCACAGAAGACCCGGCGATGGAGCTCGAAGTCTCCCGCCGGAGCTTCGTCCTCCATCGCATCATCAACGATGCCCTCGAAAAAGTCGGCCCTGGACTGATCCCACTTGGCGAGCAGTCCCACAAGGCGCTTGTCGAGGCGACCATCGAACGCGGCGAGAAGGAGAGTAAGAAGTGGGCTGGCCTCGTGCGTGAGGACGACTACCCGATCAACATAGAAGGCGCGGCCTTCAGGGAGAACGGAAACCTCCTCCTCGGCCTCCGCTTCCCAACAACCGCAGAAGGGCGCCCGATCCTGATCGAACTCGAAGGCATCGACCGCCTCTTCGACCCTGGCGACGCCCTCCCTGAAGTCCGAGGCTTCTGGACGGCCGACGCCGTCGGCAACGATGGCGAGATCGCCGGCGTCCGCGACCTCGTCCTCCTCGGGACGGGAGAAGGCGAGGAGCTACACCTCGTAACGGGCAACGTCGACAGCCGTGACAAACAGAGCGTCCTGATCCAGGACTACCCTGGCGGTAGGGGGACCGTGGCCACCCACTTCCGCTGCGTACTTCCCGAAGATGCCCACTCCGGCTCCCTCACAGCCGAGTTCGTCCGCGAGTTCCCCAGCCTACCGCGCATCGAGGGCATGTCCGTCACACCAGAAGGCCGCACCTACTACGTTACGGACGAGGACGAGGGTGTGCATTTGCGCCTTACTCGACTCCTGGTGGGCTGACGTTTGCTGTGCTATGAGCGTACCTCCGCCTTCAGAGACTACATTGAGGCGGCGTCTTCGAGGATCTGCTCAGCGTGGGTGTCCGGGGTGACTTCGGGGTAGACCTTGGAGATCCTGGCTTCCGGGTCGAGCAGGAAGGTGACGCGTCTGGCCGTGCCCCGGTCACCGAGGACTCCGAGAGTATCGGAAGCGCGGCCCCCCTCGTCTGAAAGGAGCGGGAAGTTGAGGCCGTACTTTTCGCGGAACTCGCGGTGAGATTCGGGGGAGTCCAGCGAGACGCCGTAGACTTGTACACCCGCCTTCGCGTAATCGTCCATGCGGTCCCGGAAGGCGCAGGCTTCCTTCGTGCAGCCTGGGGTGTCGTCCTTGGGGTAGAAGTAGAGGACGGTCTTCTGGCCCGTTAGCCCTCCCGTACCGAAACGTTCCCCGCTCTCTGTCGTGAGTTCCAGGTCGGGCAGTATCTCGCCTTGCTGTGGTAGGTCCGGCATCGAAGCTCCTTCTTGGTGATGTCTGCTTGCAACTCTACGATGTTACCCTGGCCCGTGTAAAAGAAATCATTCTGGACAGAGGAACGTCCGATGCACCGTGGACAGGCGGTGGTCCGCGTTGCATAGTTACGGGGAGACAAGGTCGTCTCCGGCGGGAGAGACGTTGCGGTATAAGGATTCGGCAGAAAGACTCTCCGGTAGGAGGCTCAGACGAGCCTTCTATCTCGTGTTGCTCGCGGTAGTGATCGGGCTGTGTATCTCGTACTGGTCGTGGGTGGACGCGCAGGCGCGCGCGATCGTGGTGATCTCCTCCGTCCTCGACGCACCGGTACTCACGCCCGCCGTCGAAGCCGTGGGCGAAGATCCACGCTTCTCGGACGCGCGTGTCGCGGGGAACCCGTCGCTCGTAGTGAGGCCAGCGGGGGAGGGATCGTGGCCGGCTATATTCCTGGTAAACGGGACAGTGCAGGAAGGAAGGAAACTACCGGAGGTGCGGAATCTGGCCGAGGGCTTCGCGCGGGCCGGCTACCTCGTGGTCGTGCCCGACCTGCCTGGCCTGACGGAGGACAGGATCACACCTCAGACCGCCGACGCTGCCACGCAGGTCGCGCGTGAGATCTCCGGCAGGCCTGAGACCGAAGGCGGAAAGGTGGCCCTCGTCGGGGTCTCGACGGGCGCCACCCTCGCCCTCCTGGTCGCCGAGGACCCCGCAATCATAGGAAAAGTCTCCGTCGTCGCAGGCGTAGCACCCTATTCAGACATCCGTACCGTCCTTAACATCGCGACGACCGGCCATTACCGCCGGTCCGACGGAGAGCTGGTCCGCTACGAGGCCAACCCCTTCCTCTCCTACGTCGTAGCCCGCTCGCTCGTCGCCACCCTGCCGCCGGGCGAAGACAAGCGTACGCTCTCGGCCGAGCTCGAAAGGGCCGGCCGCGAGAGCCCACGTCCGCTCTCCGACCTCCGCTCGCGGCAGACGGGCGACCTGGGAGCGGACGCGGGGAGCGTCGTAGGGCTGCTCGGGAACCGTGACCCTGAACGTTTCGACACGCTCTACGCGGCGCTACCTGACGAGGTACGCCACGACCTCGAAGAGCTCTCACCGCTTGCCGGCACGGGACGGATACGTGTCCCGGTCGAGCTCGTCAGTGGTCCCCACGACAAGTTCTTCCCTCCCTCACAGTCGTATGGGCTCGGGCGCATCGCGCCGGAGCGCAGGGTCACGGTCACGGGGGCGCTCGACCACGCCAAACTCGACGTCTCACTGGGAGATATTCCCGCCTTCGCAACCTTCGACGCTTTCGTGGTCCGCTCGCTTCGCACAGCCCGTACCCAAGACTAGACCAGCAAGTCAGCTTCTTGTTTTCGCTTACAGTCGGTCCAGTGCTCCGTACAGGAGCCTGAAGAAGCGTTCGCGGTCCAGTTCGACGCCGACCTCGGCGTTCGGTGCCATGCCTGTCACGCCGTAGAAGTCGCAGACGGTCTCGCCGCGGGTGAGATCGCTCTCGCACTCGATATCGACCCGCATCGGGCGTGTCTTTAGCAGGCCGGGTTCGAGTACCGCAGCGACGGCGACGGGATCGTGCAGTGGCGGGGCGTCGAAGCCGAAGACGCTCTCGTAGGTGGCGGCGAAGAAATCCAGGAACCCGGCCACCACATGTCCAACCCTACCCGTGGCCCGCAGCCGCGCCCTCTCGCGAGGACCGGCGCCGGCCTGGTGCGTTACGTCGAGGCCCGACATTGTTATGGGCAGACCGGACTCGAAGACCTCGCGGGCCGCCTCGGGGTCGACGTAGATGTTGAACTCGGCGGCCGGCGTCGTGTTGCCAAGGCCCATGCTCCCGCCCATGAGGGAGATGCGCGCTACGCGGTCCTTCAGGCCGGGATGCTCGCGCAGGAACGCGGCGATGTTGGTGAGCGGGCCGACAGGGATGAGGGTGACGGGCTCAGTAGAGGCCCTTAGGGTGTCCGCGATCAGGGCCACAGCCCCACTTTCGTCGGGCTCGAAGCCGGCATGGGGGATTTCCTCGGGTCCGTCCAGCCCGCTCTTGCCGTGTATGTCCTCGGCCGTGTGGAGCGGCCTTTCCAGGGGTTCCGGGGCGCCAACGCCGACGGGTACGTCCGTGCACCCGACGAGGGAGAGCACCCGCAGGGCGTTGCGCGTGGTCTTCTCGATGGTGACGTTGCCGGCGACGGTCGTGACGGCGAGAAGGTCCAGATCCGGGTGGCCGCAGGCAAGCATCAGGGCAACGGCGTCGTCGTGGCCGGGGTCTACGTCCAGGATCACAGGCTTCGGACTCACTCTCGCTCCTCTGCACTTTGCGGTCTGCTGGAACGTTATCTGTTTTGGAGTCCTGCGTACAGCCATGATAACCACCTTGTGATCCCGGCTCTACCGTGCCCGGCGTACGATTCGGGGCTGACGAAGCGGGGTTCTGGCCGTAGAATAGCCTTATGCTTGGACGTTACGCGGAGCTGAAGGCGCAACTTCCGCCAGAGACGATCCTCTTCTACCAGGTCGGGACGTTCTTCGAGACCTTCGAGGAGGACGCAAAGAGGATTTCGCAGGCGCTCTCGATCCGGCTGACGAGCCGCGAGGCGGCCGGCGAGGGCCGCGTCCCGCTGGCCGGGGTCCCAGGACACGCGCTCCAGGAGCATCTGGCCACCCTGCTCAGAAAGGGCTATTCCGTCGCCGTCGCCGAGCAGCGGCAGCACCCGACGAAACCCAAGCAGTTCACGCGTGAGGTCACCCGTACTCTGACACCTGGCACCGTTATAGAGGACAACGTCCTCTCCGCGGGGCAGGCTAACTACCTGGCCGCATTCGTCGTCAGGGACGGCCGGGCCGGCATAGCCGTCGTCGAGGCTTCGACCGGGGAGTTCACGGGCACCGAGGTCCCCGAAGAGCAGCTCCCCGCCGAGCTGGAGCGGTGGTCGCCGCGTGAGATCGTCGTCCCCGAGCGGACAGCGGCCGAGAGACTGCCTAAGGTTCGCGCCGCCGTAAGCTCAGCCCCGCGCTGGACGTTCGAGCCTTCCGCGGGAGAGCAGGCACTGAGAAGGCACTTCGGTGTATCAGGGCTCAAGGGATACGGACTCGATGGGCGGCCGGCGCTCGCCGGCGCCGCGGGGGCTTTGATCCAGTACCTCGCTTCCCTGCGCGGCGGCGGCCCGCCTGAGCAGGTGGTGACCTTCCGTCCTTACGACCCTGGTTCGGGGATGGTCCTCGACGCAGCGACGAGGCGCAACCTTGGCCTGGACGATCTGGTCGAGACTATAGACCGTACCCGCACGCCGATGGGCCGGCGCGCGCTCAGGCGCTGGCTGGAGCGTCCCTTGCTGGAGGTGGACCGCATCAGGCAACGTCTCGGGGCCGTCGACGTGCTCGCCGGAGACTACATGCTGCGTGAAGAGGTGCGCGAACATCTGGGACGCATCCCCGACGTGGAGCGCATCGCCACGCGCATCGTCAGGCTTTCGGCCTCGCCCAATGATCTGCTCTCGCTCAAGGGTGCGCTGGAGGAGATCGAACCTCTAAGGGAGACGCTCGAGCCAGCGTCGCAGGGCTCCTCTCTGCTCTCGCGGGTGTTGGGGGCGATGGAAGAGCCGCCAGGGGTAAGGGAGCTTGTCGTTGCTGCGATCTCCGAGGAGAGCGATGAGATCATACGCCAGGGCTACTCGGGGGAGCTCGACGAGGCGCGCGAGTTCAGGGACGGCGCCCACGATTGGCTGACGCGCTTCGAGGCCGAGGAGCGGCTCAAGACGGGCCTGAAGACCCTAAAGGTAGGCTACAGGGACGGCGAAGGCTACTTTATCGAGGTCGCGGGCAAGGAGACGAGCGCTGTCCCCGATCGCTACCAACACCGCAAGGCGCTCAAGCACAACGCCCGCTACGTAACGGTGGAGCTAAAGGAGCACGAATCGCGGATGCTCGGGGCCCGCGACGAGGTCGAGCGCATCGAGCGCGGCATCCTCGTCGAGATACGCGCCGCCGTC
>Ga0136616_10002051_pt1 | contig 10621 bp, 7 predicted proteins | sample AntDrymUQ2992106_2_FD_106648 | JGI IMG/M metagenome (GOLD analysis project Ga0136616, IMG submission 106648) | Polar desert sand microbial communities from Dry Valleys, Antarctica - metaG UQ299 (21.06) | ecosystem: Environmental > Terrestrial > Soil > Desert | place: Antarctica: Dry Valley... | reverse complement strand
TGTGACCCGACACCCGACACCCATTTTACACCGCTTCCGACTTCGACGTGAAATTGAACTCTTTGATCTTCAACGCCGGCAAGAGCGATGCGCCGTCGCCGCCGCCGATGCGCTCTGGTTTTCCGATGGCGAGCAGATTGCCGGGCGCGAGCATTTGGAGAATGCTCTGGTTGAAACGGAAGTTGTTGACCGGGTGTTGAATCTTTCCATTTTCGATGAGCCACACGCCGTCGCGCGTGAGGCCGGTGAACAAAGCGGTGCGCGGATCGACGGGGCGGATGTACCAGAAGTGGCTGACGAGCAGGCCGCGTTCGGTCGTCTTGATCATGTCTTCGAGACTCTGCGTCGGGCCGGCGCTCTCGATGATCAAATTGACCGGGCCGGGCGTCGGCTGCTTGCCCTTCTGCTCCGCCCAGAAACGCGAATAGACCAGTGTCTCAAGCACGCCATTCTTCACCATGTAAATCTTCTGCGCCGGAATGCCGGCTTGCGCTGACGAAGAGGCGGGCAATTGCGGATGCCATGGATCGCTATAGATGTGGAGTTGCTCCGCGAACAGTTTTTCGCCGATGCGGGTTTTGCCGCCGGGCGCGGAGAAACTGCTGCGGCCTTCCTCTGCGCTGCGCGCGTCGAAGCCGAGATTGAAGAGATCGCCGACGGCCTGCGGTTCAAGGATCACGGTATAGACGCCCGGATCGAGTTGGCGCGGCTGGCGTGAACCGAGCGCTTTCTGAATCGACTCGCGGGCGATGCGGAGCGGATCGAATTGCGCTGCGTCGAAGTGATCGCGTTGGAAGTAACCTGATCCCGTGCCGTCCGGCGTGCGCGCGGTGACGGAGAGGCTGACGTTGCTTGCACGCTCAAAATTGAAATTGCCATTCTTCGTCGCGCTCGCGCTCGCTTCGCCGCGCGCTTGATGAAAGCCCGCGCCGACAACTTTGCTGCGTTCGCACAAAGCGATGATCTCGCCGATGGTTTTAGCGCGCCCGGCGGTCGGAATGTTCATCGTCGCTGCGACGAAACCGGCGGTCGGCTTGTAGGTTTGCGACTTCAATGACGGCAGATACTCGCGATCCACCGGCGAAACGCGCGCTAATGCTTCAGCCTGCTCGACGACGGCGCGCAGAGAAGCGTCGTCAATCTCGTTCGTCGAAGCCGCGCCGCGCTTCTTGTCGATCCAGACCGTCACGCCGACTTCGGTATCTTCGCGTTGCCCGCTCGTCGTCATCGCGTTCGCCGCGAAACGCAGATGCGAATACTCCTCGCTGCCGACACGGACGACGGCATCATCAGCCTTCACGTAACCGAGCAGCTTCTCACAAATACTGCGGGCTTCTTTCTCGTTGAGCAACACAGTGAAGTTTCTCCTCTAAGAACGTAACCTAATGAGAATAGGCAAAAATTAGCCACAGAGGACACAGAGATCACAGAGTATGGAAGTATAAAAAAAGTGAAGATGACGTGAAAACTTTTCGCTGATCGTTATTCGTCAATTCTAATCGCTCCCTCTGTGATCTCTGTGTCCTCTGTGACTCAAACTTATTCGTTCCAGTATCTCGATGGTTGATTTAACGATTGCTTCGTGCCGCCGTGTTCAGCACGTTAATCTGCCGGAAGCGTGCGACCGGGCAGCCGTGGCTGACGGCGTTGGACTGGCCGGGCTGGCCCTTGCCGTCGTTGAAGCTGCCGCTCAATTCATAGGTTGATTGGCCGCCGAGCATGTCGCAAGCATTCCAAAAATCAGGTGTGCGTGACTGGTAAGCCACGTCGCGGAGCATTTGTCCGACTTTGCCGTTTTTGATTTCGTGAAACGTTTGCCCGCCGAATTGAAAATTGTAACGCTGCTGATCGATGGAATAACTCCCGCGCCCGTGAATTAGAATGCCGTCTTTTACGTCCGCCGCCACATCTTCAAGCGAGTTGTTTTCCTTCGCCGGTTCGAGCGAGATGTTCGGCATCCGCGGGAAGGGAACGTCGCTCCAACTGGCGGCGTAGGAACAGCCATAAGAAGTCTTGCGCCCGATGAGCGGCGCGAGATCGCGCGTCGTTTGCCAATCGACGAAGATGCCGTCTTTGATTAGATACCACTTTTGCGCCGGCACGCCGTCGTCGTCGTAGCCGGTCGTGGCGAGTCCGCCCTGTTGCGTGCGGTCGGCGTAGAGGTTGACGATCTTCGAGGCAAACTGAAACTTGCCGGTCTTGTCCGGCGTCAGAAAACTGGTCCCCGCATAGTCGGCTTCCCAACCGAGCGCGCGATCCAATTCGGTCGAATGCCCGACCGATTCGTGAATCGTCAGAAAGAGATGCGTCGGGTCGAGGACAAGATCGTACTTGCCCGGCTCAACAGGCTTCGCCTTCAGCTTCATCACGGCTTCGTCGCCGGCTTGCGCCGCTTCCTTGAGCCAATCGTGCGTCGAGAGATATTCGTAGCCGAGGCCCTTCGGCCCCAAGAGCGATGCGCGTGTTTGAAAATCGCCATTGTCACGATTAACAGCCGTGACGTTGAAGCTCGGATTGCTGCGGATTAAATACTGCTCGATCCGCGAGCCGTCGGTCGAAGCGTAGAATTTTTGTTCGTTGACAAAAACGAGACCGGAGTTGACGAAGCTAACGCCCTTGACGGCGAGCGCCGCTTCGTTGAGCTTCAGCAAGAACTGAATCTTCTCGTCAAGCGGCACATCGAACGGGTCTTGCTTAAAAGTGCTGCGCCAGTTCGTGACGACTTTCGGGGCAGGCACGAGCGTGATCGGTTTCCGTTGATGCGCCGCGTTCGCGCGGGCGATGTCGAGGGCTTCCTGTGTGACGCGCTTCACTTCGGCGGGCGTGACTTGGCGACTCGCAGCGAAGCCCCAAGTGCCTTTCCACAGCACGCGCACGCCGAACCCGAAACTCCCATTGCGCGCGACATTCTGCACCTGCCGCTCGCGCGTGTTGATGGCTTCAAACCGATAACGATTGAGCCGAACGTCGGCGTAGCTCGCCCCCGCCCGCTTCGCTTCAGCTAAAGCGATGTCGGCCAATCCGTTCTTATCGACTTCGGCTGCGGCGGCAAACGCCTCCCGCTCGAAAGCCCAAGAGGGTAGCGCGAGCGCGCCGAAAGTTAAGCCCGCCATCTGCAAAAAATCCCGTCGCGTTGAGGACATCCATCACCTCACAAGTTTGCTGAACGCCATGTTATCTGTTGCGGCGAAGCACATTAGAAATTCTCGGCTTCACCATTTGAGAAGAATGATCGTCGTCTTGTTCGTGCGCTGGTGGCAAAAAGTTTCAAGACAGATAATCCACGAATCACACGAAACGGCACGAAATAAAACTAACAATCAACGGCGTCAGATGCACGCCGCTTCGTATCTTTTCGTGGGGTTTCGTGGATCAGTTCTTCTCTTTATTCACGCCCTGACTCATCCAACTTCGGCTTCAATGCCTGATACACCGTCTCCGCCACGATCCGCGTCCCTTCAGTATTCGGGTGAATGCCGTCCTCTAAATTAAGATTCTCCACGCCGGCCACGCGGTCGAGGAAAAAGGGAATCAGCGTCACACCATGCTCGCGCGCAAGCGACTGAAATGCTTCCGCAACTTCCTTTTGATAAGCCGCGCCGGTGTTCGTCGGAGCATACATGCCGGCGAGGACGACTTGAGCGCCGCGCGCCTGCGCCCGCTCGATCATCTGTGCAAGATTCTTTTTCATCGCGGCGACGCTCTGGCCGCGCAGGAGATCGTTTGCGCCCAACTCTAAAATCACGAAGCGCACGTCGCCTTGCGCGAGCGCCCAATCGATGCGGCGCAAGCCGCCCGCCGTCGTGTCGCCGGAAACTCCGGCGTTGATCACTTCGTACTGGTAGCCATCTTTTGCGAGTTGCTCCTGCAACAAAGACGGGTAGCTCTCGTGCGCGGGCAAGCCGTAACCCGCTGTCAGGCTATCACCGAAGGCGACGATCTTCGGTAAACTCTCCGCCGGCATCGCCGCGACGGGCGGGGAATCTGAAACGCTTTGCGATGCGCTCGAACGTTGCGCCTCACCCCCGTTGCAGGCGGCGAGGGCGACGACGAAGAACAAGGACAGGTAAAATAAAAAAACCTTCATGATTGAATTATACAAAGTTTCTAAAATCGTGCCTTCCGGCGACGAGCAATTGACGATCTTGCACGAGCTTGATCTGACGATCCCCAATGGTCAATTCGTCTCGATCACGGGGCCGTCGGGTAGCGGTAAGTCAACGCTGCTCGGCCTTGTCGCCGGCCTCGACGCGCCGACCGCCGGCGACATCCGCATCGACGGCGAATCGATCACGCGCATGAATGAAGACGACTTGGCCTCACTGCGCGGGCGCAAGATCGGGATCGTCTTTCAATCGTTTCATCTCATCCCTTCGCTGACGGCGTTGGAAAACGTCCTCGTGCCGTTAGAGATCGCGGGCGTGGCCGCAGCGAAAGAGCGCGCGCGGCAGTTGCTGGAAGATGTTGATCTTACCGCACGCGCGCATCACTACCCGTCGCAACTCTCCGGCGGCGAGCAGCAGCGCGTCTCTATCGCGCGGGCATTCTCGAACAATCCCTCGATCCTCTTAGCCGACGAGCCGACCGGCAATCTCGATTCACGCAACGGTCGCCACGTCTTTGATCTGATGTTGGAACTGAACCGGCGGCACGGCGCGACTTTGCTTCTCGTCACACACGATCGCGACTTGGCCGCGCAAGCCGACCGGCTGATCGACCTCAAAGATGGACGAGTTGCCAGCGATAGCGGACAAGAGATCGGAGAGTTGCAAGCCGTGACTGGTTAGGTCGGGAGTGTTGCTAGCGCCCTTCCGCCTGAATAGGCGTATTCTGGAAGGCGGCAATGCTCCATTTGCCGCCCTCTTTGGTCATGACCATTGTGTTCATGGCCTGACCCTTTCTCGTCTCGCCGCCCGCGCGAAATTCCAAGTTCCATTCGATGTGAACCACCGCCACATCGGGACGCAGGAAGCGGATGCTCTTGACCGTGCCGACATTACGACTGTCCTTGTAGATGGTCGTGAATATCGCCATGTGTCCCTTCTCGATAACCTCTCTGCCCTTCAAGTTCATGCCATTGACCACAACATAGTCAGCGTCAGGGGCAAACGGGGCGGCGAACGCCTTGCCGTCGTGTGCGTTCCAGCCATCTTGAACTTGCTGGACGATCTGTCGGATAGCGGCTTCGTCCGTGCTTGAATTTTGCGCCGTTTGTGCATTACTCGCCAGCACGCCGAACGACACGAAAGCCACGACGACTACGCCAAGTAGTTTAATGTGTTGCGACATCGGATGCTCCTCCCTTTCCTCTACGTGTTAATGTGCGATTACAAGCAAATTCATGTTTGGCAATTCTATGATAGGAAAAGTCACATAATGCCGCTGTTCAGCCGCGCCGAGCGCACAGCATCCAACCTCATCGAAGGAGGCTTCTTGAGAACGAAGCTATCGAGGCGTCGCGCTGCAACAGCTTGTTATGCGGCGCTCTGCGTCATGGCACTCTCTTGATTATCAACGCCTTTTCGCCTCTCTCTTCTTCTTCCTCTACGACAAACTTCGCCTCTTCGATACTGTATCCAGTACCTCCGTCTCCTTCAAAGAAGCCGTTCCACACCTTGTACTCGACTTCTGCCACTACCTCTTTCTCTTTGACGAACAACAGAAGTCTGATCGTGTCGGTATTTTGGATGCCACTAATGCTAGCCCTTGCCCACTCGAATCCAAGCTTCCGATTGATATTCTCAGGTGCGGTGTAAGGCTGGATGACATACATTCTCTCCCACTCGAACGGCGCAAGGTCACTCATCCAAAACACTGTGCCCGCGCCTTGTTTGACCGTTCCGATCAACGCCTGCTCCACCTCCGCGCCTCTGTCACGGCAAGCGCTGATTGCGACAGCAGCGCAAGCGATAAAGGAAAAAATGACTATTCTTTTCAGCATAATCTATCGATAAAGTTCAGCCGCATAACAATTATTCAACGTGCGCCATCATAATTCGGGGCGGCGTGGCGGAGACTCATGTCGGCTCACGTTATTTAACTCCCAGTGGGAAATCTTGGCCGCGCGCGTAGCTGTTGGGGTATTGGGCTTTGCCGCGATAGCGTTTTGACAGTTCAGGCACAATGTCGTTGAGGTAGGCTTCGAGTTCTTTGACGGTGATCTTGCCGTCGGGTTGGCTGCCGCCGTCGGCTTGGCCTGCTAAGCCTTGCAGGAGAGCGTAGGTGAAGACGCCGTGGCCGAGTTTGGCGAATTCGGCGGCGAGTTGTTCTGTGCCGGAAGCGGCGAGGACGACGACGCCGGCGCTGCGGGCGAGTTGCAGGATCGCTTTCTCTTCCGATGCGCCGCGCAGGCTGAAGGCTTCGACTGCGCCGCCGGATTGGCAGGCGTCGAAGACGACGAGTTGTTTCTGCGCTTGAATTTTTGTGCAGAGTTCTTTGAGGCGTTTGGCGGAGATCGCTTTCGTGGCGAGCAGTTCGTCGTCGCCGTAAAGTTTCGTCACATCGTAAGGCACGAGGAAAAAGTCGGGCGCGCTCGTGCCGTCGCCTTCAGTCATGACGCCATGTCCGGCGTAGAAAAAAACGAAAGCGTCTTGCGGTTGCGCTTGCTTGCTAATTCGCTCGAAGGCCGCCTCGATCTCTTGGCGCGTGGCTTGGGCGTCGAAGATCAGTTGCTTGTCGATCCGTTTGAAGATGGTTTTGCCGCGCTGCTCGACTTCGTTGGCGAATGACTCTGCATCAACGCGCCCGTAGTTCAAATTATATTTTGCGTTTTGATATTGGTTCAGTCCGACGGCGAGGATGTAGAGATTCACGCTCGGTTGCGCTCCTTGCACATCGATGCGCGTCTTCGCGGGCGCGGACTCGGTGCGCTCGCGGTTGAGCGCGGTGGCCGCCAGTTCATTCGCGCCGGGGACCAGTGCGACATAAAAAGTTTTAGAGACGGCTGCGCCCGGCTTGGCGTCGCGGGCGGCGTCAAGCCGTTCTTCTTCGACGAGCTTGCCATTGTGATAGAGCCGCACGGCCTCCGCGCCGCCGCCTTGATCCGTCACTTCGACGACGACGGGCGCGCGCGCATCGCTCAAGCCGTCGATGCCGATGCCGCGCGTGCCGCCCGCGTTTGCCGGTCGCGTGGCTTCGCTCGTCGCCGGCGTGCGGATGCTGACGAGCGGCGGCGGGGCGAGAGGCTGCGAGGGATTGAGACCCGGTTCTGCTGCCGGCGATGGTGGTTGCTGTTTGATCCCGAAACGTTTGTTACTTAACGAGCCGCCGAGTCTGGCAGTAGTAGCGGGGCGACCAGTCCCGGCGACTTCGTTCAAGAGGCGTGGCGTGAACAGTCGCTCGAACAGCGAGTCGAGAGGGATCGGTTGATCATTTTGGACGTAGTGGATGAGTTTCAAGCCTTCAGGCGAGCCGTCGAAACGCCCGTTGGGGGCGACGACGACCCAATCATCGAGATCGATGGCGAGCAGATCGGCAGCGCGGTTGAAAGTGGCCGGGCCGAGTTTCACGCGCGCGTCAAAACTCCCGCTTGCGATCATGCCATCGGGCGCAGCGGCGACAGCGTTGACGCCATTTTTATGACCGTCGAAGACACCCGTCTGTGTGCCGGTTGCGACGTTCCAACGCCGGACGGTCGTATCGGTTGAGCCGGTGAAGAGCGACAGCCCGTCGCGGCTGAAGGCGACGGCATTGACGCCGGAGGCATGGCCTTTGAGCGTGTGGCGCAACGCGCCGGTAGCGATGGTCCAGACTTTCGCGGTCGCGTCGGTGCTGCCGCTCGCCAAAGTCTTGCCGTCGGAGCTGAAGCGAACGGAAGTAACGGCGGCTTCGTGGCCGCTCAATTGGCGGAGTTTGGTTCCCATCGCTTGGTCCCAGAGCGTGATCACGCCGTCATGCTGTGCGGCGGCTAAAAGTTTTCCGTCGGGACTGAAGGCGACTTCGTAGATGGGATACGCGCCCGGTTCAATCGTGCGCCGGAGCGTGCCAGTCGGCGCGTCCCAGAGTTGGATGCCGCCGTCGCCGCCCGCCGCGAGCAGTTGGCCGGTGCGGTCGAAAGCCACAGAGCGGACGGCGAAAGAGCCTTCGCGCAGAACGTTTCGCTGTTTGCCCGTCGCCGCGTCCCACAATCTAACGGTGTAATCTGCGCTGCCGCTCGCCAGAGTTTTCCCGTCGGGGCTGAAGGCGACGGATGAAACAACGTCCACATGACCTTCGAGCGAGCGCATGTCTGAGACCGGCCCCATGCGCCAGAGTTTTACTGTGCTGTCGGCGCTGGCGGCGGCGAGCGTCTGTCCGTCGGGCGAGAAGGCGAGGGCAGTGACGGGGCGCGTGCGCCCTTTGAGCGTGGCGAGTTCTTGGCCGTTGGCGGCGTCCCAGAGCTTGGCGGTTTTATCGTCGCTCGCGCTGGCGAAAGACTTGCCGCTTGGATGAAAGGCGACGGCGTTGACCGTATCGGCGTGGCCGGCGATGTTGAGCCGCTGGCCCGTCTCAAGATTCCACGCTTCGATCTGGTTGTCGCTCTTGGCGCTCAACAAAATCTTTCCGGCGGGGCTGAAGGCGAGCGAGTTGGTGAGGCCGGGATTGCCGATGAGCGTGCGCTGCTCCGTGCCGTCGGCGACGTTCCACAATCGAAGCAGATTGTCTTGGCCGCCGACCGCGAGTAGTTTTCCGTCGGGGCTGAAGGCGACGGCGCGGACGGGTGTTCGCTTGTTCTCAAACGTGCGGTTGAGCGCGCCCGTCTCCGCGTCCCAGAGTTTTACCGTGCGGTCGCCGCTGCCGGTCGCCAACGTTTGCCCGTCGGGGCTGAAGGCGACCGACATAACGAAACTGCTGTGACCCTCCAAAGCCTTCGCCTCGCTGCCGTCGGCGACGTTCCAGAGTTTTACTTTTCCGTCTTGCGCGCCGCTCGCCAGCAATTGCCCGTCCGGGCTAAAGGCGATTGCCAGCACGCCCTCGGCGTGACCTTTGAGCGTGCGGAGGATTTGCCCGTTGCCGGCATTCCAGAGTTTGATCGTCTGGTCCCCTGAGCCGCTCGCCAAAGTCTTACCATCTGTGCCGAAGGCGACAGCGTTGACTTCCGCCTCATGGCCGTTGAAAGAGCGCAACTCCGAGCCGGTGGCGACGTGCCAGAGTTTCACGACCGCGTCTTTGCCGCCGCTTGCAAGAAAGTTGCCATCGGGACTGTAAGCAACTGAAGTGACGCCGCTCGCGTGTCCCGTCTGAACGACGAGTTCGGGCTTTTGCGCGGACGCCGCCGGCACGAAGACGAACAGCGCGAGAAGGAAGGGCGATAATCTTTTGATGATCTGCATGGCGTGCATTAGCTGTCAACGTCGTCGAAAACGGACGTCTCGTGCTGGGAGCGCGGACGTCCCGTCCGCCGTGAGCGCGAAGAGTGCGAATAATGGTTGCGCTCTCACTCGACGTTGAGTGAAGGCGAAAGTCGTTTAGCTCGCGGGCGCGAGCTTGGCGGACGAGCCGTCCGCGCTCCCAGCTCGCGTAGTCTGGCCTTTATTCTGCTAAAAGTATCAAAGGCGGCGCTGCTCATCTTGCTCGTGAGGCAGCGCCGCCGTCTTAGTCTCTAGTTCAAAGGCTGTTCTCAGTTGTCGCGGCGTGATCGCCGCCTTCTCCAACCGAACGCAACGAGAGACAGGCCGATCCCGCTCAGGCTGAATACGGCAGCGCCGCCCCATTGTTGCAGAGGGATGGCGCGCAGAAGTGGCGTGTTGAAGGAGAGCGAGTTGCCGTTTGTTGCTTTAGCCGGCGCTTCGGTCTTTGCTTTCGTCTCCGCGCTCTTCGGCTCACGCGGCTGCGTCGTCGGCTGGTCCGTGACGGTGTAGAGTTGGCCGTTGATGGTGTACATCCGCAATAACTCTTCCATGTTGAAGGGTCGTGCGCCGCGCCGACCGAAGACGGCGAGTTGGTTGCCGCTTTCGTCAACGGCGCGGTCGCGGTCTAAGCCCTTCGAGAGGGCGATGGCCGGGCCGAGCGTGTGCATCTTGGCGATCAGGCGCGGTTCGGGGCGTGGGCTGAAGCCGGCGAATGTCGGCATCGTTTCGGGATCGGTCAGTTGCAGAATCCGCACGCCGTTGTGTCCGTCGGCGACGTAGGCGTAAAGACTGGCGTTGGTCATCGCGACCTTCACTTGATGCACGTCGTTTAATTCGCCGTCGGCGTTGTACATCTGATCGAGCTTGGGCTGTTCGGGCCGCTCCACGTCGATGATCGCGATGCCTTCCTTGCCGTTGGCGACGTAAGCGTAAGTGCGCGCGACATAGACATCGTGCGCGTGATTCAAGGGAACCAATGCGCCTTCGACGAGGCGGGCTTCCGCCGGCTTCGTTAAGTCAACGACCTTCAAACCTTCCTCGTCCACCACGAAGCCGTAGCGGAACTGGATCGTAATCGCGTGCGGGTGCTTGAAGGGAATTTCTTTGACGAGCTTCGGCTCGGTCGGCGTGTTGATGTCCACGATGACGAGCGCATCATCGGTCGTGATGTAAGCGTGCGTGCCGGCGATGGTGATATTGTTCGCTTCGTTCAAGACGCCGTTCGGATTCCAAGTGACGGCGCGCTTCAGGAAGTTGTTCAACGGATCGCCATCGAGCAGCGTCGCAGCGTT
>Ga0136616_10002050_pt1 | contig 10622 bp, 7 predicted proteins | sample AntDrymUQ2992106_2_FD_106648 | JGI IMG/M metagenome (GOLD analysis project Ga0136616, IMG submission 106648) | Polar desert sand microbial communities from Dry Valleys, Antarctica - metaG UQ299 (21.06) | ecosystem: Environmental > Terrestrial > Soil > Desert | place: Antarctica: Dry Valley... | reverse complement strand
GAGACGATGGCGGACGACCTCCGCGCTGGAGGCCTCGATGGGAGCGGTGCCGGTGTAGGAGGCGAAGTGAGCCTTGGTGGGGAAACGGGCGATGGTACCCACCTCGCCGATGATCCTGGCCGCCAGTACCGGCCCGACGCCGAACAGCCCGATGAGGTTCGTCGAGGCTCGCTCGATCGCCTCCCGGATGCGGCGCTCAAGATCGGAGAGCCCTCGATCCAGGCGCCTAACATCACCGATCAAATCCGCGGCCAAGCGCCGCCGAGTAAGCGCGGGATCGACCCGCGGGCGCACGCCGCGCAGCAGGAGAGCGGCCTTGCGGGCCGAGAGGTTCTTCGGGGCTCCGCCGGGAACGAGATCGCGCAGCAACCCGTGCAGACGGTTCAAGGTACGGGTGCGCTCTTTGATGAGGTCCTTTCGCCTCTCCGAGAGCATCCTAAGGACGGTTGCCTGCCCTTCCTCCTCGCCCACCTCGGTGAGCCGCTCGCCTCTCAAGGCGGCCACGGCGACGCAGATAGCGTCCACTCGATCGTTCTTGCGTTCGTTGCCCACCGACAGCAAACGGATCCGAGAGGAGAGCTTGGCCGGAACATCCACGACCGTCTCGCCAGCGGCGACGAGGTGCTGGGCGACGGGGCGTCCCAGTCCGCTGGCTCCCTCGACCGCCCAGCGGCGCTCGCCGAAACGCTTGGCCCATCGCGTCAGGGAACGCAGACCAGCCCTGTTGGTCGCGAAGACGGCATACTCGAGCAGCTCTTCGCGATCGTTTAGGACGGCCACGGCATTTGTGCCCTTGTGAGGATCTACGCCGATGGTCACCTCCATGTTGACCTCCTTCCCGCGCTGCCCGAGAATGTGAAAGTAGGTGGAGGACATCCCGACTTGGGGTTTTTGGCACAGCCCTCTGTTGAGTCACTCCACGCCGCGGGTACCGGCGAGTCGCAGGCCTTTTTGGAGCCAGCCTTATAAGGCGGCAGGGGGCAGCGCGAGCGACCTACCGGTACCCTCGGAATCGCGCGGCTGCAGACCGCGGGTTCCTGAGCGTATTAAACAAGTCGGGGGCCGGGCACCTTGGAGTCCCGGCCTCTTTTTTGCCCGCTCGGAGAGGCCACGACGACTACGAAAAATTACCCTTTCACGCTGCTCATGCAGAACGCTGCTGCGTCGAGATGTTTAGGCGGGGCGGCAGTCGCTCGTCGAGCCTCGCCGGGTCTTCCTCGCCGTTACGGACCTGCTACAGAGGAGACGGCCAGGGCCGGCTGCGGGTCGTAGTCGGTGGGGGCGGGTACGAAGGGCGGGCGTACGGTCCCCATCGGGGTTCCGTGGCGAGCCTCGGCTAGCTTCTTCAAGACCGCGGCGGAGGCGTACTCCTTGGTCATCGCCCGCGCCTTTTGGAGCTTTTTGGAGAGGGCCTTGCCCCCGGCCTCGTCGCCTGCCTCCACCTTCCGGTGCATCTCCACGACCTCTTCTGGCATAAAGTTGGCCAGAGCGGAGATCACACCCTGCGCCCCGGTGTTCAGCCCCTCCCAGAGATCGTCCTCCGTCCCGAGGAGCACGCCCTTGCCCGCCTTCAGGACGGCTTCGGTGTAGCCGGTCTCCCCCCCGGAGTCTTTGACTCCCCAGACCGGAAGACCGATGACCACCTCTTCGGGGACGGGGACCGCGTACTTGGGGATGTGGTAGACGATGACGGGGTGGCGGGTGGCTTCGAGCACCGGCTCGTAGAAGCGTTCGAGCCCTTCGGCGGTGACGGGCTCGAAGTAGTAGGGCGGCAGGACCAACACCGCGGTCGCCGGGTAGTCCTCCAGCGCTTCGAGCATCTCGATGGTATCCGGCAGGTTGCCCTGCATCACGGCGGGAATGACCTGGACGGGCAACTCCCTCTCGAAGAGCGCCTCCAGCACCCCGAGCTTCTCGCCTAGGGCCACCGAGGGTCCCTCGCCGTTGGTGCCGAAGGGGACTATGCCACTTACCCCTTTCTCACCCAGCCAGGATGCATGTGCGAAGTAGGCTTCGACGTCTATCTTCAGAGAGGCGTCATCCTCGAACGGGGTCACGTTCGCCACGTACACGCCTTCTATAGCCTGCATCCTCGACGCTCCCTTCGGTCGGCTTCCGGCGTTCGCCTCCCAAGGTACCATGTCTGCCGCCCGGGTCACCGCCCCAGGTCTTCCGTGCCTTCCAGGAAGTCCCACAGCTCCCGCCCGTCCGGCATGCCCTCGTAGTCTCCCAGGGTCGCGACGCTCATGGCCCCCAGGGCGTTGGCGACGCGGAGACGCTCCTCAGCGCCGAGGTCCCAGAGATGCCCGGCCAAGTACCCCGCGTCGAAGGCGTCGCCGGCCCCGACGGGATCCACCTCCGTCGCCTCGAACCCGGGCTGTTCCAGGACCTTGTCCTCGAAGAGGACTATGCTGCCTTCTGCTCCGCGCTTGAGCACCACCTCGGAGGGACCCTGCTCCGCAAGCTCTCTCAGAAGCTCCTCGTCGTCCCTGCCCCAGAGCGCCCGAGCCTCCTCATCCCCGACCAGGAGCAAGTCCACCTCGGGGATCATTTCCCCCGCGAACGCCTTTGCGTCTTGCGCCGACCAGAGCTTGGAGCGGTAGTTGACGTCGAAGCTTACCCGCGTTCCGGCCGCACGGGCTTCTCGCGCCGCCCACAGGGCGAAAGAGCGGCATTCGTCTGACAGGGCGGGGGTGATGCCAGTGAGGTGCAGGAATCGCGCCCCTTCGAGGTACTCGGGGTCGAAGGCTTCGGGCTCCATGGTGGAGGCGGCGGAACCGCGCCGATAATAGTAGACGCGTGCCACTTCGCCGACCTTCTCGCGCAAGTAGAGGCCGGTGGGATGCCCCTCCAACCGGCGCACCCGCGAGGTGTCCACCCCTTCGGCGCGGATGCGGTCCAGCACGAGCTGCCCGAGCTCGTCGTCCCCCAGGTAGCTGACCCAACCGGAGGAGATGCCGAGGCGTGAGAGGGCTATCGCCAGGTTGGACTCGGCCCCGCCTATCTTCAGCTCCAGGTGTGAAGCGTGCCGGAGGCGGCCCGGCCGGGAGGGGGTCCCGAGTACCATCGTCTCGCCGGCCGCAACCACTTCGACTGCTGTCCTCACAAGAAACCCGTTTCTTTGAGCATCCAGGAAGTGTAAACGTTGCGGGGCTCGTAGTCTCTCCGAAACGCGGAGGAGGCAGAAACGGGCGCGGCCAGATAAAACCTTCCTTACGCCTCCCCGGACCCGACGTTGGACCTGACGTAGATCTCTTCGTAGGGCGTGTGCCCTTCCCGATTCTCGCTGCTCAGGACCGTGCCGAGGTAGCTGGCGAGGAAGCCGATGGGGATTGAGACGAGCGCCGGGTTGGTGAAGGGGAAGATCGCGCTCTCGCCCAAAAGGTTCGGGCTGATGAGCACGAGCCCCACGGAGCTTACGAGCCCGGCCACCATCCCGCTCACTGCCCCCGTCAGGTTGAACCTTCTCCAGTAGATCGTCAGCAGTATGGCCGGGAGGTTGGCGCTCGCCGCCATGGCGAAGGCCAGAGTGGCGAGGAACGCCAGGTTGAAGCCCTGGGCGCCTAAAGCCAGGAGGAGACCTATCACGCAGATGGCTCCCGCGGCGACGCGGGCGGCCCTGAGCTGCTCGCGGTCCGTTGCCTGGCCGCCGCGCCACACGTTGGTGTAGAGGTCGTGGGCGAAAGCGCCGGAGGCCGCGATGACGATGCCGGCCATCACGGCCAGGAGCGTCGCGAAAGAGACGGCGGCGATGAACGCGAGCAGCAGGTCCCCGCCCAAGGCCTCGGAGAGCTGGGGAGCCGCCAGGTTCCCCGCCGGGTTGGCCGCCGAGATCTCCGCCTGCCCCACGTAGATGGCCGCCCCGTAGCCCAGGATCGGGAGCAGTATAAAGAAGAGCCCCATGAACACGCTCGCGACGGCGACGGAGCTGCGCGCCGTTCGGGCGTCGGGCACGGTCAAAAAGCGCATCAAGACGTGCGGCAGGCCCACCGGCCCGAGGGCCACGGCGATGGTGATGGAGAGCACGTCCAGGTTGGCGATGAGCCCGCCGTAGTCGCTGGGGATGACCGCCCCGTCACCGAGCGTGGCGGCGGTCTCGTCGAAGACCGCCACCGGGTTGAAGTCGAAGCGAGAGAGTACCAGGAGGAGCAGCAAGAAGGTCCCTGACAGCAGCAGCACCGCTTTGAAGATCTGGATCCAGGTGGTAGCGAGCATGCCGCCGGCGAGGATGTAGACAGACGCGAGAACGCCGATGATGAGGACCGCGACGTTGTAGTTTATGCCGAGCAAGAGCTGTATCAGGGCGCCCGCGCCGACGAATTGGCTGATCATGTAGACGATGCTGATCAAGAGGGTGTTCACCGCCGCTATTGCGCGCACGCTCCCCGTCCCGAAGCGGCTCGTGATCACATCCCCCACCGTATACTTTCCGAGGTTGCGCATCGGCTCCGCCACGACGAGCAAAACCAGCAAGAACGCTATGGGGATGCCGTAAGACAGGTAGAAGCCGTTGAACCCCTGGAGCGCTATCGCCCCGGTGATCCCCAAAAACCCACCGACGGAGACGAAGTCCCCCGTGATGGCGAGCCCGTTCTGCCAGCCCGTGATCCCCTTGCCCGCGACGTAGTGGTCGCTGGTGGACTTGTTCCTCTTCGAGGCCCAGTAAGTTATACCGAGCGTAACGGCGACGATGGCGGCGAAGAAGACTGAAGCGGTGACGTTCACGCGGAGTTCTCCTCTCCTCCAGAGACTTCCTCCCTCGCCTTTCTGGCGAGCTCATCCCAACGGTTGGCCTTTCTCCAATAGATGAAAGTGACTACCCAGGCCAGGAAGAACTGGGCGAAGGCGTAGAGATACGCCCAGCTTATGGCGCCTATGACTTTGCCGTCGAGAACGTCGGTGAAGATGGACAGGATGGGCAGCACGATGAAGAAGAGAAGGACGAAGACGACGGTGGGAACCAGAAAGGCCCGTTTCCGGCGCACGAGCTCCCGGAACGCCGCCGTCTCCGCTATCCCGGAGTACTCGCTCTGTTGCACCGGAGATCCCTCCTCTCGCTATCCCTACAGGCATTCTGTACGTTCCCTTATCTTCGGGCAAGCGGCACGTTCATTGTGCTCGAACGTTGCGGTTGTTCGTGGTCTTACAACAACCTATAGTGGGGGTTGTGTAGGGGTGAGAGGCCGCTCTGGTCGAGGGAGGTAGGGTTTGAGGAGCGTGGGGGAAGAACAAGACAGAGAAGTGGGAAGGGTCCGGGTGATCAAAGACGGCCCCGTGGGCGAGATCCGGCTGAACCAGCCGGAGGTACTGAACGCCCAGGGCCGGCACTGGCCCGAGGACGTGCTCGCTGCCGCCAGGGAGGTTGGGGAGGACCCCGAGATACGGGTGGTCCTCCTGACCGGCGAGGGCCGCAGCTTCTGCTCCGGCTTGAACCTGACCCACCTGGGGCGTGGCGAGATCCCCAACGAGTGGTTCCACGCTTGCGAGTACGCCTTCCGCTCGATGGAGATCATGGACAAGCCGGTCATCGCCGGCATTCAAGGCCACTGCCTCGGCGGCGGTTTGCAGGTCGCTATCGCCTGCGACGTGCGAATAGCGGCCGACGACGCCATCGTAGGGTTGCCGGCCACGCGGGAGGCGTTCATCCCCGGAATGAGCACGTACCGGCTCCCGCGCGTCATCGGCATGGCCCACGCGCGACACCTGATCCTATCCGGCCAGAACATCGACGCCGCGGAGGCTCACAGGATAGGTCTGGTCAACAAGGTCGTCCCGCGCGCCGAACTGGAGAACGAGCTGGAATCCTGGGTGCAGTGGTACCTCGAGGTGCCGCGCGTGAGCGTCGTGTACTCCAAAAAGCTATCCAACATGGCGTTCGACCTGGACTTCGAGCAGTTTCTGGAGGAGTACGACAAGGCAGTGGAAGCGGTGACGGCGACCGAAGAGCACCAGGCCGCCCGCCGCGAGTGGATGGAGACCAGGGGCTATGACACGGACGAGTGAGACCGAGACGCGCCCCGGCGAGAGCCCCGGCGAGACGCCGGGGCCTCCAGGGCCTCCAGAGACGATGCCGCGGGAGCAGTTGGAGCAACTCCAGGTCTCGCGCGTGCGCTCCTGCGTGGAGCGACTCCAGGCTTCGGACGTCGGGTACTACAGAGAGCGGCTGGCGGGTGTGGATCCGGGCCAGATCAACTCGCCGGACGACCTCTCGCGCCTGCCGTTTACGGTGAAGGACGACCTGCGCGAGCATTACCCGTTCGGCATGTTTCTGACTCCGCTAAGCGAGATCGTCCGCATCCACGCTTCTACCGGCTCGACAGGCAAGCCGACGGTTGTCGGCTACACCCGGTCTGACCTGGAGCTCTGGGCCGAAGTCCTGGCGCGCGGTCTCGCGGCCGGCGGGGTAACCCGGGATGACGTTTTCCAGAACGCCTACGGGCACGGGCTGTTCACCGGGGGGCTGGGTTTCCACGACGCGGCGAGCAGAGTGGGGGCGACGGTCGTACCCACCTCGGCGGGGAACACCTCCCAGCAGGTGATGCTGATGCGTGACTTCGGCGTCACCGCGTTCGGCGCCACGCCCTCGTACGCGCTCCACGTCGCCGAGGTCGCCGTGGAGGAAGGCGTGGACCTCGATTCGCTGCCGCTCCGCGCGGCGTTTTTGGGGGCCGAGCCCATGACGGAGAAGATGGCGGCCAGGATCGAGGAGAAGATGGGGGTCGAGGTCTACGAACAGTACGGCCTCTCGGAGATCATCGGCCCGGGCGTCGCCAGCGCGTGCGGCTACGCCGACGGGATGCACGTCTGGGAAGACCACTTTATACCGGAGATCGTGGACCCCGACTCCGGCGAGCGCCTGCCGGATGGAGAGGTCGGCGAGCTGGTCCTAACCGCGCCGACCAAAGAAGCTCTGCCCATTATCAGGTACCGCACCCGGGATCTCACCCGCCTCTACACGGAGCCGTGCCCTTGTGGCCGGACGAGTGCCCGCATCGCGAGGATCATGGGGCGCACGGACGACATGCTCATCGTACGCGGGGTCAACGTCTTCCCCTCTCAGGTCGAGCACGCCCTGATGGGCTTGGACGATCTCGAGCCCCATTACCAGCTCGTCCTGAGCACCCGCGAAGAGGACCACCAGGACGACCTGAGCGTGCGGGTGGAGACGGCGGAGCACGTCGCGAAGGCCGACCACGAGACGCTACAGGTTCGTGTCTCGGAGACTCTCCGGGAAGCGCTTAGCCTGACCGCGACGGTCGAGCTCGCGCCCCCGCGGACCATCCCGCGCAGCGAGGGCAAGGCGGTGCGCGTCCTGGACGAACGAACGGACGCCGGGTAACGTACGTGGTCGCATCGACCGATCTTTGCACGAAAGGCAGGGCGCCATGAGCACGGTACGCGAGGTCACCTACGAGCTTCTACGCAGCCTCGGGATGACGAAGATGTTCGGCAACCCCGGCTCGACGGAGCTAGCGTTCCTGAAGGACTTCCCGGAAGACTTCACCTACGTGCTGGGCCTGCACGAGGGGGCCGTGGTCGGCATGGCCGACGGGTACGCTCAGGGGACGGGGCGGGCAGCCTTCGTGAACCTGCACACGGCGGCGGGGTTGGGCAACGCGGGGGCGGCGATCATGACGGCGCACCACAACCGCACGCCGCTGGTGATCACTGCCGGCCAGCAGGACCGGCGCCAGATCCGGCACGAGCCCTTCCTCTCCGGCAAGCTGGTCGAGATGGCCCTTCCGTACGTGAAGTGGAGCCACCAGCCCGAGCGCGCCGAGGACGTGCCGGCCGCCATCGAACGCGCCTACCACACGGCCATGCAGGCCCCGCAAGGCCCGGTCTTCGTCTCTGTCCCGATGAACGACTGGGAGGTGGAGGCCGAGCCCATCCAGGCCCGCGAGATCGACTACCGGATGGCTCCCAACCCGGAGGCTCTGGACAGGGTGGCCCGGCTTCTAGAGTCGAGCGAGAGACCGGCCATCGTAGCCGGGGCGGGGGTCGATCGGGCCGGCGCCTTCTACGACGCCGTGGATCTGGCCGAGAGACTAAACGCGGCGGTGTGGACGGACCCCATGCACCCGCGGGCGGGGTTCCCGCAGGATCATCCCCTCTTCGGAGGCCACTTGCCCCTCTCCCAGGCCCCTATCGCTGATCAACTCTCGGAGTACGACGTAGTGTTAGTCTTGGGCGCCCCGGTGTTCAGGTACTTCCCGTACGATCCCGGCCCCCCGGTGAAAGGGGATACGCAGATCATCCACGTTACCGACAACCCCGAAGAAGCGTCACGGGCGGCCACGGGCACGGGCGTGATGGGAGACGTGGCGCTCGCGATCCGGCAACTGACCGAACGCCTCCCGAAAGAGGCCGGTCGTCCCGCTCCGCCACCTCTCGAAGAGGTCCCCACCCCCGAAGCGGAAAGCTCGCTGCCGGCCGACTACGTCTTGCACACCCTGGCGCAGCACCTGCCCGACCGGGCCATACTCGTCGAGGAGACGCCGTCGAGCAGGGCGCTGCTGCACAAGCACGTCCGCATAAAAGCGCCTGGCGGTTTCTACGCCGCCGCCAGCGGGGGATTGGGGTTCGGCACCTCGGCCTCGATAGGGTTGAAGCTGGCCCAGCCCGACCGCCCCGTGGTGTGCGTCGTCGGCGATGGCTCGCTGATGTACGCCCTGCAAGCCCTATGGAGCGCGGCCCACTACGGAGCCGCTGTCGCGTTCGTCGTAATGAACAACCGGCAGTACAAGATCCTGAGGTTGTTGGGTGAACGAGAAGACGTCGGGAAGGGAGTGCCTGGCCTGGACCTTCCGGGGGTGGACATCGTGGGGTTGGCCCGCAACCTCGGCTGCGAGAGCGCTTCGGTCGAGAGCCCGGAGGAGCTACCAGACGCCCTCGAACGCGCCCTCAACGCCGGACGCCCGTACGTCCTGAACGTCCTCGTGGACCCCAACGTTCCTAAAGCTTTAGGCTGACGCTCGCCCCGGCTGATTTCGCGATCGCTGTACCGTCCCCGGCCGAGGAACCCTCCGGGATCGAGGCGACGAGCTAGGGGGCGGCCGGGAAGGCCGGCGCGGGGAGCCACCTCCTCCTCAAGAGGTCTCCAGTACGATCAAGAGGTCGCCGGACTCGACGTTGGTACCTGAAGCGACGGCGATCCGCTCGACGGTGCCCGAGACGGGGGCGCTTATGGCAGACTCCATCTTCATCGCCTCCATCGTGCCGAGCTGCTGGCCCTCCTCGACCTCCTCACCCTCCTCGACGGCCAGCGTCACCGCGCCCGTCATCGGGGCGGCGACGTGCCCTTCCTCGTTCGGGTCGGCCTTCTCCGTAGCCGGCGTCTCCGGCTCCAGCGAGCGGTCCTGGGCGTCCACGCTCCTCGCCTGGCCGTTGACGGTTACGATGAGGGCCCGGAGGCCGCGCTGGTCGGCCTCCGAGATCGCCTCGAGGGCCACGTGTAGCCTGACGCCGGGCTGGAGGTCCAGGTCGAGCTCTTGCCCGGTCTCCAGCCCATAGAAAAAGGGCTTCGTGGGTATCACGGAGACGTCGCCGTAGCTCTCCTCGGCCTCCTCCTTACCGGCGGCCGGGTCGGGCAGGAGCAGCCGGTTCAGCGCGGCTCGACGCTCCTGGCCGGGCTCGGCCTGCGCGAGCGCCTCCCGGTCCTCCTCGGGGAGTTGCTCGTCACCGGAGGATCCATCCTCTGAGGAATCGTCCTCGGTTTCCTCCGCGCCATCCTGCTGCGAGAGAACCTCGGAGCGCAAGGGTTCGGGCCAGCCGCCCGGCGGCTCGCCGATGTCCCCGCGCAGGAAGCCGATCACGCTCTCCGGAAGGTCGTAGTCGGCGGGGTCCTCCTCGAAGTCACCGGGATCTATGTTGGAGGAGACGAGGTACAGGGCGAGGTCGCCGACGACCTTGCTGGTCGGAGTAACTTTCACCAGGTGTCCCAGGAGGTCGTCGCAGCGGGCGTAGGCGTACTCTATCTCCTCGAAGCGCTCCTCTAACCCCAGGGCCGTCGCCTGCACCCGCAGGTTCGAGAGCTGGCCGCCGGGTATCTCGTGCTGGTAGACCGTACCCGTCGGCGAGCGCAGCCCGGACTCGAAGGGCGCATAGAGCGTCCTCACCGCGTCCCAGTAGGGCTCCAAATCGCCCAGGGCGTCGAGCGAGAGACCCGTTTCGCGCTCGGTGTGCTCGGTCGCCGCCACTATGGCCGACAGAGACGGCTGGCTGGTCATCCCGGACATCGGGGCGGCGGCGCCGTCCACGGCGTCTACCCCCGCTTGCAGGGCCGCGAGGTAGGTGGCGAGTTGGCCGCCAGCGGTGTCGTGGGTGTGCAGGTGAACCGGCAGGTCGAACTCACTCCGCAAGGAACTTATGAGCTTCTCGGCGGCGGGGGCGCGCAGCAGGCCGGCCATGTCCTTTATGCACAGGACGTGCGAGCCGGCCTCGACCAGCTCCTCAGCGAGCCGCAGGTAGTAGTCGAGGGTGTAGAGTTCTTCGTTCGGGTTCGAGAGGTCGCCGGTGTAGGAGATCGCACCCTCCGCGATGGCGTCGGTCTCGAGCACCGCCTCTATGGCCGGGCGCATCCTGCGGATGTCGTTGTTGGCGTCGAAGACGCGGAAGATGTC
>Ga0136616_10002047_pt1 | contig 10627 bp, 7 predicted proteins | sample AntDrymUQ2992106_2_FD_106648 | JGI IMG/M metagenome (GOLD analysis project Ga0136616, IMG submission 106648) | Polar desert sand microbial communities from Dry Valleys, Antarctica - metaG UQ299 (21.06) | ecosystem: Environmental > Terrestrial > Soil > Desert | place: Antarctica: Dry Valley... | reverse complement strand
TCCTCGATCACCACCACCGTTCGACCGGTCACGCGGCCAACCGTAACCGCGCGATGTGGCCGCTCAGGCCGGGGTTCGTGGAGATCTTGTGGAGGTCTTCCCGGAGTGCCCCGGCGTGCCCGGTCCGGCCCGGCCCGCGCCTACGGGCGCCGCACGTCGGCGACGGCGAGAGTCAGGGCATCGAGCGGGCACGATAAAGCGCCTCAGAAGACGATGCCGCCGAAGCCCGGCTCGAGCGCGGTGTTCGGAAAGCCACGGCTGAGCACGCGCGCGGTCTCGGCGCTCACCCCGAGCCGCCGCAGACGTCGGTTGGCGCTGTTGCTCGCGCCCTGGAGCGTTATCTCGGCCTCCTCGAACGCCTCGTAGGCGGCGAGGTCGATCGGCCGGGCGTCGGGGGAGAACCCGGTCGCCTTCCAACGCGCGTACACGGCGCAGACTCCCGGGTCCGCGCGGTAGCGCGGTATGGCGACGTAGCGCGTCCACTCCGCGGCGGCCCGGCGAAGGACCGGCTCGGCCGGCGCCGCCTGGCGCAGCCGAGCCGCAAAGCGCTCGATCTGAGGTTGGACCGGCATGAGGATCGCGTTCTGGAAGTCGAACAGCTCGACCGCCTCGATGACCTCGCCCGTCGCGTCGTAGGGCCGGCCGAGCAGCTCGCGCTCGCAGGGCGCGCTGCCGTCGATCTGCCGGTCGAGCGAGGCGCTCACAGCTCCGCGCCGCGCGCGAAGCTCCCGGGCCGAGCGCTTGATCGCGCGACCGAAGGCGCGCGCCTCGGCCTTGTGCTTGGCGCTCGGACGGGACGGCGCGGCCTCGGCCGGGCCGGCTGTCGCGGCGAGCAGGGCGGCGATGACGACGGGCGCTATGAAGCTGGGGCGCTTCATGAACGACGCGAAACGTTCGAGGATGGGGGTCGCCGAGGCCACGCGGTGGCGATCGTCCCAAACCGTGACCCTGCCCTGCGCCGGTGGTACTCATCTTTGCGTGATAGGTCGTGGACCCTTCGCAGTCCGGGCCTCCCTGTATCCGGTGGCCCGGTACCTTCGAGCGCATGGCGAAGACAGGCAGTCGATCCGGGCGCGCCGGTAGCGTCTCCCGCTCCGCTACCGAAGGACCGCCCATGGACGAGCCGCACTTCGCCGAGATCGACGTCACGATGCTCTACATCGAGGAGGCGCGTGTGCGAGCGGAGCGAGCCGTCGCCACCCTGCGCTCAGCCGGCGCCGAGACGCACCTGATCGAGGCGCTCGAAGAGAGTCAGCAGGAGCTCTCGCTCGTCGCGAAGCGGCTTCGCCAGGGCACGTTCTTCGCGGTCCCGAGCGCGCAGACCACTCTGTAAGGCGTCCCATGGCGCTCTCCGGCGAGGAGGTTCGCCGTCGCCTGAGGGAGTTTGCCGCCCAGGGGGGTGGCTATGTCGTCAGGGGCATCATCGTCGTGGCGGCGATCCTCGTGGCCGGGGTGATCAGCGTGCGGGCATCCCTCCCAAGGAGCCGCCCAACGGCTTGCCGGACACCGCCCTCGGATCGGAGATCCTGTTCTACATCGAGCGCGCCGCCGCGCTGCTCGCGGTGCTCGGAGCGGTCCTGTTGATCGGTTGGCGGACCGTCGAAGGACACTTCCCGCGCATGTTCGGACCCGTCGAGTACGAAGCGGCGGACCAGACAGCGACGGTCACCCAGAACCACGAGGAGCGCCTCCAACTCCTCGAGGCACTCGCCGGTCTTGGGCCTCCCCCCGACAATAGGGATGGATCCTAGACTGGTGTCAGTGCATCGCCCCCCCTCCACCGCAGCGCCGTTCGCTGCTCTTTCTAGAAAGGAGCGGGAGCGCCTGGTTGAGCGGGCACGACGGGAGTTGCCGGCTCGGCGGAGACGGGCAGCCAGGGCGATCGACAACCTGCGTCGCATCGCCGGACGTCCGTCGCCGCGTCGCTAGCTGCGTAGCTCCCAACCTTTCGAGGCGCGCGGCGGTCCGATGCGTTCGTGAGCACTTCGGGCACGCGTCCTGCTCACAAACAAACCCTTGACCCACGTTCGGCAGCTTGAGCCCGACGAATAGCCCCGACGATCGCCTCTCGAACGCGAGCTTCGGAAAGACCGAGCTCACGGGTCAGGCGGCTCTTCTTACGGGTCGCCCGCGTTCCTCGACCATCTAGCTTGGCCTGGCAGGCGTAGTAGATGGTGGGCCACGACGAGGGCGAGCGTGGTTGACCGTTAACGCGAGACTGTTCGCCAGCTCCGGACTCACTGCCTGCTCCTGCGCGGTTCCGTGCTGCGCCGCCAGTCGTCCCCCTCAGCCGGCGCTCCGGCGCGGGCGCCAGGCGTTCGAGCGCTTGCCTTCATCTCGTCCATCTCGGCCGCGCCCCCGGCTGGCGCTCCGGCGCGGGCGCCAGGCGTTCGAGCGCTTGGCGGGCACGGTGCAGCTCTTTGACCCCCTTGTTGAGGGGCTTTCCCAGATCCCGCGTGAGTCGCTCGATGGGCTCGCGCTCGAGGACCTGTTCGGAGGCTTGAAGGCGTTCCCACCGCCCGGCGAGATCGTCGAGTACCTCGTCGACGTCGTAAGGCTCACCGGAGACGCTTCGCATCGAGCCGGTCAGCCGTACTTGCTCGTAGGCGGCGGCGAAAGCGCCCATGAGGTCGCCGTCCGGCGGGTCGAACTCCGGCCCATCGCCCGAGACGACGATGTTGGCCTGCCACGGACGCTCGTTGCGCTCTCGCTGGCTCTTGGCCCTCGGCTCGAAGGCGATGTGGATATCGACCCCGAGGGCAGGACCTGGGCCTACGTTGACCACCTGGACCCGTGCGAAGTTCGGACCGTGAAGTCGAAGGTCGATCGCGAGCTTCGGAAGGACCGACAGCTCACGGGCCAGGCGGCTCTCCTCGCGGCTCGCCCGCATCTCTTCTCGGGTCAGCCGGCTCTCCTCGCGGCTCTGCTCGCGGCCCTTCTCTGACTCTTCGCGGCTCTTCTGAGTCTCGGTGACGAGGTTCCGTGTCTGGGTGACGTAGCGGGCCGTGACGACGACGAGCGCCGCCGTAAAGACGGCAAGCACGACCGTGAAGGCGGCGGTGATCCAATCGGCGGCCGTGGCATCCACGGCCAGCCACGCTAAAGGCGATCTCGGATGGTGGCGGTCCGGTGGTCCCGCGGTCGGCGCGCATAGCCACGCCCCGGGTTATCGTCCACGGCCGGCCTCGGGGAGCTGAGAGGCCGGCTTGAGTGGCCGACGTCGTAATCGACAACCCGATCCTCAACTCGCCCTTCGACGAGCCCGCCCGGCACTTCCGGTTCGGGGAGACCGGCATCACGAACGAGGTGGAGGAGGAACGCCGCGCCTCGGCCTACTTCGTGCCGATCCCGGCCGCGAAGAAGAAGTCGCAGATGCACTTCGACACGGAGTGGACGCGCGACCGCATCGAGGAGAGCCAGTTCATCAACCGGGTGCGCGAGCGAGTGGGGATCTGGCGGCGCGGTGGCTGGCCGGGCGTTACCCCTACCACCCGCCGCCTGCTCGAGCACTGGACGCGCGAGGATCGAGAGCGGCGGCTCTTCTTCTGCCAGGTCGAGGCCGCCGAGACCACGATCTATCTGGCCGAGGCGGCGGCCAAGCACGGTGACGCCTGGATCGCCAACGACCTCCGCGAGAAGGCCGAGGTCGCGAATCCCGGTCTCCTTCGTGTTGCGGTCAAGATGGCCACGGGCACCGGCAAGACCGTGGTCATGGGCATGCTCATCGCCTGGCAGACGCTCAACAAGATCGCGAACCCGAAGGACTCCCGCTTCTCGGACGCCTTCCTGGTGGTCACCCCCGGGATCACCATCCGGGACCGCCTGCGCGTGCTGCTCCCACAGGATCCCGAGAGCTATTACGTGGCCCTCGACCTGGTGCCGCCGGGCGACCGCGAGGCCCTCGGACAGGCGCGCATCGCGATCACCAACTTCCATTCCTTCCAGCGCCGCGACACCGCTGACGCCTCGAAGACCACCAAGGCCCTGCTCGCCCGTGGCGGGGAGAGCCCATTCGTCGAGAGCCCCCACCAGATGGTGCGAAGAGTGACCCGCGAGCTGGGGAGCAAGCGCGGCATCGTGGTGCTGAACGACGAGGCCCACCACTGCTACCGCACCGGTACGGGCGGCGAGGCGGTCGAGGGTGGGCTCTCGGGCGACGACCGGCGCGAAGCCGAGCTGCGCGCCAAGGAGGCACGCGTTTGGATCGGCGGGCTCGAGTCCATCCAGCGGAAGATCGGCGTACGGGCGGTGTACGACCTCTCGGCCACCCCCTTCTTCCTGCGCGGGTCGGGCCAGCCCGAGGGAAAGCTGTTCCCGTGGGTGGTGTCGGACTTCTCGCTGATCGACGCGATCGAATCGGGCATCGTCAAGATCCCACGCGTCCCGGTGGCCGACGACTCGATGGTCGGTGAGCAGCCCACCTACCGGGACCTCTGGCACCGGGTTCGCGACGGGCTGCCGCGAAAGGGACGAGCCAAGGCCACGCTGGACGGCGAGCCACGCCTTCCGGTCGAGCTCCAGGGCGCGGTCCACAGCCTCTACGGCAACTACGAGCAGGCGTTCGAGCGATGGCACACCCGCGAGGCCGAGCGCCCCACGGGCGCCACCCCGCCCGTGTTCATCGTGGTGTGCAGCAACACGAGTGTCTCGAAGCTGGTGTTCGACTACGTGGCCGGCTATCAGAAGCCGACGGACGGCGGCACGGTGGTAGTGCCTGGCGAGCTGCCACTGTTCTCCAACGAGCGGAACGGTGCATGGAGCGCGCGGCCCAACACGATCCTCGTCGACTCTGAGCAGCTCGAGTCGGGCGAGAACATGAGTGCCGACTTCAAGGCCGCCGCCCGCACCGAGATCGAGGAGTTCAAGGCCGAGTACCGGACGCGCTACCCGGGCCGCGACGCCGAGGAGCTCACCGACGAGGCGCTGCTGCGCGAGGTGATGAACACGGTCGGCAAGCGCGGCAAGCTCGGAGAGGGAGTGCGCTGCGTGGTCTCAGTCTCGATGCTGACCGAGGGATGGGACGCCAACACGGTCACCCACATCCTCGGCGTGCGGGCATTCGGCACGCAGCTCCTCTGCGAGCAGGTGGTGGGCCGGGGGCTGCGCCGCCGAAGTCACGTGGTCAACGCGCAGGGGCTCTTCGAACCCGAGTACGCGGAGGTCTACGGCGTCCCGTTCTCGTTCATCCCCACGGCGGGCAGCGGCGGCGAGCCGGCGCCCGGGCCGCCGGTCACCCGCGTGCGGGCGATCGAGGAGCGGGCGGCCGCGGAGGTCACCTTCCCCCGCGTGGTGGGCTACCGCCACGAGCTGTCCACCGAGCGGCTGCGTGTGGCCTTCGGAGAAAACGCCGGCCTTGCGCTGTCCACGCGGGACGTACCCACCAGCACCGAGATCTCGGGTGTGGTGGGCGCCTCCGACGTGCACACCCTCGAGGACCTTCAGGGCAAGCGCGAGCAGGAGGTCGTCTTCTCCCTCGCGCGACGGCTCGTGCAGAGCCACTTCCCGGATCGGCCGTGGCTCTTCCCCCAGCTCACGACCATCGCCCACCGGTGGATCGCCGAGCAGGTCACGCTCAAGGATCACTCCTTCGTCGGCCTGCTTCTGCTACATCGCCACGCCGACGACGCGGTGGACCGGATCTACCGCTCGATCGTGGCCGCCGATCCCGGGGAGCGCGCTCTCCTGGCCGTCCTCGCCCTCTACGACCAGGCCGGGTCCACCCGACACGTCGAGTTCGACACCACGAAGCCGGTGATGGAGACCGACCCGGAGCGCTGTCAGGTGAGCCACGTCGTGGGCGACACCGACGACTGGGAGCAGAAGGTCGCTCAGTCGCTCGAGACCATGCCCGAGGTGATCGCCTACGTGAAGAACCAGGGGCTCGGCTTCACCATCCCTTACACGATCGACGGTGAGGAACGTCAGTACGTGCCCGACTTCATCGCGCGTATCGACGAGGGCCGCGGCGCTGAGGACGCCCTCAACCTGGTGATCGAGGTCTCCGGGGCGCAGCGCCGGGACAAGGAGGCCAAGGTCGCCACCGCACGCGACCTCTGGGTGCCGGCCGTGAACAACCTCCGCACGCAGGGCCGCTGGGCGTTCCTCGAGTGCGAGGACCCGTGGAGCGTCGAGAGCCTCATCCGCGGAGCGCTCGGCGCCCCCCAAGAGGCGGTGATGACGTGACGCCGCCTCGCGCCAAGGCACCGCCCGGGCCCGTTCCCGTCGACGCCCTGCGTCACGAGGACAAGCGCGCGAACATCCCCACCGACGAGCTTCGCGACTTCGTCGCCGAGGACGAGCGCGGGCCGGAGTCGGCGCTCTATCCCCGCGACCCCTCGCTCGATCCGCAGCTCGTGTGGAAGGGCAAGGACGAGCAGGATCGCGGCGAGCTGTCGGTGCCATCGGTGCCCATCTACATCCAGGAGAAGGTGCACCCGCGGGTCATCGTCGAGAACCTGCGCCGGACGGCGGCTGCCGGCGAGGATGAGCCGGAGCTCAAGCTGTTCGACGACTTCGACGGCATCGAGTTCGAGGAGCTCGTCGACTTCTACGAGCACGAGCAGAACTGGACCAACCGCCTCATCCTCGGCGACTCGCTGCTGGTCATGAACTCCTTGGCCGAGAAGGAGCGGCTGCGCGGGAAGGTTCAGACGATCTACATGGATCCACCGTACGGGATCAAGTTTGGCTCGAACTGGCAGGTCTCCACTCGCAAACGCGACGTCAAGGACGGCAAGGTCGAAGACGCCACCCGCCAGCCGGAGCAGATCAAGGCCTTCCGGGACACGTGGGAGCTAGGCGTCCACTCGTACCTGACTTACCTGCGGGACCGGCTGACGGTGGCGCGGGAGCTGCTGACTGACACGGGGAGCGTCTTCATGCAGATCGGGGACGAGAACGTGCATCTGGTGCGGTCTGTGATGGATGAAGTGTTCGGGAGCGAGAACTTCGTGAGCCAGATCACCTTCAGCAAGACGAGCGGCGCGACCGGAGACTTCCTGCCAGGCACGACCGACTTCGTCCTCTGGTATGCCAGAGACAGAGAACACGCCAAGTTTCGAAGGCTTTTCAGAGAGAAGGCGTTGGCGGGCGCAGGCTCGGGTGCTTACTCCCGTCTCCAGCTTCCAGACGGCACTAGGCGGACGATGACCGCCCATGAGCGCTCGAGTTCGGGGTCCGTGCCTGCCGGGTCCCGCGCGTTCAGGTTGGACAACCTCACGAGCCAGAGCGCAGGCCGAGACAAGGGCGAGGGTGCGTCCTCCTGGTTCGACGTGAGCTTCAACGGTCGTTCCTTCACTCCGAGCATGAAGGCCCGCTGGAAGACGAACGAGCAAGGGATGGCTCGGCTGCTTGCCGCCGATCGCATCGGTGCCGCCGGGAACACTCTGTCGTACGTCCGCTTCATCGAGGACTTCCCGGCCTTTCCCATTACCAACAACTGGCAAGACACGGGCGTCGCCGGCTTCGGTGACCCGAAGGTCTACGTCGTCCAGACCAACACCAAAGTCATCGAGCGCTGCCTGCTCATGACCACGGATCCCGGGGACCTCGTTCTCGACCCCACCTGCGGCAGTGGGACCACGGCCGTGGTCGCCGAGAAGTGGGGGCGCCGCTGGATCACGACCGACACCTCTCGCGTGGCGCTGGCCCTCGCCCGAACCCGGATCATGGCGGGGCGGCACCCTGCCTTTCTGCTCACAGACTCACCCGAAGGTCAGGCCAAGGAAGCCGACCTCGCCAGCCGCCCGACCTCGGATCTCGCCACTCGTCGCGACGTTCGCAAGGGCTTCGTCTACCGCCGCGTCCCGCACGTGACCCTCAAGTCGATCGCCCAGAACCCGGACATCCGCGAGGGCATGCCTCGCGAGGAGATCGACGCGACCATCGCTCGTCACGCCGACCAGGAGCTGCTGCTCGACCAGCCCTACTTCAACGCGAAGGCCGTCCGAGTGGCCGGCCCCTTCACGGTCGAATCCCTCTCCCCCCACCGCATGCTCGCCTTCGAGGAGCAGCCGGTCACCGAGGAGACTCAGGAGGCCGGCGCTCCCTTCTCCACCACCGTCCTCGAAAACCTCCGCAAGGCCGGTGTGCAGAACACCGTTAAGGAGGAGCGCCTCGACTTCGACTCGCTGGAGCCCTTCGCGGGCTATCTCCTCGATCTCGCCGGCGAGTTCACCGACGCCTCGGGCGCCGTTCGCCGCGTCGCCGTCTCGATCGGCCCCGAGCACGGCACGGTCGGCTCCGGGCACGTGAAGGACGCGGCCAAGGAGGCGCTGAGGGGTGTCGGGTTCGACCTACTCCTCGTGTGCGCGATGGCCTACGACGCCCACGCCGGCGAGGTGGCCAAGGAGTTCCAGCCCGACGGCACGAGCGGCTGGGCGGTGGCCGCGGAGGAGAAGACCTTCGGCCGCCTGCCGGTCCTGCTCGTGCGGATGAACCCCGACCTCGCCATGGGTGACGAGCTGCTGAAGAAGACCGGCTCCGGCAACCTGTTCATGGTTTTCGGCGAGCCCGACGTGGCGATCGAGCGCACCGACGAGGACCAGGTCGAGGTGGAGGTGCGCGGCGTCGACGTCTACGACCCGACGACGGGCCAGGTGCGCTCGAGCTCGGTCGCCGACATCGCTTGCTGGTTCGTCGACACGGACTACAACGAGGAGAGCTTCTTCGTGCGCGACGCCTACTTCACCGGCGCGGAGGACCCCTACAAGAACCTCAAGCGCGCGCTACGCGCAGACATCGACGAGGAGGCGTGGGCCATGCTCTACCGCACGCGCAGCCGGCCGTTCCCTGTGCCCTCGACGGGCCGGATCGCGGTCAAGGTCATCAACCACTACGGGGACGAGGTCATGAAGACCTACGAGGTGTCGTAGTCATCGTCAGTCTGGGCTTGAGCGGCTCGGCAGGCTCTTCAGGCAGCCAGGGCCAGTCGGCTGCGCGCGTCCAAGTGCCGCTGCAGGTTCGTCAGCATGCGGGCGAGCGTGTTCCCACACGTGTCCTCGTCGAGCAGAAGCCGGACCCGGTAGGGCGATATCTCGAGGCGCAGCGGCTGGCCGACATGAAGATCGACCGCGTTCGCCTCCCACTCCTCTTCTGCGATCTGCTTCGGCACGGCCCACAGGCGGAATGGCTCCTTGGTCGTGAATAGGCCCTCGACCAGGAGCTGAGGGTCCACCCTCTCAGGGAACTCGATGAGCGCGACATCGCCGTCGATGGCGAAGCCACCGTGTTCCCCGTACTCGAGCTTGAGCTGATGCCGGTCCTCCAAGCTTCGAATGAGCGCTTCGTAGCGACGCACCACATTCCACAGAACGCTGGCTCCGACCTCGAAGTCCCCTCCTGCTCCGAACACGAAGCTTCCGCGAAAGTCGGCGACGACATGGGCGCGGCCGATGCCGGGCTCCTCCACGATGGAGCCAACGCCGGCCAAGGCGGTCGCGCGCGCATATCGGGTGTCCGCCAACAGGTGCAGCAGCTCGTCCGGCGCCTCGCCTTCGAAGCGGGCACGCCACCGCCGCTCGGGCGCCTCGGACCCCAAAAGGGTGTCCCCGTTGAACGTCGACTTGATCCAAAGGCGCCGTCCTTCGAGCTGTTGAAGCTGGCCCGAGGGCAGCCAGGCGCTATCGAGCTGCGTGAAGCGCGTCGTGATTCGCTTGAGCAGGCGTGCCACCGAACTGGAGCTGCTGGTTGAGTGGATCTGCCAGAAGCGAGGGTTGAGCGTGTCGACGAAGGTACGCGCGGAGCCGTCCTCCAGCTTCCACAGCTCGTCACCGATCAGATCCGCCCGCAGGCCCTCAACCTCTGCGACGTGACCGATGAGTGTCGCCACTCCATCTGGCGAGCCTTCAGGAGGGTGGGCCTCGACGAGCCGGGACTTCACGCGTCCCGGATCGACTAGGCCACCAGCCGCGTCGGCACCTCGCGGCGCCCCGAGAGCGGCCGTCATGAGGGCGTGGAACTCTTGGCGGTCGAGCATCGCGTCAAGTATGCCGGGCGTCAGCCCGAGGAGGTTGTCTCTCGGTCGAGGTCGTCCAGTGACATCTGTCTCTGACCTTCGCCGCTGGCAAGCCGGCCCCTGCCGAGTGCACGCGCCGCCCGGCGGCTCTCGGCCTGCCACGCCTGGGGCGCTCCGCGAGGGTCGACCTCTGCCATGCGCCTCAACAGGACTATCCGCGGTGGGATGTTGTTCGCACTCTCGACCTCTATGTCGCCGCGCATGCCAGATCGCACGAGCTCGCGGCCCGCATCCTTGAGTCGGTCGACGAAGCGCCGCCGTGCCTGCGTTCCAACCGCCGGCCAGTCCGGAATGAGCCGGCCTGCGACGTGATTCAGATCGAGGAACTGCTCGCCTCGTGACTCGGCCGCCCCAATCTGTGGAACCAACATCTCCTTGATCTCGTCGAGCGGACTGTCCATGTCGACGCGGAAGCGCATCGGTGGCAGCCCCCAGCGCTCGTCGTGGACGTCGAAGTCCCGCAGGCCCTCCACCCGTGAGCCCTCGAGCCTGGCCCTTCCGGAGCCAACGGTGAGGAGGGGTGCCTCGATCTGCTCTCGGACCAGTGACTCCTCCAAGCTCGACCGCTCGGCTTCGAGGCCGGCGAAGATGGCGGTCACCGGCGTCTCTCGC
>Ga0136616_10002046_pt1 | contig 10628 bp, 7 predicted proteins | sample AntDrymUQ2992106_2_FD_106648 | JGI IMG/M metagenome (GOLD analysis project Ga0136616, IMG submission 106648) | Polar desert sand microbial communities from Dry Valleys, Antarctica - metaG UQ299 (21.06) | ecosystem: Environmental > Terrestrial > Soil > Desert | place: Antarctica: Dry Valley... | reverse complement strand
TCGTTACGGCCGAAATGGAGGTCGGAGACGTGGAGGATGCGGATCGGCACCGTGGCGGGGAAGCCTAGATGCTTGATCGGAAACTGGCGCGCAGCCGGGGGCGGCTGCGACAAGCCGGGTGCCGCACTCCCGCGTTGTGCAGGCCGGTAGCCTGGGCGGCGCGCGATGGTGGTGGTACGGCGCCGCGTCGCAGCCGTCATCCGGCCCGCGGGAGTTTCCGATCAGGCATCTACAGCCCTCGGCGTGCAGGGGTGCACGGCCCGGCGCGCTTAGGTTCCCTCCAACGCGGCTGTACACTTTCTCGAGATGGCGGACGAGACGCCCGACACAGACTCTCCGGAGATCTTCGACGACCTCTACCTGGGTCTTCGGGCAGGTGGGGCGCTACGCAAGCAGCGACGCGGCCAGCCGCTGACGAACGAGGAGCGCGACGCTCTGGGCCGTTGGCAGAGACTCTCCGTCGCCCGCAAGGCGCTGGCGCTCGGCGGCTTCTCCGTCGGCACGTTCGGCCTCGGCTTCACGCTCGGCGGGCTCGTCTTCGGCCGCTGGCGCAAGGCCTGACGGCCCCTGATCGGGCGGCTCCCGCCGGGCGAAGCCCGCCTCCGGCCGCCTCTTGTTCCGCACCGCCTCCCAGCCGAGGGCCTGTCGGCTCGAGGTAGTGGCTCTGAGCCATAAGGTCCTCCTGCGCGACGCGAGCGACGAGCCAGGAGCCGTCAGGCGGTCTCGGAGTCGCGGGCGGAGAAGATCACCGCCGGCACGTCCCCCTCGGCCGGATCCTTGCCGCGCACGATCACGTCGACGAGCGTTGCCAGCACCGCCGCAAGCGGAATCGCCAACAGGACGGCGAACTCGCCGAACAGGAGGGCGACACTCGTGATCGAGAAGAGCACGAGCAGCGGGGAGAGCCCGACGGCTTCGCCCAGCACGCGCGGGATGATGATGTAGTCCTCGAGCAGCCGGACGATGAGGACGGTGAGGCCGGCCGCGAGTGCGAGCTGCCAGGAGACCGTGAGCCCGACGCCCACTGCGACCGCGCCGGCGGTGATCGGCCCGATCACGGGGACGATCTCGACGATGCCCGCAAAGACGCCGATCAGCACCCAGTAGGGCAGGCCGATCGCCCAGAAGACGCCGGAGAGGACGGTGCCGACGATCACGATCAGGAGCGCCTGGCCGCGCACGTAGGCGCCCAGCTTGAGGTCGATCAGATCCCACGTGTCGCGAACCTTTTTGCGCCGCGGCCGGGGGATCAGCGAGGTGACGAGATCCATTGCCCGCTGTCGCTCGAAGATCCAGTAGGCGGCGCTCGCGAAGACGAAGAAGAGGCCGATCAGGATCTCGAAGCCGAGAAAGCCGATCTCGAGCGCGGGATCGACGAGCTCGCTCGCCGAGGGCAGCTCCTCGAGGCGTTGCTGCACGCCTTCGAGGATCTCGCGGCGCACACCGGTCGACTGGCTCGCTCTTTCCTCGAGCTCCTCCGACGAGCTCGGCAGATCACCGAGGGCATTCGACACCTGCTCGGTCGCGTTCGGGACGACGAGCCAGAGGATGGCCGCGATGAACGCGAAGAACGCGAGGTAGTGCGCCGCGATCCCGAAGCCGCGCGGAATGCCGCGCCGGCGGAGAGCCTCGATACCCGGCCGCATCGCCGCGGCGATGATGAAGGCGAAGAAGATGAGCGCGACGAGGAGCCGGATCTTCCAGAACGCGAGTGCCAGGACGACCACGCTGCCGATCACGAGAGTCGCGACGGCTGCGCGTTTGGCTGTGTCGTTCATTCCCACGGGTCTTCCCGTGCCGGCGAAGGCTGTAACGCGTCCTCATCCTTCCGCAGTGGCCGTCTCGCCGCCCAGAGGCGGCTGCCGACGACGCCCATGAACGTGAACGGGATCCCGTAGAAGAGCTCCACGGAGGCCGCCTGCAGCCAGAGGGGGGTGTCGTCGCTGTTCGATGACGTGAGGGCGACGAGCAGCGGCGGGGCGACGACGACGACGGCGAGGGCCCAGAACGAGCCCGTGACAGCCCCGTAGACGACGTGTAGCGCGAGCCAGCCGAGAAAGAACGGCAACGAGCCGCCGCGCTCGTCGCCAAGTACGAAGAGCGCCGCCGCCGCTGCGGCGAAGGCAGCCCCCGCGGCGACCTCACGCGGGCGCAGCCTCCGCGCCACTGGCTCAGGTTCTGTGTCAGGCATCGTCTCCGTGATACACGATCGCAGCCATCGAGACTCCGCCGACTGGTTGCATCCCTTACGCAGGCCGGAGGTAATGCCCCCTTAGAACCACCGCATCGAGGGCCGGTCGAGCGGCGATCGCACTCTCTCTTTCTGCGAACACTTGTTCGATCAGGCTGCCGAAGCTACACTGCCCTCCCATGGCGGCCGACGAGCTGATCGTCCACGGGGCGCGCGAGCACAACCTCAAGGACATCGACGTCCGGCTGCCGCGGAACTCCCTCGTTTGCATCACCGGCCTGTCCGGCTCCGGCAAGTCGTCGCTTGCCTTCGACACGATCTACGCCGAGGGCCAGCGCCGCTACGTCGAGAGCCTCTCCGCCTACGCGCGCCAGTTCCTGCAGATGATGGAGAAGCCGGACGTCGACTCGATCGACGGGCTCTCGCCGGCGATCTCGATCGACCAGAAGACGACCTCGCGCAACCCGCGCTCGACGGTCGGGACCGTGACCGAGATCTACGACTACCTGCGCCTGCTCTACGCGCGTGTCGGCCGCCCTCACTGCCCGGTGTGCGGCCGGCCGATCGCGGGCCAGAGCCTCGATCAGATCGTGGAGCAGATCCTGGCGCTACCGGAGGGGACGAGATTCACCGTCAACGCGCCTGTCGCCCGCGACCGCAAGGGCGAGTTCCGCGACGTCCTCGACGAGTTGCGCGCCGACGGCTTCACGCGCGTCAAGGTCGACGGGGAGACGCGCCTGCTCGAGGAGGAGATCCTCCTCGACAAGAAGTTCAAGCACACGATCGAGGTCGTGGTCGACCGGCTCGTCCTGAAGCCGGACCTGCGACAGCGCCTGACGCAGTCGGTCGAAACGGCGGCAGCGCTCGCGGACGGCCTTGTCGCGGTCGACGTCATCGCCGGACAGCAGCTCCTGTTCTCGGAGAAGTTCGCCTGCCCCGAGCATGGTGTCTCGCTCCCCGAGTTGCAGCCGCGCATCTTCTCCTTCAACTCGCCTCACGGCGCTTGCCCGCGCTGCACCGGCCTCGGCTCACAACTCGAGATCGATCCGGATCTGATCGTGCCGGACACGACCGTGTCGATCGGCGAAGGCGCGCTCGTACCGTGGTCTGTGGGGAACAGCGGCTTCTACGAGTCGATCGTGCAGGCGATCGCCGAGCGCTACGAGATCGACCTGGACACGCCGTGGCGCGAGCTCACGGAGCAGCAGCAGAACCTCTTCCTGCTCGGAACGAACGGCGACCGGATCTACGTGCAGTACCGGAACCGGATGGGCAGGCGGCGCTCCTACACGATGGCCTTCGAGGGGATCGCCTCCTCGTTGGAGCGCCGGTACAAAGAGACCGACTCAGCACAGCAGCGCGAGCGGATCGAGGAGTACATGAGCTTCCGGCCGTGCCCGACATGTAAGGGGGCGCGGCTGAAGCCGGAAGTGCTTGCGGTCACGATCGGCGGCGAGTCGATCCACAGGTTCACCCGCATGTCCGTGATGCGGGCGCTCGGGTTCCTCGACGAGCTCGGTCTCACCCCGACCGAGGAGCTGATCGGGCACCGGATCGTCAAGGAGATCCGCGAGCGGCTGACGTTCCTCGACAACGTCGGGGTCGGCTACCTCCAGCTCGATCGTGCCGCGAAGACGCTCTCTGGCGGCGAGGCGCAGCGGCTGCGGCTGGCGACGCAGATCGGCTCGCAACTCGTCGGCGTCCTCTACATCCTCGACGAGCCATCGATCGGGCTCCACCAGCGCGACAACGACAAGCTGATCGCGACGCTGCAGCGGTTGAAGGCGCTCGGTAACACCGTGCTCGTCGTCGAGCACGACGAGCAGATGATGCGGACCGCCGACTGGGTCGTCGACATGGGCCCGGGCGCCGGCGAGCACGGAGGCGAGGTGGTAGCCGAGGGCACGGCGGCTGACGTAATGAAGGCCAAGGGCTCCGTCACCGGCAAGTTCCTCTCCGGCGAGCGGCAGATCGCGATCCCGCCGCGGCGAGAGGACGATCGCGGCCACTTCACGGTTCGGGGTGCGGCCATGCACAACCTGAAGGGGATCGACGTCGAGTTCCCGATCGGCAAGTTCGTCTGCGTCACCGGTGTCTCGGGCTCCGGCAAGTCGACGCTCGTGAACGAGATCGTCTACAAGGCGCTCGCGAACCGGTTGAACCGGATGCGCGTCAAGCCGGGCGACCACGCGGGCGTCGAGGGCATCGAGGCCTTCGACAAGGTGATCGAGATCGACCAGAAGCCGATCGGCCGCACACCGCGCTCGAACCCGGCCACCTACATCGACCTCTTCACGCACGTTCGCGAGCTCTACTCCCTCACGCCCGAGGCGAAGGTGCGCGGGTACAAGCCCGGCCGCTTCTCGTTCAACGTGCGCGGCGGCCGCTGCGAAACGTGCAAGGGCGACGGCACGATCAAGATCGAGATGCACTTCCTGCCGGACGTCTACGTGCCATGCGAGACCTGCCACGGCCGCCGGTACAACAAAGAGACGCTCGAGGTGCGCTTCAAGGGCCGCTCGATCGCGGACGTGCTCGAGATGTCGGTCGAGGAGGCGCTCGGATTCTTCGCCAAGATCCCGAAGCTTCGCCGGCGGCTGCAGACGCTGCACGACGTCGGCCTCGACTACATCAAGCTCGGCCAGCCGGCGACGACGCTCTCGGGTGGTGAGGCGCAGCGTGTCAAGCTCGCCGCCGAGCTCTGCAAGGTCGCGACAGGGAGGACGCTCTACATCCTCGACGAGCCCACCACCGGCCTGCACTTCGCCGACATCGAGAAGCTGCTCGAGGTGCTGCAGCGCCTCGTCGACGCCGGCAACACGGTGCTCGTGATCGAACACAACCTCGACGTGATCAAGCAGGCTGACTGGGTGATCGACCTCGGCCCCGAGGGCGGCGAGGCCGGCGGCGAGCTGATCGCGGCGGGCACGCCCGAGGAGGTTGCCGAGGTCGAGGACTCCTTCACGGGGCAGTTTCTGCGGAACGTGCTCGAGCGGCGCTCCGCCGTCGCCGCGTAGGGACCTCGGGCGGCCGGCGGGCCGTATCGAAGGCCCCACCGGCGACTTCGTCCAGGGTCGAAGCTCGTCAACGACATTCATGCGCGTCAGAATGAAGTAGTCGATCTCAGCCAGAACGAAGGGTGAGAGCACGAGCGGTCCGGGTTCGGCGCGCCGAACCTCGCGCATGCGGTCATGCTCCGCTTGTACGTCGCTGGAGCCCGTGGAGATTACGAGGCGCGCGACTCCGCGCCGGTCACAGCAGCTTCGAGCTGCGCGATGCGCTCCAGCGCCCGTAGCGCGCGGGCCGATTCGTAGAACTGCCGTGCTTCCGCGAGCAGCGGAGCCGCCTCCTCCGAACGCCCCTGCGCGATCAGTGAGCTTGCGTAGTCGACCAGAATCTGGGCCTCGTAGAGCGGGACGACGCCGAGGTTGCGCGCGGCGGCGAGTCCGAGCGCGAAGTGCGCGATCGCGTCGTCGTGCTCGCCCTCGGCGGCGGCGAGGACACCCGCGAGGCGCTCATGCTGGGCCGTCAGGTGGCGCGTGGCCCGATCACCTAGGAGCACGCCCACGGCGCGACTCGCCTCGGTCGCCGCACGCTTGTCCTCAACCTCGCCGACGTGTCGGGCGATCGCGCTCACGTCCGCTGCCACCCACAGGTCGGAGGCGCGGAATCGCGTGATGGCTTCGAGGCCCTCGAGCGCGATTCGAAACGCCGCTTCAGGTCGGCCGTCGATCAGGGCGACGATCCGGTCTCGCACCCCGTGGACCCACTCCCACTGGAAATCGCTCGTGTCCTGCGACATCGCGACTCGATTGACGAGACGCCTGGCGTCGACCGGTTGACCTCGCTCCAAGAGGCACTCAGCGACCGGCAGGGCAGCACCCGCCAAGCTGACATCGGGTTGATCGAGAGCGAGCGCGTCGACCAGCTCGAGCGCCTCGTCCCAGCGACCTTCGAGGACGTGCCCGTCGATCAGCATTCCCGTAAACACCTGCTCCCACTCGCGGTCGCCTCGTCGGCGCGCGAGCTCGAGCGCGGGCTGGATCAGCGCCGGTAGCTCATCGACTCGATCGAGCCGGTCGAGCACTCCACTCAGGTTGTTGTAGGCGCGGAGGGCTTCGGACGGCAGGTCGTGATCAAGGGCGATCGTGAGAGACTCCCGCAGGAGCGCGTGAGCGACGGTCGGGTGCCTCGACGTCACGATCAGCGCCTTCGTGTTCAGCGCCGTCGAGAGCAAGGCCGCATCGAGCCTCGCTTCGGCGATGTCGAGAGCTGCGTCGATGCGCTCGAGTGCCGTGGCGTGGTTGCCGGCGAAGAAATGCAGGCGTCCAAGCTCCGCAGCGAGCGCCGCGACGTCCTCGTCCGGCTCGTCCGAGCCGATCGCCGCGTAGGCCTCCTCGGCGAGGGCGATCGCCTCGTTCGTACGTCCGGCGAGCCAGACTGCGCCCGCGAGGCGGGCCGCCGCCCGCGCGGCGGCGTGTGTCTTGCCGGCAGCGTCGTAAAGACGGCGCGCGTCGGCGAGCAGACGCTCCGCGCCTATGGAGTCTCCAGCCATACGGGCCGCGTCCCCGGCGCGCTCGAGAAGCGGCGCACGAACCTCCTCACCGGCGAGCTCGGCCGCCGCCTCGAACGCACGCCGCGCGTCGTCTGCGGCGGCGAGCGAGATCGCGCGCTCCGCTGCACGCTCGAGCCACTCCCGGGCTCGGTCGCGGATCGCCGGAGCGTCGTCGGCCTTCTCGTCTGCGGCGAGCGCGTCGAGGTAGTGCGCCGCCACGACCTCGGCGAGCTCATCCGGGTCGATGCCGGCCTCCTCGGCCAAGTACCCAGCCGCCGCGAGGTGGCAGGCCTTGCGATCGTGCTTGCCGAGCATCTCGTATGCGACGCGCTGGGCGAGTGCCTGCACGAACCCGTACTGACCGCGCTCCGGCGAGCGCGGGTCGGACTCGACGTAGAGAAACTCCTTGCGCACGAGGTCGTCGAGGAGCGGCCCCAGGCTCGTCTCGTCCCGTCGGGAGACGGCGGTGAGTCCGCGCGGAGCAAAGGTCTTGCCGAGCACTGCGGCGTGCTGGAGCACGCTCCGCTCCTCGTTTCCGAGGCCGTCGAGCCGAGCGGCGACGAGCGCCTGCAGCGTCTCCGGGACATCGAGCGCCGAGAGGTCGCCCGTCACCGCGTAGCCCGCGCCCGCCCGCTCGATCAGGCCGCGGTCGAGCAGCATGCGCACCGTCTCCACGGCGTACAGAGGAATGCCGTCGGCGCGTTCGAGGATTCTCCCGAGAGCCTCGCTCGGCAGCCCCGGCACGAGTCCCCGTAGCAGGCGATCGATGTCGGCGCCCCCGAGCGGCTCGAGCTGGAGTGAGGTGAAGCTGCGGATGCGTGCGCTCCAGCCGCCGTGACGTTCCGCGACGTCGGGGCGCGCGAGCGTGAGCACGAAGATCGGATGGTTGCGCGACCAGTCCAGCAGGTACTCGACGAACTCGAGCAGCGCGGCGTCCGCCCAGTGGATGTCCTCGAAGATGAGGATCACGGGATCCTGGTCGGTCATGCGCTCGACGAAAAGTCGCCAGGCCGAGAAGAGGTCGGCCTTGTCGGGGGCGACGCGCTCGGTCAGGCCGAGGAGGTGCTGGAGGCGCGGCTCGATGAAGGAGCGCTCCTCGGGGTCGAGCACGATCTCCTCGACGCTCGCGCTCAGTTTCGCGAGCGCGGTCTCGGCGGGCTCGTCCTCGGCGATTCGCGCCCGCATGCGCACCATCTCCGCTAGCGCCCAGTAGGCCACGCCCTCGCCGTAGGCCAGGCACCGGCCGCGCTGCCACCAGGCCGAGTCGGCGAGACCGTCGATGTACTTCTCGAACTCCCAGGCGATGCGAGACTTGCCGATTCCCGGCACCCCGACGACGGAGACGAGGTGTGCGCGCCGCTCGTGGGCGGTGGCGTGAAACAGGTCCTTGACCACCCGAAGCTCCCGCTCGCGGCCGACGAACGGCGCCTCCAGGCCAGACGCGCGTCCCTCGCCACGGCGCGCCGCGATCACGCGCAGAGCACGCCAGAGCCGCATCGGCTCGGTCTTGCCCTTTAGCTCGTACGCGCCGGCGTCCTCATATGCGATCGCCGCCTGGCTGGCGCGGACGGTCGAGTCGCCGACGAGCACGGTGCCGGGCTCGGCAGCGGACTGAACGCGGGAGGCGGTGTTGACGAGGTCGCCGGCGACCATCCCCTGGCCCTCGGCGCCGAGCGTGACGGCGGCCTCGCCGGTCAGCACGCCGACCCGTGCCTGCAATGCGGCGTCGAGCGACGGGATTCCCTCGACGAGCTCGAGCGCCGCACGCACGGCGCGCTCGGCGTCGTCCTCGTTCGCGGTCGGTGCGCCCCAGACGGCCATCACCGCGTCACCGATGAACTTCTCGACGGTGCCGCCGTAGCGAACGATGATCTGGCGCGAGAGGTCGAAGTAGCGGGTCAGGAGCTCTCGCGTGTCCTCCGCGTCGCGGGCCTCCGAGGCAGTGGTGAAGCCGACGAGGTCGGCGAACAGCACCGAGACGAGCCGCCGCTCGGCGGTAGGCATGCCAGGTCCGTCCTGCACGTGCGGAGGCGGGGGTGTCGTGAGCTCCAGCCGGTCTCCGCACTCGCCGCAGAACTTCGCTTCCGCCGGGTTCGGGCTGGCACAGGCGCGGCATTGGGTCGCGAGTCCGTGACCGCACTCGCCGCAGAACTTCCGACCGGCCTCGTTCGCCAAGCCGCAGGCCGAGCACATGATCGACACGTCAGAGCACCGCTTGTGTCTGGGTGACGCGCGCGACGTGCTTCTCGGCGTCGTCGAAGAGGTCGGTCTCGACGACGATCGTCGTCCGGCCACGGTGGAGAGGCCGGGAGCGGGAGTGCACATAGCCCTCCCGGACGGCGCGGAAGAAGTTCGTCTTCGACTCGATCGTCGCTGTGCCGCCCGCGCCCTCGGCCAGATTCAGGAAGGCGCAGAGGGCCCCCGCTGAATCCGCGAGCGCCATGAGGGCGCCGCCATGCAGGACGCCGCCTGCCGTGCAGAGCCGCTCCTCCCACGCGAGGCGCCCGCGTACCTCGTCGGGCGCGGCCGACAGGATCTCCAGCCCGAGCTCGCCCGCGAACGGCATGGCCGCGCGCGCTTGCTCGGTCGCGGCCTGGTCCACACCCTCGAGCCTAGCCGAGTCGATGCGACTACCCTCGTCCCATGAGCCCCGAGCGGCAGTGGTGGTTGCGGATCCCTGCCGTCCTCATCTCGCCCCGAGCGGTCTTCGTCGCGCTGCGCGACGACTCGGAGGCGGAGGTCGAGGCGCGGGCAGAGCCGGTGCTCGCGCTGATCCTGCTCGCGGGGATTGGCGGGGTCCTCGTCACGAGCACCGCGAGCGAGCTCCTGGACGACGTCGAGTTCGACGGTTTGCTCGTGGCGGTCTGGGCGTTGATCGCAGGCGGGATCTACGGCTTTGCGGGGTATTTCATCGTGGGCGGGGCGGTCTACCTCGCAGCTCGCGGCCTCGGCGGGCTCGGCGACTACCGCCGCGCGCGCCACCTCGTCGCCTTCGCCGCTGTGCCGCTGGCGCTCTCGCTCCTCCTCGTCTGGCCGCCCCGGATCGCGCTCCTCGGCAGCGACGTCTTCCGCCGTGGAGGCGAGGACGAAAGGGGGCTCGGCGAGGCCTTCCATGCACTCGATATCGCGTTCGGGCTCTGGGCGCTCAGCCTCTTGCTCGTCGGCGTCCGTGCCGTGCACGGTTGGGGTTGGTGGCGCTCCCTCGGGGTGGTCGGGCTCGTGGCCCTCTTCCTAGCCGCGTTTGCCTACCTTCCCTCCGTCATCTAGAACGCCGAGCGCGGCCTCGAACTCCGCCAGCTCCTCCTCCGGCATCGAGTACGTGTGCTGCTCCTCCGGGAAGTGCCGCTCTCTCACCTCTTCGACGTAGTTTCCGACCGCGCCCTTGATCTGCTCCGCGAGGTTCGCGTACTGCTTCACGAAGCGGGGCGACTGCCCGTGATAGAGCCCGAGCAGGTCGTGCCAGACGAGTACCTGCCCATCGCAGTCAACGCCGGCCCCGATGCCGATCGTCGGCACCCCCAGGGCTTCCGTGATCCGGGCCGCGACCGGAGCCGGCACGGCTTCGAGCACGATCGCGAAGCATCCCGCCGCTTCGAGCGCCAGTGCGTCTTTCAGCAGCCGCGCCGCCTTCTCGGCCGTGCGGCCCTGCGCCTTGAAGCCGCCGAGCATCGTCGCCGATTGTGGCGTGAGACCGATGTGACCCATCACCGGGATCCCTGCTTCCACGAGCGCACGCACGCGCGACAGCGTCGTGCCGGCGCCCTCGACCTTGACGGCGTCGGCACCAGCCTCCTTGAGGAAACGGATCGCGTTCCGCAGCGTGTCCTCGTCCGAGACCTGGAAGGAGCCGAACGGCATGTCCGCGACCACCAGGGGGCGTCG
>Ga0136616_10002045_pt1 | contig 10628 bp, 9 predicted proteins | sample AntDrymUQ2992106_2_FD_106648 | JGI IMG/M metagenome (GOLD analysis project Ga0136616, IMG submission 106648) | Polar desert sand microbial communities from Dry Valleys, Antarctica - metaG UQ299 (21.06) | ecosystem: Environmental > Terrestrial > Soil > Desert | place: Antarctica: Dry Valley... | reverse complement strand
TTTCGGCCCGAGCTTGGCGTTAGCGTGGAGCTTCATCCGGAATCCTCCTTGGGACTGGGTGGCTTGACACCCCCAGCCTCCAAGGAGGCCCGGATGAACAACGTGCTTAGGAACTACATCTAGGTCGCCGGTTCGTCGGTCCTCTCTCCCCTTGCATCGGAGACCCTCGGGAATCCTTTAGCCTGCTGGCCGCGATGCGGACGCTGATCACGATCGGCTCCGGCATGCGACCGGCGGTGGGCATAGCGGCGGTGGCGCTGGTGCTCGCCCTCTCGGCCGCCGGACCGGCCGCTGCCCAGCTCCCGCCGGGCAACGTCGTGCAGAGCTCGCCCGGCGTCAACGACTTCTCGTGCAAGCCGCCGAAGCTCCATCGCTACCCGGTCGTGGTCATCCACGGCACGGGGGGCGACCAGGCGTTCACCAACCAGCGCATCGCGCCCGTCCTGCTGCGCCTCGGCTACTGCGTCTTCTCCCTCGACTACGGCGGGCGGGCGCTGGGAGACATCCCCACCTCCGGCAAGCAGGTGGCGGCGTTCATCGACAGGGTGCTGGCCGCCACCGAGGCCCGGCGCGTGTCCCTGGTCGGCCACTCGCAGGGCGGGATGCTCGGCCGCTACATCGTCAAGTTCCTGAAGGGGGCCGGCAAGGTCGACGACGTGGTCGGCTTGGTGCCCTCCAACCACGGCACGACCACGCCGCTGGCGCCGGTGGTCGGGGGCTTCTGTCCCGCCTGTGCTCAGCAGGCGGCAGGCTCGGCGTTCATCACCAACCTCAACCGCGGGGTCCAAGCACCGGCGCCGGTGTCCTTCACCCAGATCTCGACGCGCTACGACGAGGTCGTGACCCCCTACACCTCCGCCTTTCTGCCGAGGACGCCCGACCGGCGGGTGGTGAACGTGACCCTCCAGGACGCCTGCCTGACCAACACCGCCGAGCACGTCGGGATCATCTTCGACGGCGTGGCGCTCCAGCACATGCTTAGCGCCCTGGGCCGTCGTGGGCCCGCCAACCGCTTGCTGAAGCCCGACTGCACGGGTGCCCGGGCAGACACCTGGCCCAACACCGACTCCGGGACGGTCCCGGAGCGAGGCGCCGCCGCTCGTCGCTGCGCCGGCACGGTAAAGGTCCGCGGTGGCCCCCGGGGCCGCCGCGGCTTTCGCCGGGCGGTGGCCATCAGCCGCAGGCGAACAACCTGCCGCCGCGCCCGCCGGGTGGCCCGGAACTTCCTCAGGGCCCGCTCGCGACGAGCCCGCTTCGGCCGTTGGCGCTGCCGGGCCCGGGGCAGGCGCGTGGTGCGCGTGCGCTGCGTCCATCGCGGCGGCCTGCGCGTGACCTTCAGGGCACGCCGCCGGTAAGTCGCGAGTCCGGCCGAAGAAACCCACACGGGCTCCCGGTCTGCGACCAAGCAGGCCGGGGAAAGCAGGCCTGAAGCTGTGCACCCGCACAGCGAAGGCCGATGACCCCGGTATGCGCAGGTCGCAGGCCGGGAGATGGGCCGTGCTGGGCTCGAACCAGCGACCTCCAGCTTGTCGAGCTGGCGCTCTCCCGACTGAGCTAACGGCCCCGGGCGGGCCGAGGATACAACCTGCTCGCCGGGCGGATAGCGATCTTTGCCCGGCGGACTGGTAGCTTCGCCGGTTCGTGCCGCGCGGCCCCCTTCGCTCACAGGACCGGGAGTTCTTCAACCTGTTCGTAGAGGCTGGGGCCAACATCCTGCGCTCGGCGGATCTGCTGGACGAGCTGATGCGCGGCTGGCCGGACTCGAAGGAGCTCGCGGGGGAGATCCTCCTGTGCGAGCAGGAGGGCGACCGGATCACCCACGACGTCATCCACCGACTCAACACGACCTCCGCTCCGCCGCTGGATCGCGAGGACATGTTCTCGCTGGCCGGATCGCTCGACGACGTGGTCGACCTGATCGAGGAGGGGGCCGACTTCATGGTCCTCTACCGCATCGAGGCGCCGATGGAGCAGGCGCTGCAGCTCACCGACATCCTCAAGGACGCCTGCTCACACATGGCGGTGGCCCTGGAGAAGCTGCGCGACCGCGGCGACCTGACGCCCTCCATCGTGGAGGTCAACCGCCTGGAGAACGAGGGCGACAGGGTTAGCCGCGAGGCGCTGGCCTCGCTGTTCGATGGTGGGATCGACCCGGTTCAGATCATCCGCTGGAAGGACATCTTCGATCGCCTCGAAGATGCGATCGACGCCTGCGAGCGTGCTACGCACATCCTCGAAGGGGTCGTGGTCAAAGGGCTCTGAGGAGGCGCTCGAGGTCCTCCTCGACAGTCCACGCCCCCACCGACGCGCGCACGTAGGGCCGACCGGGGAGGTGGCGGACCACCACGCCGGCCTCGACCAGGCGCCGGGAGGTGGCCTCGGGATCGGCCTCCTCCCAGGAGACCAGCGTGGAGCGCCCCCGCGGGGCCACCGTGCGGCCCGCCTCGGCCAGCCGCACGGCCAGATCCTCGGCGCGGTCGACGGCGGCCGCCAGGACGTCGTCGAAGCCCGCCGCCTCCAGCACGTCGAGGGAGGCGGCTGCCCAGGCGCTGTGCTCGTAGGGCAGCAGGCCGAGGTCGAGGCGGTCGGTCTGCTCGCGGAGATCGAGGTCCAGCGGGCGCTCGGGGGCGGCAAGGGTGAGGTATCCGGGCCAGGCGGGGTGGAGGTCGGCCAACCGCTCCGGGCGCACGTAGAGGTAGCCGGTGCCGTTGGGCCCGCAGAGCCACTTCTGCCCTGAGGCGGCGTAGAAGTCGCAGCCCAGCCCGGCGACGTCCGTGTGCACCGCGCCCAAGCCCTGGGCGCCGTCGAGCAGCACGGGAGCCCCCGCCGCCGCCAGCGCCTCGGCGTCGACCAGCCGGCCGGTGACCCAGGAGACGTGCGAGCAGGCCACCAGGGTGGTGTCGGGGCCGACCGCGGCGGCCATCTCGGCGAAGGGCGCCTCGCGCACGGTGAACCCGCGGCGCCGTGCTCCCAGCGCGAGGGGCACGAGTAGGCCGGGGTGCTCCTCGTCGCTGGTGAGCACCTCGTCGCGCGGGCCGAGGTCGAGGCCGGAGAGCACGCTGTTCACGCCGTCCGTGGTCGACCCTGTGAGCGCCACCTCCGAGGCGCCGCAGCCGAGCAGGCCTGCGATGCGCTCGCGAAGGGTGCGCGCGGCGGGGATGAGCATCTCCTCGAAGAAGGCCGAGCCGCCGCGACCTTGCTCGGTCTGCACCAGCAGCGCCTCCTCGGCGGCGTTCCGGGCGCGCAGGGGGACCGGGCCATTGGTGCCCGCGTTGAGGTAGGCGAGCTCGTCGAGGACGGGGAACTCGGAGCGCAGGGCGGCGGCGTCGATTGGCGGAGCATGCCATGGGGCGCCGGGACCGGATGTCCCCTACCTTGAGCGGGTGACAGTCCACCTTCCCGACGGCACTCCCCTCGAGCTCCCCGACGGCGCCAGTGGCGCGGATGCGGCGAGCGCGGTCGGGGCCGGCCTGGCCCGCGCCGCTCTGGGAGTCAAGGTCAACGGCGAGCTGCGCGACCTCGCCGCCCCGCTGGCCGATGGCGACCGCATTGAGATCGCCACCGCCCGCGATGGCGACGGGCTCTGGCTCCTGCGCCACGACGCCGCCCACGTGATGGCCACGGCCGTCACTGAGCTGTGGCCGGGGACCAAGGTCTCGATCGGCCCGCCCATCGAGGACGGCTTCTACTACGACTTCGACTTCCCCGAGGGCACTCGGCTCTCCGAGGACGACCTGCCGCGCATCGAGGACAGGATGCGCGAGCACATCAAGGCCGACGAGCCCTTCGAGCGCAGCGAGCTCTCCACCGGCGACGCGCTCGACCACTTCACGCGCGCGGGCGAGGACTACAAGGTCGAGCTGATCGAGGACCTGATCACAGACCAGGGGGTGCACGAGGTCTCCCTGTACCGAAACGGCCCCTTCCTCGACCTCTGCCGCGGGCCCCACGCACCCTCCACCAAGCGGATCAAGGCATTCAAGCTCACCGGGGTGGCCGGCGCCTACTGGCGCGGGGACTCGACCAGGCCCATGCTCACCCGCGTGTACGGCACGGCATTCGGGTCCAAGGAGGATCTCGAGCGCCACCTGGAGCGACTCGAGGAGGCCCGCGCCCGCGACCACCGCAAGCTCGGACGCGAGCTGGGGCTGTTCATGTTCTCCGAGCTCTCGCCCGGCTCGCCCTTCTGGCAGCCCGCGGGCGCGCACCTGTGGAACGAGCTCACCGACCTGTGGCGCAGCGAGAACGCGCGGCGCGGCTACACCGAGGTGCGCACCCCGATCCTCTACGACGCCGAGCTGTGGAAGCAGTCGGGCCACTGGCACGTCTACCGCGACAACATGTACTTCACCGACGTGGAGGAGCGACCCATGGGCCTCAAGCCCATGAACTGCCCGGCCCACGTGCAGCTCTACAAGTCCACGGTGCGCTCCTACCGTGACCTGCCGATCCGCATGGCCGAGCAGGGGCTCGTCCACCGCCACGAGCCCAGCGGCACGTTGCACGGCCTGCTGCGCGTGCGCCACATCACCCAGGACGACGCCCACGTGTTCTGCACGGAGGGCCAGCTGGAGCAGGAGATCATCCGCTGCCTGGACTTCGGCTTCTTCATGTACGACCTCTTTGGCTTCCAGCCCCGGCTCGAGCTCTCCACCCGGCCCGAGAAGCGGGTGGGCACCGACGACATGTGGGACCGCGCCGAGGCGGTGCTGGAGGCCGCGCTGGGCAACCGCGGCCTCGACTACGACCTCAACGAGGGTGACGGCGCGTTCTACGGCCCGAAGATCGACCTTCACATGACCGACTCGATCGGACGCTCGTGGCAACTGGGGACGGTGCAGCTCGACTACTACATGCCCGAGCGCTTCGAGCTCGCCTACACGGGCGCCGACAACGCCGAGCACCGCCCGGTGATGATCCACCGGGCGCTCATGGGCTCCTTCGAGCGCTTCATCGGAATCCTCATCGAGCACTACGCGGGTGAGTTCCCGCTGTGGCTGGCGCCGGTCCAGGCTGTCGTCCTGCCGATCGCCGATCGCCACCTCGCGTACGCGCGCGAGGTCGCCGGTCAGCTCGAGGTTCTGCGCGTGGAGGTCGACGAGCGCACCGAGTCGGTGGGGAAGAAGATCCGCGAGGCCGAGCTGCGCAAGGTGCCCTATATGCTCGTGGTAGGCGACGAGGAGCAGAGCGCCGGGAGTGTGGCCGTGCGGCGCCACCGCGCAGGCGACGCCGGAGCGGTGGCCATCGAGGATTTCGCCGCCCGCGCGCGTGAGGAGATCGAGGCGCGCAGTTGAGCGGGAAGCCGGTGGTAGGCCTGCGGACCGGCGCTATACTCGGCGACTGATGAAGGGCACCCACATCTCGCGCCGCTCCTGACGCGCCCGTGCTCTCTACCGTTTCTCCCGTCTTCACCGCTTTTGCCTCCTAGCCGGATCCTCGTTTAGTGCCGATTCCGCGCAGGTTCGACCGGCGGCCGCCGGAGCGCGATGAGACCCGCATCAACGACCGCATCCGCGTGCCTCAGGTTCGCCTGATCGGCGAGGACGGCAACCAGGTCGGGGTGGTCCCCACCGAGCAGGCGCTGAGCTACGCGCAGGAGCGAGACCTGGACCTGGTCGAGGTGGCGGCCGAGGCGCGACCGCCCGTGTGCCGGGTGCTCGACTACTCGAAGTACAAGTACGAGCAGGAGCAGAAGGCCAAGCAGGCTCGCCGCCATCAGAAGCAGGTCAACGTCCGCGAGATCAAGCTGCGACCCAAGATCGCGGACAACGACTACGAGACCAAGCGCAACCACGTGGTCCGCTTCCTCAACGGCGACGATAGGGTGAAGGTCACGATCATGTTTCGCGGTCGTGAGCAGACTCACCCCGAGCGCGGCGAGCGCCTGCTGATGCGCCTGGCGGAGGACGTGGCCGAGATCGGGACGATCGAGCAGCGCCCGCAGCAGGACGGACGCAACATGACGATGCTGCTCTCGCCGACCAAGAAGCAGACGGCAGATGAATCGCCCGACGGCGACCCCGCCGACGGCGCTGCGTAGGCCCGCCGCTAACCTTCCCCGGTCCATGCCCAAGATGAAGTCCCACTCGGGGGCGAAGAAGCGCTTCAAGCAGACCGGCCGCGGCAAGATCCGCGGGCGGCACGCCTTCACGAGCCACAACCTCCAGACCAAGCGCCCCAAGCGCAAGCGCCGGCTGGGGCGGTCGCTGGAGGTCGAGGGCAGTGACGCTCAGCGGGTCAAGAGGCTGATCGGCAAATGAGCCGCGTCAAGCGCTCCGTAAGCGCGCGCAAGAAGCGCCGGGCCACGCTCGCGCGGGCCAAGGGCTACCGCGGCCAGTCGCACTCTTCCTACAAGCGCGCCAAGGAGGCCCTGCTCAAGGCCGACGGCTATGCCTACCGCGATCGCCGCAATCGCAAGCGCGACTTTCGCCGCCTGTGGATCCAGCGGATAAATGCGGCCGCGCGCCAGGAGGGCATGACCTACGGGACGTTCATGCACGGGCTCAAGACTGCCGGGGTCGAGCTCGACCGCAAAGTGCTGGCCGACATCGCCGTCCGCGACCCCGAGACCTTCCGACGTTTTGCCGAGCGCGCCCGGGAGGCTGCGGCTGCCTGAACGAACAGGCCACCGCAGGACCGACCGGGGCGCCCAGCGAGGCGCTTTTTTTCGTTCTGAGGCCCCATGATCTCGTCTCCCGACAACCAACACCTCAAAACCATCCGCAAGCTGGCCGACCGCCGCTGGCGCGAGAAGCTCGACCTGTTCACGGCCGAGGGAGAGGACCTGGTGGAGGCCGCCGAGCGGGCGGGCTGGGAGCCCGAGGTCCTCCTCGTGTCTGGCGAGGACGTGGACCCGCCGCTGCTCGACGAGGTCAGCTCGCTCGGCTCGGGCACCCGCGTGCTGGGCATCTACCGTCGGCGCTTCTCGGGGCTCGGGGGCGAGGTCTCGCTCTACCTGCACGGGGTCCATGACCCAGGCAACGTGGGCACCGTCATCCGCACCGCGCACGCCCTCTGCGACGGCCCGGTGACGCTCGGCCCCGACTGCGCCGATCCGTTCTCGCCCAAGGCGGTCCGGGCGAGCATGGGCTCGATCTTCGCCCGCCCGCCCGCCCAGGCGGGCTTCGGGGAGCTGGGCGGTACGCGGGTGGCGCTGGACTCGCGCGCCTCGCATCCTTGTGGCGACGTGCCTCGGCCCGCGGTGCTGTGCCTGGGAGGCGAGCGCGAAGGCCTGCCCGATGACGTGCTCGCGAAGGCGGACGTCACCGCCCGAATCCCCCTTCGCGAGGGCGGCCCGGAGTCGCTGAACGTGGCCGCCGCCGCGGCCATCGGCCTGTACGAGCTTCGGACGTGCGCTGCTCGCCCGACCAACGCTGGGGCTGCGCCCCTCCGTAGGATGGCCGACCGTGGCTGACGTGCCAGCTCGCCTCGAGGGGATCCGCGCCGAGGCCGAGGCGGCGATCGCCAATGCGGGCACGGCCGCGGAGCTGGAGGACTTGCGGGTGCTCTACACCGGGCGCCGCGCCGAGCTGACCCAGACGCTGCGCTCGATCGGCGAGCTGGCGCCCGACCAGCGCGGCCCCGTGGGCAAGGCCGCCAACGTGGTCAAGCAGGCGCTCGAGGCGAAGCTGGCCAAACGCGCCGAGGCGCTGGAGGGCTACGAGCTCGAGCGCGGGCTGGCCGAGGACACGGTGGACGTGACGCTCCCCGGCGACCCGCCTCGGCCCGCCGGCCACCTGCACCTGGTCACCCAGACCCGGCGGGAGATGGAGGACATCTTCGTGGGGCTGGGATTCAAGGTGGTCGAGGGCCCCGAGGTGGAGTTCGACTACTACAACTTCACCGCGCTCAACCACCCGCCCGACCACCCGGCGCGGATGCTGCAGGACACCTTCTATCTCTCGGAGGAGGTGCTGCTGCGCACGCACACCTCGCCCATGCAGGTGCGCTCGATGGAGGCCCAGGAGCCGCCGATCTACATCGTCGTGCCCGGACGTGTGTACCGGCGCGACTCCGACGCCACTCACACGCCGATGTTCCACCAGCTCGAGGGTCTCGCCATCGACGAGGACATCACGCTGGCCGACCTCCGGGGCGTGCTGCTCTCCTTCGCACGGGCGATGTTCGGCCCCGAGCGCGAGGTGCGCCTGCGCTCGGGCTACTTCCCCTTCACCGAGCCCAGCGTGGAGGTCGACGTGTCCTGCTTTGCCTGCGAGGCGAAGGGCCATCTGGCGGACGGGTCGCGCTGTGGGCTGTGCAAGGGCACGGCCTGGATCGAGATCCTGGGCGCGGGCATGGTGGACCCCAACGTGTTGGGCTTCGTGACCGACAACGGCTACGACCCCGAGCGCGTGCAGGGCTTCGCCTTCGGCATGGGGATCGACCGCATCGCGATGCTCAAGCACGGCGTGCCCGACCTGCGCCTGATGTTCGAGAACGACATTCGCTTCCTGGAGCAGTTCGGGTCATGAGGGTCCCGCTGAGCTGGCTGCGCTCGTACTGCGACCCGGGCCTGTCGACCGGCGAGCTGGCCGAACTGATCACCGGGGCCGGTCTGGAGGTCGCGCGCATCGACCGCGTGGGCGTGGGGGACCCCGCGGGCTTCGTGGTCGGGCGGGTGCTGGACGCCGGCAAGCACCCCGACGCCGATCGCCTCAGCGTCTGCCGCGTGGACGACGGCTCAGCCGAGCCCCGCACGATCGTTTGCGGCGCGCCCAATGTGGCCGCCGGCCAGACGGTCGCGGTGGCGCGGCCGGGGGCGGTGATGCCCGGCGGCACCAAGCTGGGCGAGGCCGAGCTCAGGGGCGTGCGCTCCAGCGGCATGATCCTCGCCGAGGACGAGCTCGGGCTCGGCGAAGATCACGCCGGGATCATGGTCCTGCCCGGCGAGCTGGCCCCCGGGACGCCGCTGGGCGAGCACCTGCCGATCGTCGACGAGGTGCTCGAGCTCGAGGTCAACCCCAACCGGCCGGATGCCCTGGGTGTCTACGGGGTTGCCCGCGATGTGCATGCTCTGACCGGCGCCCCGCTGGCCGAGGATCCCACGGCGGGCGACATCGAGCCCGAGGGTGGAGCCATCGAGGACGTCAGCGTCGAGATCGTCGACCCGGAGATCTGTCTGCGCTTCACGGCGCGGGTGTTCGAAGGCGCTCAGATGGGTGAGTCGCCGCCCTGGCTCAAGCAGCGCCTGATGGCCGCGGGCCAGCGGCCGATCTCCAACGTCGTCGACATCACCAACTACGTGATGCTCGCCACCGCCCAGCCGTTGCACGCCTTCGACCTCGACAAGGTGCGCGGCGGTCGCATCGTCGTCCGCCGGGCAAAGCCGGGGGAGACGATGGTCACGCTCGACGACGCCGAGCGCGCTTTCGACCCCGAGATGGCCCTGGTGTGCGACGCCGAGGGACCAAGCGGGATCGCCGGAATCATGGGCGGGCAGGTCTCCGAGGTCTCAGAGGGCACGACGCGCGTGCTGATGGAGGCGGCCACCTGGGTGGGCTCGAACATCCTGCGCACCTCGAAGCGGCTGCCGCTTCGCACCGAGGCTTCGGGGCGCTTCGAGAAGCAGCTGCACCCCGAGCAGGCGATCGGCGCTCAGAGGCTGGCGGCCCGGCTGATGGTGGAGCTGTGCGGCGCGCGGATGACGGGGGGAACGATCGATGAGTACCCGCGGCCATCCGAGGCCCGCCACGTGACGCTGCGCCCGGTTCGCATGGCCGTCCTGCTCGGCGAGGAGATCCCCGACGATGAGACAGCAGGGATCCTCGACCGGCTCGGCTTCGAGGTCGAGTCGGAGGTCTCCGCGGACAATCTGCTGACGGGTCGCCATCACGATGTGGCGCTCCAGGAATGGACCTACGAGGTACCGGCCTGGCGCGACTCTGACGTCCAGCGCGAGGCAGACCTGATCGAGGAGGTGGCGCGCGTGCACGGCCTCGATCGACTGCCCACCACGTTGCCCGCGCGCCGAGAGGCCGTAGGCGGCCTGACCGGGCACGCCGGCCTGCGCCGGCGTTTGGAGGACGCCCTGCGCGACCGCGGGCTGTCGGAGGTCGTCTCCTACAGCTTCATCGCGCCGACGGCGCTCGATCGGCTGCGCCTGGGCGACAGCGACCCTGCACTCGCGATTGCCAACCCGCTGAGCACCGACCAGAGCGTGATGCGTCCGCTGCTGCTGCCCGGCCTGCTCGACGCGGCGCGCCACAACGCAGCACACGATCGCGCCGATCTGGCGCTGTTCGAATCTGCTCACGTGTACCGCCCCTCGGCGGTGCCGCCTCCCATGTCGGGCGCCGGCCCCCAGACTTCTCCGCGGGGCACCCGACCCGCCGACGAACATCACCACCTCGGGGCGCTGATGGTGGGCACCATCGAGGGCGGCTGGCGCTCGCTGCCCGTCCGGGCCGACTTCTTCGCCGTGCGCGCAGTGCTCGAGTCGGTGCTGGCCGCGGCAGGCGTGGAGTGGCGAGCCGAGCCGGCGCTTCGTCCCTACCTGCACCCCGGCCGCACGGCCGCGATCCTGGCGAGCGACCGCGAGATCGGCTGGCTCGGCGAGCTGCATCCGCTGGTGGCACGTGACTGGGAGCTCGGGGAGCGCCCCGCCGCGGCCTTCGAGCTCGACGTGGACG
>Ga0136616_10002042_pt1 | contig 10633 bp, 9 predicted proteins | sample AntDrymUQ2992106_2_FD_106648 | JGI IMG/M metagenome (GOLD analysis project Ga0136616, IMG submission 106648) | Polar desert sand microbial communities from Dry Valleys, Antarctica - metaG UQ299 (21.06) | ecosystem: Environmental > Terrestrial > Soil > Desert | place: Antarctica: Dry Valley... | reverse complement strand
CTGCTCGAGCGCCACGGCTACCGCACACCGATCGAAGCCCGCCGGCACCTGGTCCGTCAGGTGCTCGTGGCATGATCGTCACGTTCACCGCACAAGTGTCCGGTGAACCGGGGCCGGGACACGGAGGGCGTCCTCCGCCCGTCTGCCGGTCGCCTCGACTGCCCACGGCCGGATAGCGTCGCGCCGGTCCTCCGGACCGACGCGACGGTGGGACGTGCGCAAATCGGCTTCGACGGCGCGCTGGTCCATCTGCTCTAGCTCGGGCCGGTCTCCGATCGCCGCCGCGCGGGCGAGGGCCCAGGCGTACAGACCAACCACGACCGTCACGGTTAGCCACCCAGCGATCGCTACCAGCATCCAGGTCTCAAACCCCACGTCTCCTCCCGCTGGGCCCCGGTTGGGTCCCTGTTGGGTGCCGTGATATTGCCCGTTGCCGCCCTAAGCTCATACGTCGTGTAGATTGACGACCGGCTCGCGTGCACGACCTGGTCGTTCGCCCCCAAGGTATGCATTACTTCAAGACCCGGGAGGATTCGATCGTGGCCAACTTACGGACAGTTCCCTCGGCGTTGGCGACCGACGCGCGCCCAGTCGAGGCGCCCCACAGTGACGGCCTCGCCGGCCGGACAGAGATCGCGCTCGAGCGCCGGGCGCCTCGCCAGCTCGCCGTGACGATCGTGGCCACGGTAGAGCGCCAGCACCTGTCCCAGCTCAAGCGCCTCTTGCGGACCATGGCCAAGAACCCCGAGAAGAACTCGGTCATGCCGCTGTCCGCGCTCCCCAGGACGCACTTCGCCCGGCTGCTGGTGCTGGACGCCACGCTCGACCTCGAAGGCGCGCCGCTCGAGCCGCAGCTCATCTACATGGCGGACGTCGACGAGCCCGCCGAGGGGGACGCGCCGCTCGAGCGCTGCCTCGTAGAGCTGGTTGAGGTCGCCGGCGATGGGCTCGACCGAATCTTCGGTGCCTGCGTCGGCTATCCGCCGCCCAGTCGCGCGACGCGCCGCCGCCGGCTCGCGTTCCTGCGCGAGCACCTGGTCGAACCCGCCGCTGCTTATGTCAACACCGTGGGGCGAGGCGTGAGACAGATCCGCCAGGAGGCGGATCTGCGGACCGCGATCCGAGGCTTTCTCGACAGGGCGGAGACGGACTGGGACCAGCGGGATCCGACCGAGGTGCGCGCCGGGATCCGGGACTTCGTCAACACGCAGGGGAACCTCGACTGGGCGCGGACCCCCCCGCCCTCTTCGGGCCTCGGAGATCGAGCAAGAGACATTGTGGACTTGCTCGGTCGTCCCCTCGGACTCGCGGTGCTCTCACCCGTGCTCGTACCGGCGCTGCCACTGGCCGCGCTGCTGCTGCGGCGCCAAGAGAAACGCGATCAGCCGGCGCCCGAGAAGCCGACGCTGGACCACGTCCGCCAGCTGGCCGAGCTCGAGGACCACGGGGCGCAGAACCAGTTCAGCGCCATCGGCTTCGTCAAGCCGGGGCTGCTGCGCCAGCTGACGACTGAGGTGGTCACGCGCGCGATCGACTACGCGAGCCGCCACCGCTACCGCCATGCCAACCTGGCGGGCGTGAAGACCATCCATTTCGCTCGCTGGGTATTTCTCGACGACCGCCGCCGGCTGATCTTCGCCAGCAACTACGACGGCAGTCTCGAGAGCTACAACGACGACTTCGTCGACAAGGTGTGGTGGGGGCTGAACCCGGTCTTCAGCAACGGCGTCGGCTACCCGAGGACGTCCTGGCTGTTCTTCGGTGGCGCGAAGCAGGAGCAGCAGTTCAAGGACTACCTTCGTAACCACCAGGCCCCCACCCAGGTGTGGTTCTCGGCATATCCCGACCTGACTGCTCTCAACATCGAGAACAACGCGCGCCTGCGCGCCGGCCTCTACGGCGAGATGTCCAGCGAGGAGACTCAAGAATGGCTGCGGCGACTCTGAACGAGGACCTCGTAAAGGAGGACATCCAGGGGCTGCTGCGCCGCGGCTACGGTCACCTTCCCACCGCCGACTTCCTGCTGCTCCGGATCGTCGAGCCTTCCCGGGCAGCGGCGTGGCTGGATCGGCTCGCCGACGAGGTTACGAACGCCGCCGGAAAGTCTCGCGGAACGGCGGTCAACGTGGCGCTGTCCTTGTCCGGGCTGTCGAAGCTCGGCCTACCGAGCAGCGCTTTGGAGGGGTTCTCCGGACGCTTCCTCGAGGGGATGACCGCGTCGTACCGTAGCCGCGCGCTTGGCGACCTGGACGACGATGCGCCCGAGCACTGGCGTTGGGGCGGGCCGGACACCGCGCCCGTAGACCTCCTGGTCCTGCTGTACGCGAAGAACGAGGATCTACTGAAGCGCCTCAACGAGGAGCTGGCGGGCGGGCTGGCGACCGATGGGCTCACGCTTGTGCAGAGGCTCGACACCCAGTGGAGTGAGCGCGAGCACTTCGGCTTCCGCGACGGCATCGCCCAACCGGCGGTGAAGGGGCTGCGAGATGGTTCCCCGCTCGACGCGATCAAGGCGGGCGAGTTCGTGCTCGGCTACCGCAACGAGTACGGGCTCCTTGCGGAGCGGCCGCTCGTTCACCAGTCAGCCGACCCAGGCGGGATCCTCCCCCCGGCCTCTTTGTCGGAGAACAGCCAGGATCCTGCGTCGGAGGATCGCGACCTTGGACGCAACGGCAGCTACCTAGTTCTCCGCCAATTGTCTCAGGACGTCAGCGGGTTCTGGGCGTTCGTCGACCGCGCGAGCTGTCGAGCGTACGGACATAGCGACCCAGCTGCCCGGACGAAGCTGGCGGCAAAGATCGTCGGGCGCTGGCCCGATGGCTCGCCGCTTGTGCTGTCGCCCGATTCCGAGGATCAGGGGCCAGACGACGACTTCCGCTATCACCACATCGATCCGCACGGCCTCCGCTGTCCGGTCGGCGCGCACATCCGGCGTACCCACCCACGCGACTCGCTGGACCCCGACCCCGGTTCAGAGCGCTCGGTCGAGGTGGACAAGCGCCACCGGATCCTGCGCCGGGGACGAACCTACGGTGCCCCGCTCAGCCGCGAGGCGGCTCTCAACGGGACTCACCACGAGGACGAGGAACGGGGGCTTCACTTCATCTGCCTCTGCGCCAACATTGCCCGGCAGTTCGAGTTCGTCCAGCACACTTGGGCCAACAACCCGAAGTTCGGCGGGCTCGACGACGACCCCGACCCTCTCATCGGCCGGGCCGGCCGCGCGTTCACCGTGCAGGCCGAGCCCGTCAGCCGGCGGGTGACGGGGCTGCCGTCATTCGTCGGGATGCGTGGCGGCGCGTACTTCTTCCTTCCGGGCCTGCGGGCGCTGCGCTACCTGGCGAGCCTTGCGCCGGGGGAGGGCGGTTGAGAGCGGCGGCGAGCCTGGGAAGGCCTCGTTGCCGGTAGGCTCGGTGTGCTCAGCGTGGTTCATCTCCTGGCGCAGCTTCGCCGCCTCGCGGTACATCGTCCTGCGCGTGCGGTTCTGGTTGCCGAGCGGCTTGTGGGCCGCGAGGCCATGCCACGGGTTGTAGCGGAGCTCGTCCGCGAAGGAGAGCTGCTCGTCCGAGTCGAAGCGCTGGAGCGGGAGCCGTAGCTGGGCTACAGGCAGGTAGGGCGACAGCCGCTCCGGCCACTTGACCGTGGCGTCCTCGATCGGCATGCGGTGGGCGTCGGTCTGAACCTGCACCATGAAGTCGAAGGTCCAGTCCCCCTGCCTGAGCGTGCGGATCATGGCCTCGCGCAGGTAGTTGGAGGACGGTCGCGCCGGGATCTTGGTCTTGGCCTGCGAGCGCGGCTTCAGCGAGTACTGGACCGCTTGGCCCTCGCCGAGCAGGAAGGGCACGTTGCTGTAGTACTGCGTCTCGAGCGGGCTGGAGTGGACCCGCGAGTCGAGGAACTGCATCGCCGCGGCCAGCAGGTGGGTGTCGAGCGGGTTGAGGAAGTAGAAGAGGGAGGTCTTCCCCCGCACGTATCGCTGTAGCTTGGCGTTCTCGCGCACGTTCGGTGTCACGAAGGTCGCCCCGCTGATAAGGATCAGGTCCTGGGTGCCACGCTCGTCCTCCATGAGCTTGGCGCCGGGCACACCCATCAGCTTGATGCCGATGGAGCATTGCCCGTAGTCCTCCATGTCCGGCGGCGTGTACGGCCCAGGCCCAGCGAAGCGCACCCAGGCGGGGTACTTCCGAGGCTCGGCAAATACACCATGGCGTAGGTGCTTCGGGACGCCCGGGAGGACAGTGAACTCGCCGCGCACGACCCCGTAGGTCTTCGTGTTGCCGAAGCGCTGCGCGCCGCCGGGCACCCAGGTTTGGCGGATGAACTTGGCGATCTCATCGGTGATCTCGCGCGTGTAGCGGTCCTCGTCGGGCAGTCGCTGCTCCTCCGCGATTGCCAGGTGCTGGTTTCGCCGCTGGACGTTGAGAAGGGCCTGGGCGGCGGCGAAGACGGGCGGCCTGAGCAGCCGGTCGAAGTGATTCCGCCACAGGAACTCCGTGCGCCGCTCAACGAGCCAGAGCCCGATTCCCAGGTCGCTGAGGGGTCTAAGGGTGAGGTCGCTGAGGAGTCCCGAGATGTTCATCCTTGGGCGATGCTAATCGACCGGCCGCGCCGAGGAGGGCGGTGTGGAGTGGGCTGAGACGCTGCGCGCGCTGCCGCCCACAGGGCTCCAAGCAGCGCGGGAGCGCAGGCCCGAGGACTCCTTTCGTATTAGGATACAGCTGGTCTGGGAGGCGCCTACGAACGGTGCGGGATCGCGAATGGAGGAACTGGCCAACTCAGCAAGCATCGCGTGCGCGTCTCGTCCCTGTGGGGGCCGCTCGAGACGAGCTTCGGCGCCCTGAACTCGATGGTCTTCCGGCAGGTAAACGCGCTTGTCGAGTGGCCACCAGCTCCCACTCCTCCCGGCGCTTGAACCTGAGCGCACTGCGCGACGACGTCCGCACCTGAACCCCTACGACACTGGCAATCCGTCCTCGCTGGGTCAGACAGCAGTTTGGGCATGTGGGGACCGAGATGATCGGTGGCATCGTGGGCTCCCAGCAGGAGCACCACACCGCGCCCTATGCTATCCACTGAGGAGTTCCTCTCCATCTAACCTAACTGCACGCGCTGGTCCCCGACGATTACGAGATCCGCGACCAACGAACGGGCAAAGCTGATCGAGGAGAGCGAGTTCGACACGAACCAAGGTGCCGCGACGAGGGCCGCGATCGACAAGTGGGGCTGGTCGGATCTGCTCTCCACGGCCGCAGTACTCTCTGAGCGCGAGCTGAGCCCTCTCGAACCAAGGCTCGACCCGGCTCGGCCGCTTTCCCCACATGATGGATTTCTTCCGGGCTCGGGTCGGGCTGATGCCCCTATAGGGAGTCGTTTGTCGCTCAGGAGCTTGTCGCTCAGGAAACAGACGCGCCCGAGTGGCGGCCGTCCAATGAAGCCTACCGCCTGAAGTCGAGCACGAAGTTGATCGTCTTGCGCTGCGCCCAGTAGACGATACCGAGGTAGAGGCCTGGGGCCACCTCGCGGATCTCGTCCCTGATGTAGTGCGCCACGAAAGACGTCTGCGAGTAGTCGAGCACGATCGTCGGCCGGTTGTCGAGCAGACTGGTGCCCCGCGACACCTTCGCCCGAACCGCGGGCAGGCCGAAGGGCGATATCCGGTTGAGAAGGTCGTGCCCGGCGGGGTTGAACACCTTTCCCCGCCAGCCCAGCCCCCCCACCCAGGTGGCAAGGCGCGAAACCGGACGTCCGCGGGCGACGATCACGATGCCGTCCGCCACTCCGGCGGGGATGTCGCCCGCCCGGCTCCTGCGGAACAGGTTGTCGAGCTGCCGCTGAGACATACCCTGGAGCTTCTCGACCGTCACCGTCTGCTGCCGCCGACCTGACCCCTCTGGCTTCTTCGGCGCAGTGCGAGCGCGGCTCGGGGCTCGGGTGGTCCTGCTGTTGGCCATGGGTGTCAGCTCCTCTCCTCGATAAGTTGTGCTACGCCGCGCTCGGCGAGCGCGGCGATCGTCTTAGAGGGGTTGGCACCAAGCGAGGTCGGGACGATCGAACCGTCGAGCACGCGAAGGCCATCCTCGTAACCGTAGACGCGACCGAACTGATCGACTACTCCGTCTGCCCGTGAGTCGGCCATAGGACAGCCGCCGAGTGGGTGGGCGATCAGAAAGCGCCCGAATGGGCCGTTCTCGAGCGAGAACACCGGACGGCCATCGACCGCTGCGCCGACTTCGTCAAGGGTCTCGGCCATGCGGTCGTAGAGCGGCCGGTCGTCGTCTGGGTCGAGGTCGATGTCGAGGTTGCCGAAGCGCGAGAGGCGCATCCGCCCGGTCGACGTGTCGCGGCCGATGAACAGGAACGTGAGCGCGTCCTGGAGGGCCGACCGTCGCTCGCGCAGGGACACGGTCGCGGGCGTCGCGCTGCGATCGCTGAGGCCAACTCGGGTGACCTCCTGCTTGGCGCGCAGCAGCAGCCGCCGCCAACCGGTGATCGCCGTGGCACCGCGCAGGGCCTCAAGCAAGCCCATATATGCAGGCGGGAGGCCGAGATCCTCCATCAGGAAGGCGCGGTCGTCCCAGTAGTCGATGACGCTTGTTATCGAGGGCCCGTCGTCGACCGCGGCGCCACGAGTGCCGCGGGCGTGAGGATCGAAGATGGCTCCCAGGGCGTTGCCGTTGGCCGAGAAGCGGCTGCCCAGCGCATCGGAAAGGCGGGGCAGTCGCTCCCTGTTCTGTAGCAGCAGCCGGGTAGAGCCGAGCGTTCCGGCGCTCACGATCACGGTCGAGGCCTCGAGGCGTCCCGTGACGCCGTACTGCAAGTCCCGCCAGGTGACGCGCCAAATGCCGCCCTTGCGCGTGGGTGGCTCGATCTCCAGCACCTCGTGCAATGGATAGACGTCCGCGCCGAGGTGCTCCGCCCGCGCGATGTAGGTGATGTCGACCGAGTTCTTTGAGTGCGTGGGACAGCCGATCACGCAGCGACCGAGGTTGGTGCAGCCCTCCTGCGGCGCGCCGCTGAACGGATGCCGGCGCGCCTTCCCGAAGTGCACGGCGAGCGGCGTCCGCTCCGCCGGCCGGCCAGCCTCCCGCCCGGTCGCGGCGAACGCTCGGACCTTGTCGAGCTTCGGGTCGGGCACGATGGTGGGGTCGAGTGCCTCCTCCGTGCGGACGTAGTACGGCTCAAGCGCCTCGAGGTCGATCCCGGCCGGCCAGTGCGACCGGAAGACCTCCGGCTTGGCGCGCAACTGAACATTGGCGTAGAGCAGGGAACCGCCCCCGACGCCCGCCGCGCAGAGCACCGTGCCGTCCTCGAACAGACGCATGTCGTACAGGCCGCGCGGGTTGGCCTCGGGGTGCCAGAGCAGGTAGGGCGCCTGGTCCAGCTGCTCCGGGAAGTCCGTGCGCAGGAAGCGCCGGCCGCGCTCGAGCACCCCGACGTTCCACCCGGCCTCCGCGAGCCGGCACGCGCTCGCTCCGCCGCCGAACCCGGAGCCGATCACGATCGCGTCGTAGCGGCGGGTGATCGGTGGCAGGCCGTTCCCACGGCCGGGCAGGGGGAGAGCCCGCAAAACGCTGCCGAGGCCAGGGATCGTTGGGGTCGGGATTCTCACTGGGTGCGTCCTCCCTCGGGTACCGGAAAGAGCCCGCTCCCGGCCCGGCCGTCGTCACCGTCCCAGTCCTTGAGAAACGTCTCGGCGGCCTGCCGCCCGCGTTCGATCAGCTCTTGCTTGCGTTTCCCGCCGATGTCGAACTCGACTATGCCGTACTCGTCGGTGTTGATCTGGATCGTTCGTTTCGCGACGCCGGTGTGCTCGATACTGTGCTGATCTTGGCCGACCACGATCGTGCCGATCAGATTCTCGAGAAAGGCCGGCAGGGCCCCATGCACGAAACGCAGCGGCGGGAACACATTGCGCGCAAGATTACGTCCGAGCGCCGGGCTCTCGCTGGGGCCTAGGAGCGTCATCCCGAGCGTCGGCCAGCGCGCCTTGGCCGGATCTACTGCGTCGAAGAGGTCGATCGCATAGTTTGACAACACGCCGCCGTCAACGAGCAACGAGCCGTTCAGGCGAACGGGTTCGAAGAAGATCGGTATCGAGAGCGAGGCTCCGACGGCGTCGGCCACGAACCGGGGCTCCGGGTTGAGCTTGTAGAGGGGCCTGTAGTGGGTGGGTAGACGCACGAGCCTTCCTCGCGTGATGTCCGTGGCCAGCACGACGAGCGGCGAGTCCTGCGGTCCCAGCCTCCGGCCGAGCCGCTCTCCCGCCCGCGCCTTGAGCTTGGCGAAGGTCTCCGCCTCTTGCTTCTTGAGCAGATCGTGCAGCCAGTTACGGACCGCAGCGCCCTCGTAGACCCCGCACTCGAGGATCGTCGAGGCCGGCTTGCCGATCAGCGGGATGCGGTCAAGCCAGCCTGGGTCGCGCAGCCTGCTAAAGCTAAAGTCCAGTAGGTGCTGTTTGATCTCGGTCGCGGGCATCCCGGCAGCGACGAGCGCGCCGACGATCGCTCCGACCGACGTCCCGACGACCCGCTGGAACCGGTCGTAGCCGCGTGCCTCCAGCGCCTCGAGCGCACCCACATGACCGATGCCCTTGACCCCGCCACCCGCAAGCACAAGGTCGGCGCTGCCGCTGTACTTCTTGCGCTCGGCCCTAATCGCAGCCGACGTCATCAGGACACCGCTCTCGCCGGTCCGACCTGACGAAGCCGCCGCTCGCAGCGCCGAGTCACGCAGTCGATCTCCCGCGCAAGCCGGTCCGAAGCCTCCTGGAACACGAACGACCACGAGAAACGTCATGGCGTTCGCCCCGGGGGCATCGTCTCTAACACGTGGTGTCATGCCTCGCGACTTCAGTGGGAAGGGACCCCGACCAGAGCAGTGCACCGCAACCCTATATCAACGAGTCGCTGCGAGGCCATTCTGCCCACCGAGGCCGCGGTGATGTGACCGCCATGTACGGGTTCGTCTCGGCGAGCTCGAGCAACGACGCGAACGCCTCGAGGGCGGACCGGGTGGCGACCGCCTGACAGGAGGCGCGGGCCGCGATGTCCACTCGGGCCAGGACGGGCGTGACCACCTCGACTCGCGCGACGACACCCGCGGCAACGACACGCTGAACGGAGGCCGCGGCGTCGACACCTGCCGGAGGGATCCGGGCGACGTGGCCAGCTCTTGCTGAGGGATAGGCGAGGGCGCCCGCGCTCCCGCGCCGGACGAGAGGGGTGTGTGCGATCGGTTTGCGATCGCGAGAACTCCCCGCACCGGGCGATCTCCCCGGCTGCGCCGCTAGCACGCCGAGCTACTGTGTGCGATGGCCGGGCCTCGCCGGTCTTGGAGACCGGTGCCTTTGGAAGAGAGGCGACCACTCTGAACGTGTCGGTCGAGACGAAAGACGAAAGCCGACATTGCAGGGCTTATCAGATCGTCCGGCACCACTCAGTCGATTCCTGGCATGCGGTGACGGCTGGGCCGCCGCCAACCTCGGGGCCCTGCTCCATAGGCGCGGGGATCTGGAGGGCGCCGAGGCCGCCTACCGTCGCGGCGACGAGCGCGGTGACGGCTGGGCCGCCGCCAACCTCGGGGCCCTGCTCCATAGGCGCGGGGATCTGGAGGGCGCCGAGGCCGCCTACCGCCGCGGCGACGAGCGCGGGGACGTCGACGCGGCCTTCAACCTCGGCCTCCTGCTCGAGGAGCGCGGGGATCTGGAGGGCGCCGAGGCCGCCTACCGCCGCGGCGACGAGCGCGGGGACGCCGACGCGGCCTTCAACCTCGGCGCCCTGCTGCACCAGCGCGGGGACACCGAGGGCGCCGAGGCCGCCCGGCGTCGGGGCGACGAGCGCGGGGACGGTTGGGCCGCCGCGGGCTCGGAGCCCTGCTCTACAAGCGCGGGGATCTGGAGGGCGCCGAGGCCGCCTACCGCCGCGGCGACGAGCGCGGTGACGCCATCGCGGCCTCCAACCTCGGCGACCTGCTCGAGGAGCGCGGGGACACCGAGGGCGCCGAGGCCGCCTACCGCCGCGGCGACGAGCGCGGTGACGGCTGGGCCGCCGCCAACCTCGGGGCCCTGCTCCATAGGCGCGGGGATCTGGAGGGCGCCGAGGCTGCCTGGCGTCGCGGCGACGAGCGCGGGGACGGCGGGGCGGCCCTCAACCTCGGACGACTGCTCGCCAAGCGAGATCTGGCCGGCGCCCGCGCCGCCTTTCAGCGGGCGATCGACTCAGGCCACGCCAAGCGGGCGCCGGCGGCGGCGCTCAGGCTCGGGCTGCTGCTCGCCAAGCAGCGAGACCCGGCCGGCGCCCGGGATGCCTTTAGGCAGTTTTGGGCGCTGTGCTCGAAGGGCTCCTCGAGCAGGTAGCAGACAGGCTTTCAGGTGGGCCTTCTTGCCCACGGGTGACGAGGCCGAGGCATACGGTCACGCTATGGCCCGAGACCGCTGAAAAAGTCGGGCAGCCGAGTCCTCGGCTCCGTCCGAGCTGATCCATAGCTTTCTACCTGCAAACTGGCGTTTTAGGTAACCGTTCAGTCCCTGGTGCGTGGGCGGTGGCTTGCAGGATCTTGTGCGTGTAGGGGGAATTCGGGGGTGTGCGGCGTGAGGATTCGAGGCGGTCGCGGTTGCGGGGGGTGAGCCGGCGCG
>Ga0136616_10002040_pt1 | contig 10639 bp, 9 predicted proteins | sample AntDrymUQ2992106_2_FD_106648 | JGI IMG/M metagenome (GOLD analysis project Ga0136616, IMG submission 106648) | Polar desert sand microbial communities from Dry Valleys, Antarctica - metaG UQ299 (21.06) | ecosystem: Environmental > Terrestrial > Soil > Desert | place: Antarctica: Dry Valley... | reverse complement strand
GCGCCTCCGCGTTGCTGCGGAACAGGATGGCGGCGGCTCCCTCGGGAGAGATCACCGAGTACACCGCGTTCTCGAGCGCGAGCACGACATCACCGACGCCGAGCGCGAGCGCCCCTCCCGAGCCGCCCTCGCCCAGCACCACGACGACGACGGGCGTCGCCAGGCGCGTCATCGCCTCGATGCTGCGCGCGATCGCCTCCGCCTGACCGCGCTCCTCGGCCTCGGGCCCGGGGAACGCACCGGGGGTATCGATGAGCGTGATGAGCGGTAGGTGGAACTTCTCCGCGAGCCGGTAGAGGCGGATGGCCTTGCGGTAGCCCTCGGGATGGGGCATGCCGAAGTTGCGCGCGATGTTCTCCTCGGTGGACGAGCCCTTCTGCTGCCCGACGACCACGACGTACAGACCGTCGATCTCCGCGATCCCTCCGATGACCGCTGGATCGTCGCGGAACAGCCGGTCGCCGTGCAGCTCTTGGAAGCGGTCGAATGCGCCCGCAATGACGTCCTGCGCGTGAGGCCGCTTCGGGTCGCGGGCGAGCTGGACCGCCTGCCAGGCCGTCCCGCGCGTCGCGGCGATCGCCCGGGCATCGGTGATGAGTCCGGCTTCGGGCAGGTGGCCGTTCGTCTCGACCGCCGTCCGCTTGCCCAGCAGCTTGTCGACCATCGACACCTCAGAGGCTCCAGCGCATGTCGTGCGCGACCGGCCGGAACGCCGTGAGGAAGAAGGCGAGCCGGTCGCGGAGCTGGGCACGCGGGACGATCTGGTCGATGAAACCGTGCTCCAGGACGAACTCGGAGCGTTGAAAGCCCGTCGGCAGCTTCTCCCCGATCGTCTGGTCGGTGACGCGCGCGCCCGAGAAGCCGATGAGGGCACCGGGCTCGGCAACGATGAGGTCCCCGAGCGACGCGTACGACGCGAGCACGCCGCCGGTGGTCGGATCCGTGAGCACACTCACGAAGGGCAGGCCCGCGTCAGCGAGACGGCCGAGCGCGGCGACGATCTTCGCCATCTGCATGAGCGCGATCGTCCCCTCCTGCATCCGTGCGCCGCCAGAGGCCGACACGATGACCAGCGGCCGGCGCTCCGCGAGCGCGCGCTCCGCCACTCGCGTGATCTTCTCGCCGACCACGCTCCCCATGGAGCCGCCGATGAAGTCGAAGTCCATCGAGGCGATGGCCGTCGGCACCTCGCCGATCAGCGCGAATCCGGTGATGACCGCATCCTGCTCGCCGCTCTTCGCGCGCGCGGCCTCGATGCGGGTCGGATACGGCTTCGAATCGGCGAAGACGAGCGGATCGGCCGAGGTCATCTCCGAGTCGTGCTCCTCGAAGGAGCCGCGGTCGACGAGCAGCTCGATGCGCTCGCGCCCGCCAAAGCGGAAGTGGTGCTCGCAGCTCGTGCACACGTTCAGGTTGCGGACCAGCTGCTTGTTGAACAGCATCTCGCCGCATCCCGGGCACTGGGTCCAGAGGTGAGACGGGAACTCTTTGCGGCCTCGCGCGAAAGGCATCCGGAGACGCATCAGGAGCCCAGCATGCTCTCCGGGTACCAGCACACGCCGACGACGCCGGGCCCGCCGTGCGCCGCGATCACCGGCCCCGCCTCGGCGGTGTAGTGCTCGACGCAGTCGTACCGGCGTTTCAGCCATTCGGCGACGAGCGCCGCGCGATCGGCGGCGTTCGTGTGGATCACGCACACGTGCAGCCTTGCGCCCGGCGCGACCTCCGCCTCGATCAGCTCCTTGAGCCGCGCGACCGCCTTGTCGCGCGTGCGCACCTTGTCCATCGGCTCGAGCTTGCCGTTCTCGATCTTGATGATCGGCTTGATCGACAGCAGCGAGCCGAACATCGCTTGCATGCCCGAGGCACGACCGGATCGCTTGAGCTGCTCGAGCGTGTCGATGATCGCGTAGAGCTTGACGTTCCCCGCGAGCCGCCGCGCAAGTTTCACGGTCTCGGCGAAGGACTTTCCCTGCCCGCGGGCGCGTGCGGCGGCTGTGCCGATGAGAGCGATCGAGCCCGCCGTCGCACGGCTGTCGACGACCTCGACCGGAATGGCGACCTGGTCCTTTGCGGTCGTGAGCGCCGAATATGTGCCGGAAAGCTCGTTCGCCACCGTGATGGCGAGGATGCCCTGGGCGCCATCGCGCCGGGCGGCCTCGAAGGCGTCGGTGCACTCGCCGAGCGAGGGCTGCGACGTCGTGGGTCGCGCGTTCGGCTGCTGGAGCCGCTCGTAGAACTCGGCGGGGCTGAGGTCGACGCCGGCGGTGAAGTTCTGCTCGCCGAAGCTGACATGGAGCGGGAGCACGCGTAGGTCCAGCTCACGCGCGAGCTCCGGCGGCAGGGCCGCCGTTCCGTCGACCATGATCGCGAACTGCTCCTCCACCACGACCTCCCCCGTCAGGATCCGCACCGGACCATAGGCCGTTTCGACACGCAGCGCGCCATCGGGCTCGAGAGCCACGGCGACCCCGCGTGCAGCGTCCTCACCGGAGCGAGCGACCAGGACCCGGCGGCCGAGGACCGTCGATCGTCCGCGCCACTCATCCAGGATCGCCAGAGCGGGGGCCTCGAAGGCGCGAGCGATCTCCCGCGCGAGGGTCGCGAGCGCGGCGAGCCGGTCGACCGGCACGCCGGCGAGCGCGAGCGACGTCGCTGTCGCGCGCAGCTCGGCGAGATCGGCCTCGGTCTGCGACACATTCAGCCCGATCCCGACGATGAGATACCCGCCGGGACCCGATGAGGCATGGGTCAGGATCCCCGCCACCTTGCGGCCGCCGAGAAGCACATCGTTGGGCCACTTCAGTGCCCCTCCGTGAGCCCCGAGCGATTCCAGGGCACGTGCGACGGCGACCCCGGCGACGAGGCTCGCGACCGGAGCCGCCGGCGGCGGACCCGGAACGACGAAGGAGACGAGCACGCTGGAGCCAGGCGGTGCCAGCCAGCGGCGCTCTTTCGTCCCTCGCCCCGCGGTCTGCTCGTCGGCCACGACGATGGCGGGACCCGGCGCGAGCTCGCGCGCGCGGTCCTGCGTCGAGCCGATGGAAGGGTGGTACTCGACGTGTTGTCCGAGCTCGCGTGAGACCGCGCTCCGGACCGCGGTCTGGGCCAGGAGCGCGAGCCGGTCCGCGTCGTCGGTCACGGGGGCTGTGCGGTCGCGCCCGCGGTGCGCACGCGAAGCACCCGCGCGCGCCCGCTCGTCCCCGCACCGGCGGCGGCCTCCTCCATCACGGCGGCAACCCGCGGAGCGAGGCGCACCGGCGCGACCGCGATGACGCTCGGACCGGCGCCGGAGAGCGCGGCGCCGAACGCGCCCGCCGACCGCGCGGCGGCGGCGATCTCCTCGAGCGCGGGCACCAGACGGAGCCGCGCCGGCTCGTGCAGGCGATCGTGCATCGCGAACCCCAGCAGCGCTCCGTCCGCCCGCAGGATCGCGGCGACGAGAGCGGCGGCGTGCGCGAGATTGAAGACGGCATCGTCGCGGCTGACGCTCGGCGGGAGCACCGCGCGAGCCTCGTCGGTCGACAGCGATCGGGACGGGACGAAGAGGCAGACCCGCCACGCGCTCGGGAACGGCAGGCGCGTCGCCACCGGCCCGTCCTCCGTGGGGAGCGTGAGCGTGAACCCCCCTTGCAGCGCTCCCGCGACGTTGTCGGGGTGGCCCTCGACGTCCGAGGCCACACGCAGCAGCGTCCGCCGGTCGAGCGGTCCGCCGAGCGCGGCGTTCGCCGCGACGCATCCGCCGACGATCGCCGCCGCGCTGGAGCCAAGACCCCGTCCGGTCGGGATCGTGGACCGCTGCGTGACGTGCTGCGGCGGCAGGCTTCGCCCGGCCGTGGCCGCGGTAGCGCACGCGGCCACCACGAAGAGGTTGTCCTCGCCCGTCGGAATGCCAGCAGGGTCACCCTCGACCGTCACCGACCACAGGCGCGCCGGCCGCATCTCGAAGTCCGCGAGGAGCGGTAGCGCCAGCGCGAAGGAATCGAAACCCGGACCGACATTCGCGGCGGTGGCGGGGACCCGCACCCGGAGCGGGATCACGCGAGCGCGGCGCGCACGGCGCGGGTGCTCGCGTCGACCTCTCGCAGCTCGGGAGCGAGCCGAATCGCCGTGTCCGGGTCCTTGAGCCCGTTGCCGGTCAGCACGCAGACGGCGACCCGGACGCCGCGGAGCCCGCCGGCGCGCGCGCGCGACCGTAGTCCCGCGACCGACGCCGCGCTCGCCGGTTCGCAGAACACGCCCTCGCATGTCGCAAGGAGCCGGTACGCCTCGAGGATCTCCGCATCCGTCACTGCCTCGATCGCGCCACCGGACTCGTCGCGTGCGGCGATCGCGGTCGCCCACGACGCGGGATTCCCGATGCGAATGGCGGTCGCGATCGTCTCCGGGCGCTCCACCACCGCGCCGCGCACGATGGGGGCGGCGCCCTCAGCCTGGAACCCGAGCAGGCGCGGCGTGCGCGACGCAAGGCCGGCCATGGCCGACTCGCGGAACCCCTTCCAGTACGCGGTGATGTTGCCCGCATTGCCGACCGGGATGCAGAGGGCATCCGGCGCCTCGCCGAGGTCCTCGCAGATCTCGAACGCGGCGGTCTTCTGTCCCTCGATGCGGAATGGGTTGACGCTGTTCACGAGAGCGGCGCCGCCGCCCGCGGCGAGGTCGCGCACGATCCGGAGCGCATCATCGAAGCCACCGCGCACCGCGACGATCGACGCGCCGAACGCGATCGCCTGGCTCAGCTTCCCGAGCGCGACCCCTCCCGCCGGCAGCACGACCGCGCAGCGGAGCCCTGCGCGCGCGGCGTACGCCGCAGCCGACGCGGCGGTGTTGCCGGTGGAGGCGCACATGACGAGGGTCGCGCCGTCCTCCGCGGCCTTGGCGACCGCGAGCACCATGCCGCGGTCCTTGAACGATCCCGTCGGGTTCGCACCCTCGACCTTGAGCCAGACCTCCGCGACGCCAGTTTCGGCCTGGAGTGATGGCGCGCGGATGAGCGGGGTGCCTCCCTCACCGAGCGAGAGCCGCGGTGTGCGCGCGGTGACCGGAAGGTGGGCCGCGTATCGCTCGATGAGGGAGAGGCGCGGTGACACGCGATGATGCTAGAGGGGTCGTAGCGAAGCGCATACCATCGGTCCATGAAGCTCAGCGCGCGCGAGCGGCAGATCCTCACGGTCCTCGGGGTCCTGCTGATCGTGTACCTGGCCATCGAGACCTTCGCCCGCCTGTCGGATGCCTTCATCCACATCGCCGACGTGATCATCATCTTCGTGGGGGCATGGGCCTTCGCCTATCTCCTCAACCCGCTCGTGAACGCGATCGACCGCCGCACGCCGCTCAATCGCGCGGGCGCGGTCATCCTGGTGTACGCCGCGATCGGCGTCCTGTTCGGCGGCATCGTCGTCCTCGCCGTGCCGAGCCTCGCCTCGCAGCTGAGCGCGATGCAGGATCGCGGGCCGGAGCTCGCCGGGAACACCGCGGCGGCCGCCAGAGGCCTCCAGGAGCAGCTCGACCGCGCCGGGGTCCCCGTGGACATCAGCAACCTTGTCGGGACGCTCCCTTCCCGGCTGGGCAACGCGGCGGGGACCATCGCCGGCGACGCGCTGGGCTTCGTCTCGGCGACCGCCGCGATCATCTTCAACACGACGCTCGTGCTGATCATCGCGTTCCTCATGCTCATGGACGGCGAGTCGCTCTGGAAGCGCTTCACCGGCGCGCTCTCGGAGGAGCTACGCAGCGAGGCCGAGCTCCTGCACCAGAGCGCCGACAGGTCCTTCGGCGGGTTCGTGCGCGGCTCGCTGCTGCTGGGGCTCTTCTACGGCGTCGCCACGGTCCTCTACTTGGCTCCGCTCGGCGTGCCGTTCGCCGGCGTGCTCGCGGTGATCGCCGGCCTCGCGGTGATCATCCCGTTCTTCGGACCGATCATCGCGATGGTCCCGGTCATCGCGATCACCGTCCTCGGCGCGCCGGACAAGCTCCTGTGGGTCCTCGTCCTGACGCTCGTCCTGCAGCAGATCACGCTGAACATGCTCGGCCCGCGGATCCTCGGGACCGCGGTCGGTATCCACCCGATCTTCGTGTTCCTGGCGCTGCTCCTCGGTTCGCGTATCGCCGGCTTCTGGGGCGTGCTCCTCGCGATGCCGATCGCCGGGGTCATGGCGACCTTCGCCCGCTACGCCTACGAGCTCGCGATCGGCCGCCGTGCGCGGACCGATGCGGCGACCCTCATCGAGGATCGGGAGCACGAGGCCGGGGAGGCCGCCCAGGAGGCAAGGGAGGAAGCCGAACACGCGGCGGCGGCTGCCGCGAAGGCCGAGCACGCCGCGGCCGACCTGGAGAAGGCGAGGATCGCCGCGGCAAAGTGACCCGAACGATGAGCCGGCCAGTCATCCTCGTCACCAACGACGACGGCATCGATGCGGACGCGCTCGGCCCGCTCATCGATGCGCTCGCCCAGGTCGGTGACGTGCAGGCGATCATCCCGGATCGCAATTGGAGTGGCGCCTCGCACAGCATCACGCTCTACCGTCCGCTCCGTGTGAACGCGACCCGCCTCCGCACCGGACACGCCGCCTACGCGACCGATGGCTCGCCCACCGACTGCGTCCGCCTCGCGGTCCTGGGCTTCCTGAAGGAGAAGCCGGCGCTCGTCGTGAGCGGCATCAACCGCGGCGCGAACCTCGGCGACGACATCACCTACTCGGGGACCGTCGCCGCGGCCATGGAAGGCCTGCTCGCGGATCTTCCGTCGATCGCGATCTCGCTCGCGTACCGGGGCGGCGACGCCGACTACGGGCCGGCCGCCGAGTTCGCCGCGCTGCTCGCGGGGAACATCATCGGACGGGGGTTCGAGCCGGACGCGCTCCTCAACGTCAACGTGCCCGCCCTGCCGAAGGATCGCATCCGGGGCGTCGAGGTGACGCGGCTCGGGAAGCGCCAGTACCGGGACCAGATGACCGAACGCCTCGATCCGTACGGGAACCCGTATTACTGGGTCGGTGGACCGGCGGTGAGCGAGGAGTCGGAGCCGGGGACCGACCTGCACGCTGTGCGTGAGGGAAAGATCAGCGTGACCCCGATCCACCTGGACCTCACGAGCCCGCGGCTGCTCGACGAGCTTGCGACATGGGACTGGGGTTGGACCGGGCCGGTGGAGGTCGTCGCGGCCGACTAAAGCGCTACCGGCTCAGCACCCCGAGCAATGCGGCAAGGCCCTGCTGGCCGCGCACACGCTCGCGGTAGAGCAGGAACATGCGGTCGGACGATTGCAGCGAGCCGCCTGCCTTCCAGAAGGCGGAGAGGTATCCGCAGCGCGAGAGGGACGCGAACGCGGCCGCGTTGTAGTCGCCGGCCGGGTACGCGAAGTGGCGGACGTCCTTGCCCGTCCACTCCGAGAGGATCCGGCGCGAGGTGCACATCTGGTACGTCTGGTCTGCGGTCAGCATGCTCACGTGGTCGACCGCGTGCGACTGGACATCCATGCCGCCATCGACCATCTCCTTCAGCATGGCGCGGGTGATGTAGCCGTCGCGCCCGACGAGGTTGGTCGTCACGTAGAACGTCCCGATCATCCCGTATTTCTTCAGGATCTTGTACGCGTAGTGGTACTGCCCGACGGTCCCGTCGTCGAAGGTGAGGCTCACCGGCCGCTGGGGTAAGGGCCCGCCCTGGTCGAGCGTCCACCAGATCTCCGACGCGGTCACGGCCGTGTAGCCGTTCGCCCTGAGGTACTTCACGTGCTCCTCGAAGTCGGTCGGGCTCACGGTGAGATCGACGCGGAAGCGGTCGGCGTATGGGGGAAGCCAGTCGATGTAGTGGTACATCGGCGACGGCACGCGGATCCGCCGGACGCCGTTCACGAGCGTCGGGTAGTAGGTGCGCGGGCCCGCCGCCAGCTGCGGCACCGCCTCGTCATCCTGCTTGACCGTGACATACCAGAAGACGCCGTAGTCATCGAGCCACTGCTTGCTTTCGACGAGCGGCCGGATGCCGAGCCGGTAGACGCCCGGCGTCGTGGGAGCGATCACGGTGAACTGGAACCACGCCACCTGACCCGGTCCGATGTACTCGGCGGGCTGCGCCGCGAGGCGGTTCGCGCCCGGCCAGCCGGTCGCCGGCGAGCCCTGCGTCCCGTCGCCACCGAGGATGCTCGGCCGGTCCTGTCCGGGCTCAGGTCCCCACGTGCCGAGGTAGGCGGGCGCACTCCCGAGGTACCAGCCGAGCGAGCCGGAGTTGTGGAACGCGATCGTCGCGGTGGAGAGCGCCCCCGGGCAGAGCGTCGGGTACCCGCTCTGTCCATAGAACTGCGCGCGATAGCCCGGAAGACCGCTCACGAGCGCGGTCGCCGGTGGCGGCGCGATGCTGGGACCCACCGTGCTCGTGCAGGTCGCCGCTCGCGACGTGGGGACCGCAGGGAGCGCGCACAGGAGCAGCGCGGCCGCCAGCGCGACCGTCGACGCCTTCCTCATCGGTGAAGCACCCCACCCACCCTCTCTCGTGATGCTAGGGGATGTGAGGACAGGCGCTCTCCCTCGAGAAGCGAGCCAGCCGGGACTAGGTGAGCGGCACGATGGCCGGTGGCGTGCGGCCGGCGAGCACGCGAAGACCGGGACCAAAGACGCGATCGATGGTGTGCTGAGTGAGCACCGCCGCGGGCGTCCCGTCCGCGACGATCCTGCCTCGGTCCACGACGACCACCCGATCGCACAGCGCGGACGCGAGGTTCAGGTCGTGCAGGACGGCGATGCAGACCCGGCCCCGGTCGCGCGCGATCCGGCCAAGGCGTGCCAGCGTCTCGCGTTGGTGCACGGGATCGAGGTGCACCGTGGGCTCGTCGAGCAGGAGAACGTCGGCCTCCTGCGCGAGCGCCATCGCGAGCACGGCGCGCTGACGCTCGCCGCCGGAGAGCTCGGCGAACGGCCGCTCCGCCACCGCGGTGCACCCCGCTTCTGCGAGTGCCTTGTCGATTGCCCGGCGATCGTCCGACGAGAGCCCGCCGAACGGCCCGATGTACGCCGTGCGGCCAAGGCCGACGATCTCGCGCACCGTGAACGCGAACGGCGTGACGAAGGTCTGCGGGACGACGGCGATGCGCCGCGCTCGGGCGCGGGCGTCGAGCATCCCAACGGAGGCTCCATCCAGCAGGACGTCGCCGTGGCGCGGGCGCAGCAGTCCCGCGAGGCAGCGCACGAGCGTCGTCTTCCCCGCTGCGTTCGGCCCGACGAGCGCCACGCGCTCGCCGCCCCGGCATTCGAGGTCGATGCCGCCGAGGACGTCGGCTGCGCCGTACCCCGCAACGAGCGACGTCGCCGCGAGAACGGTCACAGGCGAGCGAGGCCGAGGCCGGAAGCCGAAGCTTCCGGATGAGGACGAGCGACGCCTGGAATGACCGGGGTCTTCACAGACGGTACGAATCGCGCTGCCGCCAGAGCAGCGCGAAGAAGAATGGCCCGCCGACGAGGCCGCTGATGACGCCGACGGGCAGCTCGGCGGGCGCGAGGGCTACTCGCGCGAGCAGGTCCGCCAGCACGACGAACGTCGCGCCGCCGAGCGCGCACGCGGGCAGGAGACGCGCGTGCCTGGGCCCGACCACGAGACGCGCCGCGTGTGGCACGACGAGGCCGACGAAACCGACGAGCCCGGCGAGCGACACCGCCGTGGCCGTGAGCAGGGCCGAGGCCACCAGGATGACGCGCTTCAGGCGCTCGACGTCGACTCCGAGGCTCGCGGCAGCATCTTCGCCGAGCGCAAGCGCGTCGAGGCGCGACGCCGTCGCGAGCCCGAGGGTGACCGAGACCGCCACGAGGGCGGCCGCGACACCAAGCTGCTCCCAGGAGACGACCGAGACGCCGCCCATGAGCCAGCCGAGGACCGCGGCGAGCCGCAGCTGTAGCCGGTCGCTCATGACGAGCAGCAGCGCGACGACCGACCCGGCGACCGCCGACAGCACGACCCCCGCGAGCAGGAGCGACACGATCGGCACGTGGGCGCCCACGCGCGCGACGCGCCACACGAACGCGGTCGAGCCGAGCGCGCCGGCGAAGGCGAATGCGGGGACCACGAGGTACCCGAGAGGCCCCGCGACGAGCAGGCCGACCGTGCCGGCCACGCTCGCCCCGGCGGAGGTGCCGAGGACGTATGGATCGGCGAGCGGGTTGCGGAGCAGCCCCTGCAGGAGCGTCCCCGCCACCGCGAGCGCCGCTCCGACGAGCGCCGCGCCCAGGACGCGAGGCAGGCGCAGCGAGAGGACTATCGCGCTCTCCGTCGGCTCGCCCCGTCCGGCCAGCGTCGCGAGCACGCGATCGAGCGGGATCGCGACGGCACCGAGAGTGACGGCGACCGCGACGGCCGCGACAAGCGCGACGCCGAGCGCGCCAAGGACGGCCGCGACCGGAGGCCGGGTCGCGCCCGCGCGCCCCGCTGACGGGGCGACGACGATCAGGGCGTCTCCCGAATGATGCGGAAGTACGTGTCGGCGGCCTCCGGGAGCCGTGGTCCAGGCCGGTGCATCAGGGACGGGTCGGCCGGCACGATGCGCTTCGTGCGCACGGCCGTGATCGACGACCATCCCGGGCGCGACTGCACCTGCTCCACGGTCGTGCCGTACCCGGCGTCTCCGAGGACGATGACCTCGGGGTCCTGC
>Ga0136616_10002039_pt1 | contig 10643 bp, 11 predicted proteins | sample AntDrymUQ2992106_2_FD_106648 | JGI IMG/M metagenome (GOLD analysis project Ga0136616, IMG submission 106648) | Polar desert sand microbial communities from Dry Valleys, Antarctica - metaG UQ299 (21.06) | ecosystem: Environmental > Terrestrial > Soil > Desert | place: Antarctica: Dry Valley... | reverse complement strand
TCCTCCGGGTAGGGCGGCCTCGTCTTGGACATGGACACCATCCTTCCCGCGCGGCCGGACGCCCGCCATGGCGGGCGTCCGAAGCCAAGCGCTCAGGTGTCCAACAGAACGGGGGCACTCCACTCACGCCCATCTTCGACCCGTACTTCCATCCCCACAGCTTCGGCTTTCGGCCGGGGCGCTCGGCCCACCAGGCGGTCGAGCGGGCACGCCGCCTCATCTCTGATGGCGCGGCGTGGTGCGTCGACTTTGATCTGGAGTCGTTCTTGGAGCCATCAACACACTGCCTGTGCGTTCATGGTGGTGGGGTCGAACAGCCCTTCGTCGGCCGGAACCCTGATTCGCAAGCCTTTTCGGCGGCCGCGGTGGACGTGGACGGCTTCGAGCTGGCCGCGCTTGACACGCTGCAACACGGTCTGGCGGGAGACGCCGAGGGCTCGCATGGCGTCGACGATCGGCACGTAGCCGGCGGGGGCTTCTTCGACGAACAGCGCGCGCAGCTGGTCGTTGACGCGGATCCGCCAGGGGGCGCCGGGGGTGTCTTGCTCGCCGGCGACGAAGCCGTCGCCCAGCCAGCGATGCAGCGTGGAGGGAGCGACGCCGAGCGCCTCGGCGGCTTCGCGATCGGGAGCAGCTCGCCGTCGGGCGGGTCGGCTGGCGGCTGGTGTGGGGGGATGCCGCGGTAGCGGCGCAGCCCGCCGACGATGATCGCGGTGAACGGCTCGCCGGTCGCCGAGCGGCGTCCCTGGCGATTGAGGATGCCGGCGACGGTGGCGTCGTCGTAGTGGACGGCGAGCCGTCGTAGCAGCTCGATCGTGTCCTCGTCGGTGCGGATCGCGGGCTGGGGCTTGGGCAGCGCGACGGCGAGTTCGGTGAGCGCCCCGCCGCGCCAGCGGACGGTCAGGATGGCGCGGCGTTGCTCGCGAGCGACGTCGACCATCACCTCCTCGATCAGGCAGCGCAGCAACTGCTTGCGGTCGCGGTCGCTGGTGGTGGGTGCCGACCAGACGCGCCCGAGGTCTGCGCCGAGCCCAAGCAGCTGCTCCCGCTCGACGGCGGTGAGTGTGCGCGGGCGCTGGCGCTCGCGCAGCGAGAGCTCTGCCTCGGCGGCGGCGAGCGCGGCGAGCTTCTGCTCCCAGTCGCGCTCCAGGCCGCGGGCGACGAGGCGGTGCTCGGGCTCCACTTGGCGGTAGCGTCGCTCGGCCCGCTCGGCCTCGTAGTGGGCGCGCTCGACCTGCAGCCGCCACTGGGAGAGCGCGGCGTCGTGGTCGGCCTCGAGCGACTCGGCCGCGCGCAACGCGGCCTTCACCCCGGCGGGCGTGAGCGCCGCGAGCAGCGTCTCGGCGACCGCCTCGTCGAGCTTTCGGCCGCCGACCCGCAGGCACCACTTCCCGCGCCCGTTGACCAGCTCCGAGTTCGGACAGTGGTAGGCGGGGCTCTGGTGGCCGCGCCGGCCTTGGTAGTGCACCTTGAGTTTGCGCCCGCAGCGCCCGCAGACGGCGATCCCCTGCAGCAGCGCCTGGCCCTCGCGCACGGCGCCGCCCGGCTCGTGCGCGTGCGGGCGCGTGTTGGTGGCGATCCGCGCCTGGTTGGCCTCGAAGGTCTCCCGGTCGATGAAGCCGGCGTGGTGCTCCCAGATCAACACCTCCCATTCTTCCCGGGGCAGGTGACGGATGCGCGGGACGCCGCGCTCGTCGACGTAGCGCTCGCGGCGCGTCTTGCCGTAGGCGTAGGCGCCGGCGTAGACGGGATTGGTGAGCACCGAGTGCACCTGGTGGTAGGAGGGCTCGACCCAGCGGACCTCGCCGGCCGGGAAGCGCTGAAGCGGGAACCGGACGCCCTCGCGGCGAAGCCACAGCCACACCTGGCGCGCCGAGCCGAGCTCGGCGAAGCGCTCGAAGATCACCGCGATCGCGCCGCGGATCGCCTCGTTGGGATGCAACAGCACCTCGCCGTCACCCTCGCCCCAGATGAGCCCGACCGGCAGCCCGCGGCGCAGCTCGCCGCGCTGTGCCTTGTTGCGGATGCCGCCCGCGAGGCGCTGTCTGAGCGTGTGCAGCTCGGCCTCGGACATCGTCCCCTTGAGTCCCAGCAGCAGGCGGTCGTTGAACGAGCCGGGGTGGTAGAGGCCGTCGGCGTCGCCGATCACGGTGTCGGTCACCCCGCACAGATCGAGCAGCCGGTACCAGTCGGCGTTGTTTCGCGCCAGGCGCGAGACCTCCAACCCCAACACCAGCCCGGCGTGGCCGAGCGCGACCTCAGCCGCCAGACGGGCGAAGCCGGAGCGCTCCGTCTCGCCCGAGCCCGAGACACCGAGGTCCTCGTCGATCACCTCGACCTGCTCGCGGGCGAAGCCGAGCTCTGTGGCGCGGGCAACGAGCGCGTACTGGCGCTCGGTCGACTCGGTGTTGCGCTCGGTCTGCGCCTGGGTGGACTGGCGCACGTAGACCAACGCGAACCGGCGCAGATGCGAGGCGGTCAGCTTCGACCTAGCGCTCATTGCCCATCCCCTCCCTCGATCCGTCCCCTTCGATCGGTGCGACCGTCTGCGCGATCAGCTTCGCCACCAGTGCCGCTGCCGCCTCGCGCTCGACGTCCGGGAGCAGCTCCCAGAGCGCCGTCGCCGGCGCCGGGCTCTCCCCGAGGTCGAGGTGCAGCTGCAGGGTCGGCCTCCTCGTCGCTTCGCCTGCGCCGATCATCCTCCGCGAGCAGGACGCATCGCCGCAGCACGCCGTCGAGCACCCGTCGCGCCGCGATGAGATCGTCGAGCGAGGCGAGCGTGCCGGCTTGCGGCTGCTCGGCAGGCGGTGAGAGGTCGGTCCAGGCCGCCGGGATCAGCGAGCGGCCGAGCGTCCGGCACAACGAGAATCAGCTCAAGCCGCCCGCGGCGGCGCATCCAGCCGATCAGCTCGAGCGAGCGGCCCTCCAGCGGATGACGTGCCCGCACGATCCGCACCCGCTCCGGGAAGCCATCGAGGTGTGCAGTGTGTCGTGTCTTCCTTCGGAGATATGAGTGCGGCTTGACTCCTGTAAGCTACAGGTGAGCGCGCATCCAACAACCGGCGTCGGTCTGCGTCGTTACGGACACAATGTGCCAGCAGCCCCCCACGCTCCGCACACGGGGCCTACGCGAATCTCCATGCAAGCCGAGTCACTCACCCGCCCCCTGCTGCTGCCCCGGCCGCGGCGCCTCTTGGCGGCGCTCAGCGACGAGCGTCTCGCCACCGAGGCCAAGCGGGGCGACGAAACCGCCTTCGAGATCATCTACGACCGCCACCACCGCGGGCTCCTCGCCCTCTGCCGCCACATCCTTGGGTCGCGGGAGGACGCCGAGGACGCGCTTCAGCAGACCTTCGCCTCGGCTTTTCGCGCCTTGCCGAGCAATCAGCAGTTGGAGCACCTCAAGGCGTGGCTCTACACCATCGCGCGCAACCGCTGCCTCACCATGCTGCGGGCCCGCCGGGAGACGCCGGTCGAGGAGCTGGAGGGAGACCCTACGTCGGGGCTCTCCGAGGAGGTCGAGCGGCGCAGCGAGCTCCGCGAGCTGCTCGCAGACCTCGACCAGCTTCCCGAGCGTCAGAAGACCGCGCTCGTGCTCTCAGAGGTCGGCGCCCTCGATCACCCTCAGATCGCCCAAGTGCTCGAGTGTGAGACCAAGCAGGTAAAGGCGCTCGTGTTCCAGGCCCGCTCTGCCTTGATCGAGGATCGTCGCGCCCGGGAGATCCCGTGCGCGGAGATCCGCGAGCAGCTCGCCACCGCAAGCGCCGGAGAGCTGCGCCGCAGCTTCCTGCGCCGCCACGTACGAGCCTGCTCGGGTTGCGCCGAGTTCCGCGACGAGGTTCGCCGCCAGCGTCGGATGCTCGCCGTCGCCCTTCCCGTCGTTCCCTCGTTCGGTCTCAAGGAGAGCGCCTTGGCCGCGGTCGGGATCGGAGGCGGCGGAACGGCGGGGGGCGGAGGGCTCATCGCCGCACTCGGTGCGCACGGAGCCGCGAAGCTGGCGGCGATCGCGATCGCCGCCGGCGGCGCCGTCGGCGGCGTGGCGGTGACCCACCCCGAGCTCGTGGCCAAAGCGCAGGCCGCTCTCGACGGGGTCACGCCCGAAGCGCGCGCCGGCGTCTCCGGCCCTGCGGTCGGTCGAGAGGGCACAACCGCCGGGCGGGCGAACGGCTCCTTCGACTCAGACGCCGCCCCGAGGTCAGCCACCAAGAAACGCCGCCCCCGCGAGATGAGCGCGGCTGGGGACCCCGCCGCAGACGAGCGCAAAGACACCCCCGGGCGCGCACGCAGCGTCGAGGGGTCCGCGCGACCCAAACCCCCCAAAGGCAAGGCCCACCGCCAGGGCGGGGCCGCAGCTGCGCGGAAAGCCCGCGGTCGAGGTGCGCGGGGAGCTTTGGCCAAAAGCAAACCGAACGGCTCCTCTCGAGGAGGCGCCGACAGGAGCCGTGAGCGGAGGTCGTTGAACCGGCCGAAAGCCGGCGGGAACGGTCGGCGGCGAGGGTCGCTCGGCAAGAAGGGCGGCCTCCTGGCAAAGCAACGCGGTCTTCTCAATCGAGGTAGGAGCCGGGCGAAAGGCGCGGGTCGGGGTAGCTGATAGCCCCTGAGCAACCGTCTTGAGGATGACCTTTCTCAGGAGGGTTCTTCTCTTTCTCGAGAGGGAGGTTGCTCATGTCCGTCCTGCTCCACCGAGAGCTTCCTGCACAGACGCTGGTCGTGGCGGTCGATCCCGGCAAGATCGCCAACCGCGTGTGGCTGACGAGTGGCGAGCGCGGCCTGATCGGCGAACCGCGCTCGCTGTCGGTGCTGCGCGAGGGAGTCGATGAGCTCGAGCGCCTGATCGCCTCAAGCGGCGTCGAAGGCGAGCCGGTAATCGGAATCGAGGCGACCGGGGCGCTGCACAGAGCGTGGGCCGCGGAGCTAGAGCGGCTTTCCGGATCCTTTGCGGCTGTTCGCACCGTCAGAGACTCAGGCCGCCCGCACCCAGCTCGGCTCGCGGCGCTTCAAGACCGACGATCGCGACTGCGCGGCACTCGTCTGGCTCATGCGCCAAGGGGCGGGGCGCCCGGCCGCCGATGCGACGCTCGATGCACTGCTCGCCACTGTCCGCTATCGCCGCCAGCTCGTCAGCCAGCGCAAGATCCTCCAGCAGCGTCTGCACGACCAGCTCAACGCGCTGTGTCCGGGCCTCTCGGCGCCGGTGGGCCACGGTCGCGCCCTGGTGATCGAGGACACCTCGGGCCAGGCAGTGCTCGCCTGCGCCGCCGCCTTCGGCGGTCGTGCCGCGAGTGTGTGCTCCCTGCGCGCGCGGGCCCCGGGTCGCCTGAGCGAGGCAAACGCCCGCTTCTGGGCCGAGCGCTGGCGCCGCTGCCTCGCGCCGCCACCCGACGCCGAGCTGCGAGCCGCACGCCTCGGGCGCGACCTCGACCGCCACCGAGCGCTACAGCGAGACGTCCCTCCAACCGAGGCCGAGCTCGCAGAGCTCCCCGCGAGAACCGACGGGCAGGTGCTGACCACGCTTCCCGGCGTCGGAACGATCCGAGCGGCCGCCTTTGCCGCCCACAGCCTGCCGATCGCACGCTACCCGAGCCCCGACCACCTGTTCTCGGCCACCGGGCTCGCGCCCGCAAGCTATGAGTCGGCCACCCTTCGCCGGCGCGGGCGCATCTCGCGCCAGGGCCTTCCCGAGCACCGCGACGCGCTCATGTCGATCGCCTGGGGACTCTCCCAGCACAGCGTGAGCTTCCGCGGAGCGCGACGGGGAGCTGCGCGGTCGTGGCTTCGGCCCGATTCAAGCGCGCGTGGCGCTCGCCCGCCACGCCTGCCGGCTCTGCTTCGCCCTTCTACACACCCAGGAACCCTTCGACGAAGCGCGCTATGGTCGCGCCCGGCACAGGCGCGGGCGGCGACGGCCTTCTCAGCTATGCCGCACGACGGCGCAACCTAGCTTGCCGCCCGCCCGCGTCGGCCTCTCCTACGGCGCACACGAAAGCCTGCCGCACGACGGCGCCTGATCAGCCTGCCGACCACGGCCACCGGGCTCGGCCGCACTCCGTTTCTCGCAAACTCCGGCTTGAATACGCCGGCTGATCGCCCCTTGGCCGGAGTCAGGCTTGACGGACCGGGCGAAAGCTAGTTCCCCCGGATAAGCGGCTGAGATTGAAACGGCCGCGCCGGGCAGCTGGCGCGGCCGTTTCGGTGGGTGACTGGTTGCTCTGGGTGGGAGCGCGTAGAGGCTGTCAGGCGGTCCGGACGGCGAGCGTGTCGAGGTTGTAGACGAGAATCGCCCAACCGGTCCGCTCGGCCTCGACGACCGTCGAGTCGATTCTCACCGCCCGCGCCCGAAAGCGCCGTTCCATGGGCCTTCTCGATCAGACCGTGCGCAGGCTCCGCGACGACCTCGGCGCCGAGCCGGCGCGTCAGCTCGCGCAGCGTCGACTCGTTCGCCACCCGCGCGTGCAAGGAGATCAGGCAGAAGCGCGTAGGTGCAGCGAGTCTGAAGCCTCGCGCAGGAGCGTCTCATAGCCAAGCCCGAGCGGGATCGTCACGCCGTCGGTGGTGATGCCGAGCCCGACTACGTTCGCGGACCTTGAGCTCGATTCCGTCGACCATCAGCACCGCGAGGCGGACATCCTCCAGGCGCCGAGCCATCAGCGCGTCGAGGTTATCGCGCGTGCGCGCGACGAAACTCGCGGCTGACCGCCGACTTCGAGGTCGAGCTCGCCTCGGCTTCGAGTTTGATCGCCGACCGGCTCCTGGGTGGGTCCGAAGCGCCGCGTCGAGACGCCGCGAGCATCCGCTCGAGCACGGCACGCGTCAGCGGATCGCGATCGGCGAAGTGCGCGTAGGTGGCGAGCGCGACCTCGTGCTCACTGTTAGCGACCGCGGACGCTCGACGGCGACCCGGCGCCCGCCGAGGGTCACCTCCCCGGACTCGTGCCCGTGGCGGACGGACGATCGCTCGGGGTCCTGCTTGCTCCTCGGCCCACGACCTCATCGACCTACTCGGCCATCAGCTCGTGCAACACGCCGAGCCCGACGCGGACCGAGAGAGCGAGCACTCCCTCCTTGGCGGCGCCGGCCAGCTCGCCGAGCGCCTCCTGCATGCGCTCGGGCAGCGCCGCGGCATCCGTCGCGGCCTACACGGACGCGACCTCATCAGCCAGTACGTTCTCCATGGGGGTTCCTCCTGTCTCGGATGGACTTCAAGCACCCAGCGCTCCCAGCAGGAGCGGACGGGGCGGGAGGACCGCCGTCTCAAGTTCTACGGGCTGCGGCGAAGCTCGGTCACAGCGGTTCGCCAAGCGGCCAACCTCATGGACGTCGGTACGTCTCTACCTACCAAGGCAGCAGTACGCAAAGAGCCGGGGCGAGGCCCTGGCGAAGGGAGGTCAAGATGCCTCAGGAGCGCATGGCGATGGGGAGCAGGATGAGTCGTACCCGCAAGGTGGCCGCTTTGCTTTCGGCCTCGGCGCTGCTCGCCACCGCGGCGGCGGCACCGATGGCGCAGGCGGAGTCGTTCCAGGCAAAGCACAAGTGCTCGCCGGGCCAGCACGGCAACCCGCACCCGGGCTTCAAGCCGGGCGTCTGCGAGAAGCGCTAGTGGCCCTACGGAAGGAGCAGAGATGACCAGAAGGCGTAAGGCCGTAGCGGCCGGTGCGCTGGCGATCGGGCTGATGGTGCCCGCCGCTCCGGCGCTTGCCATCTCCGATCAGCAGGCGTGCGAGGAGGCCGGCGGCACGTTCGTCAAGGAGCGGGGCACCTCCGAGTGCCAGTTCCCCGTCGGCAAGTCGGAGAACGTCAAGACGACGAGCCAGAAGGGGAGCTTTCAGAGCAGCCACGAGGAGACGTTCACGAACCCGGGTGGCAACCAGCCGCCGGGTCAGCAGGGAGGTGACACGCTGCGATAGCAACGCTCGTAAGCCCGCCGCAGGTCTAGCGGCGGGCGTCCTGCTCGCCGTCCCGGCCGGGGCCCTTGGCGCTCAGCCAACGTGCTTCCCGCCCGGTAAGGCGGACTCCCCGGCGTGCAACGCGCCGGGCCAGAAGGGCGAACCGACGCGGACCGACAACGGACCGCCTAGAAGCAGAAGTAAGAACCCAAACAAGGAGGTCTCACAGCAATGAAGCGCACACTTCGCAGAATCGGCCTGCCAGCGAGCCTGGCGGTGACCATGGCGCTGGCCGGCGCGGGACCGGCCCTGGCGGGCCACGCGCCGGGCCATCCAACGAAGAGCCAGGGGCAGGGCCCAAAGTTGGTGACGGGCAACCCGGGTCAGGGGGCCACGGTCATCCACTGCAAGCGGCTCGCTCCCGGCGTCGCCAAGGGAGTCATCGTCATCACCCCCAAGGGCAAGGTCAACAACAACTGCCGTGGCCTCCCGGCTGCGCTGCCCCTTCCGGGTAACCTGGAGCAACTGCTGAGGGGCCTCCCGGCGGACGTGAAGGAGCTGCTCCCGCCGGTGCTGCGGCTTCCGGCGCCCTAACCCGCTTCAGCCGGTTTCGACGAAAAGGGCCGCCCAATTGGGCGGCCCTTTTCATATTGACCGCTGGGCCGAGTTTGACCGCTGGGCCGAGTGTTGCTGTGCCAGTCATCCCTTGGTCCCGCTCAAGGGGGAGTCCTGCCGGATCGGGAACGGAGTGGTCGGGCCCCTCGCCGGGGTCTTGGCAGGCCAGCCTTCCGAGCGTTCCGTCGACCTCAGCGGCGTCGTAGGCGCCGAGCGTTTCGAGCCGAGGGACCCTTGCCGCGCGATCGGGCAGCGAGATCGCGCTGGCCACCTCGTGGTCGGGTGCGTCCGCGGTCATCACGGCGTCGAACCTGGGTAGGGAGCTGCCAAGCGCGATGATCACGCGGGGATAGGCGTCGATTACGAACGCGAGAAGACGAGGCTCTCCAGCAGCGCACGGAGCTGAGAGGCGACCAGAGGTGATTCGGCCGCTCGGCGGTGAACTCCCGCTCGACGAGATCTGGCCGGCGGAGGGCCTCATCAGGGGTCGGGCCTTGCCGTGCGCCAGGGCTCGTCCCGGCGCTTTGCGCCCTGGGCCCTCGGCGCGCATCGGCCGCTGGACGCCAGGGCGACCGTCCGACCGCTCAACGCCCATAAGCAGGAAACTCGCCGCACGCTCATCGAGCAGGCCCAGCCACGTGATCGGAGTCGACACCACCGCGACGGCACAGCGCCGCGGTCGTCAACCTGCCGGCGCCGTCGAAGCCGACGTCGATCTCTCGCGACTGGCCCGAAGGCACCCGCGCCTCGACTGTCGGCGCGAGCACCCGCATCCAGGCGCTCAGCTGTTTCTAGCCCCTCGATAAGGGCCTCGAAGCCGAGGCCCGAGCCCGGAAGGCGGCCAAGGGGCCATTGCTAGAGTGTCCGCACTGCCGAGCCATTCGGTGCGGCGGCCGCGGCTTTTCGAGGTCGCCGGCAGGATTCCGAACGGAAAGGCGAAACGGAAGCGCGTATGAGCCCACTTGTTCCGATGGTCGTCGAGCAGACCTCGCGTGGCGAGCGCGCCTTCGACATCTACTCGCGCCTCCTCAACGAGCGCATCGTCTTCCTCGGCACGCCGGTCACCGACGAGATCGCCAACCTGATCGTCGCCCAGCTACTGCATCTTCAAGCCGAGGACCCGGACAAGGACATCTCGCTCTACGTCAACTCGCCGGGCGGGTCGGTGTACGCGGGGCTCGCGATCTACGACACTATCCAGTACATCAAGCCCGACGTGCAGACGATCTGCGTCGGCATCGCGATGTCGATGGGCGCGCTGCTGCTCGCCGGCGGCGCAGATGGCAAGCGCATGGCCCTGCCCAACGCCAAGATCCTCATCCATCAGGTCTCCTCGGGCTTTCAGGGCCAGGCCACCGACATCGAAATCCACGCCCGCGAGATCATCGACGTGCGCCAGCGCCTCGACCACATCATCGCCAAGCACACCAAGCAGGACTTCGAGAAGGTCACCCGCGACACCGAGCGCGACTACTTCATGAGCGCGGAAGAGGCCACGGAGTACGGCATCATCGACCGCATCATCGAGCAGGTCTAGCTCGATGAGCTAACCGGGCGGGGAGGGGGAAACCAATGGCGCGGCCCACCGAACAGAACGAACAGCTCTTGTGCAGCTTCTGCGGAAAGTCGCAGCGGCAGGTCAAGAAGCTGATCGCCGGACCCGGGGTCTACATCTGCGACGAGTGCATCGATCTCTGCAACGAGATCATCGACGAGGAGCTCACGACCCCGGCGAGCTTCGACCTCGACAACCTGCCCAAGCCGCGCGAGATCCACTCCGTGCTCCAGGAGTACGTGGTCGGCCAGGAGCCCGCCAAGCGTACGCTCTCGGTCGCCGTCTACAACCACTACAAGCGCGTGCAGATGATGCAGGCCGAGGAGTCAGACCTCGAGCTGCAGAAGTCGAACATCCTGCTGCTCGGCCCGACCGGGTGCGGCAAGACGCTGCTCGCCCAGACGCTCGCGCGCATCCTCAACGTCCCGTTCGCGATCGCCGACGCGACTGCGCTCACCGAGGCCGGCTACGTCGGGGAGGACGTCGAGAACATCCTCCTGAAGCTCATCCAGGCCGCCGACTTCGACGTCAAGAAGGCCGAGACCGGGATCATCTACATCGACGAGGTCGACAAGATCGCGCGCAAGGCC
>Ga0136616_10002037_pt1 | contig 10645 bp, 11 predicted proteins | sample AntDrymUQ2992106_2_FD_106648 | JGI IMG/M metagenome (GOLD analysis project Ga0136616, IMG submission 106648) | Polar desert sand microbial communities from Dry Valleys, Antarctica - metaG UQ299 (21.06) | ecosystem: Environmental > Terrestrial > Soil > Desert | place: Antarctica: Dry Valley... | reverse complement strand
CGTCGCGTGCCCTCCTGGCGATCCTGATCGCGAATGCGGTCGCCGTGGGACTGGCGGCGGTAGGCGCCGTGGGAATCCTGCTGCTCGCCTGGCTCAGCTGATATGGAGTGAGGTTTGTCAAGTCGGCACGGCCTGAAGGCCCGCTGTTTGCGGGCCTTCGTTGTCGGCGGGGGGAGCGCACCGGCCGTTGTCGACGCCTGTGTCACGGCTGATATGCGCGGGTCGGGACCGCATGACCGGGTGTGCGAGCTGAGGAGCGGAGCCGCTCTCTAGAGTCGGGCGTCGCCCAAACCGGGCTGCTCGTAGCTGTACCGCGGGTCGCTCCTCGCGTCTTCGCCGGTGCGCTCTCCTCGCCGAGCCGTTGACGATTCGCGGTTACGCCATCGTCGCCAGTGCCCAACAGTGGCCGGCCAGCTCGCGGGCGACCGCGACGGCGACGATCGTGCGTCGCTTGCCGCGTCCTTCGAGTGCTTCCCAGCGTGCGTGCAGACGGCGGCCGCTCGCGTCGGCCCGGGCGCGGACAGCGGCCGGTTGTCCTTGCCGGCGCCGCTCGAGCGCGACGCTGGCGCGTAGCGGCCGCCGCTGGTGCCAGGCCGCTTCGACCAAGAGCCGGCGCGCGTGGCTGTTGCCGGTCTTGGTGATCGCGCCCAAGCGGCGACGCTCACCGGTCGAGTCCTCGCTCGGCGTCAGCCCCAGGAAGGGGCCGAGGCTCTGCGGCCGGAAGCGGCTCCAGTCGCCGAGCTCGACCGTCAAGGCGAGCGCGGTCAAGGTGGAGACGCCGCGCAGACAGACGAGCCGGGCGACGACTTCCGCGAACGGCGGCTCGCTGGCGAGCTCGGCGATCGCCCGGTCGAGTGCGTCGCGGCGCGTCTTTGCCTGCAAGACGGCGCCGTAGGACTCATCGAAGGCGAGCGCGAGCGGCCGGCGCTCGAAACGCTGCCGGCGCAGCCAGGCATCGTGGGCGAGCGTCCAGGCGCTCGCGTCGTAGACAAGCCCGTGCCGCAAGAGCAGCTTCGAGAGTCGCTGCCGGGCGCGCATCAAATCGCCGCGCGCGTCCTCGCGGGCGCGCACCAGGTCGCGCGCAGCCTCCACCTGCGGCTCGGGGACGCGCACCGCCACAAGCTCCCCCAGGCGCAGCAGCCGCGCCAGCCGCTCCGCGTCGCGACGGTCGGTCTTGACCCTGTCCCCGGGCGCGCGCGGGATCTTCGACGGCGCCGCCACCACGCAAGCGATCCCGGCCGCCGCACAGGCACGCGCGAGCCCGTAGCCGGTCGGGCCGGCCTCATAGGCGACCCGCACCGGCGCCGGCAGCTGCAGCAGCCAGACCACCGTCTCATCACCCACCACCGGCGCACGCAAGCTGCGCAGCTCCCCGCTCACTCCATCGAGCACCACCGCGACCACCGAGCGTGCATGCACATCGAGTCCAACCCAGCTACCTTCACCCATGACCGGCGCCTCCCGTAATTGCGGCTCTACCGCCGCGCCAATCGCGACAGCAACCCGCGCCAACTTACGAGCGAGGCGCCGGGCACTCCATACGGTCTAGAGGCTAGCCCACGCCGGTCGGCGGCTGATCCGCCTCCGCGAGCACCGCGTCGGAGAGCATTGGCCACGCTTCCCGCGCCCAGTCTCCGAAATCGACGTCTGAGAGCGCGGCGCACGCGAGCTCCGCCTCACGGTCCACCCAGAGGAAGGTGGCCGAGCCGGGTTTCGAGCCAAAATGGCCGAACGTGCCCGGTGAGTTGCGGCTGCCCGTCCAGTGGGGCGACTTCGCGCTCTTCAGCTCGAACCCGATCCCCCAGTCATTCGGATCCTGGCGCCCGTACCCCGGGAGGACGCCCTTGAGGCCAGGGAACTGGACGCTCGTCGCTCGGTCCAGCGTCTCGCGGGCGACGAGCGTCGGGGAGAGCAGCTCACGGCCGAAGCGGAGCAGGTCGTTCAGCGAGCCGATCACGCCACCGGCCGGATAGCCGTGCAGCTCGGCGCCCAGGTCGAGCGGGAGCAGGACGGCCTCGACGAGATAGTCCGAGAAGGCCATCTCGGCGCTCGCGCCGAGCTCCCGGGCGAGGACGTTGATGCCGTTGTTCGAGTAGATCCGCGTCCGTCCCGGCGCGGAGAGGAGCTCCCCGTCGGGCCCGAGGCCGGAAGCGTGCGCGAGGAGATGACGAAAGGTTGAGCCTTCCGGCCCGGCCGGATCGTCCAGCGACAGCGTCCCCTCCTCGGCGGCGACGAGGGTCGCGTAGCCGACGAGGAGCTTGCTCACCGACGCCCACGAGAAGACGTGATCGGCCTCGCCCGCCGTCGCCAGCACCCTTTCGACGGTCGCGACGCCCGCTGCCTTGTGCTCCGCTGGCCAGCCACCGATCTGACGCAGAGCGTCCACCGGCGGCGATACTAGTCGCGTGGAGCGTCGCCGCATCTCCGGCTACTCGCCGCACGAGCAGGTGGTCGGGTATTCACGCGCCGTCGTTGTCGGCCGCGAGGTGCGCGTGGCCGGGACCGCGCCCATTCCACGCGAGGGAGAACCGCCCACCGACGCCTACGGGCAGACAAGGCTCTGCCTCGAGATCATCGGAGGCGCGCTCGAGCAGGCAGGCTCGAGCTTCGAGGACGTCGTGCGGACGCGCCTCTATCTCATCGACGCCGGTGACTACGACGGGGTCGCCCGCGCCCACGGCGAGATCTTCTCGGAGATCCGGCCGGCCTCGACCGCGATCGTCGTCAAAGCCCTGCTCGACCCTCGCTGGCGGATCGAGATCGAGGCGGACGCCGTCCTCCCCTGATGCGCCTTGCCGTCCTCACAGGCATCTACGTCGGCGTCGTCTGCTCCGCGCAGATTGGCGCGCAGAAGATCGTCGAGCTCCCGTGGACCGGTGACTCGGCACCCGGAGGCGCCGTTCTGATCGGCGTTTCGCTCGCCCTGATCGAGGTCGCGCACCGAACGGCGCCCACCCGACGGGAGGGCTGGATCAACGCGCAGGTGATGATCGGGGCCGGTTTCGCCGCCTCCGCCCTGCTCGCGGGGTGGATCGCGGTCGTCGATGCCTGGAGTCCGGCCTTTCCGGGACAGGGGTTCGGCGAGCTCGCCGACACCTGGCGGATCGTCGCCGGGAGTCTCGCTGCGTTCGCCGTCTCCGAAACGATCGACAACGCCTTCGGGGCTCGCCTGCGCGACCTCGTCGCCGACCCGCTGCGCGTGCTCGTGACGAACGCGGTGAGCGCACCGCTCGACACCCTCGTCTTTCTCCTGGTCGCCTTCGGCTCGCTCGAGTTCTTCTGGGGCCAGATCGAGGCGAAGCTGGCCGCCACCGTCGTCCTCGGGATCCCGCTCGTGCTCGCGCTTCGGCGTGCCCTCGATCGCCCCCTCCCGGTCGCCGCGACGTGAAGCAGATCTACCCGGGATCGATCACCGGCAAGGGCGCTCTGCACGGAGGCAGCGTCCTCGACCACAAGTTCGGGCAGTCCGACCCGTACACACTCGGGGTCGAGGAGGAGTACATGCTCCTCGACGGCGAGACGTTCGACCTCGTCCAGCACATCGACACCGTGCTCGGGGCGATCAGCGGCCACGAGCTCGAGCCGCGCATCAACGCCGAGCTGATGCAGTCGGTGCTCGAGATCGCGACGCCCGTCTGCCGGAACGCAGGTGACGTTGCGCGCGAGCTCGTGAAGCTGCGCACGTACGTCACCCAGATCGGCCGAGAAAAGGGAATGCGTGTGGGCTCGGCCGGCACCCATCCGTTCTCGCTGTTCGAGCGGCAGCGGATCACGGCCAAAGACCGCTACCGCAACCTCGTCGACCAGCTCCAATACATCGCACGGCGGGAGCTGATCTTCGGGATGCACGTGCACGTTGCGGTCGACGACCCCGAGAAGGCGATCCAGGTCGTGAACGGCCTCCTACCCCAGCTCGGCCCGTTACTCGCACTCTCCGCCAGCTCGCCCTTCTGGCGCGGCGAGCCGACGGGGCTTTCGTCCTCGCGGCAGATGGTGTTCGCCGCGTTCCCGCGCTCGGGCCCACCACCCCGCTTCCGCGACTACGCCGATTACGCGGAGGTCGTCGGGCAACTCGAGCGCACCGGCTGCATCGCCGACTACACGCACATCTGGTGGGACATCCGCCTGCACCCGCGACTCGGCACCGTCGAGATCCGGATCTGCGACGCGGTGACGCGGGTGGAGGACGCGACGGCGCTCGCCGCCTACTGCCAGGGGCTCGTCAAGCTGCTGTCGGAGCAGTTCGACCGCGGCGAGCAGATCCCGTCCTTCCACCGCATCCTCACGACCGAGAACAAGTGGCTCGCGGCTCGATACGGTCTAGAGGCGCCCGTGATGGACCTTGTTACCGGCAGGCGCAACCGCGTCCCGGTAGCGCAGCTGATCCGGCGGACGCTGAAGGAGATCGAGCCGCACGCGCGCGAGCTGGGCTCCGACCGCGAGCTCGAAGGGATCGCGGAGATCCTCTCCCGCGGCAACGGCGCCGACCGCCAGCTGCGCGTCTTCAACGCGAACCGCGACATCGCCGAGGTCGTCGAGGAGATCGCGAAGGCGACGGAGGCCGTGCCGGCGGCGGCCTGAGTCTCGCGAACATGCTGTCAGGAAGTCGTAACGCCGCAGGACCAGGCAGTGCGGGGCTCAATCGACACACCGTCTCTCGCGGCCGTATCCCGGACAGAGCTTTCAGGTACGGCGCACGAGCTCACAGTCTCCTGCGACCTCATCGGGCGGGTGAGCGATCACTCGATCGACGCCCGCTCCGCAGAACCAGATCGTGTCGAATCTCCCGTCGCGCATGAGGATGACGTCGTCTCCCAGACCTGCCACGACGACGTCCACGCAGGGCGGGTAGTCGAGTCGCGTCTGCACACTTCGGAGGGTGCAGCGGGCAGGCTCCCGATCGCGCGCGTCGATGCGATCGTCGCCGCCGCCGCCGATGAGCACATCGCCGTCAGGTCCGCCGATCAGGACGTCGTCTCCCCCGCGACCGTTGATTCGATCGCGTCCGTCGAGGCCGACAATGCGTTCGGCTCTCGGCGTGCCCACGAGCCTGTCGGCAGCGGGTGTGCCGACAATCGGGTCGCCCACTGCCGCCCAGGCAACGGCAGAGAGGGCAAAGACGGAAAGGGCGGCCGCTGCGAGCCTCAAACGCGCCTCCTCTTCCCGGTGGCTGCCTCGAACGTGAGCATGCGGCCGTCGGCGCGCAGCGCATGGATCCGCCGGTCGCCCAGCCCGAAGCCGTAACCACTGAGGCGCCCACCCGTCGCGTACGGGCCGCGGACGACGCCGTACGCAGCGTCGTAGGCGAAGAGATCGCGGCCGCCGCTGAAGTACAGCATCCGGCCGCTCCGCGAGATCGTCCCGCTCATGGTTGGAGTGTTGCCGCCACGCACGCCGCGAGCGAACCGCGCTGTACGCACGACCTTCCGCTTCACCAGATCGATCTCGCTGAGGACGCCGAGCGCCGTGTTCGTGGCATAGAGCTTCCTTCCATTGGGCGACAGTGTCAGTGAATAGCCCTTCAGGCTTGTGAAAGAGCCTCGGCCGGGGAGGAAGATGCAGGTCGGCTTGCTCGTGACGAGGTCGAGCGCGTGCACGAACGCGAGCTTTCGCTCCGAGTTCAGGTAGAGCGTCAAGAGCCAACGGCCATCCGGTGATCCCACCCCGCTCCACGCGTAGCCGGCCATCACGCTCGGCTCGCCCTTGCCGCGTAGCGGCTTCGTCGTCAGGCGGTTGCTCGAGAGATCGAACAGGCGGACGACGTACTTGGTCTTCGACGCGAGGCGCTCGATCAAGAAGAGCCTCTCCCCGTCGTTGGAGACGGTCTCGACCTCGAAGTCCCCGGGTAGGTCGAGCGTGTGCGCAATGCGGTCCCGCGTGACGTCGAGGATCGTCACGTCCGTTGATCGCCGATCGCGGGCCTTCCGGGCGAGAGCGGTGAAGCGGCCATTCGGGGCCACGCCGGCCAGCCGCCATCGGCCATCGACGAGAACCGTTCCCGTGACCTGCGCATTCGAGACGCGCAGGCGTGAGACGACGGTGCCGACTCGGTGCGCGGTCGCAGTTACGTGCGAGCGACCGTCCGCGGACGTGATTCCAGCGGGCAGCGAGAACATCCGGCCGCCCGAGCTTGTGTCGTAGGCGTGCACCGGGCCGCCGACTCCCGCCGGCTGGACGTACAGGAGCTGTGTTCCGTCCGGGCTGGAGATCTGGCCGCTGCACGGTGAAGGGCAGCCGTTTGCAGAGGCAACCCCCGGAACGACAAGTAGAGCGAGGAGCGGGATCAGGCGGCGCATGAGTTCCTCCTTGTTGTGTCGTATCTGTACTCCTGTCGCGCTCATCCGGGTCCCGGACCTAGCGGGGCCGCTCGCTCGTAAAGCAATCGTGGACCTGCTGCGACTCCCCAGCCGTAGAGTCGTTCCGGGATGCGCATCCCCAGTAACGAGCGCAGGGACGAGCGCGCCCTCGTGCGCGGGGCGCAGCGAGGCTCGGCCTCCGACCTCGAGGCGCTCTTCCGCCTGCATTGGCCGCGCGCGTTCCGCGCCGCCTACCTCGTCGTCCATGACGCGCCCGCTGCCGAGGACATCGCCCAGGAGTCGTTTCTCGCCGCGATCCGCGCACTTGATCGCTTCGATCGCGGACGGCCGTTCGGGCCGTGGCTGCATCGGATCGTGGTGAACCGCGCGATCGATTGGTCGCGCGCCCGGCAACTTCGGGCGGAGGCCGAGCTCGGCGAGTCGCTGGCGGCGCCCGAGGACGCGCCGCCGCTCGACGGGACGCTGCTGGCGGCGATGGGAGAGCTCGGCCCGGAGCAGCGGGCGGTCGTCGTCCTTCGCCATCTGCTCGGCTACACGCCGGGCGAGATCGCCGAGCTGCTCTCCCTGCCGCGCGGGACGGTCAACTCCCGCCTGCGGCGCGGACTCGACGCGCTGAAGGAGAAGGCATGAAGCGCAGGCTCGAATGGATCGAGATTCCCGGTGAGCACGAGGCACGCGAGCGCGCCTGGCAGGTTGTGAGCGCGGCGTTCGCGGAGCGCGAGCCGGCGCCGGCGCAAGTTCATTGGAAGCCGATTGCCGCAATAGCGCTCACGCTCGTGGTCATCGCCGGCTTGCTGAGCCCGCCGGGGCGCGCTGTGCTCGACGAGGTGCGCGAGGTGGTCGGGGTCGAGAAAGCGCAGCCGGCGCTCTTTTCGCTGCCGTCGCCGGGGCGAATCCTCGTCACCTCTGATGCGGGCGCGTGGATAGTTCAGCCGGACGGCTCGAAGCGACTTCTCGGCGACTACCGCGAGGCGGCATGGTCTCCTTTCGGGAGGTTTGTCGTCGCGACGAGGCGCGACGAGCTCGTCGCTCTCGAGCCGGACGGAAAGATCCGCTGGTCGCTCGCTCGACCGCGCGTACGTTTCCCGCGCTGGGGCGGGACGCGAACCGACACGCGGATCGCCTATCTGTCGCGCAGCGCCATGCGCGTGGTCGGCGGCGACGGCGAGAACGACCGCCTTCTCGACCCCAAGGCGGCAGCCGCAGCGGCCGCCTGGCGTCCCGGCTCGGTGCACGTGCTGACGTATGGCCGCCGCAACGGATTCGTCCGGGTGGTCGACGCCGACCGCGGGACGATCATCGCTCGGGATGAGGCTCGGGACGTCGTTCGTCTCGACTGGGCGGCGGACCGACGCCTGTTGGTCACGGCAGGCAGGAGCTCCCTCTTCGACAGCCGCAGCCAGAACGTGCTGCGGACGGAAGGTCGCTTCACCGGCGCGGCCCTCTCGCCGCGCGCGCGACGACTCGCGCTCGTCAGCGCACGCGCGGGGTCGAGTGTCGTCGAGCTGATCTCACGGTCGGGCCAGACGCGCCAGCTCTTCTCGGGTCGCGGCGGCTTCGAGAACCCGGTCTGGTCGCCAGACGGCCGCTGGCTCGTTATCGGCTGGCCCGAGGCCGATCAGCTCGTCTTCATCCGCGTCGCCGGACGGCAGCAGATACGCGCGATTTCGAACATCTCTGCTCAGTTCCGTTCGCGAATGTTTCCGCGCCTCGAGGGCTGGTGCTGCGCGGGCTGATCCTCGCCGCGCTCGCCGTCGTCTGCCTGGGGTGGACGAGCGCGAGCGATCCTCCCTCGCGCTCGCTGGGTGTCCACTGGGACGGACAGCTCGTGAACGGGGTGCAGCTTCCCGCCGAGGGACGCACGTTCTTCACCTGGGATCCCATCCGGCGGCAGGCGCCGAACCGCGACTGGCGGCGGGTCGGCAGCGACCGCCTGGTGCGGGTCGTCCTCCGCGTCCTGGACGAGTTCGCCGCCGCGCATCCTGCCGCACCGCGGATCGGGATCGGCGACCTCAGCCGGCCCGGCGGCGGCGACTTCGGCGCGCGCTTCGGCGGGATCGGTCACGCCTCTCACCAGAATGGTCTCGACGTCGACGTCTACTACCCGCGCCACGACCGGCGCGAGCGAGCGCCGCGCATCGTTGCGCAGGTCGACCGCCGGCTCGCACAGGATCTCGTCGACCGCTTCGTCCAGGCGGGAGCCCTGCGCGTCTTCGTCGGCCCGACCGTCGGCCTGCGCGGCCCGAGCCCAATCGTGCAACGCCTCCCAAACCACGACAACCACCTGCACGTCCGGTTGCCGCTTGCGCCGACGCGCCGCTGGGAGAATCGAGTTTCCGGGCACGCGCTTCGGCTTCCGCAGGGGTGGTCGGCGCGCACGCACCCTGAAACCGGCTCCACCCACATCTCCTCTGGACCGCTGGCGCGACGGCTCGGGTATCCGTCCGCTCCGCCGCCTCAGGGCGGTGTTCGCCTCTCCCTCGTCGACTCCGGCATCCGTCCGGAGGGGTCCGCTCAGCAGGACAGTGCGCCGCTCCAGCTCGGGCGCGAGACGCACTTTGGATTCGGCGCTGCCCGCACGGTCGTCTTCCGAGAGCAACGACATGTCTTCGGAGCCACGGTCAAGCTCGACCGGGAAGCACCGGAGCGCGTCCGGGAGCAGGCGGTGGCACTGCTCGAGAGCGTGCGTCTTACGGCCTTAGGACGCGCGTCGGCGAACATCCACTCCTGGCGCGTACTTGGACGCTCCTACCAGGGCCGCCCGATCCGCGCCTTCCGAATCGGCAACCCTCGAGCAGAGCGCCGGCTTCTCATCGTCGGCTGCATCCACGGCGATGAGTGCGCCGGTAGGAGGGTGACCCAGCGGCTCGTGAACCTGCTCCGTCCGATCGCGCTCGACCTCTGGGTGATCCAGAACCTCAACCCGGACGGGCTCGCGGCAGGGACGCGCGGCAACGCACGTGGCGCAGATCTCAACCGCGACTTCGACGCCTTCTCGCAGCCGGAGACGCGGATCGCGCGCGCCCTGATCAGACGGCTAAAACCTGACGCGACCGTCTGGTTCCATCAGCCGCAAGCGGTCGTTCGGGCCTGGGGTGAAAGCCGGGCCGCCGCCCGCCGCTACGCGCGCCTCGCCGGAGTGCGCTACCGCACGCTGCGCTGGCCACCGGGTGCGGCGACCCGCTGGCAGAACGGCCTCAACCAGGCTGCGTTCGTCGTCGAGCTGCCCGCAGGAGAGCTGTCGCCCGCCCGCGCACGGCGGCATGCGGACGCGATCCTGCGGCTGGTGAAGCCGTGACCAGACGCGCGGTCACGGCGCTCGTGCTGTGCGCTCTGGTAGGTGCCGGCGCAGCGGGCGGCGCTCACACGGGCGGCACGCCGGTCGCCTTCGTCGCGATTCCGGCCGCTTCCGAGCTCGCAGTCGTCTACCTCGGCACCGGACGTGTCCTCGCACGTGTGCGCGTCCCGCGTGGCCCGCAGGAGCTCGCGGCCTACCACGAGCCCGGAGGTCGCAACTTCGTGCTCGTCACGAGCCCCGCCGCTGGCGCGGTGACGATGATCGACGCCCGCACGCGCCGAATCGTGAAGGTCTGGCGCGGGTTCGGACGGCCGAGCGGGATCGTCGTCGACGCGCTACGCGCCTACGTCACCGACACGAGCCGCGGGCAGCTCGTCGTGCTCGACCTGCGCAGCCGGCGGATCGTGGCGCGGATCGACGTCGGCGGGCGGCCGCATGCTCTCGCGGTTGGCGACCTGGCCGTGATCGCCGACGAACGCCGGCCGTCCCTCGCGCTCGTCGCCGTCCGGCAACGCCGTGTGCTCGCGCGGATTCCGGTCGGCAGCGTCGTGCGGTCGGTCTCAGAGCGACCGGACACCGCGGACGTGCTCGTCTCGTACCGCGACAGCGGCTCGATCGCCCGCATCGACTGGGGACGGCGCCGCGTCGCCTTTCGGCGCGACGTCGCAGGGCGCACCGGCGACATCCTCGTCAACTTCTACACGGGAGACCGGGTCTGGGTAGCCGACGAGGTCGAAGGTCGTGTGCGGGTCGCGGCGTTGCGCGACGGTCGGATCCTCCAGTCCGCGGAAGGCTGTCCTGGCGCCCGCGCCCTCGCGACGGTCCACAGGTGGCGGGTCGTCGCGACCTGCACCCGCAGCGCCTCGCTCATCGACTGGGACACCTCGACCGGACAGCTGCGCCGCACGCGACTGGGCGGGAGCCCTGCCGGAGTCGCCTTCGTCCTCTTGCCGTAGTCTCCACGCGTGTTCTGGCTGGACGACGGCGCGCCCATCGAGCACGAGGAGCTGCTCGAGACAGGCCCCGTCCT
>Ga0136616_10002035_pt1 | contig 10651 bp, 8 predicted proteins | sample AntDrymUQ2992106_2_FD_106648 | JGI IMG/M metagenome (GOLD analysis project Ga0136616, IMG submission 106648) | Polar desert sand microbial communities from Dry Valleys, Antarctica - metaG UQ299 (21.06) | ecosystem: Environmental > Terrestrial > Soil > Desert | place: Antarctica: Dry Valley... | reverse complement strand
TAGACCAGTCAGTTACTCCGTTCGCGTCCTTCATATCGAATAGTTTAGTGATGGCGTGGACATCCGAAAGAGGGCGAATACTTGCGGCACCAGACCACTGCCCAATCCCGACCATCGTTCCGGTACCAAAGTCTCCATGTGACGGTGAGTCATCTCCTCCAGTCCAATAAATAGACTGCCAACTGTTCTTACTTAAATCTAAAACTGCCGCTCTCTTTTCTCCGGCCACGGGTGAGCCGTTGGAAGGAAAGACTATCCAGCGGCCACTCTTGTCGGGCAGCGCGGCGTTTGAGCCTTGTGGCGGTAGGTGAGAATCATTGGTTGCTATGTGTTTGAGAATCGTATCAGTTGATCTTTTCCAGATGATTGTATACAGCGGCTCGCTTTTCCCCACCCTTTTGTGGAGCAGCGTAAAGATCTCGTCCTGGGCGACGTGCATCTCGAAGAGATAGTCAGGCTTACCACCAGCAAGACTGGGCGCGAAATCTTTTATTAGCCTAAACACGTTGGTTGAAGGTCGATACGAATAAAGCTTCATTCCCGTAGCCGGATGGTCTGCGTTATAGTAATTGACATGAACGAAGATCAAATCAGGGTCGGTGTGCGACCACGTTGCTCCTTCCCAGGTGAGTGTTACCCCGCCGGGTAGCGTTGGCGAGGTTCGAAGAGTAGCTCCAAGCGTAAAATTAACAGGATCGAACGCTTTGATCTTCATGTCGCCGGAATTACCACAACGAATCAGGAGGTGGGTATTGTTTGAGTTGAAGGTCGGCCACTGGCTGTAAAACGTGCTACAACCCGGAGCAGGAAAATCCGTTGCGTCACTCGCCCGCATAATTTCCGTGCCGAATACAGGATCGACAAATTTGCCACCAGCGCGCGGCAGCTTCGGCAAAGAAGGCTCTAAATATATTCTCCGGTCGGTTCTGATTGTCCCGCCACTGTCGACAGCCGCGTCGATGTCGGCGTTCGATGGCGAGGCAGAAATCGCCACCGAATTTGGTACGTGCGGTGAGAGCGGAGTTCTGGCAGTGCGAGCCAGATGAATTCCGAGGAGGCTCGCAGCGAGCAGTACAACGGCGCCGCCAATAAGAAGAATCGAGCGGCGGCTCATCTGCTTGACGTAAGGTTGAGCGAGCACGTTATTTGCATGGCACGACCAGAGCAGTATCATGCCGTGTGGCCCGGTTCTTCAATGGGCTCTCTGCGAGATAAGCAGCATCTTTCGATGATCGACCATAGTCGCCCGATGCTGTGACCCTGTGAGAAATTTGTTTCAATATGCTGCCTGGCGGAGCGTCCCATACGGCCTCCAAGTTCCGGGTCTTGAGCTAGTCGGAGCATTTTCTTCTGCATTTCCTCAATATCCCGTTCGTCGACGAGAAAACCCGTTTCACCTTCAATAACAACATCAGGGATGCCCGCATGGCACGTTGAAACGACGGGCAGTCCGCTAGCTCCGGCCTCGAGGATTCCCACGGGAGTTCCCTCGGAATCACCATTGTGTGCTTCTACTGAGTGCTGCACGAAGCACCGCGCTACGCGCATCTCTTCTTGTACAACCTCGTGAGCCTGCGCCCCGAGGAACGTCACGGCGTCGTTGATTCCCAGTTCTGCAGCCAGTGCGCGGCATTCTTCTAACAAGGGTCCATCACCGATCATTCTCAGGCGTGCTTCCGGCACCATTCGATGAACCCCGGCGAAAGCCTTCAGAGTTAACTGCGGTGCCTTCTTTTCGACGAACCGGCCAACGGCGACAAAGGCCGGAGGCGCTTTCAAAGGATTGGCTCCGCCAAACTGGTGGCAATCAATCCCATAGGGATTGTAATGGACTTTTCCCCGCGGCGCCCCGAGCGATATGAGCTTTCTCTCCATAGACCGTGACACGGCTATGATAGCCGCGGCTTGTCTGAACATGACCGGATATGTCTCGGCATTCTCCTTGAGCACATCGTGCACACTGGCGTCGTAACCATGAAAGTGAACGATGAGCGGAATGTTCAACCGGTGGCAGGGTTTCATTGTGGCCACTCCGGTCGTGCCGCATTCTGCAAGAACCGCATCGGCACACGAGCGCCGAAAAGCTGCAATGTAGCTAGCGGTGGTCTCATGATGGACCCCATCGCCCGACAATCTTCGGAGAAACTTATGGCCAACCCGCGCAGGCAACGAGAGAACGGGTTTGCTGCCTATGCTCGGGGGCCAGCTATGCACCAGGACTACTTTTGCTGGCAGCCTCTCGATGTGGCTTCGAATAAAGGTCTCCGAAAGCGCGGGCAGGTAAGGAGTCACAATACAGACAACCGTTCTGGCTTCGCTTTCTACAGACGTTTCGGAAGGATAGTTCATCAGATTGCTCTCCTTAATCGTTAGGAGGGCGATCAAGTTTGCGTGCCAGAATAATATAGATGGAGGCGTCGTTCGAAGGCCTGTCTGAACGCCGTCGCTCGATGAAGCCGATGGCAGCCTGAATCAACCTGGTGTATATCGGTTGAAGAGGGAGTGGCAGCCGCTCGTAAGTTGCGTCCTGCCATAGCTGTAGCGCGGACGATTCCAGTCCAAATACGCTCTGCACCATCATGATTTCGAAGCCAGCCTTGCGTACCTCATGTTGCAAGCCGTCCATAGTCCAGCGCCAGAAATCCGTTGGATCAGGATGGTAAGCCCAGATCCCATGTGTTGACAGAATAAGCGAACCGCCGTGGCGCAAGACTCGCCAAGCTTCATTCAAGTACTCCTTAGGGTCGGCAACGTGTTCGAGAACCTGGGAGGACAACACACAATCAAAACTGCTTTTCTCGCATGGTAGTTGGGTGGCTGTTCCAATAATTATGTCTGCTTGGGAATTACCGGGCAGATCAGCGCCTACGTACTCGCCAAATTTTTCCTTAAAGAGCCATTGATAAGGCTTATTGGCGCAGCCGTAGTCAAGTATAGCTTCGCCAGCCGGTAATAGATCGGATTGAACAATTCGCTGCAGCCTGTCAAGTAGGATTGTTAGAGAACAGAAAGTTCTAGCGGAACGGCTTGGTGCGATTCGATCCCCTCGCTCCTGATTTTGGTACCCTTGGCTAGGATATTTGTTGGTCATCCAGATCCTGCGCTTGGTTTGCGTGAGAGGCGCATACCAGTTCCTCTCTATTCGGTCTAAACCCACCGTGAAATACTTGTTGCAACCAGATCTCCAATGTAAGCGTGCGGCCGAGGTCGTCGGAACGATCTTCCCCTGCAAAACCGCGCCAGATCGCTCACAACGGTTTCACGTGAGATGAATTCAAGGTAGAGAGCCGTCCAGTCTACGTAATCGGCATATCCCCTATTGGGCGGTAACAGTAATCTGTAAGCAGCCATCAGGCGAGCAGCTTGTCTTTGAGAGCCGCAAAACTTCTTCCAAGATTTTCACCTCGGTGGGGCCAACTAATAGGGGAACCAGTTTTCTGCCAAGGTATTTCTCTGAAAAACTCCGGGAATGTTTTCAGCAGCATCATCCGATAAACGGTTTTATACACCTGCTCCAGAAGTACCTCGTTAAAAGTCAAAATATCGAACCCGAGCTCTCGATTGCATTCTCTAGCTATGCGACTTCACGCTTCCTTTTCAGCAGGTCGTATAAGTTATGGAAATCATAAAGCGCTTTTCTGCCTGAGGGTATCGCGTACAGCGCAGCGAGAGCAGTTACCAGTGCTATCCCGAAAGTAACGGCGAGACCACGTATCGGTTGCGTCATCCCGCTCCACCAACGGAATGCGAGTAGCACCACGACAATGCAGGATGCGGCGCAAGCCGAAGGAGCTATAGTTCGATAAAAGTCGCTAGTACGAACCGGACCTTCGCGGCCCACAAAATAGAACAGTAGCGGAACTACGATGCAAACGACGGTCAAAGAATAAGAGATCGCGACGCCAGTTGCGCCCCAAGGCAACCCGAGAATTATAGCGAGAACTGTGATTGTGCCGCCAATTAGACCCCATTGAAACATGTGGTGAGCGCGATTCTGGGTCATGAAGAGCCACCCGGTAGTGTTTGCAAACTGCGTCATGGCTGCAATCCCTAGCAACGCAAAGATACGGCTGGCCTCACTCCATTGCGGACCTAGAATCAACTCTACAATCCAATCTGAGGTCGCAATCATGAATGCCATTCCAGGCATTGTTACCATTCCGATTTTTTCAAGAATGCGCAAGTAGGCATTACGATACCGCTCGGGCGAATCTGTAAGACGGCTGAGGGCAGGCACGGCGACGGCAGCAATGGGTGCATTGATTTGATCAATGGGCAATAGCAAGAGTTGATAGGCTTTGCCGTAAAGACCCAATTGACGACTTCCCCAAAATAATCCGATAAGCATGTTGTCGAGATTCCGCGCGAAGTAATTAACGACGTGAAAACCCGTCAGGTTACCGCCAAAAACGAGCATCGAACGCACTCCCGAATAACGAACGGGTCTACCGGGACGCCAACCACAAACTATCCATATACCAATGGCGTACGACGCACCTTGGGCAAGGTGGTTCGCCACCAGGGCCCAATATGCCGCGCCGCGCCATGCCAGAGCGATCGCAACAACAAGTCCCACGAGAAGCGAAATGATTTCCGTTACCGCCAGCGCGCGAAAACGCATCTGCCTCCTTAGCAGTGCTTCATGCTGAACGGTCAAGCCGCCAAACAGAAAGCCAACAGCGAAGCCTACGGTAATCATCGTCAAACGGGTTTCGCCGTATAACCAGGCAACTCCGGGCGCAATCGCCGCTGTCAGAAGCATTACTAGGATGCTTAAGACAACGTTAACCCAAAAGAGCGTGCTGATCTGATCTGCAGAGATCTCTTCTTTTTGGATCGTCGCCACTGAAAGTCCCATGTCTTTGAACATCGAGACGAAACCCGTGACGACCGCGACCATACCTATTAGACCGTAATCCTGCGGAGTGAGCAGGCGCGCTAATACCACAGTCCCGGTCATGCTCGTGAAAAACTTGAGACCTTGCGAGGCGATGGTTACGACTCCACCCCGGGCTACGTGGCCTCCTAAGTCATCTTTCAGATAATCGATGCTGAAGTGAACGTTCTCATCATCGCTTTCCAATCCAGGCCGATTTGAAGGCAGGGTCGGGGACATTACTCGAGGGCATATCTCTGGTAAGGCGCGGCAGGTGGCCCATGAGAGCAGCAGCACACTGCCACTAAGGATTATACAGGAAAAACGCGGCTAAGGCCGATGCCTTGCGCAAGTGCAAACGTCGCACACCACCGTTACTGATAAATCATAAGCAGAAACAACAGAAAAAAGGCGGCCCAGCATAAGCCACCCTTTCGACTGTTTCGTAACGGTTCGCCTATTAATTATCGTGGCCGCATTTTATTCCGGCCAATGTCAATAAGTGTAGGGGCTCCCGACCTTGTCAGCTCAAACTGGGAATTCTTACAAACCGAATCGACTGCGAAACTCGCTTGAGATGAGGAAGGCTTTTACCATCTCCGCCCTCGCGTAATCCCGCCGAACTGGTTGAGCTTATTCAGCCAGAAGTTGAAACCCGTGGTATCGGGATCCGCCTTGGGTAACCAAAATACTGCATCAAGACGAAGGCAGAGTAGAATTCACTGCGCGAGAGTTCGCGTTCTGCGCCAGTTTGCCAAGAACGCCGGCCCGCGACCAGCGATGGAGGTCGCACTATGGAACGCATTTGGTTAGGTAAGGATTAGAAGTAAGAAGTCGGGGTATTGGCCTACGACTGCTCACAGAAAAGGCCTTGTTAGTCAAAATCTGGCCAGCGGCTTAACTTAAGGTCCTGGAGCTTCCGATAGCCTTCGGCGACCAGGAATGCCCTCTAAACGTTCGTTATGATAAATTATAGAAGCCAAATTAAACCAAATGAGTAAGACAAAATCGGCAAGGGTGGAGAATCTTCTGGCGAAACGGGCTATTCATGAACAATGGGCTGGCGATTATCGAACGATAGAAAACGAGAAATTCTTTGAAGAGGCTTTCGACTACATCACAGGCGTTTTGGATTCGCCGAAGGATGCTACGATTCTCGACGTTGGCTGCGGGAGTTGCGCTCATTCCGTGCGGCTAGCTAACCGCCGCTTCAATGTGCGTGCAGTAGATTTTTCGGAAAGCGCATTGGAGATGGCCGAAGCTAACATCAAGACCAGAGGGCTTGGAGGACAGGGTTAGAATTCAGCGAGAGAATCTCCTCAATCTCACTTTTGCCGATGACACCTTCGACTACGTTCTCTGCTGGGGCGTACTAATGCACATTCCCGACGTAACGAAAGCCTTGTCGGAACTGATGCGGGTGGTCAAGCCGGGCGGGACAATCATTATCAGTGAAGGCAACATGCACTCGCCGCAGGCCGTCATCCTGAAGGCTCTGAAGCTGGCGCTCGGCAGAGAGAAAGCCACTGTTAAGAAAACAACTGCCGGCATGGAATATTGGAAGATTGATGACAAAGACGCACTGGTGACGAGGCAGGCCGACATTGGGTGGCTGCTGGAAACTTTCAAGAACAGTGGTTTCACGCTCAAGAAACGGGTCGCAGGGCAACTGACGGAGGTTTACACGATGGTCTCTTCACCTTCTCTCAAGCGTTTGATTCACGGTCTCAACAACTTCTGGTTTAGGCACATCAGGAATCCGCATCTCTCCTACGGCAACATCTTGATTCTGCAAAAGCAGCCGACCCCGGAGGAGCGTATGAACGGAAGCATCGCCAAAAGACGACAACAGCAATCAAAGTACTCGCGGTAATGGAGGCTACGACCGTCAGCGGCCCCGCCAAGACCCTGATCGACTTTTCCCGCCGCGCGCGCGTCGCTAACGAGGGAGTTAATGCTTTGCCCGCAGCCATACAGCCGGCTTTTGAACCGACTTTTGGACTCTCGGCCTTGTAGTTTCTTTCAACCTGCTTCTCCCACGACCACTTTCCGGAGTGCCTAATTTTGAAGGTCTCAATCATCGTTCCGCTATACAACAAAGCGACTTACGTGGAACGTGCTTTGGACTCGATTTCGTCTCAGACTTTCTGTGACTTTGAAGTAATCGTCGTGGATGATGGCTCGACGGACAATGGCCCAAGTATTGTCGCCCAGTATCCAGACTCGCGCTTTCAGCTCATTACGCAATCGAATGCTGGGCCTGGGCCGGCCCGAAACGCCGGGATTGAGCGGGCTCAGGGCGAGTTCATTGCGTTTCTGGACGCGGATGATGAGTGGTTTTCCACGTACCTTGAAGAGAGCCTGCGACACCTGGAAGAGCTTGGCCCCGAGGTGGCTACAATTTCATCGGGATACATTGAGTATCCGTCAGGCCTCTCACTTGAGAAAATGTGGAGCTCCCGCGGGATCAGAGACGGTGCGCAGCGAATTGAGCCATATACCGCACCGTGGGTCGTAGCGAGCATGCTGGCCTATATGACGCCTCCATCGACGATTGTGCGTGCTGAAGTGATTCGGAGGTGGAAGGGTTTTTATAGCCAAGAGAAATCGCTGTTCGGTGAGGACGCTTTTTTCTGGCTGAAGGTGCTGCTCAATGAATCTGTGGCATTCAATCTCAAGCCGCTCGTCGGCATTCACCGAGAAGCTTCCGGTCTGAGTAAGAATCTGACGGGCGCGCGGCCTATCGAGCCATTCTTGGTAGACCCTAGCGAAATCGAGGCTGAATGTCCGCGGCCGCTTAAAGGACTTCTGAGCCGCGTCCTCGCAATTCGCGCGGCCAAAACCGCCTGCATGTTGGGCTACTGGGGCCACTGGCGCGAAGCCAGTTCGCTTATGTTACGATTCAATGACACTAGGAATTGGCGACTTCCGTATTACATGCCTGCTCTCGTCTGCAGTACGCCGGTTGGTGCGGTCTTGGGTAAGACTTGGCGAGGAGCGAAAGTTCTTTTTGGCCGATAGTAACAGAGCGCAATTGACTGGATGTAAGAGTCAATTCTCCACGCGAATTCGAGGCAGCAGTGTTCACCCAGAAACTCGTGCACGCATCGACTATTAAGCTTCTCGCCATCATTGAGGCGACAACTGTTACTGGTCCGGCCAAGAACCTTCTCAAGTTTTGCTGCCTCATGCGGCAACCGCCATTTCAAAGGGGGGGGCGGCCCATGGTCGAGGTCTCAATCGCTACGTTTCACCGGCCTCCCGTCTATTTGCCCGAAGGCAGTCAGGCAGCCTCAGTTGCCGGCCCCGCGCCTAACTCCTTCGTTGCTGCCGCGCGCGCTGAAGGGGTAAAAGTGGACGTCATTCATGAACGCTTCCGGTTTGATCCACGGGTAACCAAGCAATTACGCAACATTGTCAGCCAACACGCACCAGATATTGTTCAGACCCACATGGTGAAATCGCATTTCCTTGTGAAACTGTCAGGCATTCACGATCGTTATCCCTGGATTGCGTATCATCACGGCTACACCACAACTGACTTAAAGATGCGCGCCTATAACCAACTGAACCGCTGGTCGCTCCCCTCCGCACGCCGCGTTATCGCCGTTTGTCGCCCTTTCGCCGACCAGTTGTCACGAGTGGGAGTTCAACCAGAACGTTTAGTGGTTTGCCACAATTCAATAGTGCGACCGTCTCCTATAACCGAGAAACAGAGGAGCGTATTGCGGCAGGAGCTCAATCTTGTAAACGCTGAACGGGTGGTGCTTTCTGTGGGACGTCTGTCGCGCGAGAAGGGGCATACCGATCTCGTGGCCGCACTTGCGGTTTTGCGAGAACTCGATCCCGAGCTACGGTTCAAGTTGATAATCATTGGTGAGGGGCCGACTCGTGCACAGGTGGAACGCGTAGCGCAACAGGCTGGTCTTAGGGATCGAGTAACCTTCCTTGGCCAGATAAGTGACGTACAACCTTACTACGCAATCGCAGATGCCCTGGCGTTACCCTCTCACAGCGAAGGCTCGCCGAACGTTCTGTTGGAAGCAATGGCAGCGGGAATACCAGTGGTAGCAAGTGCCGTTGGCGGTGTACCTGAGATAGCGATCGATGAAAGTAGTGCGCTGCTGGTGCCGGCGCGTGACACTCAGAAGTTCGCCCGGGCTTTGTATCGTGTTCTCACGGACACAGAGTTGGCCCAGAGATTGGGTGAAGCAGCCATAGCGCGAGTGGAGGATGAGTTTTCACCTGAGTCCTATGCCCGCATGCTCGTAGGAACGTACGACAAGCTGCTCGCAGAGCAATCAGAAAGAAGGAATTGACGTGCTGTTAGCCAAGATAGGTAAGCAGTGGAGTGCTGGGAGGGTTGTTAGGCGAAGGCCTGGGTGCGTCAGTAAATCCTCGGCTGAGTCTCAGTCGACGCCTCAAGAGAAAAAACGAACTCATTGCAGCCGAGCCCGACACCACCACACTTCATTTTTGTTAAGGTAAGACCGCTTTCACGATAAAAATCGAATACCTCTTCAGGTTTCGCCACTTCGTAAGGATAACCACCCACCCAGTCAATGATGTCGCACCAACGGCTCATCCCCCTGTTTTTATCGTACTGCGTCCAGGAGCGGACATATTCTCCGGGTCTGAGAATAACCATCGAGCGCAAAAAGGATTTCGCTTCTTCGGGTGCAATTGCCGCTAGCGCAAAAGGGGTTTTCAAGAAACGCGGCAATTCGTTGTACGTGCGTTTGATCCAAAGCCAGCGCCTGCTCTTACTTCCCATATCGTTATAGATGGCGATGAAGAGTTTTCCTCCCACGCGGACCGGCAGTTGCGCATTCCTCAATGCCCGCCACATCTGTCCCGTATGATGGAGCACTCCCCAGGAGTAGACAACGTCAAATGTTCCAAGCGACCCCACGTAATCCATGTCGAGCGCGGAACCTGTCTCAATTTTCCATCGATCATCGTCACTGAAGTAACGGTGCCTGAGCTCGATCGTGCAGGCGACTGAATGAGGATCGCAATCGAACGAGTGAACGCGAGCGCCGAGCCGTCGCGCGGCTAGACTGAAGAGACCACTACCAGAACCAATGTCCAGAAAACTCTTTCCTTTTAGGCCTTCAACTTCCAACATCTCTTTGAGCGACTCTTCGGCGCGCGCTATACGCTCGTCGTCCAGAACATCGAGAAATCGGCTCCAGTTTCTGCCAAACTCGAACCTTTCGCCCCGCGTTATTTCCAGCGCTTGTGAACTCATGCTCTTGCCATATCTTAATAACGCAAAAAGTAGTAACCAAGCTTCACATACTCTACCGGAACCATCTTCCATCCGAGTGCATATAACCACCAACTAATAGATTTGGGCGCCTGTTCTCCCGGGGTGACCGGTTCCAGGCCAATCGCAATCATGCTCCCCTCAAAGACGCGCCGCATGGTCCATAATGCACGCCTCGATTGATAGGCAGAGGTCACCACCAAAAGCGATTCCATTTTTTTTGCACGAGCATTCTCATGCAGAAGCACGGCTTCATCGTAGGTGCTTGATATTACGCCGGGCACAATCTCAATCTTCTCTTCAGGTACTCCCTGACGTCTTAATTCTTCCACCGCGCGCTCGACGAAGAGAGGGTTGCGCTCCTGCTCAGCCGACCAACCGCTTTTGATCCCGTCATTGGTCAAAATGATACTGGTAGCACGTCCCTCGTGGAAAAGCTGAGCAGCACGTCGAACCCGCTCCAGGTAGGTTGACGAGCCTGCAAGTACGACCAGGGCATTGGCATG
>Ga0136616_10002033_pt1 | contig 10656 bp, 9 predicted proteins | sample AntDrymUQ2992106_2_FD_106648 | JGI IMG/M metagenome (GOLD analysis project Ga0136616, IMG submission 106648) | Polar desert sand microbial communities from Dry Valleys, Antarctica - metaG UQ299 (21.06) | ecosystem: Environmental > Terrestrial > Soil > Desert | place: Antarctica: Dry Valley... | reverse complement strand
GGGACATGTTCTCCACCCCGTTCGTCTGGATCACTGCAAGCGCCCGAGGAACGAAGCGCCGGGGCAACGGTATCGGTCGGTCCCGACAAGACCGGCGCAACCTGTCCGGCGTGTCGCCGAGGCATCCCGGCTCTCCGGTGTGGCGGGCAACTCCGTTGCGCTGAGCAGCAGCCAGTCGATCAACTAGCATGCATCGCATGTAGAATATGCATGTTAAATTGGCGCTGTGACCAACATGCAGATCAGGGACGTTCCAGATCCCGTGGCAGCCACCATCAAAGCTGCCGCCGCTGCCCGGGGGTACTCCTTGCAGCGCTATCTGCTCGACCTGCTCACCGACCACGCGCGCGCCGTCACCACCGTCGCAGTGCTCGATGAGGCCGCCGCTGATGTCGAGCAGGCCAGCGTCCAACCGTTCGATTCGGTCGACGTGGTGCGGGAAGGCCGCGAAGAGCGCAACGAACGGCTCTTACCGGCCGGCCCCGGTCAAGGTGTTCTTGACCAGCGCGATCGATGAAGGCCACCCTGGTCATCGATGCCAGCGTGCTGGTCGATGCACTTGCCGGGCCTGCGGCTCACGGCGAAGCAGCTCGTACGATCCTGCGCGGGGCGAGCATTGCCGGGCCGGAGCACCTGCAGGTCGAGGTCTTCCACGCTCTCCGGGGGCTCGTGCGGAGAGGTCAGCTCGACCCGGACGTCAGCCATCGCGCCGTCGAGCGCCTCGGCCGGCTGCCCCTGAGCACCGTTCCCACTGCCGTTCTGCTCGAACGAATGTGGGACCTTCGAGACAACCTCACCGGCTACGACGCCGGCTACGTTGCCGCCGCCGAACATCTCGATGTCGACCTGGTCACTCGTGATCGTGCGCTCCTTGCCGCCCCTGGCGTGACCTGCCGGATCCGCCGCCCTTGACGAAGTGCGCGGGCAGGTGGGTGGCGTGGGCCGCGCTGAGTCTCTATCTTGCCGCCCCACGCTGCCGGAGGATGAGCACCGCCTGCTCGCCGTCGTCCTCTCCTGTCTGTGCGCGCGACACCTGGTCGATGAGGCCAGGACCTATCGGATGACCGTCGCGGTGCCCGCACTCGAGGGCCACTCCGCCGGACGGTCCGCCGCTGCCAGCTCAGAGCTCCGCGTCGACATAGGACGGCAAGTAACGGTACAGGCGGGCATATGCCTCGCAGTCGCTGGCCGACACACCGCGCAGTGTCGGGGTGGCTGCCCCCGGCAGCTGGGCATCCAGCGCGAGCGTCTCCCTCGTGGTCAGCATCGGGACGACGATCCGGAACGGGTCCGCGCCGCTGCGGTGGTAAGGCAGGGTGCCGAAGACGCAAGCATCCAGGGCTGCGGTCTGCGCGGCAGAGTGCAAGACGCCGACGACAGTGAACATGCGGGCGCCGTCGCTGTAGGCGAAGTGGAACAACTGCCGAAAGGAGACTGCGTCGGCGACGTCAGCCAGACTCCCGTTGCGGGCGCGGAGGGCAGCCTCAACCCTGCCGATCAAGATGTCGTAGCAAGCCATGCGGGTCTGGTCGCCGCTCAGGTGAGTCTCCTTGGCGACCCAGGCGGGGACGAGGTCGCCCCCCACGGCGTCGGCGAGTTGGTCGCGCCGGGTACCGGGCGCGCCGGGCTCGACGTTTGCCGTGACGGCGAGCACGGTGGGTGCCGTCGCCGAGCTCACGATCAAGGCTGCGTCGCTGAGCATGGCAGAGTCGAGCCGGTTGTCGTAGTCGAGCCAGGCGATGGCCGGCGACTCACCCGGCTTGAACAAGCGCGGCAGCGCGGCGTTGGTGTGCTCGAAGTGCAGCTTCGTGTCGAAGGGCCGGTTGGCCTCGAAGCGCTCCCTGAGCGCGACGTCGTCCTCGTCCTCGATGCTGTGCATCTCCGCCAGGCCGAGCCGCCGGTGGAACAGCGAGAAGTCCGCGAAGTACAGGGACCCCATGCCGACGTAGCGGAACCGCTCCAGGGGTTCCAACCGGTCCAGTCGGGACAGACCCTCCGCCATGAGTTTGCGCTCGACGCTCTTGGCGGGGCGAAGACCGTAATGGATCCGGCGCCACGAGCCCGCCATCTACTCCCCCTCGCTGGTGAGGTAGTACTCGAAGGCACGGCGGCCCACCTCGCCGTTGGGGAGGTCTCGCTCCGTTCCGCCGCCCATGAGCCTCCTCGCGGTCCTGACCTCGTTGGCCTCGGCGGCGTACCGGATCCACGCCCGCGGGACGGGCAGGTTCGCGAAGTCCACCCGGGGCGCCCGGAACTCGCGGGCCTCGTGCCAGTCCCCAGCGTCGGCGATGACATCATCTATCCCGACCCGCGGCGCCTGCTCGACCGCAGCGCTGACCAACTCGGCCTGCAGCTCCTCGTCCTCATCGAGCAGCCCCGGCTGTCCGCGCCGGGCGTCGCCCTCCACGGCAGTGCGCTCCTTGTCGAGCAGGTTGAGGAAGTCGATGACCGGTCTAGTGATCCTCTCCATGTGAGGGCGCGTGGCGCGCCAAACGGGGCTGTCGGCGTCGATGCCGGTCTTGGTCGTCGTCCACGGGAGCAGCGCGGGGTCGACCGCCTCGAAGAGAGCGTATCCGCGGAATCGGCTGTACTGGTCATGGTAGTTCGGGACGCCGCCTCGGGCCTGGCGCCCGGCGCCGCGCCACACAGTGACCCGTGACTTGTCCGGTCCGAGCACTAGGCGGTCGTTGCAGAAGATGTACCACCCGGCGTCAGATGCATCCGGCTCCGAGACGCCCGCCAGGAGCAGGACGGTGACCCCTCCACCCTCCAGGACCAGCCGCTCGACCGCAGGTTCAATACCTTTGCCTTGGCTAAGGTCTAGTGGCATCGGCTCGAGGCGCCGGCCTTTCACGGTGATGTCGAGTCCGCGGTCCAGCGCACGCCTGTGCTTCAGCCGTGCCCCCTCGGCGAGCCGCTTCTCCCACGCAGGGTCGGCGAGGTCGGCCTGGGTGCTCTGCGTCAGGTCGGAAGCCTCGATTACGGTCCCGATACTAGCCTCTCCGCCGGAGTTCTCGGCGGGTGTCACCAGCTCGAAGTCCCAGCGTTCTTCTCGCAGCCAGGCAGGGACCACCACCTCGAGCACGAAACTGTCCTCCGCGGTGCGCGACACGACCCGGAAGGACCGCCCGAGCTTGAACAGCGTCCGCTTCATCCCGACCCCGAACTGTCCGATGCTGCGGGGGTCGGCGGGGTTGGAGGTGTCCCGGCCGAAGCGGAAGGCGTACCGGCGGGCCGTCTCGAGCGGGATGCCGCCGCAGTTGTCCTCGATGCGGAAGTGTTCCTCGCTGAAGCTGAGCTTGACCGCCAGACCCGAGTAGTCACCGTCGGGGCGCCTTCTTCGGGCGCCGTCGACGCTGTTGTCGAGCAGGTCGATGACGGCGTCTAGCAGGTCGACGTCGCGCACCAGCATGCTCACGAAGAAGTCCTTCGTCGGCTGCGCATCCACGCGCAGCCGCCCGGCGGGCTGACTCGCTGCATCCGTCACAGGACCGACCGTACGGCTTCAGCTCAACTCAGGGTTCGTCGGGATTGGTGCACCGCGGCCCTGCGCCGCCCCACGACGTCGGCGATCCTGCGCGCCGCCTCTGCGGCCGCCTCGTGCTCCCAGACGCGTACGACGGCTCCCAGCACCGACTGCGTCGAACAGGGGGACGACCGGAAGTTAGCCCGCACTGTCATGACCGGGCCCGCTCGCGGCTCTTCGGGATGTGACGGACGACGATGGCCTGCGGCACTCCGGACATGATCTGGTTCTGGGCCTCTTGAGAGATGGCTATCTCGCGGCTGTCGAGGGCGCCCTGCGCAGGGATTTCCCAGACGCAGCGTCGGATGCGGAGGACGCAATCGCGGTCGCCGTCGTCCGGCTGCTCGTCGCGTTCGGGGACGGGCGGGTCATCGATGAGCCCAGATCGTGGCTGTTCAAGGTCGCGCGCAACGACATCGTCCGTCGTCTGCAGCGATTACACGCGCGGCAACGCCCGTACGAGCCTGACGAAGACACCCGCACCGTGCGCGCTGCGGAGGACGAGGCCCTCGCAGACGAGGTCTACAAGTTCGTCCGGAGTCGGATCGAGCGGTGGGAGCAGGAGCGAATGCGCGTGGTCACCCTCCTCTACGTGGAAGCCGCACATTTCGGCGAGCCTCTTACCGAGGACGGGGCGGCCACGCTCGCCACAGAAATTCTCGGCGATGTGATCCCCAAGACATCAATCGGCAACACTTGGCGTCGCGGTTTCAAGCGTCTCGCTAGCGAACTCCGCGTCCTCTTGGGCGACGACGACCCGTCCGCCTACAGACCGCATACCCGAGGAGAACCGTCATGATCAGTGTCGACCAGGCTCCCACCGACCGGGCCGTGCTCGCCGGGGCGCTCATGCTCATCGAGCAGGCGCTGGAGTTCAGCCGGGACCTCGGCGGTGAGGTGGCCTCCGCTGTCGAGCGGGCCGTGGAGCAGCCACTTCCCGAAGACGTGTTGCACGGTCTCGCCACCCGGATCCTCGTCATCCTCCGGAACAGTGGCGTGGATCCCACCCCGGAAGACCGCGCGCGCCTCGCCCGAGAGGTCAAGGACGAAGCGGTGAAGGTAGTACAGGCGTTGCCCAGCGCCGCGTCCTCGTCCACTTCGGACGACAGCGAACCCGACCGAGAGACGACTCCCGCAAGGATCCAGCTCGTAGCACGGTACGGGGTGCAGCCAGGTCCGGTCCGACCCGTCCCGACGTTCAAGGGTGTCCCCGTGGCCATGCAGGAGGGCTATGTCGACATCAGCACCATTAACCTGTGGAAGGGCAACCACCGCGTCGAGCTCTACGTCGAGGAGTTCCAGGACACCCACCACCGGGAGCCCGACGATCACGAGGTCCTCGCGATCCTGCAGGGCGAGATGTCGCTGAACAGTCTCGCCAAGGGTGACCCGTTCGAGGTTGTCCCCTTGGCCAAGTCTATCGCCAGCAAGGGCGTCGAACGGCCGCCGATCCTCACCGCAGACGGTGAGCCGAAGGACGGCAACCGTCGGATCGCCGCAGCCAGGTACGTCCTGTCGAATCCGAAGGCGTTCAGCGCCCAGGAACAGGAGCGCGCCCGCTGGGTGAAGGTATGGGTCGCGCCGCCCGGGACCAGCGAGGACCAGATCGAAGCCATCGTCATCGCACTCAACTTCGAGCATGACCACAAGCAGAAGTGGGAGGAGTACGTCAAGGCCCGTCTAGTAGTCGGCCGTTACCGCTCGCTGCGCGACGGGATGCTCGGCCGACCGTCGCCCTCGCACGACCGTGCGATCAAGCAGCAGGTCGCAGACTTCTTCGCCATCGAGACCGGCGACGTTTCCCGCTATCTCAACATGGTCCGCTGGGCCGAGGACTTCGAGGCCTACCACGTCGAGGACGGCGGAAAGGACCAGGCGCTGGTGCGGCACCGCGCGAACGACATCTTCCAGTGGTTCTACGAGATCCAGGCTGGCCGCGGCGCGGACAAGCTCACTCATAAGCTCGACGCCGACGAGGACCTGAAGAAGGTGGTCTACGATCTCATGTACGACGTGCTGGACAGCGGTGCGGAGGTCCGCAATCTACACAAGGTCATCGCTGACGAGCCGTCGCTCAAACTACTCACCCAAGCCCACGAGGAAGCGACGACTAACGTCGGCGAGGCGCGCAAGCTCGTCACCGCCGCGATCGCCGAGGCAGCGAAGAACACCCCGACAAAGAAGGTGGGCTTCCAGCAGTTTCTCAAGACCGCGGTCGACCGGCTCGGCGGGGCGGCGCCGAACTCGTGGCAGACCGTCGACACGGACCTGCTCAAGGAGTTGCGTCGCGTACTTCCCGCTGCCCTGGGAATCATTGCCGGCGAACTTGAATCCCGGGACGTCCCCGTTGCCCAGGACCTGACATGAGTTCGGGTGACGGGCCGCTGCGACTCGCGATCCACGATGACGGCGACTGCCTCGACATCGCCGCCGTCGACCCCACCACTACACGGCGACGACTATCGGCTGCGGTGCCGGGCTTGCGAGGGCGACGGCAGGCAGGACGGGTGACCCTCACCTGGGCAGAGGCAACTGCCCTATTCGCCAGCGGCGAGCCGGTCGAGGCGACCGCCGAGGCCAGTCGCGCAGTGATGGCCCGCGAGAGCATCCGCTCCGCAGCACCAGCAGTACTGTCGCGGCTGGCCAGCCTCCGCGACGCGCCCCTCGAGCAGGTTAGGACCGCCGTCACCGGCAGCACCCTGCTCGACGTCCTGGACGACCACCAGCTGCGGAACGTCGCAGCGATGACCGTCCCCGGTGGGTGGGGCACGTGTGTTTTCGATGAGCAGGGCACAGGCAAGACCGTCACGCTCATCACCGCCTTCGACCTGCTGGTGGAGCGTAACGAAGCCGACGTCCTGCTCGTCGTCGCCCCGAAGAGCATGATCGGGGAGTGGGCCGCCGAGTTCCGCCGGTTCACCCACGACCTCTACAAGGTGGTGGTAGCGGACGGTGATCGCCACCAGAAGGCCCACGCCCTGCGCGTCGGCGCTGACATCGTGGTCGTCAACTACGAGACCACGGTCTCGTTGGCAGACCAGCTAGTCCTCCTCGCCCGGCGGTGCCGGCTCGTGCTCGGAGTCGATGAGTCGTACAACGTCAAGAACCCCCACGCCGCGCGGACCCAGGCATTGCGGCGACTACGCGAGCACTGTGGACGGACGTACGTGCTGTGCGGTACGCCGGCACCCAACAGCGCGACCGACCTGATCTCCCAGTTCGACCTCGTCGACCTCGGCCTCACGTTCGGAGGGGTGATCCCCGACCGCGACCGCGACACCGCAGCCAAACAGGTTGCCGGCGTCCTCCGAGACCGCGGCCACTACCTACGCAATCTCAAGAACGACGTGCTCGACCTACCCGGCCGAACCTTCACCGACCTACCGGTGACATTGGCACCCCGCCAGCGCCGCGCATATGACGCGGCCCTCACCGACCTCGTGCTCGACCTCCGGAATACCAGCGACCAGGAGTACACCAGCCGGATCACCAGCTATCTCGAACGGCGCTCGGCGCTGCTGCGGATCTGCTCGGACCCGTCCCCACTAGTCTCCGGCTACGACGAGACCCCGGCCAAGATCGCCACGCTCGACACCCTCCTGACCGACCTGATCTCGCGTGACGAGAAGGTCATCCTCTGGTCCTTTTACCGCCATAGTCTTGACCAGCTGGCGGGCCGCTACACCGAGTTCGGGCTGGTCCGAGTCGACGGCTCCGTGCCCGCACCCGAACGTCGAGACGCCGTGTCGCGCTTCCAGGACGACCCTCGGGTGCGCATCTTCCTCGGCAACCCCGCGGCCGCCGGGGCCGGCCTGACCTTGCACACGGCGCGGGTGGCTGTCTACGAATCCATGAGCAATCAGGCCGCGCACTTCATGCAGAGCCTCGACCGGATCCACCGCCGCGGGCAGCACCGCCCAGTCGAGTACATCACCCTTCTCGCCCAGGACACCCTCGAGACGGTGGAGTACCGCCGCCTTCTGAGGAAGGCCGACGCGCAGGCCGACCTGCTCGGCGACTGCCCCGAGCCTCGCCCTACCCGGGAGATGCTCCTCGATGAGCTACTCGCCGCGCATGCCGGGAGCAACCACGAGAGGCGCGTAGTGCTCCTGTAGGCAGCCGCGACCATCGCCGACTGCCGCACTGTCGTCCGGCTCCTGGTGTGCCACCAGCCAGACGAGCGGGCAGGATGGCTCTCGCTGCTCCACGACCTCGCCGCAGACAGCTTCCGTCGCCTCGCCAGTTTGTGCTCGCTGCGGCGCCATCCGGCACCTGAACGCTGAGGTTCAGCACGGGAACATGGGAGTTCCCCTCACGGCGTGTTGACGAGAAGGCCAAGATCGACGATGCTGCACGTGTGGATCTCGCCTCGGCGATGCGCCGACTCCGTTGCCGACATCCCGAGCCGTACAACGACTGCGGCAAGATCGCGCTCCCCGACCTGAGCCCCACGAGACCGCTCCTTCGCACCAGATGGGCCCGCGAACTGGACAACCAGGCCGCTGATGTCGCACACTCCCCCCTCGAACATATGTTCGAGGGGGGAGATTGAGGATGCTTATTGTCACCTCACCCGCCCCGCTCGTCTCGGACGACGGCACAGGCCCCGCACCCCGTCCCGAGCAGCTGGACGCGGCGCACCGCAGCGACCTAGTCGACGGCACACGCGTTCCCCTCAAGGTTGCGGACATCTACTGCGGAGCCGGGGGTCTGAGCGAGGGGTTCCGGCTGGCCGGGTACGAGATCGTCTTCGGGCTGGACAAGGACGAGGACTCGGTCGCCACGTTCCGCCGCAACCACCCCCGGGCGGGCTACTACCTAGGGTCCGTCACCGATCTCACACCCGCCGAGCTGGCCGGGCGGATTGGAGAGACCGACGTCATCGTGGGAGGGCCGAGTTGCCAGGGGTTCTCCACCGCCGGCCGTCGGCGTGGGTGGGTCCGCCCGGACGATGACCGTAACCAGCTTTGGGAACACATGCTCGCGCTGGTGGCCGAAGCGCGACCCCGCGCGTTCCTCCTCGAGAACGTCCCGGGCCTCGTGATGTGGCGAGAAGGTCAACTGGGCGAGAAGATCCTCGCCGCGTTCCGTGCCCTCGGCTACGTCGTTGAGATGCGCATCCTGCTTGCCGCGGACTACGGCGTCCCGCAGCGCCGGAGGCGACTGTTCCTGGTCGGAATCCTCGGCGGAGCACCGTACGAGTTCCCGGCGGCCACGCACATGGGTGGCTGGCGCCGCGACAGTCTCGTCAAGTGGGAGCAGCGGCGGAAGGACGCGGGCCTGTTGCGCCACATTCCGTGCTGGGAAGCGATCGCGGACCTGCCTAGCCTGGGACCTGGCGACGCGAACACCCGCTACATAGAGGAGCGGACAAGTCCCTACGGTCGCTGGTTACGTGACGGTGCACTACGCGTCGCCGATCATGAGAGCCGGGACTTGGGGGCCGAGCACCTGTCCCTCATCGAGCACGTGCCGCAGGGTGGCACCTGGCGCGACATACCACCGCACCTGCTCCCCGACCGTTTCCGAGGTATGCGGCGGACCGATTCGACGAACCTGCTCGGTAGGCTCGACCCAGCATTGCCGGGCTACACGATCAACACTCAGTACTACAATGTCACCACCGGCTGCTATACTCATCCGTTTGAGGACCGCTCGCTGTCGATTCGGGAGGGTGCGCGCCTCCAGACCTTTCTGGATACCTATGAGTTCGTCGGCACACTCCCGTCCCGATGCCGCCAGGTCGGCAATGCCGTCCCACCGTTGCTGGGCGCCGTGCTCGCCGGCCGACTCGCGCTGCAGCTGCTCGGGAACGAACTTGAGGAGGGCTACGAGGTCGTGGCATCCGCCGAAGCATCGGAGCAACTCCCGCCTCCACCGTCGAGCATCGCAGTCCGAGAGCGGATGCGACGCCAGCGGAAGGCGGACACGCGACCCGAGGTGCGCCTCCGTAGCGAACTACACCGGCGGAAGCTTCGCTTCAGGGTAGGTGTCCGTCCGCTACCCGACCTGCGGCGCACCGCAGACGTGCTCTTCGGTGGCGAGGTGAAGGTCGCGGTGTTCGTCGACGGGTGCTTCTGGCACGGCTGTCTACTCCACGCCCGACCCACCAAGTCCAACACCAAATGGTGGGCCGACAAGATCCGGCGCAACCGAGACCGTGACCAGGAGACGAGCCGGGCACTAGAAGATGCAGGATGGGAAGTCGTCCGTGTCTGGGAACACGAACCACCAGCAGACGCGGCGACCAGGATCGCCGTCGTAGTCGCTCGACGCCGAGAGGCCGCGTCATGTAGGTCCGCACGCGGACGACTGAAGTCATTATCGCAGGAGTAGCAGGAGACAGGGCCGTCATTGATGAGGACCTGCGCTGAGAGGCGTAGAGCGGTGACGTCGATAATCACAGTGCCAGCGTGGCGTTCGCCTCTTCTCGAAGAACCAGGCCTCTACTGCGCATCCGGATAGTGGAAGGATCACAAGCGGTACTACAATCCACGTCTACAATGCCTGAGCACCGTCGGCCTCAGCGCCGTATCAGCAAGCAAGTCGGCTGGTTTCGGGTGGCGCCGAGGACGTACGTCGCAGGCTCGCACTGATGGGTACCCCGAACGTGTGCTATATGCAGGCTCGTTCGAGGTACCTTAAGTCCGACAATGCAACCACGCGTCGCCGTAAGCTGCAGTTGCCGGAGTTCTGCGTCTACTGCATCTGATTGACGTCGCGCCTGCATGCCCGTGCTCAACGGCGGCGTCTCATGGTCCGCGAATTCAAGTTTAGCTTGACGGCTCGTGAATGGGTCGAGCAGTGAGTTCCTACGCTCGGGGCGCGGGCTCAGGATAACCACGTCCGCCGTCCCCGGAGACGGACGGGTGCCGTGGGCTGCGACGGGAGATCGGCCTGGGGGAGTTGCGGCCGTCAGCGATGCGAGGGTGGTGGCACGCACGGTGCTGTTCGGCCGCCAGCGACCCGCGCTCCGACGGCGAAGAGCCCGTTGTCTGGTGTGCTTACTCTCATCCCTGGGCCATGTCGACGAACCGGCTGTAGTGCAGCTGGTGCGCGACGGTGATCGTGCTGGTCGGCCCGTTGCGGTGCTTGGCGAGGATCAGGTCCGCCTCCCCGGCACGGGGGTC
>Ga0136616_10002028_pt1 | contig 10669 bp, 10 predicted proteins | sample AntDrymUQ2992106_2_FD_106648 | JGI IMG/M metagenome (GOLD analysis project Ga0136616, IMG submission 106648) | Polar desert sand microbial communities from Dry Valleys, Antarctica - metaG UQ299 (21.06) | ecosystem: Environmental > Terrestrial > Soil > Desert | place: Antarctica: Dry Valley... | reverse complement strand
CGAGCCGGTCGGGTTCTGGCCCTCGAGCTTGAGCCACACGTCGCAGCCCGTCAGCTCGGACAGGTGCGGCGCGCCGATCAGCGGCGTGTCGCCCTCCCCCAGGGTCACCAGCGGTTCCACCGGCAGCCGCTCGCGGTAGCGCCAGAGGCCGCGGGACACGGGTTCCACCTACTCGAACACCTCTTCCATGACCCTCATCACCCGGGGTGTGGAGCGCACGAAGTCCAGCCGCGAGATCAGGTCCACGGCCGCCTGGAAGCGCGACTCGAGCACGGGGTGCATGACCATCACGAGCCGCGCATCGTCGCCCAGGCCCTTCTGGACCACGGACCGGATCGAGACGCCCTGTAGCCCCAGGATCTCGGCGACCTGGGCCAGCACGCCGGGGCGATCGGCCACCTCGACGTGCAGGTAGTGGGAGAACTCCACATCGGTCACGATCGGGAGCTCCACCGGGTTGGGGGGAAGCGACGGCGGCGGGATGATGGCCGAGATCACGTCCCCGAGCACCGCGGACGCGGTCTGGGGGCCCCCCGCGCCCGGTCCGGAGAGTGTGATCTCCGTGATGGCCGGCGACTCGATCGTGACCGCGTTGAACGCGCCGTTGACCGAGGCCAGCGGATGCCCGGCATAGAGGAAGACCGGGTGCACGTGCACGGCGATCCCCCCGTCGATGCGCTCGGCCGACCCCACGAGCTTGAGCGAAAGGCCGAGCTCCTTGGCGTACTCCAGGTCCTCGGGCGTGACGTGCTCGATGCCCTCGTAACTCACGTCATCGAGGTGCACGGCCACGTTGAACGCGAGCCGAGCCAGGATCGCCATCTTCGCCGCGGCGTCCTTGCCCGAGACATCCTCGGTCGGGTTGGCCTCGGCGTATCCCAGCTGCTGCGCGGCGGCCAGGGCGGTCTCGTAGGACGCGCCGGTGCGGGCCATCTCGGTGAGGATGTAGTTGGTCGTGCCGTTCACGATCCCGTGCACCCGCTCGATGTGCGCGGCGGCCAGCGTCTCGCCCATCACGCGGATCGCGGGCACGACCCCGGCCACGGCGCCCTCGAAGCGCAGCTGCACGCCGCCGGCGCGCGCAGCCTCGTAGATCTCCTCGCCGTGCTGCGACAGCAGCTGCTTGTTCGCGGTGACCACATGTCGCCCCGCGGCGAGCGCGCGCAGCACATACTCGCGCGCCGGCTCGGTGCCGCCCATCAGCTCGACCACCAGGTCGCTCCGCTCCAGCAGGTCGTCGAAGTCGCCGCGGCTGCGGGTGAGGACGCCACTGATCTCGGGCCGCCGCCCGGCCTCCGCCTCGATTGCCTCGGCCCGCGCGTCCAGCAACTCGTGAAACGCGGCGCCTACGGTGCCGTGACCCAGGAGCGCGATCCGGAACGGGCCGTCAGACATCACGGAGAGTCAGGTCGTCGAAGGTCTCGCGGCGCACGACGACCCGGGCCTGGCCTTCGCGACAGAAGATCACCGGCGGGCGGCGCACCGCGTTGTAGTTGTTGGCCATGGCATGTCCGTAGGCCCCGGTGGCCGGCGTGACCACCAGGTCGTCGGGGCGGGGATCGTCCAGCTCCACGTCGCGCACCAGCACGTCGCCCGACTCGCAGTGCATGCCCGCCACTGTGCACAGTTCGCCGCCGCCGAAGCGGTCCGCGATCTGGGCCTCGTAGCGCGCGCCGTAGAGCATCGGGCGCAGGTTGTCGGACATCCCGCCGTCCACCGCCACGTAGGTCCGCACACCGGGGATGCGCTTGACCGTGCCCACCGTGTAGAGAGTCACGCCGGCGTTGCCCACCAGCGAGCGGCCCGGCTCGCACAACACGATCACGCCGTCGGGGGCATTTCGTAGCAGCGCCTCCGCGTAGTCCTCCACCGATGGCGGGTCATCCTCGGCGGTGTACGCGATCCCGAGCCCCCCGCCGAGGTTGAGCAGCGGCCATTCGCCGAGGGCGGCCAGCACCGGGGCCAGGCGCTCGAAGGCGTCGAGCTCGAAGATCTGGGACCCGATGTGGGCGTGCAGGCCGCACACCTCCAGGCCGGCCCGCTCGCAGCCCTCCACCGCAGCCGGCACGTCGTCCAGGCCGAAGCCGAACTTGGAGTCCGCCTGCCCGGTGCTGATGAACTCGTGCGTGCTGGGCTCGATGGCCGGCGTCACGCGGATCAGCACCTTCTGCCTCCGACCCTTCAGGCGGGCGATCTCGTCGAACGAGTCCACCACCACATGCCCCACGCCGCGCTCGATCGCCAGGTCCAGGTCCTCCCGGGACTTGTTGTTGCCGTGGAAGTAGACGCGGGCCGGGTCGTAGCCGCCGGCCAGCGCCAGGTGCAGCTCGCCTCCGGAGGCCACGTCGCAGGAGAGCCCCTCCTCGGCCATCAGCCGGTAGACGGCGGTGGCGGGGAACGCCTTGCTGGCGTACACGACCTCGAACCGCGGAGCGCGGGCACGGAAGGCCTCGACGTATGCGCGCGCCCGCGCGCGCATGTCGTCCTCCGCGTAGACGTAGGCCGGCGTGCCGAACTCGCGCGCCAGCTCCACGACATCGCACCCGCCCACCTCCAGCCGTCCGCGCTCGTTCAGGCGCGAGCCCAGCGGATAGACGTGCGATAGGCCGACGGCTGCCATGATCGGCGGCGATTATGAAGCACGCCCCGCCCGCCCCACCCGAGCTGGGCACGCGCGATGGCCTGGCGTACGCCCTGTTCGTCCCCGAGGGGGAGCCGCGAGCGGGGGTGGTGATCTGCCACGGCGCCGGCTCGGCCAAGGAGAGCCACTTCGACTTCGCCCGCGGATGCCGGGACGACGGCATGGCCGCCATCGCGTTCGACGCCCGCGGCCACGGGCGCTCGGAGGGCGTGTTCGGGCCGTCGGCGATCGACGACGCGCTCAAGATCCTGGACCTGATGGCCGCCTACGCGCCGCGGTTGGCGCTGCGAGGGTCGAGTATGGGCGGGTTCGTGGCGCTGCATGCGGCGGCACGCGACCGCGAGGTCTGCGCGGTGGTGGCGATCTGCCCGGCCCCGGAAGACATGCTGCTGCGCGCGGTGCGCTCGCAGGCGCCGGAGCGGTTCGCGTGCGACGTGCCGGCCACCGAGAGGTGGCTGAGATCGGTCGACGTCTACGAGGCCGCCGCGGACCTTGACGAGGGCACCGCCCTGCTGCTGATGCACGCGCGCGGGGACGAGCAGATCCCCCATGCCGTCAGCGAGCAGCTGTTCCAAGCCGCACATGAGCCCAAGCGCCTGCTGGTGCTGCCCGGCGGCCACCACCGCTCGCTTCAGCACGACATGGAGCTTCAGGCCGTGTCCCGGCGGTTCATCCAGGACGCCGCCGGGCGTCACTGATCTCCACCGTAGTCCGGTCGCCCGATCTCGCCTCGAACATCCGTCCATCGGCGCAAGAGCCGAGCGACGCGGCGCGTTGGTGACTACCGGGCGGCGGCCGGACGCAGTGCGCTGCGCCGCGCGACGATGATCGCGGCGCCCAACGCAGCCACCGCGATGCTCACGAGCTGGGGCAGGGTCAGGCCGGCCGCCACCGAGTCGTTGCGCCGGATCAGCTCGATCAGGAAGCGCTCCACGCCCACGATCACCAGATAGAGGCCGAACAGAACTCCGGGGGCGAAGCGGTCGCGCAGCCGCCAGAGGACCAGCGCGGCAAGCCCCATCGTCACCGTCTCGTAGACGGGCGTGGGGTGCACCTCGTCGGTGGTCGGCACCGTCCCCTCGGGATAGGCCATGCCCCACGGCAGGTCGGTCTCGGTCCCGTAGTCGCCGTCCCCGGAAAGCTGGCAGCCCACGCGCCCGACCGCGTACCCGACCGTGATCGGCACGGCCGCCGCGTCGGCGAGCGTCCACGAGAGCGCGCCCTTCCGGACGGCCCAGATGATCACCCCGATCGCCCCTCCGGCAAGGCCACCGAAGAACACGAGCCCCGAGCCCGAGAAGATGTTGCCCAGCAGGTCGCCGGACACCTGATCCCAGTTCTGGATCAGGTAGTCGATACGCGATCCCACCAGCCCGCCGATCAGGGCGGCGAACACCATCTCGTAGACCCAGTCCACCGGGTGATCGAGCTCCTTTAGCCGGCGCGCCATCGTCGCCGCGGAGGCCACGAAAGACAGGGCGAAGCAGACGCCGAAGGTCTGGATATCCAGTGGCCCGATGTGGATTTCCGGCAGCACCGCAGCGGACCCTAGTGGTCTCCGCCGCCACGTCCCTACCATGGCGGGGATGCTGAGCCGGGTGTTGGGAGGGGTGATCTGCGCGGCGGCTTTCGCGGCCGCGCCCGCCACCGCGACGGCCGGGATCGATGATTCGTGGGGGCTGAGGGCGGCCGAGCGTCTGGAGGCCCGGCCCGCCACCGGGGATCCGCTGCGGATGCCGCTGCCCGCGCGGGAGTCCGGCGCGCCCGCCGAGCTGGCCGCCCTCAACGCGGCCCGGCGCCCGGTTCGCGCCCTGGTGGGAGCGAATAGCCACGCTGCGGTCCCGGAGCTCCGCTCGACCCTCGAGCGGCTCGGCGCCCGGGTGAGAACCTTCGAGGCCACCGGAATCCTCGCCGTGCGCGCCCCCTCTGGCGCCACACTGGTGCGCGCTCTGCACGGCGACCCACGGGTCGCCTATGTCGAGCGCGACCGGACCGTGCGCGCGGCCGCCGACCCCTACGACACCGCCGACACCAACGCCGGCGGCTCCGGAATCAAGTTCACGTGGTTCTACGACGAGGTCAACGCCGCGACCGCCCTGGCGGCCGCGGGCGGGGGCTCGCGGCGCCGGGTGGGAATCATCGACACCGGCGCGGACCTGAGCCACCCCGAGCTGGCGGGGCGCGTGGCCCGCAGCTACGACGTCTTCTCTCGCGGCTCCGAGGTGTCGGACATCCCGGGCCACGGCACCTACGTGGCCGGCCTGATCTCGGGCGTCGACGGCAACGGCGTGGGTGCGAAGGGCGTGGCCGGCACCACCGGCCTCGTGGTGGTCCGCGCCTCCCTCGACGGCAACTTCGCGATCAGCGATGTGGTGCTCGGCATCGAGGGGGCGATCCGCCGCGGCGCCGACATCCTCAACATGAGCCTGGCCGGCGACTCCTTCACGCGCAGCCAGGCGCGCGCTCTCGTGGCGGCCTTTCTCAACGACGTGCTTCCGATCGCCGCGGCCGGTAACCAGGGCGCCAACGGCAACCCGCTCGAGTTCCCCGCCGCGCTGCTGGGAGGCCGGCGCGGTGCGCGGGGGATCGGCCTTTCGGTGGGCGCCACCCGCCCCGGCGGCCAGCCGGCGTCGTTCACCGCACACAACGACTACGTGAGCCTGGCCGCACCCGGCGCCGGGGGCAGCGGCTGCTCGCACGGCGTGTTCTCGATCCTCCCCCGCACGAGCAGCGCGACGGAGTGGGACGATCTGGAGTCGTGCTCCACGGTGTTCGCGCAGCCGGGACTGCGGTTCGCCTACGCCGAGGGCACGAGCTTCTCCGCCCCGATCGCCGCGGGCATCGCCGCGCTGGCCTGGCAGGTCGAGCGGAGGCTCACCAGCGATCAGGTGGCCCATGTGCTCACGCGGGCCGCGCGCGGCACGGGCTGGAACCGGTACACGGGCCACGGCGTGGTGGATGGCGCCGCGGCCACTGCGCTCGCCCGTACCTACGACGTGACCGCCCCCCGGGTACGCGGCAAGGCGCGGCGCCGCGGCCCCCGCAGCGTCGGTGTGCGCCTGCCCAGGACGAGGGATCGCACGGAGGCCGGGCGGGAGAGGGCCGGACGGGTGCAATACAGGATCTACGCCTCCCGCAACGGCGGCGGGTACTCCCTGGTCGCGCGCTCGCGGAAACCGTTCAAGCGCACGGTCAGCCTCAAGGGCCGACGAGCCAACCGCCTGGCTGCGGTGGTCTGTGATGGCAACGGCAACTGCGACGCCAAGCGGCTCGGCCGCTTTATCCCGCGCTGACGTGAGCCTCACGCCGCACGCGCGCCGGATGGCCGAGCTGGAGGGCCTGCGGCGCCTGATCGCCGAACTCGACGCCTACATAGGGGCGGGCCGGACGGTCCCGACCGACCGTCTGGCCGCGACGCTGGACAAGCATGCCGCCGGGCTCCCGTCCGACGCCCCGCTCAAGGACCAGCTGGCCGGACTGGCCAGGCGGCTGCGCCGCGATACGGCCACGGCGATCGCCGAGTCGCGGCTCCGAGCCGTGGTCGCCCGCCTGCGCAAGCGCGCGGACGCTCTCGCGCTCTGGCTCGAGGTGCGCGACGCCAGGCTCTCCGACCGCCGCTGATGCGACGCCTTGCGCCGGCGGTGCTGGCTCTGCTCTTGGTGGGATGCGGGGGCGAGAAGCAGGGTCCCTACGCGACCGGGCAGGACCTCTGCTCGGTGTCCTCGGTCAGGCAGGTGGCCGAGGAGTACGGCGGACAGGCCGGCGACCCCGAGTCCGTGGCGCGGGCCTACGCGGCGGACGCGTTCGACGGTGAGGCCCGCACGGACGCGCGGCGCGGCTGCCTGGCGGCCTTCGAGCGGGCGGAGTGACGGAACGGTGCTACAGGTAGCCCATCGGGTCGACCGGCGACCCGTTCAGGCGCGTCTCGAAGTGCAGGTGATCCCCGAAGCAGTGGCCCGTGCAGCCCACCGAGCCGATCACCTGGCCCTGGCTGACGGCGGCACCATTGGAGGTGCTGAAGCTCGACTGGTGCGCGTAGCAGCTGGACAGGCTGCCCGTGTGCTGGATGCAGGTGTAGTTGCCGTAGCCGCCGACCCAGCCCAACAGCACCACGCGTCCCGAGTCCGCCGCGCGGATCGGCGTGCCTGCCGGTACCGCGAGGTCGACCCCGGCGTGCAATCGGCCCCAGCGCATGCCGAACGGCGAGACCAGAGGACCGCTTACCGGCCACACGAGCTGTCCGCTGCCCTGCTGAATCGGGCCGGCGAACGCGCGCCCTCCGGCGCCCTGGAGCGCCGACGCCACGCGGGCCTGCTCGGCCTCGAGTGCGGCCAGATCGCCCTCGAGCGACTGACGGCCGTCGCGCACCTGCGCCAGCGCCCCGCGGCGGTCGCTGCGGGCCGAGGCCAGCTGGTCGCGCGACGACACTAGCTGCTGCTGGGCCGCCGCGATCTGGTCGCGCTCGCGCAGGATTCGCTCGGCGGCGAGCTGCTCGCGCCGCTCGAGGTCGGCCAGCTGGTCGGCCTGGTCCTCGGCACGGTCGCGCAGGCCGCGCACCTCGTCGGTGACCTCACGGTCCTGATCGGAGATGCGGTCGAGGAACTCGGCGCGCTCCAGTAGGTCCCCGAAGCCGTCGGCCTCGAGCACCACCGTGAGGGCGTCCGGGGGGTCGGCCTTATAGATCTCCACGAGCCGGGCGGCCAGCACCTTGCGGGCGGTGGCCAGCTCCGAGCGCAGGCGCTCCAGGCGGTCGCGCGCGGCCTCGAGGCGGTCGCGCACCTCCAGCAGCTCATCCTTCTGCTCGTCCAGGCTGGACTGCACCCGCCCGAGGCGGCTCTCGGTGGCGCGAATCTCCCCCTTGAGGCCTTCGATGCGTGTGGAGTAGCTCTCGATAGTGGTCGTGAGCACGCCCTCCTTCTGCTTGGCCTGGCCGATCTCCGAGCGCTTCCTCTCGATCCGCTCGGACAGCGGCGCGGAAAGCCCGGGCATAGGCAGCAGCAGGAAGGCCGCTAGGCCGAGCGTGATGGGCACCCAGAAGCTCTTTCGCATGGTGGCGTCCGGCGGGCGCTTACGGGGTTAGCTGACGGGCTCGCGGAGCAGACCGCTACGCCGCACTCGAGACGGCGACTCGCCCCAGGCCTACCTGGCCTTTTTGGGTCCCCCGTTTTCGCGTCGATGCAGGGAAATTCAGCGCGTCGGGACGCGGGCACTGTATCAGGGGCGTCGCGGCGGGACGTCGTTCTCCTCGGTCTGCAAGTGGGCGTGCAGGGCCGCGCGCACTCACTACAGTTCGTCTCGATGGCTGCCCAGCGCGCGATATTCCCCCGCGATTGGGGACTGCAGTCCCGGATGCTGCTCACCATGTTCCTGCTCGGCCTGGTCTACGTGGCGTTCGTCGGGGTGCTCATCACGGCGGGTGCGGGCGCAGTCACGATGGTCGTGATCATCGGCGCGCTCACCTTCGCCCAGCTGTTCTTGTCGGACAAGCTCGGGCTGGCGGCCATGGGCGCGAAGGAGGTCTCCCCCGAGGAGGCTCCGGGCCTTCACGCGATGATCGAGCGCCTCTGCATCCAGGCCGACATCCCGAAGCCCAAGATCGCCGTGGCCGACACCGACGTGCCCAACGCGTTCGCCATGGGGCGCTCCCAGAAGAGCGCCACGGTGTGCGCGACGACCGGCATCATGCGGACGCTCTCTCCCTCCGAGCTGGAGGGTGTCATGGCCCACGAGCTGGCCCACGTCAAGAACCGCGACGTGCTCGTCATGACGGTGGCCAGCTTCTTCGCATCGATCGCCGCGATGATGCTCCAGTTCTCGTTCTTCTTCGGCGGCGGCGACGGGGACGACGACGGCGCACCGGCAGCCATCGTGATCCTGCTCGTCTCGGGCCTCGTCTACGTCATCAGCTTCGTCCTGATGCTGGCCCTGTCGCGCTACCGCGAGTTCTCGGCCGACCGCGGCGCGGCGATCGTGACCGGCCGTCCCAGTGCCCTGGCCTCGGCGCTGGTGAAGATCTCTGGCGCGATGCAGCAGGTGCCGACCCAGGACCTTCGCGAGGCCGAGCGGATGAACGCCTTCTTCATCATCCCGGCCAGCGTCAAGGGCTCACTCAAGAGCCTGTTCTCGACGCACCCGCCGATGGAGAAGCGCATCGAGCGCCTTCAGCAGCTCGAGGCACAGCTTCAGGGCACCGCCTAGCCGGCGTGGGCTTCCTGGACGCACTGCTCGGCGGGAAGGACAAGAACCTCAAGGCGCCTGCGCCGGACCGCCTGTTCGCGATGACCACCGCGGACATCACGCTCCAGACATCGCTCGGGCTCAAGCACCGCGGGGTCGCGGGGATCGTCTTCCAGCCCCTCGGAACCGGCGACTTCCAGCAGATCGTCACCGACGCGGAGGAGCTGCTGAAGAGCAGCGCAAAGGACACCGGCAGCACGGTGGAGACGGCCGACGACGAGTTCGGCTACCGCTGGCTGGTCCTGCGCGACGACGACTTCGACGATCTGGTCGTGTCGCTGAACCTGGTATCGAGCGAGCTCCAAGCCGGCGGGTACGGAGATCGGCTCTTGTGTTGCGTGTTCTCCTACGAGGAGGGCACCAAGCCGCTCTACATCATCTACAACTTCAAGCGCGGCACCTACTATCCGTTCGTGCCCTCAGGCGGCAGCCAGCAGCGGAACTCCGAGCGGGAGATGCGCCTGAAGGCCCAGATCGGCGCCGAGCTGCCCTTCGAGGAGGACATCGCGCGCTGGTTCCCGCTCTGGGAGATCCCGCTGTAGGACGGCCGGGCACGCGCGGGCACATTTTCCTGCAACATGGGCAAATCCGGCGAGGGCACAATGCCCGCCTGTGACCGCCCTGGCTCGATCAGATGTACCCGTTTGGTACCTCAGACGCGGTGTCTGTCCGCGGTCGTCCATAGCCGAGCTGCTTCAGCGCGCAGTGTGCAGCAGCCGCCTGCACCGAAAGCTGGTCGACCAAGTCGTGCGAGGGTTCGAGTCCTCCAGGGTCCGTCCGGTCGTGTCTCCAACACTTCTGGATCGGCGCAACGCACCGACGGGCCGTTTCAGCCGGCGGAGTAGGCGGGCACCCTGTTCCCCACGACGCCACGTTCAGGAGCACCACGTCGTCGTCGTGAAGGGCAGACGCCTCGACCGGGTGGCGGCGGGACGTGCGCGACCACGGCTGGCGGGACGCGAAGACCAGGGACCGAGGCCCGTAATCGACCTCGAGGGACAGCCTGCGTGCGGAGGCGCTCACGTGGACGCGAGAGCCGGCATGACTCCCGCCGCGCGGGCGCGGCTCGGTGTTGAACTTGCTCACGCCACGCGGAGCGACCCGCTGCCCCAACATGAACGAGAGATGATGTTCCACCCCTCTGTCCGAGCCGAGGGGCGGGAGCTCGTGCGTTCCGCTGCTCGGGCACGAGCAGAGGCGAGCACTCGGCCCGCCGGAGTCGATGTGGGAGGCGCGCCCGACCGTCCGCCTGCGATCCCGTCACGCCGCACGTCTCGTAGCCGCTACGAGCAGCGCCGCCTTCGAGTGGGGCGACCACCGGCGCCGCGCTGCAAGAAGATGGCTTTCGTGACGGCGTCGATTCCCACACCCTCTCAGGTGCAGACTGTCCCGCAGGAACAAGCAATCGGCCGGGTCAGCTCTGCCATCAGCGCGCACGGTTCCGTGTCCTCCGTGCTGGGCTCTCTTTTTCGGTTTCCTATGCCGCCGAGTCCAGACTTTCCCGGGGACGTGGCGATCGTGTGCAGGCTCCAGGACGGGAGCCACGATCCTTTAGCTCCTCACACCGCCGACGCTCTAACGGCCGTCCTGGAGGAGCAGGAAACGAGAGGCGTGGTCGTCGGTTGGACACGTCCGCTGACAGCCGTCGTGATGCATCGCGGCTTCTTGATCCGTGTCGAGCTGTCTGAGCAGAGCTTCATGGCGCTCGCCCGTGAAGCCTTCGACCTGCTGAGTGCGAGCTGCGTGCGCGCGGCGCTCGCCGCGTTTCCGGAATCGGAAGTAGTCCCTAGT
>Ga0136616_10002027_pt1 | contig 10670 bp, 10 predicted proteins | sample AntDrymUQ2992106_2_FD_106648 | JGI IMG/M metagenome (GOLD analysis project Ga0136616, IMG submission 106648) | Polar desert sand microbial communities from Dry Valleys, Antarctica - metaG UQ299 (21.06) | ecosystem: Environmental > Terrestrial > Soil > Desert | place: Antarctica: Dry Valley... | reverse complement strand
CGGGAGCCGGCGAGGTGCCGTCGGCGGCGCGGCTCGCGGGGATGGCGGGGCCTTCGACAGCGGCGGCCGGGATGGCCACCAGGTCCGAAACCTCGGTCACGAAGGCCGGCACGGCCGGGACCGTCGACTCGAGCCGCGGCGCTGCGGCGGTCGGCCGGGTGGGCGCGACCGGCGCGTTGCTGCTGGTGGGCGCCGAAGCGGTGGGCGCGACGGAGGAGATGCTCTCGGTCCGCACGGCCTACACGACCTCGGCGGCCTGCGTGGGCGCCGGGGCCAGGTCCACGACCGGCGACCGCCGGTCCTGCTGAGCCGCGGCGACGGGCTCGCGCACGCCGTCCCGGCCCGCCGGCCCCGACTCGCCCGCGCCGATGACCGGCTTGGCCGTCTGCGCGACCGTCGAGGTGATCGGGGCGGCGATCTGGCTCGCTGCGGTCTCGCGAACGGTCTCGGCGACCGGCGCGGCGGCCTGGCGAACCGTCTCGGCGACCGGCGCGGCGGTCACGCGAACCGTCTGGGCGACCGGCGCGGCGGTCACGCGAACCGTCTCGGCGACCGGCGCGACGGTGTCGGCGACAGCCTCCGTGAACGGGGCGGTGGCGTCGGTGACCGGCTCGATCGTCTCGGCGACGGCCGTGGAGATCGGCTCGCTGGTCTCCCGGACGATGTCGGTGACCGGCCTGGCCGTGTCGGCGACGGCCTCGGTGCTCTCGCGAACCGGTGCGACAGGCTCGCGAGCCGCGTCGGTGACCGGCTTGGGGCTCTCAGCCACCGCCTTGCCGACCGGCTCGGTGGCCTTGGCCAGCGGCTCGGCGGGCGCGTCGACGACCGGCTCGGCCGGCTCCGCAACCCCCGTCACCGGCACTACGGACCCGGCTGCTTCCCGGACGACCGGCGGGGTCTGCTCTACGACCCCGGCAGGGGATCAGCGGCGGCCGGTGCCGCGAAAGCGAGCAGGAAGGCCCCACACAACGCTGGCCACCACAGGGCGAAACGCACGCCATGTGACTTGACTGCCCGCTCATCAGAACGCCACTGGGGTGAATTCCCCACCCGTACGCGTCAACACCAGCGTACTTCTAGGGACCACCTAGAACGAGAGAATCCCGCGCTATGGGCGGGATTCCGGGATTCCGAGGTACCGCTACGGGGATTCGAACCCCGGTTTCCGCCGTGAGAGGGCGGCGTCCTAGTCCCCTAGACGATAGCGGCAGGAACTGCCCGCTCAGGGTAGCGGAGGAGTGCGGCTGAGAGGACTCGAACCTCCACGGGGTTGCCCCCACGGCGACCTGAACGCCGCGCGTCTGCCTAATTCCGCCACAGCCGCAGACAACGTCAGATTACCGCGCTGCGGTCAGGTCTTCGTCCCGATGTGCATCACCAGTCCTGCGACGTCCTCGCGGCGATTGAGGCGGATGCACCGCGCGTATCGTCGCGGTCGAAGACCGAGCCCACGACAGGTGCGCTCGAAGAGATCGACGATGTCCGACGAGTGATTCGCGAAGGCATAGCTCAGGTATTCGTACGGGCCGGTGCGATTGATGAACGCACACCCGTCAGATCGGATGCAGCCCCTGAGGAATTCCCAGGGCGCCACAGCGACTCTACGCTCCTGCCACGGCTCGAGGACGATGCGGGCGGTGGTGCTTCTTGCCCGCACCGTGCTGCGGAAACGCGCACGAGAGATGCTGCGAGTACAGCCAGAGCACCACCATCCGGCCCTCATGAGCACGGTCGTGCGGGGCACGCCGAGTCGGCGGGAGATCTCGCAGTCGTTGAGGCCTTGGGCGATGAGGGCGAGGGCTTCGGTGCGGATCTCGGCCGGTTGCAAGAACGTAGGTTCGCACTCAAATCGGACGGACCGGATGCAAGGAATCCTGCACACGCAGGAGTTCCGAGTGGTAGAACGACGGCCGCCGAGTCGCCGCCTCCCCCGGGAGCGGCGAGCGGGGGAACCGGAGCGACCGCAACGGTCGCAGGGGCGAATCGCCGCCGTCGTGGCGGCGTAGCGCGCGCAGCGCGAGCCCGTCAGCTCACCTCGTAGGCACCGACGGACGCACGACCAAGGGACTCGGACGGATTGCGATCAACGCTGGTGTACGGCCGCACGTGGACGCTCCACGTGCCGGCGCCCAACTCGGTGAAGGGCCGCACGTGGGCGCTCCTGGTGCTCGCGCTCGTCTCGCTGCTCGTCGCGCTCGGGAGCGCCGGCGCGGGCTCCGCGGAGGCCGCGAAGCCGCTGAAGAAGGGCTCCAAGGGACCGCGGGTCGCGCAGGTCCAGCGCTGGCTGGGGCTGCCGGCCGACCGGATCTTCGGCCCAGCCACCCGGCGCGCGGTCAAGCGCTTCCAGCGCGGCCACGGGCTCGCCGCGGACGGCGTCGTCGGCCCCGCGACGTGGGCGGCGCTGCGGCGCGCGGCGGGCCGCGGGAGCAGCAGCCGTCGCGCGAGCAGCCGTGCTCCCTCCAGGCGCGGGCGCGTGCGGCTGCTGCAGCGGCGGCTCGGGGTCGCGGTCGACGGCGTCTTCGGCCCCGCCACCCAGGCCGCCGTGCGCCGCTTCCAGCGCGCACGGGGGCTGACGGCGGACGGCATCGTCGGCCCGGCCACGTGGGCCGCGCTCGGCCACAGCGGGATCACGACCGTCCTCAAGCGGCGCGGCGGCCGCCGCGGAGCGGGCCCGGGCCGAGGCGGCCTCCCGATCCGCGTGCGCAGGATCATCGCCTCCGGCGACCGGATCGCCGGCAAGCCCTACAAGTACGGCGGCGGGCACGGGCGCTGGGACGACAGCGGCTACGACTGCTCGGGCTCGGTCTCCTACGCGCTGCACGGCGCCGGACTGCTGAGCTCGGCGCTCACCTCGGGCGGATTCATGAGCTGGGGCGCCTCCGGCCCCGGCCGCTGGGTGACGATCTACGCCTCCCCCGGGCACGTCTACATGGTCGTCGCCGGCCGCCGGTTCGACACGACCGGCCGCAACGAGAGCGGCAGCCGCTGGCAGGCGTCCGACCGATCCGCCGCGGGCTACGTGGTGCGCCACCCGCCGGGCCTGTAGCGCCCGGCGCTCAGGCGGTGTAGTCCAGCTCGAACCAGACGCGGGTGCGCCGGTTCTCGCGCGTGACGCCCCAACGGCGCGTGAGCTGCTCGACGAAGTAGAGGCCGTAGCCGCCCTCGGTCTCCGTCTCGAGCGCGCGCGGGCGGGGCGCGAGGCCCGGCCCGTCGTCGGTCACCTGCACGCACAGGAACTGCGGCTTCGGGGTCACGGCGACATCGATGCGCTCGCCGGGCGCGCCGTGGCGCAGCGCGTTGGTGACGACCTCGCTGATGACGAGGCGCAGGTTGGCGGCCTGCTCGGGCTCGAGCAGGTGCCCGGCCACCGACGCGACCCAGCGCCGCGCCTCGGAGACCGCCTCGGGCAGTGCCTGGAGGGTGCGGGTGCGCCTGCGCGCCTCGGGAAGCTCGACCGCCGCCGACATCGCTTGAAGCGTAGCTTCGCGACATAGACTGCGTGCTCCTGCATGGAGCCCTTCGTCTGCGCCACCTGCGGCGTGCAGTTCGCGCCCTCCGAGCAGCCGCCGGCCGCGTGCCCGATCTGCGAGGACCCGCGGCAGTACGTGCCCGAGACCGGCCAGCAGTGGACCACCGTCGCCGAACTGGCCCGCGAGCGCACGAACGAGGTCCGCGCCGACGGCGAGCTGACCGGCATCGGCACCACGCCGCACTTCGCGATCGGCCAGCGCGCGCTCGTGGTGCCCGGCACGGCGGGCAACGTCCTGTGGGAGTGCGTCACGTTGCTCGACGAGGAGACGGCGGCGGCCGTCGAGCGGCTCGGCGGCCTCGCGGCGATCGCGATCTCGCACCCGCACTACTACTCGGCGATGGTCGAGTGGGCGCGCCGCTTCGACTGCCCTGTGCTCCTGCACGCCGACGACGCGGAGTGGATCATGCGCCCGGACCCGGCGATCGAGCTGTGGGAAGGCGAGTCGCGCGCGCTCGGCGGCCTCGAGCTGATCCGCTGCGGCGGGCACTTCGCGGGCGGCACCGTCCTGCACTGGCCCGGCGGTAACGGCGGGGCGGGGACGCTGCTGAGCGGCGACATCGTGCAGGTCGTCCCCGACCGCGGCCACGTCGGCTTCATGTACTCCTATCCCAACCTGATCCCGCTGCCGGCCGCCTCCGTCGCGGCGATCGCCGCGGCGCTCGAGCCGTACGCGTTCGAGACGATCCAGGGCGCCTGGTGGGGTCGGACGATCGCCCGCGACGCCAAGGCGATCGTCCGCCGCTCGGCCGAGCGCTACGCCCGCGCGCTGGAGGGCGAGCTCACCCCAGCTGGCCCGCCGGCCGCACGAGCAGCTCGTTGACCGCGACGCCGTCCGGCTGGCCGAGCGCGTAGAGGATCGCGCGGGCGATGTCGCCGGGCTCGAGCGGCGTCACGTCCTTGAAGCGCTCGGCCATCATCTCGCGCACGGGCTCGCGGTTATGTCCCTGCAGCTCGGTGCTGACGCCGCCGGGCTCGACGAGCGTGACGCGGATCCCGTGCGGGACGCACTCCTGGCGCAGCGCCTCCGAGAACGCCCCGATGCCGAACTTCGTGAGGTTGTAGACGCCCGCTCCCGCACGGGCGACGCGGCCGGCCACCGAGGAGACGTTGACGATCTGCCCGCCGCCCTGCTCGCGCATCATCGGCAGCGCGGCGTGCGTGCAGTACAGGACGCCCATCACGTTGACGTCGACCATCCGGCGCCACTCCTCGGTGGGAGCGTCCTCGATCGGCCCGAGCAGCATGACGCCGGCGTTGTTGACGAGCGCGTCGAGCCGGCCCAGCTCGTCGCGGGTGCGCCCGACGAACGCACGCGCCTGCGCCTCGTCGGTCACGTCGGTCTCGATCGCGACGGCGCGGCCGCCGTCGGCGGCGATCCGCTCGGCGAGCGCGTCGATGCGGTCGGTTCGGCGCGCGGCGAGCGAGACGGCGGCCCCGGCCCCGGCGCACGCGAGCGCCGTGGCCTCGCCGATGCCCGAGGACGCGCCGGTGACGGCGACGACGCGCCCGGAGAGGTCGATGTCCATGGCCGACACCCTACGGCTCGCGCGGTACGGCTGACCGTACCTTCCAGCGGGTACTGGCCGTACCATGGGCGCCGTGTGGGAGAGCCTCGTCACGACGGTCGGTGGCGCGTCCGCCGGCTGGCTGGCGCTCGGCGTCGCGCTGCACCTCGCCAACCAGCTCGCGCGCGGTCGCGGCTGGTACGCGATCCTGCGCACCAGCTGCGGCGAGGACGCGGCGCTGCGCCGGCGCGACGTGCTCGGCGCCTGGGTCGCCGGCGCCGGCGCCGGCGGCGTGCTCTCGGCGCGCGGCGGCGACGCCGTGCGCGTGCTGCTGCTGTCCCGCCGGCTCCCGCAGACCCGCAGCTCCGTCGTGGCCGGCACGCTCGTCGCCGAGGCCGCCGGCGACGCGGTCGTCGGCGTCACCGTGCTCCTGCTGGCGGTGGCGCTCGGCGCGGCGCCCGCCTTCGGGCTGCCCGGCGCCGAGACGGCCGCCTGGGCCGGGGTGGCGCTGGCGGCGCTCGCGGCCGCCACGCTCGTTCTCCGCCGCGGCGGCCCCGCGCCCGCGGCCGCCACCGCGGGCCGGCTGCGCCGGATCGCCGCCGGCGTCGGGCGCGGCTGCGCGCCGCTGACGCGCCCGCGCGCCTTCGCCACCTCCGTGCTGCCCTGGCAGACCGCCTCGCGCGCGCTGCGGGCCGCGGCGATCGCCTGCTTCCTCGCCGCCTTCCACCTGCCGGCCGGCGCCGCCGCGGTGCTGCTGGTGATGCTCGCCCAGAGCGGCGGGCGCCTGCTGCCGCTCGCCCCCGCCTCCGCGGCCGCCTCCGTGGCGGTGCTCACCGCCGGCTTCGGCCCGGCCACCGGCGCCTCGGTCTCCGCCGGCGCGGTCGCCGCCTTCATGGTCGGCATGAGCATCGTGCTCACGCTCGCCGGCGCCGCCCTGGCGGTCGCCGTCGTCTGCCTCATGGCGCGTCCGGCGGCGAGGGGTGCGGTTCACCGCACGGAAGGACTCGGGCCTGCTCTGAGGCGGACCTGGCGCGCCGCGCGTAGCGTGGCCCCATGTCCTCCGTCCCCTACACCGCACCCGCTTCCGCCGGGGCCCTCCGGCTCCCGCGGCTCTCTCGCGGAGGGGCCCAGGTGGGCGTCTTCGTCCTCGCCTACGTCGTCTACTCGATCGCCCGCTGGCTGACCGTCGGCGAGCTGCCGAGCGCCGTCGCCAACGCCCACTGGATCGTCGACCTCGAGCGCAGCGTCGCCGTCGACGTCGAGGGTCCCGTGCAGGACGGGCTGACCGGCTCGGTGGCGCTGTGGATCCTCAACCACCTCTACCTGGCCGCACAGCTCGTGGTCCTGCCGGGCACGCTGTACCTGCTCTATCGCAAGTCTCGCCGGGCGTACGCACGGCTGCGCAACACGGTCCTCGCCACCTGGCTGCTCTCGATCCCCGTCTACGCGCTGTTCCCCGTCGCGCCGCCGCGACTGGCCGACATCGGGATGGTCGACACGATCACCCAGCAGACCGGCTTCGCCATGGACTCGAAGCTGACGACCACCTTCTACAACGAGCTGGCGGCCGTGCCCAGCCTGCACGTCGGCTTCGCCTTCGCGATCGGGATCGCGATCGCCGCCGCTTCGAGCAACCGGCTCGTGAAGGTGCTCGCGCACCTGTGGGGCCCCGCGATCGCGCTCGCCGTGGTCGCCACCGGCAACCACTACATCTTCGACATCGCCGCCGGCATGGCCGCCGCCGCGCTCGGCTACGGCCTCGGGTTCCTCGCGAGCGATCCCGCTCGGCTGCGGGGCCTAATCTCCAGGGATGGCCACCGCTACCACCTCCTCCACCCGACTGCTTGACAACTACGTGGGCGGCCGCTGGACGCCCGCCTCCGGCGACGAGGCGCTCGACGTCGTCAACCCCGCCTCCGGCGACGTGCTCGCGCGCGTGCCGCTCTCCGCGGCGGGTGACCTCGACGCGGCGGTGCAGGCCGCCCGCGCCGCCCTGCCGGAGTGGCGCGCGGTCTCGGCGATCGGGCGCTCGCAGAAGCTGTTCGCGCTGCGCGAGGGGCTGTCGCAGCGCCGCGAGGAGCTGGCCCGCTCGGTCACGACGGAGATGGGCAAGACGCTGCCCGACGCGCGCGCCGAGGTGGCGCGCATGATCGAGATGGTCGAGGCGGCGTGCGCGCTGCCGACGACGATGCAGGGCCGCGTGCTCGAGGACGTGGCGCGCAACGTCGACGCCGAGACCATCCGCCAGCCCGTCGGCGTGTGCGCGGCGATCGTCCCGTTCAACTTCCCGGCGATGGTGCCGTTCTGGTTCCTCCCGTTCGCGATCGGCTGCGGCAACACGTTCGTGCTCAAGCCCTCCGAGCAGGTCCCGCTCACCCAGCAGATCGCCTTCGAGGTGCTCGACTCGCTCGAGCTGCCGCCCGGCGTGGTCAACCTCGTCAACGGGGGGCGGGAGATCGTCGAGGGCATCCTCGACCACCCCGGGATCGACGCCGTCTCGTTCGTCGGCTCGGCCCCGGTGGCGCGGATCGTCTACGAGCGCGCGGCGCAGGCCGGCAAGCGCGTGCAGGCGCTCGGCGGGGCCAAGAACCACATGGTCGTGATGCCCGACGCGGTGATCGACAAGACCGTCGACGGCATCATCGGATCGGCATTCGGCGCCGCCGGCCAGCGCTGCATGGCGGGCTCCGTCGTGGTCACGGTCGGCGAGGCGCACGAGAAGCTGCTGCCGCCGCTGCGCGAGGCGACCGAGCGGCTGCGCGTGGGCGACGGGCTCGAGGAGGGATCGGACGTCGGCCCGGTGGTCTCCGAGACGGCGCGCGACCGGATTCGCGAGTGGATCGGCCGCGGCGAGTCCGAGGGCGCGGCGGTGGTCGTCGACGGCCGCGAGGACTCCGTCCCCACCCACCCGCGCGGCGGCAGCTTCGTCGGCCCGACGATCCTCGACGGCGTGACGGCCGGCATGGACGTCGCCCAGGAGGAGATCTTCGGGCCCGTGCTCTCGATCGTCCACGTCGCGACGCTCGACGAGGCGATCGAGGTCGTCAACGCGAGCCGCTTCGGCAACGGCACCTCGATCTTCACGGAGTCGGGCGCCTCGGTCCGGCGCTACCGCCACGATGTCGAGGCGGGCATGATCGGCGTCAACATCGGCGTCGCCGCGCCCGTCGCGTTCTTCCCGTTCTCGGGCTGGAAGGACTCCTTCCTGGGCGATCTGCACGCCCACGGGCCGGACGCGGTGGAGTTCTACACGCGCAAGAAGACCGTCACCAGCCGCTGGTTCTCCAGCGGCCAGGGCAGCGGCGCGTACTTCGTCGAGCGCTGAGCGCGATCGAGACCGTCAGCCTCAGCGGGGAGGACGTCGAGGCCGTCTTCGTGCCGGAGGCGGGGATGGTCTGCTGCTCGCTGCGCCACGCCGGCGAGGAGCTGCTCGCCCAGCGCGACGGCCTGGCCGCCTACGCCGAGCGCGGCACGACGATGGGCGTCCCGCTGCTGCACCCGTGGGCGAACCGGCTGGGCGCCTGGTCCTACGCGGCTCTCGGCCGTGAGGTCGTGTTGGGCGGCCTCGAGGGCGGGCTCGTGCGCGCCGACGGCGAGACGGGCCTGCCGATCCACGGCACGCTGCCGCGCCGCTTCCGCGTCGTGGCGGCGGACGCGGCGCGGCTGGAGGCGGAACTGCCCGCCGCCGCCAGCCCGGCGTTCCCGTTCGAGCACGCGGTGCGCCTGGAGGCGGCGCTCGCCGGGACCGTGCTGCGGCTGACGACCACCGTCACGGCCACGGCGAGCGGCCCGGTCCCGGTGGCGCTCGGCTTCCACCCCTTCCTCACGCTCCCCCGGGTCGCCCGCGAGCGCTACCACCTCGAGCTGCCGGTGCGCCGCCGCCTCCTGCTCGACGAACGCAAGCTGCCGACGGGCGACACCGAGGCGGTGGAGCCGTTCGCCGGGCCGCTCGGCGAACGCGTGTTCGACGACGGCTACGACGAGGTCGTCGAGCCCGCCGTGTTCGCGCTGCAGGGCGGCGGCCGCCGGATCGAGCTGCGCTTCGAGGCCGGCTTCCCCATCGCCCAGGTGTTCGCGCCGCCCGGCCAGGACCTCGTCTCCTTCGAGCCGATGACCGCGCGCACGAATGCCCTGTGCAGCGGCGGCTTCGCGCTCGCCGCACCCGGCGAGCCCTACACCGCCGCGTTCTCGATCGCGATCGCGCCGGCATGAGCACTCGCGGGCGCTCCGGCCTCGCCGCGGGCGTCGGCGCGTACCTGCTGTGGGGCCTGTTCCCGCTCTACTGGCCGCTGCTCGAGCCCGCCGCACCGGTCGAGATCCTCGCGCACCGGATCGCGTGGTCGCTGCTGCTGCTGGTCGGGCTGCTCGCGCTCACCAGCGGCTTCGCCTGGCTGCGGCGGCTCGAGCGCCGCCAGGCCGCCCTGCTGACCGTGGCCGCCGTGCTGGTCACGCTCAACTGGGGCACCTACATCTACGGCGTCAACAGCGAGCAGGTCGTCGAGACCTCGCTGGGCTACTTCATCAACCCGCTGGTCACGGTCGCGCTCGCGGTGGGCGTGCTGCGCGAGCGGCTGAGCCGCGGGCAGGGGATCGCGGTGGCGATCGCCGCCGTCGCCGTCGCCGTGCTGGCGCTCGACTACGGGCGGGTGCCGTGGATCGCGCTCACGCTCGCGTTCTCGTTCGGCACCTACGGGCTGCTCAAGAAGCGCGCGAACGTGGACGGGACGCAGAGCCTCACGTTCGAGACCGCCGTGCTCGTGCTGCCCGCCGTCGGCTACCTGCTGTGGCTCGGCGCCGCCGGCGAGGGGACGTTCACCACCGAGGGCGCCGGCCACGTCGCCCTGCTGGCCGCCGGCGGCATCTTCACCGCGGTCCCGCTCGTGCTGTTCGGGGTCGCCGCGATCCGGATCCCGCTCACCACGCTCGGGCTGATCCAGTACCTCGCCCCGACGCTGCAGTTCCTGATCGGCGTGCTCGCCTACGGCGAGCCGATGCCCGCCTCGCGGCTGGCCGGCTTCGCGCTGGTGTGGCTCGCGCTGATGGTGTTCACGGCCGACGCCGTGCGCAGCGCCCGGCGCACGCCCGCGGTGGCGGCCGGCGAGCCCGGCGGGGCTTCGCCGGTGCTGGTGGGCCGCACCTAGGCGGGCTCGACCTCGTGCCGCCGCAGGTAGTCGAGGTAGAACGGCCGCAGCAGCTCGGCGACCTCGCCGCGGCCGGACTCCGTGAGGTCGTCGACGTGGCCGCTGAGGCTCATCACGTCGGCCTGCGCCTCGTCGAGCTCGCCGGCGCCGGCCTCGGCGGCGGGCAGCACCTTCAGCAGCTCCCAGAAGAAGCGGACGTCGAGGTGGCGCCGGGCGTGGCTGATGGCGAGGTCGTGCAGCTCGGCCGAGGAGAGCCGGTCGAAGGGATCGTCGGCGTCGGGCATGCGCGCGGAGGATACGCTGACGCCCCACCGGAGCAGCGTGCGGGCCGGCTCGAGCGTGCCGGCGGCCACCTCGCGCAGGACCGTGAGCAGGTCGCGCCGGGGCGTCTCGGTGAGCCGGATCTCCAGCTCCACCTCGCGGCCCTGGTGGGTGGTCCCGGTCTCCCCCAGCTGCCTCAGCACCGCCATCGCGGCGGTGTTGTGGGCCAGG
>Ga0136616_10002024_pt1 | contig 10679 bp, 5 predicted proteins | sample AntDrymUQ2992106_2_FD_106648 | JGI IMG/M metagenome (GOLD analysis project Ga0136616, IMG submission 106648) | Polar desert sand microbial communities from Dry Valleys, Antarctica - metaG UQ299 (21.06) | ecosystem: Environmental > Terrestrial > Soil > Desert | place: Antarctica: Dry Valley... | reverse complement strand
TCTCGGCTCCGCTCGCGCTACGCGCTTCGCTGCGCGAGAGGCCGGCGCGACCCCAACGCCGCGGTCCTAGGAGCGTGGGGAATTATCTGGCCATCAGTGGGGATTCTTGTTGGCCCTTGACAGACGAGGCCGATGCTGGAGCAATGGCTCGCCGAGCAACAGACGAGTGTCTAACGCGCCAACTTCCCGTGCTTCGTGCCTCGGTTCCTCGTTTTGCGACTCGGCGCCCCGGAACCGGGCTCGCGGAAGCTAGCCGTCGTCGGCGTCACCCGCCGCGCGTTCGTCCTCCCTTCGCGCCTCCCGCTCGTAGTCCTCGGCCAGCTGCCTGAGTAGCCGGGCCGTACGCGGCCAGCGCTCGACCACTCGGGCCCACTCCGCGTAGCGAGCGGCGAGCGCGCGTTCTTGACCACCACCGTCGTACACGCCGCGGCTCGTAACCCCCCGGCCATTGATGCGGCCGACGTGCAGACCTAGTTCCAGATGCGTGCTGCCTATGTCCTCGATCAGCTCGCGGACTGGCTCGGCGGGCCACGCGTCGTCGGTACCCGGCGGGCTTCCCGATAGCAGCTGGCCGAGCTGCTCATCGCCGATGTCGCCGCGCCCGCCCTCCGCGAGCATCAGGCGGGCCTGCCGCACCCACATGCGCAGGTGCTCCTCGTTGATCAGGTCGCCGTCGTTGAGCCCGGGCACGCGCCGCCAGCCATTCAAGACCGACCAAGCGTGCGTCGCGAGTCGCTGCGAGTGCGCGTCGAGCTGACGCGGCTCGTCATTCTCACCGCGATAGACGAGCTTCACGAGCTCTACAAACAGTTCGGGCGACTCATCGAGGGCGGCCTGAAGCGCACGTGGCTCGCGAGTGTCGTCGAGGATCGGGTAGTAGGCCCACTCGAGCCTGCCGAGGGTCTGCGCGTGCGTGCCCTCCTCCTCGAGGAAGTCGAGGAGCACACCCACCTCGTAACCGGCGGAGCCGGCGCGGACATCGTCAAGGTTCTCGGTCTCCAGCCCGGCCTGCAGCACCTCCTCCACGATGTCGGTGGACGGGCGCGCCCCCTCGCCGCCCTCGCGCCGGCAGCGCCACGTGAGGAGGTCCATGGCTGCCCACGGGCGGTCGTGGGCAAGCAGGTTTCTCACGGCGAACCCAAGGTCCGTGTCGAGCACCCCGGCCGGCGCGACCGAGTGCCAGTACCGGGCGCGCATCTCCTCGCCAGCGCGGTCGAGAAGTGCCCAGGTCGACGCGCCGGTCGGAATCGCGAGAAGGAGCTCGAGCTGCCGATCGGCGTGCCACTGCTCGAAGCCGCGGGTGATGTCGCCGATCCACTGGTCCCCTTCCCGAAGCGCCATCGCACGCGCCCATCCGGTGGCGAGCTGCGCCGCCTTGCCGGAACACTCCAAGAGCGGTAGGAGCTCCGTCCGGATCTCCTCGCTTGCAATCTCCGCGATCGCCCAGCCGACCTGGCCGGGCACCTCGCTTGCTTCGGCAAGTGCCGTTACCCCGTCGACGCCGCCGGTGGCGAGCGTTTCGCGCAACGCCTCGACGCGTGCGGCGGCGAGCGCCGCGTCGTAACCCTCTCGGTCTTCGCGGTACTCTGGCCCGAGGCGTGGGCGCCATCCGAAGAGGTGCGCATGGCGCTCGACCGCGTCGAGCGGTTCAAGCCGATCGGCGACCAGCTCGAGACGCCGCAGTGGCTCGTCGTCCATGGACCAGTTGGCACCGGGGAATTCACGATGGCGCGCGATCAGCTGGACGAGCTTGTTCCAGAGCGAAAGGCGGTTCGGCGGCTCGAGCGATTCGGGTGCTACGACCTCGAGTCGGTCGAGGACCAGGTCGCGCTGAGCGGCCGGCAGCGGCGCAATATGGTCCGCGAGCTGACCCAGGCGCTCAGGATCCTCGCCCACATCCTCGAGCGCACGGTCGACGAGCGCCGCGATCGCGTCGACCCACTCACTGACCAGAACACCCTCGCGCTCGCGCGTCCAGTCGCGGAAGCGCGGTGCGGACGTCTGGGACGACGAATCGTGGTGACGCGGCAACAGGGAAAGGATCAGCTCCCAGGCGACGCCAGGGTGCTGCTCGCGCAACCGATCGACCGTTTCGAGCCGGCGTGCCAGCGGCGCCTGCGTGCGGGGAATCCACGGAAGCAGGACGGTCCTGAGGCTGCTCGGCGGGCGGTTTCCGAGTCGGCCGCCGGGATCGATCTCGGCGAGGCGGGCGAGTGCGCAGGCCGCGCGGGGAAGCTCGTCCGGCGACCAACACAGCCGCTCGAGCGCCCAGAGGAGGCCTGTGTGCGGCGACGAGCTCGTGAGCCAGGAGTTGTCCTCGCTATCGCGGAACATCGTTCGAAGGAGTGGCTCCTCGCTCCCCATGCCAACCTCGATCGCGTCGAGGAAGTCACCCGGAGCGGCCTCGGCAAGCAGCGGCAGCTCGCCGGAGAGCGAACGCCAGACGAGGCCGCTTACGTCGGCGGTCGCCCGAGCGAGCAGGTCGCGGACGATCGAGCGGCCGTATTCTGTCCCCGTCCGCCCGTCGGCAAGCACGCGATCGCCGACCCCTCCGAGCAACGCCAGCCCCTCCGCGAGGCCCTCCCGCAGCGTTGTCGAGTATTCACGTCTGACGCCCCGGAGCGGGGCGAGGTGCCGCTCCTCTTTGGGGAGTTCGAGCGCTGGGTCGGTCTCCGCCAGCACCCGTGCGGCGAGTTCCCCGAACCGCCTGAGATCGTGCCCGGTCAAGCGCGGGTGCAGAATCTCGAACGCCTCTTCGGGCGAGGTGAGCCGCCACTCGCCGCCCGCGGTCGCGTACGGCGGGTCGTCGCGGGCCGACAGGTTCAGGAGTTCGCGCTCGATCTCGATCCATTCGCGCCCGGCCAGGCCAGCGACCGCTGCACGGTCAGTCTCGCCGCCGGACCACTTTGTGATGAGCACGAGCGGTGCAAGCGTGTGCGCCTGTTCCGACTGCAGCCACGCAGGCTGCTCGAGCCGTGGGTCAGCGGCGAGGCGGCGCAAGAGCGACTTGAAGCTCCGCCGCCCTAGGGCTGCAAGGGCGTCGGCCCGCTCGAATGAGATGTCGTCGCCGTGCAGCGCGTCGCGTGCCTCGCTACGGCCGAGTCGCGGCAGCTCCAGCACATCACCACGCGTGACGTCGCCCGCGCCAAGGGGGACGATCACATGGTGGCCGCCCTCTAGCGCGCGGCCGACATCGGCACCCTCGAACCACGGGATCAAGACCGACGGCGAGCCCGTCGTGACCAGCCGATCCCAGACCTCCGGATCGTAGACGACCATGTGCGCGCGATCGGCAGGCCCGCCGCCCGGCGCGCCGGCCGCCAGCGCCGCCGCGACGAAAGCGAGCGCCTCGTCGCGGGAGCCCGCTCGAACAGCCTTCGCCCCTGTCGCCGCCCGGAGGAAGTCCCGCAGCTCGGTCGCGGCCTGCTCGCGGCCGGCGAGCGGCAGTGCGGGCGGGAGCCATGGCGAGGTCCGCGCCGCGAAGCGACTCCACCAATCCTCGAGACTGCGCGCCCGGCGAGGGTGAAGCCCGAAGCGCTCGGACAACCAGATGTGTACACCCGGAACTGACTCGAGCCAGCCCTCGAGGTCGTCGCCGTCGATTACGCGGACGTCGCGCCAGATGTCCTCCGCCCGGCGCTCGGCTTCCCACTCGCGCGCGTTCCGCCAGCGCCGCGGCGTGACGAACACGAAGGTGGTCTCGGCGGGGTCGACCTCGCCGGGATCCTTCGTGCGCTTGTCGTAGTCGGTCTGGGCCTTCATCGCGGGCCGTTCGCCCGCACCGATCTCCCAACGCGAGGGTCCCAGCGGGACGTAGGGATGCTCCTGCGAGCAGTTGACGCGCCCGTCCCAGCCGGGCGATGCGACTCCCTCGCCTGCTGGCATTGCGAGGTCGGACACACCGGGAGTGGCTGTCAACAAGCGCCGCACGACCATGGGCAGCTCGCCCTGGGCCTCCCGGCGCGAGCCCCAAGCGTGCAGCTGCGTGGCGTCGACGAGCTCAGTCCGGGCGCTCGCCCGTGCCGCTGGTATCGGTCGCTTGCGCTCCTCCATCTCGCGCGCGATCCGTTCGACCTCCTCGGCGTGGAAGCGCCGATACTTCGATCCCGGAAGCCGCGTTGGTCGCAGGATCTTTTGTGCTGCCCAGTTCCGGACGGTGTTCGGATGGACCCCGAGCCGCCGAGCCGTGTCGCTGACATTCAGGTAGGCCGACGTGTCCACTTTGTGGACTTTAGCAAGAGACGTGGACATTTCGACAATGATGGCTCAGGGGCAGGCGCGTCTCGTCCCTTGGCGGAGGCGCTATCCATCGTCCCGCCTGTGGTGAGGTGCTCCCAGCACCGCTCCCGGGATATTCAATACCTCGGGACATATCCGGGACACGAACCAACGTCAAGCCGGGTTCAGCCCACGAAAAAACCCCGCCTGAGCGGGGCTTCCCCTAGTAGCGGGGGCGGGATTCGAACCCGCGACCTTCGGGTTATGAGCCCGACGAGCTACCTGGCTGCTCCACCCCGCGTCGCACCGTTGAATCTAGCACCGGCCATGCGGTGGGTCAACCGAGAAGCCGGGCGAAAACCCCGATCCGCCCTACCATTTCGCCCATGCCCGCCCGCCGCGTCGCCGTGGTCGACCTCGGATCGAACACCACCCGCCTACTGATCGCCGACGTGCGCGATCAGGCGGTGGCCGAGCTCGACCGTCGCACTGAGATCACCGCCCTCGGCCGGGGCGTCGACGCGAGCGGGCGACTCGACGACGAGGCGATCGAGCGCGTGGTCGAGGCGCTCGAGGGCTACCGGGAGGCGATCGATGCGGCCCAGGTCCAGAGCACCTTCGCCGTGGCCACGAGCGCCGTCCGCGACGCCGCCAACGGCGACGACTTCCGCGCCACCGTGCACGAGCGCTTCGGGCTCGACGTGCAGACGATCACCGGCGAGGAGGAGGCCCGGCTGACCTTCCTCGGCGCCACGAGCCGCCGGTCGCCGGGCGCAGGCCCAGTCATGGTCATCGACATCGGCGGCGGAAGCACCGAGCTCGTGATCGGGGTAGCCGGCGAGGGCCCGACCTTCGTGGTCTCGACCCAGGCGGGCTCGGTGCGCCAGACCGACCGCCATCTCCCCGATGATCCGCCGAGCGACGAGGGCCTCGCAGCGCTGCGCAGCGACGTCCGAGCCATCCTCACCGACGCGGTGCCCCTCGCCCTGCGCGGCTCGGTCCGCACCGGCATCGCCGTGGCCGGGACCGCCACGTCGCTCGCTGCCATCGACCAGGAGCTCGACCCCTACGAGCCCGACCGGGTCGACGGGTATGAGCTCGACCTCGAGGGGTGCGAGCGGATGCTCGCCATGCTCGCCGCCCGGCCGGTCGGGGAGCGTCACCAGATCGCCGGACTCGAGCCCAAGCGAGCGCCAACGATCGTCGCGGGGGCCGCGATCCTGGTCGAGGCGCTGCATGTGTTCGGGCTCGAGTCGCTCGTTGCAAGCGAGGCCGACATCCTTCACGGGGCCGCTCTGCGAGCGGCTCAGGACGCTTGAGCGCTCAGATACTCTCCACCTACCGGAAACGGGATAGTCGAGACCTTTACGTGGGCCTTGCTTTCGGTTATGGTGGCGGCACCGGAGGGCTAGCCGCTTCGGCGCGCCGACCTATCCGGTCATAGGCCCGGGCGATGCCGCGTCAGCGGCGCCTCCCGCTGCTCGGGCCGCCAGCCCCTCGAAGGCGCGAACCCCTGCCCGCCCGCGAGGGGCGAACCCGGAGCCGCCCGCCTCGTGCGGGCGGCTCCGTTTCTGCGCTCGTCCGGGAGCGCGTCAGGCGGGCGCGCCCGGCTCAGGCCAGCGAGGCCCGTCGCGGATACGCCACCGACGGGTCGGTCAGCACGTTGACGAGCGCTGGCTTGCCGGACTCGAAGGCGCGCTCGAGCGCGGGCCGCAGCTCGTCCGGGCGCTCGACGAGCTCGCCGTGGCCCCCGAGGGCCTCGACGACCCGGTCGTAGCGGAGACCCCGCTGAAGGTCGGCCGCGACCGAGTAGCCGTAGAGGGACTCCATCGGGTACTTCTCAAGCGCCCAGATGCCGTTGTTGCCCATGACCGCCACGATCGGCACGCCGTGGCGCACGAGCGTGTCGAACTCGGGCCCCGAGAAGCCAAAGGCGCCGTCACCGAGCAGCAGGCAGACGTCGCGGTCGGGGCGCGCTAGCTTCGCGGCGAGCGCGTAGCCGGGGCCCGACCCGAGGCAGCCGTAGGGGCCCGGATCCATCCAACAGCCGGGCTCGTAGGTTTCTACGACCCGCCCGGCGTAGGAGACGAAGTCGCCCCCGTCGCCGATTACGATCGTTCCGCGGTCGAGGACCTGTGCGAGCTCGCCGTAGAGGCGCATCGGGTGCAGCGGAGCCCGGTCGTCGGCGAGCTCCTCCCGCTCGGCCTCGCGCTTACCCTGCTCCTCCCGCCAGAGCTCCTCGAGCCAAGCGGCGCGGCGGTCGCGCGCGGCGCCGCGCCCCGCTTCCAGGGCCAGCGCGGCGAGGGTGGCCGCCACGTCCCCGTAGAGCTCCGCGGCGACGGCGCGCGGATGGGTCGGCTCGGGGCGAGCCGCGCCCAGCACGACGATCTCGGTCTCCTCCCCGAAGGAGCCGCCGAAGCCGAGGCGGAAGTCCATCGGCACGCCTACGACGAGCGCCACGTCGGCGCCCTTGAGCGCCTTGCCGCGGGCGCGAGCGAATGTGTTCGGGTGGTCGGCGGGCAGGCAACCGCGGCCGAGGCCGTTCAGGAACACCGGCACGTCGAGCTCCTCGCACAGGCGCCGCAGGGCATTTTCTCCGTTGGCCCAGTAGAGGCCTGTCCCGGCCATGATCACCGGTCGCGAGGCCCCGCGCAGGAGCTCGGCGGCGTGCTCGATGCCCTCGGTGACCGGGCCGCCATCCGCCCTCGCCCCGCGCGCCGCCGGACTCGCCTCGCCCGGGTCGGCTGCCTCCGAGAAGACGTGATCGAGCGGGAAGTCGAGGAAGGCGGGGCCCGTGGGGGCGGTGCGAGCACATGCGAGCGCCTCGTCGACGAGCCCGGGGATCTCCTCCGGGCTCCCGGCGGTGCGAGCGAGCTTGGTCACCGGCGCGATCAGAGGGACGTGGTCGATCTCCTGCAGCGACCCCTGGCCAAAGCGCCCGGCCGGAGCCCTTCCCCCGAGCACGAGCATCGGCGAGCCGTTGGCGTTCGCGCTCGCCATCGCACTGACGCCGTTGGTGACTCCCGGACCGGCGGTGAGAGCACATACACCGGGTTCGCGCACCGCCTTGGCCCATCCCTCGGCGGCGAAGGCAGCCGTCTGCTCGTGGTGGGTGTCGACGATGTCGATCCCCTCGGCGAGGCAGCCGTCGTAAATCGAGAAGAGGTGTCCTCCCGAGAGGGTGAAGAGCTTCGATACGCCGGCGGCGCGCAGCCGGCGCGCCACGACACGGCCGCCGTGGAGCTGCTCGTGTATCCTGCGGCTCGACGAAGGCCTCGGCGTCTGCGGTGCCCGCACTTGCGCAATCGCCGAACATGGGCGGCGAGACTATCCGACCGCCGGGACGGCACGCGCCGGTTGGGCCGATCGGTTCGGCTAGGAGACCGGCGCGAGCGAAGCGCGCTCGAGCGGGGAGATCTCGACCGGCGAGGGGCGGTCGGTCTCGACGCGGAGGAGCACGCCGACACCCTCGGAGGGTGCGAGTCCGCGCGCCGAGCCCATGGTCGCGAGCGCTTCGCCCGGCTCGACCCCGCACGCCCACAGGAACCGCTGCATGGTCGACGTCGACACCTCGCCGGGAGGAAGCGCGAGCTCCTCGATCCGGCCGTGATCGGGCCGGTCGCCGGCGCCGTCGCCTACGTCGGCCGCGTGGAGGATGCACACCGCCATGTCGTCGGTGATCTCGAGGGCCTCGCGGCTGACGCGATCGAGCAGCTCCCGAGCGGTGAGCCGGTCTCCGAGGCCGTCGGCGAGCTCGGCGAGCCGCGCCCGACCGAGGCGGCGCCGCTCGCGGGTGCGCCCGTCGGAGAGCCCGTCGGTGAACAGGCAGGCGGTCGACCCCGGCGGGAACGGAACCGTGGTCTGACGCAGCCCCGTGGCGATGCCCGCGCCAAGCGGCGGAGCCGACACCGCGGTCAGCGGCTCGTCGGCCTCGGCCCCGAGTAGGATCGGCGGCGGGTGGCCGGCGCTCGCCCACGTCAGCGTCCCGCGCGCGGGATCGTGCACCGCGAGCACCGTGGTCGCCAGCGGGGCGAGCCCGTCCCGCTCGAGGACCCGACCGGCGAGCTCGAGCGCCGCGCGGGGCTCGAGCCCGGCCTCGAGGTAGGCGCGCAGGCTGTGGCGGAGCCCCGACGTGCGCCCGATGACCTCGCGACCGTGACCGGCGACGTCGCCGAGGACCGCCCCGGCGCGCCCGTCGGCGAGCGGAAAGACGTCGTAGAAGTCACCGCCGGCCCCCGGTCCGTCCCACGGCCGGTAGGCGACCGACGCACCCAGTCCGCCGACGCGCGCGGGCACTGGCGGCAGCAGCGCCGACTGCAGCAGGCCGAGGTCGCCGAGCAGAGCGCGGCGCCGGCGGGCGGCGAGGCCGCTGTGTCGGGTCGCGAGCAGAGCAGCCCCGAGCACGAGCGCCGCAAGCGCGCCAAGCGCGGTGACCAGCCACTGCATGCTCGGCGGGACCGCATCGGCCACAGGGGCGAGTGCCCCGCTCTCGAACGGCGAGAACAGGGGCTCGGAGGCATTCGACGCTCCGCGCTCGGAAGCGTCGCCGGACCCGGAGCCGCCGCCGTCCGAGGAGCCGGCACCGTCGCCGGAACCGCCGCCGACGCCGGAGCTGTCAGCAGGGCTCGAGCCGCCGGCCGTCCCCGTCCCTTCACGCACCAGCGTGGCGGAACGTCCGGGGGCATCGGCGGAGGTGCCGCCCGGCGATACGGGTTGCAGCGGACGAGCGGAGAAGGCGGCGCGGCGGGCGGAGGGGCCGTCGAGGGAGACCGGGCCGAGGAAGACGAGCCGCGACGGGCTTCCGCCGCTCGAGGTTCCCGCCCTCCCGGCGTCGGAAGGCGTGGCGCTCGCGCTGCGGGCACCGCGGGCCGTCGCCGCCGGACGACCGGCCGCTGCCGCCCGTCTTCTTGTGGCCGCTGGCGCGCGGGCGGCCGCACGAGGACGAGCCACTCCCGCGCCGCGCGCGCTGGCACGCCCCGCCCCGGCGCCTCGAGCCCTCGCACCGGCGCGGCTAGGGTCGACCACGCCGCGTTGGCGCGCCGCGGCTCGGCGCCTGACCGCGGCGGGCCGTCGTCGAGCGGCTCGGCGGGCGGCTAAACGGCGAGCGTCGGCACGGCGGGAAAGGGCTTTCCGCCCCTCCGGCGTGCGCAGTAGGGCTCGCCGTACGTTGGCCCTGCGGACGGCTCGCCGCACGCCGCGGAAGTAAGCCTGCCTGCGAGCTTGCGAGCGACGCAAGCCCCCACGGCGCGAAGTGCCACGGCGCGGAGCGGCGCGGCGTGGAGTCACGCGGGCGGACCGGGTCGAGCGTGTCGACGGGACCGGCGTGACAGCGCGCCTGCGCGCCGGCGTTCGCCGCACGGTCCGAACGGATCCGCCGTGGTTGGCGGCGGCCCTCGCCCCGCTCCGAGACGGGCGCCGGGTGGTAGAGCGGCCCGAGCTTGCGGACGAGCTCGGTGCGGACCTGCGCGCGGTCGAGGCGGCTCGGGGCGCCCTCGAAGTGCGGTGCCGACCGGCCCCGTTGGTCTGTCCGGTCTGCGTGCCGAGGCCTCCCGCGCGCGCGGTTCCTTCGCGCCCGTTGCCGTCTCCCAAGCCCGACGAGACTCCCGCGACGGCGAGTCCGGCCGTCGCCGACAGGACCACGCCGCAGCACAGGACGGCGACGAGGGTCGCGCGCCGACGGGCTACCGCGATCACGCGTCCCTCCGGGCGAGACCGCCGGCGCGTCAGCGCGCGTACGAGGACCATATCGAGCTTATCGACGCCGATGGCGAAACCTTTAGCACGAACTCGTACATTCGCGCGGCCTTGGCGCCTCGTGTGCGACCGCCGTCCCCTGGCGGCCTTGCCGTCCCCGCATGCGAAAAGAGTCTATCCGGCATGCGAAGGGAGTCTATCCGTGTGGGCGAGCCCTTGCCCGGCCGGCGCGCTGGCCCTGCGGGCTGCCGTCGGGCTCGCGTCCCGGCTCGCCTTGTATCCCGAAGGCGCCCGGAAGGCGACGGCGCTACTTGGGATCGGGCTCCCGCTCGCCTGGCCACGAGCCGGTGACATTCAGAAACGCGAGTCGGGAGCCGCGATCGACGGCGGCACGAACGCCCGCGAAGATCGCGCCTCGGACGGCCGACGCGATCAGCACCTTCGCCCACGAGGCCCGCAGATGCTCCGAGTCGGGCGGCTCCTGGTGGTCCAAGGCTCCCCACACGACACTGAACAGCCAACGGCCCAGGGCACCTGCCACGAGCCCCCCGAGCGTGCTGAAGGGAATGAACAGGAACCTCATGACGGGACTATAACCCAGGCGCTGGGAGGCGAGCACTGTCAGCGGGATTATCTAGCCCTCAAGTGCGTACCCGGTCAGCTCCATCCGGTCGGTTTCGTAGCTTCGTGGGGTGTCGCGCCCGGACTACCCGTTGACGATCTTGGAGTTCCAGAAGCGGTTCGGGACTGAGGAGGCGTGCCGTGAG
>Ga0136616_10002023_pt1 | contig 10681 bp, 9 predicted proteins | sample AntDrymUQ2992106_2_FD_106648 | JGI IMG/M metagenome (GOLD analysis project Ga0136616, IMG submission 106648) | Polar desert sand microbial communities from Dry Valleys, Antarctica - metaG UQ299 (21.06) | ecosystem: Environmental > Terrestrial > Soil > Desert | place: Antarctica: Dry Valley... | reverse complement strand
GTGGGGGTCGTCGCTGGTGCATCGGGCAACGGCATCCGGGGGAGGCTGGCAACCATGCCGTTCCACACCAGCACGGCCTCACCGGAGTCTCCCTCGCCTTCGCGCACCGACTCCTCGTCCGGGGTGTCGGCGATGCGCTCGCCGGTCACGCCGTCACGGCCGCGCCCTCGCGGGTTGCTGCGGCCTTGGCCTCGGACGCACGGGACACGAGGTGCTTCGCGACACGCTCTGCGTCTCGCCCCGCTCCGAGGATGAGCATCGAACTGAACGAGTGCAAGAACAGCATCCCGATGAAGTACAAGCCCGGCGACGACGGCGCAGCGCCGCGAAACTGGCTCGGGAAGCCGTCGTCGTAGTCGAGGGGCAGGTCGATCCACGAGTAGTCCGGCCGGAAGCCGGTGCACCAGATCACGTTCGAGACGTCGACGACGCTGCCGTCCTCCAGCATGGGAAGCCCGTCTCTCACGCCAACAGTACGGGCGAAAACGCGCTCGACCCCGGCAGCCTCGAGGTCCGCCGACCTGATCCGAAGAAGCGGCCCGCCATGTGATCGGATCTCGGGACGCATCTTCCGACCAATGGGGGTGTTCATCGTCAACACCCGGGTCGCGAGAAACTTCAACACGGGGAAGATCGCGCGCGCCCGCCGGCTCTCGACGGAGAAGGGGAGCTGACCGGTATTCCGTCCCGACAGCACCGTTCGGTGCCCTACGACCGCCTCGAAGGCGATGTCGCCTCCCGAATGAGCGGCGCCGACGACGAGGACGGCGCCGTCCTGCAGCTGAGCGGGACTTCGATAGTCGCTCGAGTGCAGCTGCCTGATCCTCGGATCGAGCTCGGCTGCGAACTCGGGGACGACCGGCATCTGCATCACACCCGTCGCGACGACCACGTTGTCGGCTTCGAACTGGCTGTCGCCGGCAGCGACGGCGTATCGCTCCCCGTTCTTGGAGAGCGCATCGACGTGCATTCCCTGTCGCACGGGGAGATCGAACCGCGTTGCGTACGCCTCCAGATAGTCGGCCATCTCGTACCCGGTCGGGAACGAGTGACGCGGAGCCGGAAATGGCATTCCAGGCAACCCGTCGACTCGCGCCGGGGAGTACAGCTTGAGCGACGGCCAGCGCTTCCGCCAGGAGTCGCCGACCCGCTCCTCCGCGTCCAGGATCACGCAGGACCTGCCTCGCCTAGTCAGGTAATACCCCGCGGCCAGCCCCGCCTGACCGCCGCCGATGATCACGGTCTCGAACCGTTCCGCTGCCTGAGTGGTCACCTCTGCCTCCTTCAGTTGACCCGATCGACGGTAGGCATTGGGGGGCGGCCACGCATCGCCCGGATTCACCAACTTCAGAAGGATGCGCACGTGGTCAGTTCTGACCACGTGCGTTGCGTTCAGACGAGATCGTGCTCGTAGGCGAACGCGCCGGCGGCGGTTCGCGACGACACGTCGAGTTTGGCGAAGATGTTCTGCACGTGTCGGGCGACGGTGTGCTCGCTGATGACGAGCGCCGAGGCGATTTCTTTGTTGCCCTTCCCGGAGGCGACCAAACGAAGAACCTCCAGCTCGCGCGACGTGAGCCCATGCATGTCGTCGGCAACCTTGTCGCCGAGTGCGTCGACGCGGGCGATGTCCGGCGTCGCTCCCAGCCGCTCGAAGGCTGCTCGGGCGGCCTCCAGCTCGAGCGTTGCCGCATCCTCATCGCCGAGTGCACGGCAGGCGAGTCCGACGAGAACGCGCGTCCGCGCCACCTCGTACGGCACCTCGAGTCCTTGCCAAGCATCTGACGCGCCGCGCAGCGCAACCAGCGCCGCCTGAAAGTCGCCCTCGGCCAGGTGAACCGCGCCGCGAGCGTACGCCACCATCGCGGCCAGCATCGCGCTCTCGTATTGCTCTGCAATCGCTTCGAGCTCGAAACACGCGCTGCGCGCTTCCTCGAGATCGCCAGTAGCCAGCACGATCTCGATGCTGGCAGGGAGCAGTCCCGCGCGTCTGAGTGGATCAGCAGTTTCGCTCAGCACCCGGTGAATCGTGGACGAAGCCGCATCCTTTCGTCCCTGGGCAAGCCGCAGCTGGGCAAGCCCCGGCTGAGGCTCCCATCCGTAGCGGCTCGCCTCCCGATACGCCTCCTCGGCGGCATCGAAGTCCCCCGAGAGCCGCCGGAGCTCCGCCTGGCGGTAGAGCGCCAGGCCGACTTTCGACTCATTCATCGTGTCGGCGAAGCGCTGCCTCGCCATCTGTGCCTCCTCGAGCGCGTCCGGCCAGGCGCCGTTCAGCTGCAGGATCTCCGCGCGGTGAACCAGACAACGACCCGTGAAAGCCATCAGGTCGGGCTGTCCCTTGCACCAGCGGGTCAAGGCGGCAGTCCACTCACGCGCGCGCCGCACCTCGTACACCTCCTGGCATGCCAGGATCACGCCGCAGTAGACGAGGCCTGTGACGATCGGCGAGAGCTCGCCCGCGGTCACTGCCACCATGGCTTCGTCCAGCAGGGCCAGACCGTCCCGCACCCGACCGGCTTTGGTCAGCATCTGGCCTTCGGCGTGGGTGGCGAGCGCGAAGGCATCGGCGTCGCCCAAGCGCTCGGCGATCGCGGCAGCTTCGGCAGCGACGGCCGCCGCGGCCGCAAAATCTCCGGTCGCTTCGTGCTGGAACACAAGAGGCATGAGCAGATAGGCGCGCTCGGCGGAGCCCCCTTTCTCGTGCTCGAGCAGCCGTTGCGCCCGGCCGAGCCACCCGCTCCCGGGCCCCATCTGGCCTCGTAAGACAAGATTCATGCCAATCCAGAAGGCGCACCGCACGGCGCGAGGCACGTTGTCGTCCTCAAGGTACGCGTGATGAGCGCGCTCGAGGACGTTCAGGTAGTCGTCGTCGCGGCCGAGCATGTATGCCGAGGTCGCCAGCAACTCGAGATCCGCCGCCTCGAGCGGACCCGCGGCATCCGCACGTGAGAACGACTCGTACGTGTCCGTCCAGGCTCGGCCCGCGTAGAGCGCGCGGCCTCGCTCGAGCTCGTCGGCCATATCGCCACCCTAACGAGCAGGCGATTCCGCAGCCTGGGCGCGCGCCGACGCGCTGTCGTCAGACGCGCAGGAAGCGGCGCATCGTCAACCCGGAGCCGATCGCGCCGATCCCGAGTCCGACGCCGATCAAGAGCGCCGCCGTCCAGGTGAAGGCGAGCGCACGCACGTCGGGGTCGTCCTGGATGTGCCCGAGGATCTGCGGAACAGCGATCTCACGCCCGACGAAGAGCAGAGCGACCGCCGCGACCGAGCCGGCCAGGCCCGTGAGAACGCCCTCTAGCATGAACGGCCCGCGCACGAACCAGTTCGTCGCGCCGACCAGCTTCATCACCTCGATCTCGCGGCGGCGGGCGAAGATGGAGAGCCGGATCGTATTCGCGATGAGAATCGTCGAGGCGCCGAGGAGCACGATGACGACGACGAGGAAGACGAGCTGGATGGCACGGGCGATCTGCAGGATCCGCTCCGAGATCTCCTTGCCGTGCCTGACCTCGTCGACCGCGGCGAGCTTTGCGTTCCGGACGGAGGCGGCGATGTTCGCCGTATCCTCGCCCCTTTTCGGAACGACATCGAAGGAGGCGGGCAGCGGGTTCGAGACGAGGTTCTCGGTGAGCTCCGGGTTGCGCTTGCGCATGATCGCGAGCGCCTCGGCCTTGGGGATGAAGTCGATGCCGCCGACCTTGACGCGCTCGTCCGACTCGAGGCGGACACGAAGCTGGTCGACCTGCTTCGGGGTCGCCTCGTCCTTGACGTAGACGTGAACTGCGAGCTCCCGCTTCTTGTCGTCCGACCACGACACGAGCCAGGTGCCGATGCCGACGAAGACCCCGATCAGGACCATCCCGATCAGCACCGACACGACCGACGCGAAGGTGGTCGCAAGGTTCGCGCCGATCGAGCGGAATGCCTCGGAGAAGACGAGCCGGAGGCGCGTCATTCCTCGGTGTATCCGCCGCGGCGCTCGTCGCGAACGAGCCTGCCGGCCTCGAGGGCGATCACGCGCTTTCGCATCTTGTCCACCATCTCGCGGTCGTGCGTGACCATGAGGATCGTCGTGCCGGTGCGGCTGATGCGATAGAGGAGCTGCATGATCCCGACCGACGTGTCCGGGTCGAGGTTTCCGGTCGGCTCGTCGCAAACGAGGAGCGGCGGATGGTTGACGAACGCGCGCGCGATCGAGACGCGCTGCTGCTCACCGCCCGAGAGCTCCTCCGGCCTGGAGTTCATCTTGTGCGCGAGGCCGACGAGGTTGAGCACCTCCGGAACCTTCTTGCGGATCTGCGAGCTCGACTGGCCCTGCACGCGCAGCGCGTACCCGATGTTCTCGGCCGCCGTGCGATTCGGCAGGAGCTTGAAGTCCTGGAACACGCAGCCGAGGTTTCGCCGCAGGAGCGGAACCTTCGAGCGCTTGAGGCGCGCGAGGTCGCGTCCGCCGACGACGATGCGTCCCTGGGTGGGATCGATCTCTTTCAACAGCAGACGAATCACGGTCGACTTCCCAGAGCCCGAGGCGCCGACGACGAAGACGAACTCGCCCTTGTCGATCGTGAACGAGACACCCTCGAGCGCGACAACACCCGGCTCGTAAATCTTCTGGACGCTCTCGAAGACGATCATCGTCGAGCCGCTCGGCTCTGCGTCCACCGGGCGCGGAGTCGCGAGAGTCTCGGTCTGGGGCTCGGCCAATGCAGTCATCGTCGCGTCTGTCTGTGAGTCGTAATCCAGCACCGGACGAAGGGGAGACGCAGCCCGCGAGGACTGCTCCGGCTCGTGGGAAGGGTCGATTGTAGCTGAGGTTTTTCCCTGCGCAAGGCCGGAATCCGCTCGCGCGGACTCGCTCCCTTGCGCAAGAGCGGAATCTGCTCGCGCAGATTCCGCTCGCGCCAAACGCTGGCGCGCGAACATCCCTGAAGGCGTCCGCTTCGCGGCCGCGTCGTTGCTCACGTCCATGTCCCTATAAGACCTTCCCCGCAGCCTTGGCGAGGAGGTAGGAATGGACGAAGCCGTCGAGGGCGCCGTCCAGAACGGACTGTGCGTTCCCGACCTCATGGTCCGTGCGGTGATCTTTGACCAGTTGGTAGGGATGGAGCACGTAGGAGCGGATTTGACTCCCGAAGCCGATGTCCTGCGCCGCGCCTCGCTCCCGCGCCAACTCGGCCTCGCGCTTCTCCTCCTCGAGCTCGGCGAGACGCGAGCGCAGGATCCGAAGCGCGGTTTGCTTGTTCGACGTCTGCGAGCGCTCGTTTTGGCATTGAACGACGATGCCGCTCGGAAGGTGCGTGATCCGCACCGCGCTGTCGGTCTTGTTCACGTGCTGGCCGCCGGCCCCGCTCGCTCGATAGGTATCGATCCGGAGGTCCGACTCGTCGATCTCGATCGGCGCGTCGTCGGGAAGGAGCGGCGCGATCACGACCTGCGAGAACGCGGTGTGACGGCGATGCGACGCGTCGAACGGCGACTGCCGCACGAGGCGGTGGACACCGCGCTCGGCCTTGAGGACGCCGTACGCGTTCTCGCCGCGGACCGCGACTGTGGCCGACTTCAAGCCCGCCTCCTCGCCGGGGCTCGCCTCGAGCAGCTCGTGCTCGAATCCCCGGTCGGACGCCCAGCGCAGGTACATACGGAGGAGCATCTCGGCCCAGTCCTGGGCGTCGGTCCCCCCCGTTCCCGAGTGGATCTCGAGGATCGCGTCGCCGGCGTCGTACTTTCCGGTGAAGAGCGCGTCCTCCTGCAGGTGTCCGAGCTCGCCTTCCAGCGAGTCGACGATCTCGGCGATCTCCGCGCCGAGCCCTCCCTCGCCGAAGGAGGCGAGCTCCTTCGCGTCCTCGTACTCGTGTCGGAGGCGCTCGTAGCGCTCGAGCTTCCGTGTCGCACGCGCGTGCTCGGTCGAGATGCGCGCGGCCTGAGCCTGATCGTCCCAGAAGCCGGGCGCGCCCATCGCCTTCTCGAGCCCCGCTTGTCCGCGCGCTAACGCCTCCGGGTCAAAGATAATCACGGACCCAGGCGAGCTGGGCTCCGATCTCCTCGAGCCGCTGATCGAGGCTCTGCGTCGTCTCGGCCATGAGGAAGAGGGTAGCCGAGCATGCTGTCGTGCAAGGCTTGTGCTTCGCCAGAGCACGTTCGGGGAAAGGTAGACCGGCACGGTGATCACATCTAACAGAGCTCCTGACCCAGTGAACGGCCATGCCGCGATGCGGCGGGCGATCACTGTGTCAAAAGCTCTCAGAAGAGCAGCTCGAGCACGGCATCCGGTCGAGGTCGAGATGGGGATCGTCGCGCTGGTCCTGCTCGCGTGGCAAACGGCTCGCATTCCGCTCGAAGGCAGCGTGGAGACCTCGCTCGCCCATGCTCGCTCGGTGCGAGAGCTCGAGGGCTCGCTCGGGCTCGACTTCGAGAGCCCGTTCATCCGCTTCGGCGCCACCGCTCCCTTCGACGCCATGCTCGAGTGGATGTATACGGGCATCCACACTCCGGCGCTGTTCGGCTTCCTCGCGGCGGTGTGCGTCTACGCGCCCGAGCGGTACGCGAGGCTGCGCACGATCTTCATCGTGTCGTTCCTGCCGGCGCTCCTCGCCATCGGCCTCTATCCGCTCGCGCCACCGCATTGGATCTCCGAGCTCGGTTTCGGCCCGGCGCCGCAGCAGGACGAGCTCGCGGGATCGATCGAGACGTTGATTCACAACTCAACAGCTGCGATCGCCAGCCAGCACTTCGGCTTCGCGGTCTTCATCGCCGCCGCGTCACTCTGGCTCGCTCCTCGCTCGGCGTTTGCCTGGGCGGCGCTCGCTTACCCCGCGCTCGTCCTCGTCGTCATCGTCGGAACCGGCAACCACTACGTCCTCGACTGCATCGTCGGCACGCTCACATTCGTGCTCGCTGCGGCGGTCGCTGCGCGCCTTCACGGCCGGACACAGCCGCGCGCTGCAGCCGCGCCTCCCACGCGCGCGGTGGTCAGCGTCTCCCTCGGCTTCGCGATGGTCGCCTGGGGGCTCGTCTCCCTCCAGCTGATCGAGCCGAGGGGTTGGAGCAACGTCGTCCCCGTGCTGGTGCTCCTCGGAGGGATCGCGGCAGTGGTCACGCCTCGTCTTAGCGCGAAGGAGCCTCTGGCCGAGAGCTCGTAGGGGCAAGGCTCGCCTCGCCCCCCAGGCGCCGCCGACGCCCGAACGAGGGCGAGACAAGCCTCGCCCTACTCATTGCGTATCTATCTCAAGTCTGCTATATAGCGAGATTGAGATATCCGATGCGCGAGCGAAGTGACGACAAGACCATCGATCGGCTCCGTGAGCGCATCGCGCACGTCGGCGAGGACGGCTGGTTCTTCGCGCGGATCGCCGCGCAGGTCGCGGGGCGGCGCCGAGAGCTCGGTCTCTCGCAGAGTCAGCTCGCCGAGCTGACGGGCACGACACAGTCGGCCATCGCACGGCTCGAATCGGGGGGACGACCACCTCGTATCGACACCCTCCTTCGAATCACGAGCGCACTCGATTGCGAGCTCGAGGTTCGGCTGAGACCTCGAGCCTCTGACACGACGAAAGGGGAGCGAACGTGACCACGCACGCGCTCGACCACGACGAGATCCAGACCACCAGAGGAGAGAAGTTTCTTGCGGTCGTGCTCGGGATCTTTCTGCTCATCGGGCTCGTCTGGGCGTACGGAAAGCTCGACACCCGGGACTCGTACTACGGGGCGCCGTCGTACACGGCCTCCGAGCAGGCGACGATCGACCTCAACCAGTCAGCCGAGCAGGAGCGCGCCGCCGCCCAGGCAGCACAGGCACAAGCGCTCTCGAATCTCGAGCTCGCACGAGAGCGCTACCGGACGGCGCTCGATGCTGGACTGTCCGCACCTGACCTCGAGGCCGATTACCGCCGAGCGGAGGACACGCTTTCCTCGGCCGACGCCCGACTCGCGGCCGCGCAGCAACGCGTCGCGGAAACACAGCCCGCAGCCCAGATCGCCAGCGACCGCTTCTTCGACGAGCAGCGTCGGAGGCAGCAGCGGGAGGCCCGCGTGACGTTCTTCCTGCGGCTCGCCTTCAGCCTCGCCGCCCTGGGTCTCGCGTACGGCCTGGTCATCGGACTGCGCGGGTCGCGGTACTTCACGCTGGCATTGGCCGGAGTCGGAGCGGCAGTGGTGCTCTCGCTCGTGCTCGCCGGTGACTACGTCGAGGACTACGTCGCATGGCGAGACACCGGCCCGGTGGTGCTTTCCGCCGCCGGAATCGCGCTGACCTTTGTGACGTTCTGGGCCCTGCAGCGGTATCTCCAGCGGCGGATCCCCCTCCGGCGCGTGCGGAAAGGCGAATGCCCGTTCTGTGGGTTCCCCGTCACCGACAACTCGAGCTGCGAAGGCTGCGGCCGGATCGTCGCAGGCTCGTGTGGAAGCTGCGCCGACCGGCGTCGCGTCGGCGTCCTCTTCTGCGGCAGCTGTGGGAAGGCGTAGAAGATGCGCGACCCACGATCGTTCGTGCTCCCTGGCGTCTTCGCCTTCCTCGCGGCCGGCTTCGCCTTCCACGTCGCCTACGTCTGGCGCTGGGTGGACTGTTCGAATGAGGCGTGGAGCGAGTGCAGCACTTCAGGTCTGGCGCAGCTCGTGATCGCCGGCGTCGGCCTCCTTCCCGCGCTTGCGACGTTCGCCCTCGCCATCTGCCGCCGCGGTCGTCCTTGGCGTTGGTTCCTCCTGACCGCGCTCGTCTATGGCGCGTGGGGCGTCTACGTGTCGGAGGTGTTCGTCGACTAGGAGGGTTTGACGGAACGTTGCTCGTCGCCGGGGTGCGCTCTCCTCGTTCCGAGGCAAGGACGCGGGGAGCGCCGATAGAGCGACTATCGGCGCGACTGAGGACGCAGCATTCGGGAAGAGAGAGCGTGGCCCGGCGACTCAGACCACGTTTCGTCAACCCCTCCCCAACGCCGCGTCAGGCGCCGTGGCATTTCTTGAACTTCTTGCCCGAGCCGCACCAACACGGGTCGTTGCGGCCGACGTCCTTGTGGTCGTTCACCACCTGCCGCTGGACGGGTAGCGCAGAGGACCGAGCCGGCGCATTGGCAACTGCGGTCGCGGCTCCGGCTCCGGCCGCGGCGATTGCATCGGCGCCGGCAGACGTCTCGTGCTCGTAGTGGAGATCACCGTCTCGCGCGTGCATCGGCTCGAGCGCCGGCTCCTCGACCTGGACCGAGACGTGGAAGAGCGTGAAGACGACCTCCTGCCGGATCGTCCCGGTGAGCTCTTCAAACAGGATGTGGCCCTCCCCGCGGTACTCGACGAGCGGATCCTTCTGCGCGAACGCGCGCAGGTGCACACCCTCGCGCAGATAGTCCATCGACTCCAGGTGCTCGCGCCAATGCTGGTCGACGACCTGCAGAATGATGTAGCGCTCGACCTCCCGCGCCAGGTCGGCCCCGAGCGCCTGCTCCCGCTCGGCATACGTCTCCAGCGCGTCTTCGACGAATTCCTCCGACAGCGCGGCGCGATCGGTCACCTCGACCTCGTCCCGCAACTCCTCGACGGTGATGTCCGTCCCGTTCAACGACTGCATGTGCGTGACGAGGCCGTCGAGATCCCAGTCCTCCGCAAACTCGGAGTCGGTGAACTGGGCAACGCCAGTCTCGACCGTCTCCGTGATCCAGCCCCGCACCTCGTCGGACAGGTCCTCCCCCACGAGAACGCGACGGCGCTGGTCGTAGATCACGAGGCGCTGCGTATTCATCACGTCGTCGTACTTGAGGACGTTCTTGCGCGCGACGAAGTTCTGCTCCTCGACCTTCTTCTGGGCGTTCTCGATCTGCTTCGAGAGGATTCCGGCCTCCATCGGCTGGTCGTCCGGGATCTTGAAGCGGTTCATGATCCCGTGGATCCGGTCGCCCGCGAAGAGCCGGACCAGGTCGTCCTGGGCCGAGAGGTAGAAGCGAGACTCGCCCGGATCGCCCTGACGCCCCGAGCGCCCGCGAAGCTGGTTGTCGATCCGGCGCGCCTCGTGTCGCTCGGTGCCGAGCACGTACAGGCCGCCGGCGTCGACGACGCCCTCGCCGAGCTTGATGTCCACCCCGCGGCCGGCCATGTTCGTCGCGATCGTGACCGCGCCCGGCTGGCCTGCGTCCTTGATGATCTCGCCCTCGCGCTCGTGCTCCTTCGCGTTCAGGACGTTGTGCGGTATCCCCTTTCGCTTGAGCAGCTCGGCCAGGTACTCGGAGGTCTCGACCGCGATCGTCCCCACGAGTACGGGCTGCCCCTGCTCGTGGCGCTCGACGATGTCGTCGAGCACGGCCTGCCACTTCGCCTCCACCGTCTTGAAGATGAAGTCGTTCTCGTCCGCTCGCGCGACCGGCTCGTTCGTCGGGATCTCGACGACGTGGAGGTTGTAGATCTCGACGAACTCCTTCTCCTCCGTTTTCGCCGTGCCCGTCATCCCGCCGAGCTTCTCGTACAGGCGGAAGTAGTTCTGGAGCGTGATCGTGGCGAGGGTGACGTTCTCCTCGCGGATGCGGACGCCCTCCTTCGCCTCGACGGCCTGGTGCAGGCCCTCGCTCCAGCGCCGGCCCTCCATGATGCGGCCGGTGAACTCGTCGACGATCTTGACCTCGCCCTCCTGCACGACGTAGTCGACGTCGCGCTTGTACAGCGACTGCGCCTTGAGCGCCTGGGTCAGGTGGTTGACGAGGAG
>Ga0136616_10002021_pt1 | contig 10681 bp, 10 predicted proteins | sample AntDrymUQ2992106_2_FD_106648 | JGI IMG/M metagenome (GOLD analysis project Ga0136616, IMG submission 106648) | Polar desert sand microbial communities from Dry Valleys, Antarctica - metaG UQ299 (21.06) | ecosystem: Environmental > Terrestrial > Soil > Desert | place: Antarctica: Dry Valley... | reverse complement strand
GAGCTCCTTCTCCTTGACCGACCGTACGGTGATCTCCACGTCAGCTGTCTTCCCGGCTTGGTCACCGGCAGCCAGTTGGGTCTGGAAGGTCTTGGTGTCGGCCTCGTCCATCCCGACCAACGCCTCGTCGAGGCCGACCATGAGGTCGCCGGCGCCGACCTGGTAGGACAGCCCCGTCGTCGTACCGCCCTCGACTTCCTTGCCGTCGACTGTTGCGGAGAGGTCGAGGCTGACGTAGTCACCGGTCGCCGCCGAGCGGTCCACGCCGGTCAGCATCGCGAACCTGTCCCGCAGCGCATCGATCTGGTTGTCCATCTCCTCGTCGGTGACCTCGACGGGATCGACGGTCACGGCCAGGGACTCCAGATCCGGCACCTCGATCGTGGGTCGGACGTCCACCTCCGCGGTGAAGGAGATCGTCTCCCCGTCCTCGAGTTTGGTGACCTCGATCTCCGGTTGACCGAGGGGGCGTACGTCGTTCTCTTGGAGCGCCTCGCCGTAGGCCTGTGGTACGGCGTTGCTGACGACCTCGTCGAGGATTGCCGGGCGGCCGATCCGCTGCTCGAGGATGCGAGCAGGCACCTTGCCCGGTCGGAAGCCTGGAATCCGTACTTCGGCGCCGATCTTCTTGTACGCAGCATCGAACGCGGGCTTGAGCTCGTCGAAGGTCATTTCGACGGCCAACTTCACCCGGGTCGGGCTCAACGGCTCGACCGTGGTCTTCACAGGTGTAACTCCTCAGGCAGATCGTGTGGATTGGCCGTAGTCGTCAGCGGCTCGGCCGTGAACGAGTCTAGTGCCGAAGAACTCGGCGCCCGCGTCGGTGGCCCGTGGCCGCTGTGACAGCCGCAGTTGTCAGAGGTCTGCGGCACGGTGCAGGCATGTCAAAGGTTCGGCCCGATGAGAAGGCCGCAGCATTCTGGGTCAACACGGTGTCCGTGGAGCACGTGCGGTTGGGTGTGGTCGGCGGGTTCACGCAGGCTGATCACGGGCGATCCACGAGGCTGCAGAGGCTGCGCCCCGGTGACGGGCTGGTCTTCTACTCCCCGCGTACGGAGATGCGCGGTGGCCAGCCGGTACAGGAGTTCACTGCGCTTGCCCGGGTGACCGGGGACGCGCCCTATCAGGTCGAAATGCAGCCGGACTTCCACCCGTGGCGGCTGCGGGTCGACTTCCTCGAGGTCACTCCAGCGCCAGCGCGTCCGCTCGTGGACGAGTTGGACTTCATCCCCGACCCGCAGCGGTGGGGCTACCCGTTCCGCCGTGGGCTGTTCGAGATCGGCCGTGCGGATTTCATCCGGATCGGCAGGGCAATGGGGATCGACTGAGGGCGGAATACCGGCCACCTCCGGCTAGTCTCCGCCGCGTGAACCGCCTCGTCGCCTTCCTCCGTGCCATCAACGTCGGCGGCCATAACGTGAAGATGGATCACCTGAGGTCGCTGGTCACCGGGTACGGGCTGTCCGGTGTGGAGACGCTCATCGCCAGCGGAAATCTCATCGTCGACGGCGAGCAGCGCGAAGCTGCAGAGGTCGAGACGCTGCTCGAGACACGACTGGAAGTTGACCTTGGCTACCCGGTGGCCACTTTCGTCCGGACGACTGCCGAGTTGGCTGATCTGGTTGCCCTCGAGCCCTTTTCGGCAGCGCCGGGGCGCTATTACGTGACCTTCCTGAAGGAGGTTCCGTCTGCCGAGTCGGTCGCCCGACTGCTCGCACTGCGCAGCGAGGCCGAGGACTTTGCCGTCGTAGCTCGTGAAGTGCACTGGTTGATTCGGGCAGGCTTCGAGACCCGGCTGACCGGAACGCAAACGCAGTGGGCCGCCTTAGGCCCTGGAACCACGCGCAACATCACGACGGTCGAGAAATTGGCGAAGAAGTACCCGTCCTCGACACGCTGACTCGACTAGTCCGACTGCGGCGCCCAACCATAGATCTTGTCGACGAGGATCGTGAGCACGATCCGGCGGTCCTTGACCATGGCCATCCGGTACTCGTCCCAGTCGGGATGCTCCCCGTTGATGGTGCGATACAGGTCGACCAGCGCCTCGACCGTGACATCGGTCGGGTCCGCCGCGGTCTGTGACAGTTGGGCTATCCCTTCGGCCACGGCGTATCCCCCGCCGCTGCGTGGCCGGACATGCAGGCTGGCCCGCGGGTCACGACGTAGGTTCGCGGTCTTGGCGCGGCCTTCGGTGATGGACACCCGGATGGTGTCCGGATCAGCGTCGAACTGGTGGGAGACATCGGACAGCTGCGGCCGCCCGTCCCGTCTCAGGGTGGCGAGCACCCCGAGGTGGTCTCCGGCCAGGATGTCCTTGAGCGGCTGGTCGTCGGAACGGGCCAGGTCGCTAGGCCGGGACATGTCGCTGGGCGGTGTCATGTCGGGGTGACAGGATTTGAACCTGCGGCCCCTCGCTCCCAAAGCGAGTGCGCTACCAAGCTGCGCCACACCCCGCGGCGAAAGGTCAGTCTAGTGAAACGTCGCGGCGCCTCCGCCCGGTCCACGTAGTCAGCACGGCCTGGCCGGCGGGTAACCTCTGCGTTCGTGCGGTGTGCCTGGTGGGGCGGGCCGGACAACGCGGGTGTAGCTCAATGGTAGAGCCCCAGTCTTCCAAACTGGCTACGCGAGTTCGATTCTCGTCACCCGCTCCAGCCGAAACTAGCTGCTCTCGACGGCGGTCTGCAGTTGCGCCCACACGTCGTCGGGAGACCCGCTCGCATCGATGGTGACCAGCAGGCCACGCGCACGGTAGAAGTCGAGCAACGGTTCGACCTCCTCGTTGAAGACCTCGAGCCGTGCCCGGATCACGTCAGGAGTGTCGTCGATTCGTCCCTCACTCTGCGCTCGGGCGAGAAGGCGGGGCATCAGTTCATCCGGGATGGCATCGAGGCGGACCGCCATCGTGACGGCCACCCCGTTCTCCTCGGCGATCGGCCTGCCCTCTTCGGCCTGACTGACTGACCGTGGGAAGCCGTCCAGCACATAACCATTCGCCTTACCGGCTGCGATCACCTTGGGCATGACCAGCTCGAAGACGAGATCGTCGGGCACCAGCTCACCCCGTTTCATGGCGTCCGAGGCGCGTCGGCCGATGTCGGATTGCGCCTCCACCTCGTGACGCAGCAGGTCGCCGGCGGCGATGTGCTCCACGCTGTACCGCTCGGCAAGGCGTTTGCCCTGGGTGCCCTTACCCGAGCCGGGCGGACCGATCAGCAGCAGCCGCAGCGCCGGCGCGGCGCCGGCCGGGCGCTGCGGTTGGGCAGCGGCTGGCTCGGCCCAGGCGTCGATCTCGGCAAGCAGCGTCGCCTTGCGCTCTGCCGGGGCAAAGGACGCGTTGACCGAGTTCTGCGCGAGCAAGCTCAGTTGGTTGTGGTCGAGGTCGAGTTCTCGTGCGCACGCCTCGTAGTTGTCGCTCACGTAGCCACCGAAGTAGGCCGGGTCATCGGAGTTGACCGTGACCATCAGTCCCTCGTCGAGCATCCGCGCCAGCGGATGCAGGTCCAGTCGTTCGACCGCCCCGAGCCGTACGTTTGACAACGGGCACACCGTCAACGGAATGCGGTCCCGGCGCAGCCGAGCGACCAGTTCGGGGTCCTCCATCGACCGAATCCCATGATCGATGCGCTCCACACCCAGCACATCGAGTGCCTCCCACACGTAGGCCGGTGGGCCCTCCTCACCGGCGTGGGCGACCGTATGCAGCCCGAGGTCACGTGCCTGGGCGTAGGCATCCCGGAACGCGCCGGGCGGATAGCCGACCTCGGCCGAGTCCAGCCCGACTCCGAGCAGCGACCCCAATCTCGAGCTGGCCGCGGCAAGCACAGCAGTCGCTTCGTCGGGCCCACGATCGCGTAGAAAACACAGGATCAGTCCGCCGGACATCCGATCGGCCTGCTCGACCTCGTCCAGCGCAGCGCGGAGGCCGTCGATGACCGCCTCGATCGGAACACCGCGATCCATGTGCGGCTGTGGATCGAAGAACATCTCGACGTGCCTTACGCCCTGGTCGTACGCGCGGTCGAGGTAGGCCCGGGCCAGGTCGGTGAAGTCGTCTGCCGTCCGGAGGACGTCCATGGCCGCGTAGTAGAGGTTCAGGAAACTCTGCAGGTCGGCGAAGACGTACCGGTCCCTGAGGTCCTCGACGTCGGCGAACGGCAACGTGACGTGGTTGCGGGCCGCCAGTTCGAAGACCAGCTCGGGCTCCATCGTGCCCTCGATGTGCAGGTGCAGCTCGGCCTTGGGCAGGCTGGTCAACGACATCGGGTCTCCTCGACACGGGGCAACGGAGCGGCCAGCCTAATTGCGTAAAGTCCGCCCATGCCCGCGACTGCACGCTGCGAACGTGGACCGATCAGCCGACCGGAGGTATGTCGATGCGCAGGGTGCTCACTGCCGTCCTAGGTGCCGCCGTCGTCGCCGGTCTCGTGATCCTCGGAGTGATCGGCACTGGCGTGGCCGAAGCCAGCCCCCCATTGCGCGCCGCTGATCAGATCACCGATCAGGCTGATGCCCTCGGCGGCGAGGAAGCCCAGGTGCGCGAGGCGCTCGACCAGTTGCGTGCCGATGAAGGCACCCAGTTGTTCGTCGTGTTCGTCTCGAGCTTCGATGGGCTGGACGGTCAGAGCTGGGCCGACCAGAGCGCGCAGCAATCCCAGCTGGGCAGCCGTGACGTGCTCTTTGCCGTTGCCGTCGACGACCGCGTGTACGGATTGTCGGTCGACCAGGACTATCCGCTGTCGGACGAGGAACTCTCCGATCTCCTTGTCAACGACGTCGAACCGCAGCTGTCCGAGCAGGACTGGGCTGGTGCGGCCATCGCGCTGGCTCGCGGGCTGGACGGCGGCGGGTCGGGCAGCAGCGGCGTTCCCATCGCGCTACTGCTCGGCGGGGCTGTGCTCGCCGGCGGGGGTTACCTTGTCTACCGCCGCCGCAAGCAGGCGCGTACCGAATCCGGCGACTCCGGCCGGGCGCCGGGGCAACCCCGCCGATCGAGCAGCGGCGAGGCACATGCCGACCCGCATGCCGATCTGCCCACGCAACAGTTGACCTTCCAGGCCAGCTCCGCCCTGATCGATCTGGACGACGCGGTGCAGACCTCAGCGCAGGAGCTGACCTTCGCTCAGGGTCAGTTCGGGGACGAAGCCGTGACCGGGTTCCAGGAGGCACTGGCCGCCTCGCGTGCCGAACTCGGCCAAGCCTTTGCGCTGCGTCAACAATTGGACGACGAGGTGCCGGAAGCCGAACCGGCACAGCGCAGGCTGCTGACCGAGATCCTCCGACTGTGCCAGTCCGCCGATCAGCGTCTGGACGCCCAGTCCGAAGCATTCGACCGGCTCCGCGATCTCGACCACACAGCGCCCCAGGTGCTCGAGGGCCTAGCCCCGGAGGTGGATCGGGTTCAGGCTCGATTGCCGCAGGAAGAGCAGCGACTCACCGCTTTGCAGGGGCGCTACGCCGCCACGGCCTTGAGCGCGATCGCGGACGACGTCGAACAAGCCCGAGCGCTGCTGGACAACGCCCGAAAAGAGCTCGACGAAGCCCGCGCCGCCCTTCAGTCGCCGACCCCGAGCGCGGCCGTGGTCTCGCTGCGGACCGCTGAGGATGCAACCGCCCAGGCCGACCAGTTGTTGGACGGCATCTGGCGCCTGGAGACCGAACTCGCCGAAGCTGGCGCCGCGCTGATCGCGGCCCGACTGGAGACGGAGAAAGATCTTGCCGAAGCTCGGGCCCTGCTCACCCCGGGTGACTCCAGCGGCTTGGCCTCGATGGTGGCCCGAGCCGAGACCGCTCTGGCCGCCGCGGATGCAGCTGTGGCTGCAACTCCTGAGGGCTTGCCGGACCCGCTGACCGCACTACGACAGCTGACCGAGGCCGATCTCGCGCTGGACGGCGCGTTGGGTTCGGCGCGCGAGGCGAGGGCACAGGCCGATCAGATCGAACGACGCCTCGATCAGGCAATGGTCACCGCCCAGTCCTCGCTCGCTGCCGCCGAGGATTTCATCACCACCAGACGCGGCGTGGTCGGCAGCCAGGCGCGTACCAGACTGGCCGAGGGGCAGCGCCATCTCGACCGGGCCGTGTCGCTGGCAACCACCGACCCGGCTGGCGCACTACGTGAAGCTCAGCATGCCGACGCGTTGGGTCAGCAGGCGTTGCACTACGCCCGCAGCGATGTCGATCTCGGCGCTTCGAACACTGGCATGGGCCGCGGCGGGTACGGCAATCGAGGCGGCATGCGTGGGCGGGGCTACGGCCGTGGGGGCGGCCCGGATCTGGGCAGCCTGGTCCTCGGCGGAATCCTTTTTGGTGGCGGCCGGGGCGGCGGAGGGTTCGGCGGCGGCTTCGGTGGCGGCGGCTTCGGTGGAGGTGGGGGCGGGCGTCGGTCCACGGGAAGCTTCGGCGGGTCGGGCAGCCGGGGTCGACGCGGTGGCGGCGGCCGTTTCTAGGGCACAGACCGCTTAGACCTGTTGGGGGTCAGGGTCAGGGTCAGGGTCAGGGTCAGGGCGGGGTCCTCCCCGATGCGGGCAGGCCCGTACCAGTCGATGCTTGACTGCATCACATCAACCACCCAGCGAGGAATGACCTGAGATGAACAAGATTCACGATTCACTGCAGCGCCAAGGCCTTGTCCGGCCCCAGAACGGCCGGATCCTCGGTGGCGTCTGCGCCGGACTCGGCCGCCGCTTCGACATCGACCCATGGCCGGCACGTGTCCTGTTCGTGGCAGGGCTGATGCTGCTGCCTGGCAGCCAGCTGCTGATCTACCCGCTGCTGTGGATCCTGATGCCCGCGCAGGCCAGCGCAACAGCGGCGAACTAGATCTTTCGGCCTCCAGCGCTAGTCAGGCAGTACTCGAGTCAGAGGTAGTACCGGAGCCACAGGTAGGGCCAGGACAGCAGCACAGTGACCCCTGTGACCACAACTCCGTACCTCGTGAAGGTCCAGAAGGAGATCGGGTGACCGTTTCGGGCCGCGATCCCGGTGACCACGACGTTGGCGCTCGCGCCGACCGCTGTCGCGTTGCCACCTAGATCGGCACCCAGGGCCAGCGCCCACCACAGCGCGCCACCCTGCGTGCTGCCCCCGCTGGAGGCGACGAGTCCGGCCACCAGTGGCGCCATCGTGGCCACGTAAGGGATGTTGTCGACGATCCCGGACAGGATGGCCGACCCGAAGAGCAAACCGCTTGCAGCAGCGAAGTAGTTGTCTCCAACGGCGTCGGTCGCGGCCTCCCCGAGCTGGCCGATCACCCCGACGTTCACCAGTGAGCCGACCATGATGAACAGGCCGGCGAAGAAAACCAGGGTCTCCCACTCGACGTCGCCTAGGTACTTGCCTGACGTCAGCCCTGACACGGCCACCAGCAGCCCCGCGCCGAGCATCGCCACGATGCTCGGCTCCACATGCAGTGCCGAGTGGGCCACGAAACCGACCAGCACGAGGGCCAGCACACCGAGCGAGCGCCACAGCAGCGCGGGGTCGGTGATCGCCTCCCGCTCCTGCAGCGCCATCACCCGCTCGGCGCGGTCAGCGTGATAGACGAAGGCCTTCCGGAACAGGAACCGGCACATCACCACGAAGACCGCCAACAAGAGCACGACGATCGGCGCCATGTTGACCAGAAAGTCGTTGAAGGACAGGTCGCTGCGGCTGGCGATGATGATGTTGGGCGGGTCGCCGATCAGCGTCGCGGCGCCGCCGATGTTGGATGCCATCACCTCGGCGAGGAGGTAGGGCACCGGGTTGGTTCCCAGCCGCTCGCAGATGAGCAGCGTCACTGGGGCAACGAGCAGCACCGTCGTGACATTGTCCAGGGCGGCTGAGGCCACGGCCGTGATGAGGACGAGCATGACCATGACGCGGTAGGGCTTTGCACGGGCCCGCTTGGCCGCCCAGATGGCCAGGAACTCGAACACGCCGGTCTGCCGCAGGACGCCGACGATGATCATCATCCCGAGCAGCAGGAAGATGACGTTCCAGTCGATGCCGGTTTCCTCACCGAAGAAGGCCTCATCCGCCCCGGTCGCCCCGATGATCACCATGAGGGCGGCGCCGCCCAATGCGGCGGCGACACGGGGAATCTTCTCGGTCGCGATGAAGACGTAGGCGATCACGAAGACCGCGATCGCGAGGATCGCTTGAACGGTCACGCGTCTGGACCGTCTGAGTCCGCCGTGTCGGTTGTCGGCTGCCGACGCGCCGCCGCGGCCGCGATCGCTGCCATCGCACGGGCGAAGGTGATCACGCCGGAATAGCTGCCGCCCCGGTCGCGCACCACCACCAGCGGCGAGTGCGCCTCGACCATGACCGCGGCGATCTCCACCAGCGTGTCCTCGGGCAAGACTGATGGCAACGACTGGGTCGTGATCTCGTCGGAGTCGAACAACGCCGCGACTGTCTTGTCTTCCAGTGCAGCGCAGAGCTCATCGGCACCCGCCTCGTCGTACACGTGCGCCAGTGAGGCATCCTCGCGCACGTAGCGCGGCACGAACAGTTTCAGCACCTGCGTGCCCGGCACGACAGCCACCGGAACGCCGGCGTCGTTGGCGACGATGAGCCCACCCAACCGGTGCTCGGCGATCACTCGGGCCGCCTCGAGAGCGGTGGTCTCACGGGTGACGGTGGGAACCTGTTCGGCAAGTTCGCTCGCGTGCATCTGGCGCTCCTGGGGTCGACAATGACGTTGCCGACCAGACTTCCCGGCGCACCGGGGAAGACCCTAAGCCATGTCCGACCCGGGCTCGGCGGCTGCCTCTTCCAGGCGTCGGTACGCGGCGTTGCGCCGGACCAGCAGCATCGCGGCGAGTAGGGCGGCGATCAGGGAGCCGATGATCACCGCCGTCTTGACCAACTCGACCTGGGCGGCATCGTCGTAGGCGAGTTCGGTGACCAGAAGGGACACCGTGAAGCCAACGCCGGCAAGCATGCCGACGGCGGCGATGTCGGACCAGCCCAGCCCCTCGTCGAGCTCGGCCTGGGTGAACCGTGCGGTCAACCAAGCACCGAGGAGTACCCCGATCGGCTTGCCTACGACAAGACCGACGACCACGGCAATCGAAGCCGGGTCATCGACAAGCCCTCCCAGGGTGCCGCCCGAGATCGGGACACCGGCCGCGAACAAAGCGAAGATCGGCACGGCCAGGCCGGCCGAGTAGGGCCCCACCCGATGCTCGACGCGTTCAGCCGGTCCCTCGTGTTCGCCTGGATCGGGCCGCGCGCGAGTTAGCAGGGCCAGCGCCATCCCCGCGACGGTGGCATGCACGCCGGCTTCGTGCACGAGACCCCACACCGTCAGCCCGATCGGGACGTAGATCCACCATGCCCGTACCCGACGGTGTTGAAGCACTGCATAGAGGACCAGCAGAAGCGCCGCACCTGCTAACGCAAGGAAGTCGACACTGGCGGTGTACACGGTGGCGATGACGAGGATCGCCCCGAGGTCGTCGACAACGGCCAAGGTGAGCAGGAAGGCACGTAAGGCTGGTGGCAGGTGCGACTGGATGACAGCGAGGACGGCGAGTGCGAAGGCGATGTCGGTGGCCGTCGGGATCGCCCACCCGCGCAGTGCCGGGCCCTCGCCTCCTGCAGCCATGGCCACGGCGAGGAACATCAGCGCAGGGGCGGCCATCCCGGCGATCGCCGCGGCCACCGGCACGGCTGCCCGCGATGGCTTGCGTAGGTCCCCCACGACGAGCTCACGCTTCAGCTCGAGCCCGGCGACGAAGAAGAAGACCGCAAGCAGCCCGTCAGCGGCCCACGTCTGCAACGAGAGGTCGAGGTGCAGGGCTGCCGGGCCGACCGTGGTCGCGCGGATGGTGTCGTACCCGGCCGACCATGGACTGTTCGCCCACACCAGCGCGACCACCGCCGCGCCCAGCATGAGCGCCCCACCGATCGTCTCGTTGCGCAGCACCCCCGCCAGGTCGTTGCTCTCTGCCCCGGAAAGCCGGCCGAAAATGCGCTCAGCTCGCCGCGGCTCACCAGGACGCGCTGTCATGTTGGTCCGTCAGTGGGCCAGCGTGCGATCCAGCCGATCGAGCATGTTCTCCAGTGACGCCTCGAACTCGCTGTCGCTGTGGTCCTCGGACAGCCGAGTGCCGAGACGACATACCTGCGGGAATGCGGTTATCGAGGACTCGGCGCCGGCGGAAGCAATCTCCGCGTGGCCGAGCGAGTCCACGATGTCGGACTCAGCAGTACGCGCGGCGGCTTCCAGAAGCAGGTGTCCGAGCAGGAAACTGGAGAACGCACGGTAGGCCGCAATGGCGCTCTCGTCGGTGAACCCACGCGAGATCAACTCACTGAGAAAGTCCTCCACGACCCTCAGGCTACGAAGCGGCGGACGAAGCCAGGGCGCGGCCGGGTGACGCGTCGCGATCAGCGGAAAGACTGCAGGATGTTCCTGTTCGATCCGGCGTACGCCGTGAGCCAGCCACTGCAGGTATGCCTGCCACCCATTGAGTGGCTCCACGGTGTCAGGGTTCAGGTGCAGTTCGGAGACCATGCTCTCGACGATGCCCTCGAGAAGATCTTCACGGCCGTTCACATAGCGATAGAGGGACATCGCTTCGACGCCGAGTTCCTTGCCCAGCCCGCGCATCGTCAGCGCCGACAACCCATGGCTGTCCACAAACGCCACGGCAGCACTGATGATCAACTCACGGCTGAGTGGCAACCG
>Ga0136616_10002019_pt1 | contig 10684 bp, 9 predicted proteins | sample AntDrymUQ2992106_2_FD_106648 | JGI IMG/M metagenome (GOLD analysis project Ga0136616, IMG submission 106648) | Polar desert sand microbial communities from Dry Valleys, Antarctica - metaG UQ299 (21.06) | ecosystem: Environmental > Terrestrial > Soil > Desert | place: Antarctica: Dry Valley... | reverse complement strand
TAGAGGCTTGATGTGAGACTCAGGCACGCGCGGCTGGTGTGCCCAGACACGGCGCGGTTTCGCCGCGTCGGGCTTGCCTGTCGCACCATTACGGGCCGCGCCCCCGACGCGGCGTAACCGCGTGGTCTGGCCCATCCTCGCGCCCACCACTGACGCCCATTAGATTCGTTAGTCGTCACTTACGTAAGTATAGACTTACGGTAATCGTGGTGTCAACCGCGCCAGTGGTTCGTGATCGGCGTCCGGCGGTCGCGCCCGAACGCCTTCGGCCGGAGCTTCACTCCCGGCGGCGCCTGACGCCGCTTGTACTCGGCCCGGTCGATCAGCGCGAGCGCCCGGTCGACGATCGCCTCGGCGAAGCCCTCCGCGACTAGCTCCTCGCGGGACCGGTCGAGCTCGACGTACGCCTGTAGGACGGGGTCGAGCTCGTCGTAGGGGGGCAGTGAATCCACGTCCTGCTGGTCGGCCCGCAGCTCAGCCGAGGGCGGCCGCTCGATGATCGAGAGCGGGATCAGCTCGCGACCGGCCCGCTCGTTCAGGTACCGGGCGAGCCGGAAGACGTCCGTCTTGTAGACGTCCTTGATCAGCGCATAGCCGCCGGCGAGGTCGCCGTACAGCGTGGAGTAGCCGACCGAGAGCTCGGACTTGTTTCCGGTCGCGAGGACGAGCCAGCCGTGCTCGTTCGAGAGCGACATCAACGTCATGCCGCGAACGCGCGCCTGCAGGTTCTCCGCCGCGAGCCCGGTCGTGCCGACCTCCGCGTCGTGAAACGCCGCCACCACCTGCTCGATCGGGATTTCGCGGAAGTCGCAGCCGAGGCTCTCCGCCATCCGCCGGGCGTCGTTGCGCGTGCCCTCGGAGGAGTAGCGCGAAGGCATCGACACGCAGTGCACCCGCCGCGGGCCGAGCGTGTCGGCGGCGAGCGCGGCGACGAGTGCCGAGTCGATACCGCCGGAGAGCCCGAGCACGATGTCACCGAAGCCGTTCTTGCCGACGTAGTCGCCGAGAGCGAGCACGAGCGCGCAGCGCATCTGCTCGAGCTCCGGCTCGAAAGGAGCGATCGCGCTGCCAACCGGACTCTGTGTCGCCGTGACACCTGGTTCGAGCTCGACCAGGACGGGCTGCTGGACTTCCTCACGCTCGCGCGCGAGCGCGCGCCGGCGCACGTCGCGCAGCCTCCGGCCGATCGTCTCGCTCGGATCGAGATCGACCACGAGCAGGGCTTCCTCGAATCCCGGTGCGCGCGCGAGCACCTCGCCCTCGTCGTCGAGCACGACGGAATGCCCGTCGAAGAGGAGCTCGTCCTGCCCACCGACGAGGTTGCAGAAGGCGAGGTACGCAGAGTTGTCGCGCGCCCGCGTCACGAGCATCTCCTCCCTTTCCTCGGCCTTGCCGACGTGGTAGGGCGACGCCGAGAGGTTGACGAGCAGTTGGGCGCCTGCGAGCGAGAGATCCGTGGCGGGTGGGCCTGGCTGCCAGAGGTCCTCGCAGATCGTCGGCCCGACGACGATGTCACCGAGCCGAAGCAGCAGCAGGTCGCGGCCGGGCGCGAAGTAGCGATCCTCGTCGAAGACGCCGTAGTTCGGCAAGAACCGCTTGCGGTAGACGGCTCGCACGTCGCCGCCCGCGCACACCGCGCAGGCGTTGAAGAGATCGCGGTCGAACCACGGCGTGCCCACGAGCGCGACGAGGTCGGTGCACGCGGCCGCGATTTCGCGTAACGAAGCCTCAGCCGCCCGCACGAACGCCGGCCGCAGCAGCAGATCCTCGGGCGGATAGCCCGTGACGGCGAGCTCGGGGAAGAGAACGAGCTCGGCGCGGTGCGAGCGCGCCTCGTCGAGAGCAGCGAGAATGCGCCGGCGGTTTCCCTCCAGCTCGCCGACGACCGTGTTGATCTGGGCCAGAGCGAGCCGCACAGAGGGAGCTTATAGGTTTGCGACTCACAGGCGAAAACATGATCGGACAAGACATAGTGTTCGACCGGCGCTTCCGCGGCCCGGTGGCCTCCGCGAACGGCGGCTACGCCGCCGGTCGCCTGGCCGCCTTCCTCGACGGCCCGGCCGAGGTGACGCTCCGGGTGCCGCCGCCGCTCGAGCGCCCGCTCGCCGTCGAGCGCCGCGGTGAGACGGTCGCACTGCTCGACGTCGAGATGGTCCTCGCGGAGGCGGTTCGGGCCGAGGTCGAGGTCGAGCCGCCGTCGCGCCCGTCCTATGCCGAGGCCGAAAGGGCAGCCGGCCGGCACGTGAGCATGGGCGCGCAGAGGGTCAACGAGTGCTTCAGCTGCGGCGCGCGAGCGAAGGGCGACGGCCTTCGCATCCATCCCGGACCGGTCGAGGGAATCGACCTGCAGGCGGCGCCCTGGACCCCTGGGGACGATGACGAGATCTCGGCGGAGATCGTCTGGGCGGCGATCGACTGCTCGGGCGCCTACGCCGTCGGCGGTCCCGGCCGGGGGGAGGTGCTGCTGGGACGTATGGCGGCGGAGCTGCGGCGGCTGCCGGCCACAGGCGAGCGCTGCGTCGTCGTCGCCTGGCCCCTTGGCGAGGACGGCCGCAAGCTCTTCGCCGCCACCGCCCTCCTCGGCGAGCACGGCGAGCTCCTCGCCCGGGCCCGGCAGACCTGGATCGCCCCGCGCGCCGCGACCACGTGACGGGTTAGCGGCGCAACCGGATCGCGTTCAGGTCCTCGGCCAGGATCTGCGGGATCCGTCGCTCGAGCTCGTCCGGCGGATCGTGCTCGGCGTGGAGGTAGCGACCCGAGAGGGCGTCGAAGCGGCCCGAAGCAAGCTCTCGGACGAGCTGCGGCGCCAGCTCGGGCGGCGTCCAGGGCGCGTCGTCCGGGAACTTCCCGTCGGTCATCTCCGTCTTCACGAGTCCGGGGCTGAGGACGAAGACCTGCACGTTGTGTTCCTTCAGGCGGTTCGCGAGCGTCTCGCCGAAGCGACCGACCGCCGCCTTGCTCGACGTGTATGCCCCCGCGGAGGCGCCGGGGAGGTACGAGGCGCCGCTGCCGGTGATCACGATCCGGCCGCCGCCGCGCTCGATCATTCCCGGTAGCGCTTGGTGGACGGTCAGGTACGTGCCGAGGACGTTGACTTCGAAGATGCGCCACCAATCTTCCGGGTCCGTCTCCCAGGAGCCCTCCGACATCGAGATGCCCGCGTTCGCGACCAGCAGGTCGATCGGCTCGGCCGCCGCGATCATCCGCCGGACGTCGTCGCGGTTGGTCACGTCTGCCACGAGCGCAACGCCGCCGATCTCGCTCGCGACCGCCTCCACTTGCTCGGCCGATCGGGCGGTGACGGTGACGTGCCAGCCGCTCCCGGCCAGCTCCCGCGCGATGCCGGCGCCGATCCCGCGCCCGCCGCCTGTGACCAGCGCTCTAGACGGCATCCGCGATCTCCTTGAGCGTCTCCGGGTTCTCGACCGTCGAGAGGTCGCCGGGGTCTTCGCCGAGCGCGGTCGCGCGGACGGCGCGCCGCACGATCTTGGCGCTGCGCGTCTTCGGCAGGGCGCTCACGAAGAGGACCCGTTCGGGCGCGAAAGGCTTGCCGAGAGCTGCGGCAACGGCAGCCCTCACGCCCTCCTCGTCCGCCTCCGCGCCGGGTTTCAGGGCGCAGAAGAGCCACGCCGTCTCGCCCTTGACCGCGTGGGGTAGGCCCACGGCCGCGGCTTCGACCACGGCCGGATGGTCGAGCGCCGCCGACTCGAGCTCGGCGGGGCCGATCCGCTTGCCGGCAATGTTGAGCGTGTCGTCGGAGCGGCCGTGCAGGTACCAGTAGCCGTCGTCGTCGACCGAGGCCCAGTCTCCATGCGTCCAGACGCCGGGAAAGCGACGCCAGTACGTCTCGAGGTAGCGCTCCTCGTCGCCCCAGATCCCGCGCGTCATGCCGGGCCAGGGCGCCGTGCAGACGAGCTCGCCCACCTCGCCGCGGAGCGGGCGTCCTTCGGGCGAGAACACGTCCATCGCCTGGCCGAGGGCAGGAAAGCCGAGCGCGCACGGCTTCGTGGGCGCCATCGGCGTGACCGACAGGAAGCACGCGCCGACCTCGGTGCCGCCGGAGATGTTGACGATGGGAATCCGCCCCCCGCCGGCCGCGTGCTCGTTCAGCCAGTCGTAGGGCCCGGCGTTCCACGGCTCGCCGGTCGTGGTGATCGCCCTGAGCGAGGAGAGATCTGCCTGCGGCTCCCCCTTCGGGATCAGCGCCCTCACGAGGGTCGGCGAGACGCCGAGCATCGTCACTCGCTCGCGCTCGACGAGTCGCCAGAGCCGCTCGGCCGGCCAGTCCGGAGCGCCCTCCAGATAGACGACCGCTGCGCCGAGCGCACCAGCGCCGACGACCGTCCAGGGACCCATGATCCAGCCCATGTCGGTGGAGAAGAGGACGCGATCGCCGGCGCGGACATCCGACTGGTAGGCCGCTTCACGGGCGATCGAGAGCAGGAACCCACCCTGCACGTGGAGCGCACCCTTCGGCCTGCCGGTGGTGCCCGAGGTGTAGGCAAGCAGGTAGGGATGCTCCGCATCGGTCTCGAGGGCAGTCAGGGCGCCCTCTCCGAGGTCGACGCTCCAACTGCCGTCCTCCCGCCGCCACTCGACCACGTGCTCGACCGACGGCGACTCGCGTAGCGCCTCCTCCACGGTCTCGCGCATCGGCACGCGCCTGCCGCGCCGGAACGACCAGTCCGCGGTGACGACGACCCTCGCACCGGAATCCTGCAGGCGCTGCACCACTGCGGGTGCGGCGAAGCCCGAGAAGATCGGCACCTGAACTGCGCCGAGGTGGGCGCAGGCGTGGGACACGATCGCCGCCTCGGGCGACATGGGCATGTAGATCGCGACCCGATCGCCGGCAGCGACTCCCAGCCGCACAAGCGCCTCTGCGAGCCGCGCGACATCCCGCGACAGCTCGGCGAACGTCCATTCCCGCCGTCCGCCGTCCTCGCCGGCGAACACGGCTGCGACGGCGTCGGGGGTGCGCTTCGCCCAGTGGTGAACGCAGACATCCGCCACGTTCAGGCGCGCGCCCTCGAACCACGTCGTCCATTCGATGCCCCGGGACTCGTCCCGAACCCGCTGCCACGGACGGCTGAGCTCGATGCCCAGGTCGTCGACGACCGCGCGCCAGAACCGATCCGGCTCCTCGACCGAGACGCGATGCAGGTCCGCGTAATCGACACAGGCGAGCGTCCGCGCGAGACGCACGACGTTGGCATCTCGGAGCTGCTCCGGAGAGGGCTGCCACGCCCAGCCGACTGCGGAGCCCGAGCGTGCTGAGCGGGCGTCCACTAGCCGGTCGACAGGAGGAGTGAGCGCATAGCTCCCGCGATCTTCTCAGAGTTTCAGAGGTAGGGCGTCCGCGGAGGACGCGGGCGGCGGGGCGATCGACCGGGCGTGGAGGCCCTGGACCATGAATCGTCCCCGGCTGCGGCTCCGGGGACGATCGGTAAGGCGTGCAGCCACATCCGGGCGACACCCGCGGGCGTGACTCTGCGGCCCAGTCAAACCTGCGGTTTGCGGCGGTCACCTTGTCTGCGGCGCGCCCTTGCACGTTGGCCAGGCGATGGCCCGTGCAATTGAGTTCCACTGTAGGAGCCATGTCTCCGAAAGTCAAGTAGATCGGTCAAGTATTTTCTTGTACGATCGCTTCACCCCGCTGACCAGGCCGATTGGGGCCGTCAAGATCCCTGCAAAGGGGTATGCGCATCGCCCCACCCCGGACTTGACTCAGTCAACTGCATGAACGAGCTCACCTCCCACCCACCCGCCGCCGGTCTGTCAGCTCCTCGGACCGGGGCCGGACGACCGGGTGGGCGGCTGGGTGAGCGCCTGCGCCTGCTGCGGGTGGCGGCAGGTCTGACCCAGACCGACCTTGCGGGGGAACGGTTCTCGAAGGAGTACGTGAGCCAGATCGAGCGCGGGAAGACCCGGCCGACACCCGAGACGGTGACGTGGCTCGCGGCCCGGTTGAACGTCGATCCGGCCTTCCTCGCCAGCGGCGTCTCCACCGACGAGCGCGGGCGCCTCGAGACGTTGCTTGCGCGGGCGGAGGCATTGACGGAGGCACACCGCTTCGTCGAGGCGATCGTCGCCTACGAGGAGGCCGCCCCGGCCGTGGAGGCGACGAACTCGGCTGAGCTCGAGGTCCGCCGCCGCGCGGGCGATGCCTGGGCGCGCATGCAGGACGGTGACCCCCGGGCGGCCATCGAGCTCCTGCACGGCGCCCGAGCGCTGGCCGAGGGGCTGATCTTCTCCGATCTCGACCGGGCCGACATCGTCTTCCGGCTCGGTGTGTGCCGCTACAAGCTCTCGAGCATCTCGACCGCGATCGCCCTCTTCGACGAGGCGCTGACGCTTGCGGAGCGCTCCGAGCTTCCATCCGACCTGCTCCGCGCCGACATCCTCGGCTGGCGCTCCCGTTGCCATCGCCGCCAGCGCGATCTCGAAGCCGCCCGGGAGGACGTCGAGCGTGCCCTCGAGCTTGCTCGGTCCCTCGACGACCGACGTGCGACCGCAAACGCTTACTTCCAGGCCTCGCTCGTCGCGGAGCGGATGGGTCACTGGGTGCTCTCGCGCAACTACGCCGAGCAGGCCAAGCTCCTCTACCAGGAGCTGGACGACGAACGCAATGTGGGTCGGCTGTTGATGAACATGGGTGGCCTGAACCTGCTGCTCGGGAAGCCCGAGCAGGCGATCGAGCAGCTCAAGCAGTCCTTCGCCTCCGCCGTCGAGGTCGGCACCCAGGCGGACGCCGCGCAGTCGCTCGGTGGTATCGCAACGGTGCACCTCCGCCTGGGCGAGTACGAGGATGCGGTGAAGAACGCGCTGCACGCTCTCGAGTTGCTCGACGGGCGTGAGGACTACCTGGACGAGATCGGCCAGTCACGGCTGACCCTCGGGCGAGGTCTGCTCGAGCTCGGCCGCCTCAGTGAGGCGGAGGAGGCCTTCCGGGGCGCCGACGATGCGTTCGAGCGACTCTCGTCGATCAGCCACCGGGCCGGCGCATGGATCGCACTGGGAGATCTGGCGGCCCGCCGCGGGGACGACACCGAGGCCGCCCGCTGGTACCGGAACGCCGCTGAGGCGCTCCAGGATGTCCGCTTCTGATTCCGGAAAGGAGGGTGCGAGAATGAAGACGCGGCTGCTCTCTCTGCTGCTCTCTGCTCTAACGTTGTTCGCCGTGTACGGCGGCGCGCTGAGCTACATCGACACCTGGGCAGACGGCCACTAGGCCCTTCCCAGTCGGCGAGAACGCGACGGCTAGACTCGCGGCGTGCGTGCGGCAGCCGCTCTAGGTCTAGCCGTCGGCGTTCTCGTGGCCGGTTGTGGCAGCGGGTCGAAGGCGGACTCGGAGGCGACGCCGCCGGCGGGCTCGCTCGAGTCTCTCTGGCGCACACCGGGTGAGGACGTCGCGATCGTGCCGGGCGCGGTGGACTTCGCGACGGGAAGGGTGCGGCTCCCGTTCCTCATCGTCGACGGCCGCGGGCGCGCCGTCTCTCGGCCGCGGGCGCGGATCTGGCTCGCCCGCGGGCTCAAGCAGAAGCCGTTCTACGAGACGACGGCGCGCTTCGAGCACATAGCCGCAGAGGGCGGGCACGCGGCCGGCGCGCATGGGTCGCACGCGTCGGGGATCTTCGTCACGCACCTGAACTTGCCCCGGCCGGGAACGTACTGGCTCCTGGCCGAGCCCGAGGGAGGGCGCAAGATCCAAGCGGTCGGAACGCTCGTCGTGAACGAGCGCTCCCATGCTCCAGCTGTCGGCGAGAAGGCACCCCCGTCCCGGACCCCGACGATCGCGAGCACGGGCGGTGATCTTGCGCAGCTGACGACCCAGGAGCCGCCTGATCGCGCGCTCCTGCGGCACTCGATCGCCGCCTCGCTGGCGTCCCGTGTGCCGTTCGTGGTCACCTTCGCAACGCCTCGCTACTGCACCTCGCGAGCATGTGGGCCGATCGTTGACGTTCTCGGAGCCCTCCGCCGCCGGTATGCGCGTCGCCCACTGCGTTTCATCCACGTCGAGATCTACAAGCACAACGATCCGTCGCTGGGCTTCAACAAATGGGTGCGGGAATGGCGCCTGCCGTCTGAGCCCTTCACCTTCCTCGTCGGTGCGGACGGGAGCATCAAGGAGCGATTCGAGGGGCCGGCTTCCGCTCGAGAGCTCACGGCCGCGATCGAGCAGCACCTTCTCGCGGCGCCAGGCTAGACTCATTACTTCACGAAGTGAAGCGAGGAGGACCCATGGCTGAGAACGGCTACGAGAAGCAGGTGCTCGTCACCACCGACTGGCTCGCCGGTCACGGCTCCGACGACAACATCGTCGTGGCCGAAGTCGACGAGAACCCGGATCTGTACGAAGACGGGCACATCCCCGGAGCGGTCAAGCTCCACTGGCGCGACGACCTGCAGGACCCGGTCGAGCGCGACATCGTCGACCGCGAATCCTTCGAGCAGCTGATGGCGGGGCGCGGAATCGGCAACGACACCACCGTCGTCCTCTACGGGGACAAGAACAACTGGTTCGCCGCCTACGCCTACTGGTACCTCAAGATCTACGGGCACGACAACGTCCGGATCCTCGACGGCGGCCGGCAGAAGTGGATCGACGAGCAGCGTGAGCTGACGACCGACGTGCCCTCTCCGGAGCGCGCCTCCTACACCGCGCGGGATGCTGACGAATCGATCCGCGTTCGGCGCAACGACGTGCTTGCCGGTCTCGGACGGGACGGCCGCGCCCTCGTCGACGTCCGCAGTCCGCAGGAGTACTCAGGCGAGCTGCTGGCGCCACCGGGCTACGAGCAGGAGGGCGCCTCCCGCGGGGGCCATATTCCGACGGCTCAGTCGATTCCGTGGGCCCAGGCGGTGCGCGACGACGGTACCTTCAAGCCTGCTTCGGAGCTCCGCGAGCTCTATGGCGCCAAGGGCGTGACGCCGGAGAAGGAGGTGCTCGCGTATTGCCGTATCGGCGAGCGCAGCGCGCACACCTGGTTCGTCCTCCGAGAGCTCCTCGGCTACGGCGACGTGAAGAACTACGACGGCTCGTGGACGGAGTGGGGCAACCTCGTCGACGTGCCCATCGAACGCTGACGTCCCTTGCAGGCCGGCCGGCCGCATCGCGGGAGGCGGCCGGGGGCCGCCGGCGATGCTCGCCCCGCTCGCTCAGCTCGGAGCGTCAGCGACGTAGTTGGAGCCTCTAACACAATGAAGCTCTGAGTCGGCAGCGCACGCTGGGCGGTGCGATGCGGCGTCCTCGGTCGCGTCCAGATGTCTCATCTGGACGCTCCCTGCGTCCTTGCCTCGCACCACCCATCGCACCCCGCCGACGAGGCCTCATTGTGTTAGAAGCTCTTAGCCGACTCCGTGGCCGCCGACGCGCTGGATCACGACCTGGGGGATCCGCGCGCGGGGGCTGAGGCGGAGGCACATTCGGACGACTTCGCCGCAGTCCTCGGGCTGGATCATCTCGCTGCCTGCGAGACCTGAGTACTCGGCCATCGGCGTGTCGACGAAGCCGGGGCAGATCGCGATCGCGCGGACGCCGTCGGCGTCGAGGTCTTCGTTCAGCGAGTGCGTCAGCGAGATCACCGCCGCTTTCGTTGCGGCGTAGATCGGCAGGATCGGCACGGGCCCCGTTCCTGCGATCGACGCGAGGTTGACGATCCAGCCCTTCGACGCGCGGAGATGCGGGATAGCTGCCTGGGTGACGAGCGCAAGGCCGCGGAGGTTGATCGCGAGCTGCCGGTCGACGTGCTTCACCTGAGCGTCCTCGAGTCTCGCGGCGATTCCGACGCCTGCGGAGTTGACGAGGACGTCGAGGCCTCCGTGGCGGTCGATGTGCTCCGCTACGACCCGCTCGCAGTCCTCTGCATTGGCCACGTCGGCCGCCACGGCAGCGGCACCGAGCTCTGCCGCCGCGCGCTCGACCTTCTCGGCCGTGCGAGAGGCGAGCGAGAGCGCGAAGCCCTCCTCCTTGAGCACACGAGCGATCGCGAGGCCGATGCCCGAGGAACCTCCCGTGACCAGCGCCGATCGCACGAGCCGACTATCTCAAAGTTCAGGCTCCTCTTCCTTCGGGAGGAATCCGCACCGGTGCGGCGAATCGAGGTCTGTACCACAATCCCCTCCTCTCACCTGGCAACGGCCGCTTCCCCCGAGCGGCCGTTGTGTCGTCTGGCCGTAAGGTTCGCGGGATGGCGATCAGGCTCACCGACCTCGCGAAGAGCGGAGGCTGCGCGGCGAAGTTCTCGGCGGCGCGACTCGAGGAGCTGGTTCGTGGCTTCGTGCCGGTCGAAGAGGAGAACCTCCTCGTCGGTCTCGCTCCTGCAGACGACGCGGCGGTCTACCGGCTCGACGACGAGCGGGCGCTCGTCTTCACGGTCGATTTCTTCCCTCCGCTCGTCGACGATCCGACTCTCTACGGGCGGATCGCTGCGACGAACGCGCTCAACGACGTGTTCGCGATGGGCGGCTCGCCGCTCCTCGCGCTCTCGATCGCCGCGTTTCCCGAGAGCCTGCCCGACGAGATCGTGGCCGCGGTGTTCGCCGGGGCCGACGAGCAGGTGCGTGCGGCGGGAGGCATCCTGGCAGGTGGTCACACGCTGCGCGACGAGGAGCCAAAGTACGGGCTCGCGGTCGTCGGCACCGTCCACCCCAAGGGCTTCTGGTCGAAAGCAGCTGCACGTCC
>Ga0136616_10002017_pt1 | contig 10693 bp, 9 predicted proteins | sample AntDrymUQ2992106_2_FD_106648 | JGI IMG/M metagenome (GOLD analysis project Ga0136616, IMG submission 106648) | Polar desert sand microbial communities from Dry Valleys, Antarctica - metaG UQ299 (21.06) | ecosystem: Environmental > Terrestrial > Soil > Desert | place: Antarctica: Dry Valley... | reverse complement strand
CGCGGTCCAGCCCGTCGAAGGGCGGCGACGTTCGCCAACGTCGCGGCGCGTGCCGTACCCCCTCGGACAGGTAGCGCAGCGACAGCACGCGCCGGCGACCGGTGAAGGGGAACCCCGGAGCACCGTGTACGGCAAGGAAGTCGAAGAAGATCGCGTCCCCGGGAGCAAGCTCGTACCGCCGTACGTCGAATGCATCGCGGTCAGCCTCGACGTCGGGGAGTTCGGCCAACGCCCCCTCGGGAAACCACTTCGCCTCACCGGCCAGGAACGTGCGCGGCATCAGCCACGGACCCAGATGGGAGCAGGCGACAACCTCGAGGCAGGCACTCTCCGGAACCGGGTCCACCGGGATCCACGCGCTGACACCGCGGCCGTCGACGTTGTAATATGGCTGATCCTGATGCCACGGCGTGCGTTGCCTGGTTCCGCCTTCTTTGACCAGTATGTGATCGTGGTATAGCCGGACCTGGGCAGCGGTCATGAGTGCAGCCGCGATCGCTGGGACGCTGGAATGTCGGGCGAGCTCGGAGATCTCCGTGATCTCCGTCCAGCGGCAGAAGTCCTCGAAGAACCGCCCTGGGTCATCGCCGGCACTGGCGACTTGGGCCAGCGGGCTGGGTTCACCCACAACCCGGTCGATTCCGTTGACTGCCAGCTCGATCTGCGCCGGATCGAGAACATCGCGAACGCAGACCACGCCGTCCCGGGCGTAGGACTCGATGGCATCCGTATCGAGGTCGAAGCTGGTCACGCCCGGAGCCTAGGCAGGGTCAGGTCTGCGCGCCCACGGCCCCGGGATAGTGCGCCTGCCACCAGTCCTCCCATTGGCCGACCGTACGGGCGAAGGCCGCGTCGTCCTGACCGTAGGTGGTCACGATGACCATCGCGCCCTTCGAGGCACCACTCCCATCTGGCTTGTCGGCTGCGACGACCAGGCCAGGCCCGAGGGACTCCACGGTGACACCCGTCTGGTGGTCGGCCAGGAACCAACCCTGTCCACGCAGAGCGAGCCCGTTGACAACCGCGCTGTAGGACACCCCCACTGCGACACCGGGCAGTCTCAGCGCGCTCCGCACCGAGTCCAGACCGCCGCCGTCTGCATTGAGAAAGACCGTGCGACGCGTTCCTTCTGGGTGCATCTCGATCGCAAAGCGCAACTGCTGCAGGAACGAGGTCCAGCCTTCGGTGATGTCGTCGTACCAGGCATCCCACATCTCCTCCGGACCACGGGCACCGCGCGTGATGCGTACGGTCGTACCGCCGTCGGACTCGTGCAGTTCGAACCGGTCGCCGCCATCCACCCACGGGCCCTCCGGACCGCGATCGGTCTCCAGCACGTACGGCGTATCGCTCTCACGGGCGTGCTGTCGGTAGATGTAGTCGATCTCGCTGTCGAGCCCGTCGGCCAGCCAGCCGTGCCAGTTGCGGATGAGGTCTGGTTCGCGGAGGTAGGCCCAGACGGTCTCGATCGGTGCACCGACGGTGACCTCGATGACGACTGGTTGCTCCGGCGACTCGTCACTGGCGATCCCGCTCATGATGATGGTGGTTCCTCTCGACTCATGACTGACCGTGTGCGGTCTCGGACGGCGGCTCGACGGCATTGACCCCGGCCAAGGTGGTGCCGGCTTCGCCCGGCCGCTCGGCGGGATGCCCGCCGATCACCACCCGATAGCGGCGCCCACCGGCAATCGTGAAGCGTTGTGCCACCCCGGCGACCGCAGTGCCGAGTGCATCTGTGAACTCGTGGACCTTTGCCGGCTGGGAGAAGCTCACCTCGGTCTCGATCGTGAAGGTCAGCAGCCGCTTTCCCTGCTGTCCCGCCGCGCCGTGCATCCGGGAGACATCGCGGACCGTCTGTCCGGCCACGGCGACCAGGTGCTCGGCGGCGTAGGCATCTCGGGCTGCCAGCGGATCGGACGATCCTCCCATCACCGAGGGGTCCACGACGAAGACGTTCGCGGTGGCACGCAGAATGCGTTCGGTACAACCGCGGCGTTGGCGGAGCTCCACCAATTCGACCAGGCCGGCCCGTTCCAGGACCCGCAGGTGGTAGTTCGCCTTCTGACGGGACAGGCCCATGCGGGCAGCAGCCTCGGTGGCCGAGCCGGGTTCGGACAGATCCGCCAGCAGCCGGCGGCGCAGCGGGCTCAACGCAGCCAGCAACCGCTGCGGGTCGTCCACGAACTGCATCGCCACACTCACGTCGCGAGGGTGCTATTGGACAATCCAATTTGTCAAATGATGCACAGTCCGGGCGGCTTGCTACGGTCCTGCCTTCTCTCCGGTAACCCGCTCAGTGAGGATTCCCCCGTGCAACAGATCACCGAGGCGATCCTGGCCGATTCGTTGACCGACATCAGAGAGCTGCCGGTACCGGAGTCCTACCGCGCTGTTGTCGTGCGCGAGCAGGACCAGGAGATGTTCGCCGGTATGGACACCCGGGACAAAGATCCCCGGCGCTCGCTGCACGTCCAGGACGTTGCGACTCCTGAACTCGGTCCGGGTGAGGCACTGGTCGCCGTGCTGGCCAGCGCGGTGAACTACAACACCGTCTGGACGTCGATCTTCGAGCCGGTCTCGACATTCGGGTTCCTCAAGCGCTACGGCAAGCTGTCCTCACTCACCAAGCGGCACGATCTGCCCTACCACGTGGTCGGCTCCGACCTTGCCGGCGTCGTCCTGCGGGTCGGGGTGGGCGTGAACAACTGGAAGCCCGGCGACGAGGTGGTCGCACACTGCCTGTCGGTCGAACTCGAGGACTCGGCCGGCCATGACGACACGATGCTGGACCCCCAACAGCGGATCTGGGGGTTCGAGACCAACTTCGGCGGACTGGCCGATCTTGCCCTGGTCAAGTCCAACCAACTGATGCCCAAGGCCAAGCACCTGACCTGGGAGGAGGCCGCCTGCCCCGGCCTGGTCAATTCGACGGCCTACCGTCAGCTGGTCGGCAAGCACGGCGCCGGGATGAAGCAGGGCGACGTCGTACTCATCTGGGGCGCCTCCGGTGGGCTCGGCTCGTACGCGACTCAGTTCGTGCTGAACGGCGGCGGCATCCCGGTGTGCGTGGTGGGCAGCCCGGACAAGGCCGAGATCGTCCGCCGGATGGGCGCCGAACTGGTCATCGACCGCAGTGCCGAGGGCTACCAGTTCTGGAAGGACGAGTACACCCAGGACCCCACGGAATGGCAGCGTTTGGGCGCCAAGATCCGCGAGCTGACCGGCGGCGAGGATCCTGACATCGTTTTCGAACATCCCGGCCGGGAGACCTTCGGTGCGTCGGTCTATGTCACCCGACGGGGCGGCACGATCGTCACCTGCGCCTCGACCAGCGGCTTTCTGCACACCTATGACAACCGCTATCTGTGGATGAACCTGAAGCGGATCATCGGCTCGCACTTCGCCAACTACCGGGAGGCGTGGGAGGCCAATCGCCTCGTCGCCCGGGGGGACATCCATCCGACGCTGTCCGACGTCTACGCCCTCGAGGACGTGGGTCAGGCGGCTTACGACGTACACCGCAACCTGCATCAGGGAAAGGTCGGGGTCCGTTGTCTCGCACCGCAGGACGGGCTGGGCGTACGTGATCACGAACTCCGCGAACGTCTCGGCGACAGGCTGCATCGGTTCCGCAACACCTGACGCGTGTCGCTGATCCGCATGACAGCATGAGGGCCATGGATCGCGAAAACTCACCAGACATCTTTCCGCTCGACGGTGCCGCGCACAGCTTCGACGTCGTGATCCGCGGTTACGACCGCTCACAGGTGCACGACGTGGTCGATCGCCTGGACGGGGAACTAAGGGTCGCGCTGGCCGACAAGGACGCCTCCGCGGCACGTGCCGCCGAACTGGCAAGTCACCTGTCGAACGTGCAGGCCGAGGTCGAGTCCCTCCGGCAGAAGGCCGAATCAGCCGCCGCTCCCAACTTCGAGTCCATGGGTGCCCGGATCTCGCACATGCTCAAGTTGGCCGAGGAAGAGGCCAACGACATCAGGCGGATCGCGGCCGAGGGCCACACCCGCTCGCAGGCGGAGCTCCAATCGAGCGCCCAGGAAGCCGCCCGGCTGCGCAGCGAGGCGCAGGACGAGGCCCGCAAGCAGATGCAGGACGCCCAGGCCCAGGCCGGCCGGCAGATGCAGGAGGCCAAGGACAGCGCCGCCAAGACGATCAGTGACGCACAGGCCGAAGCCGACGCGCTGAAGGAACGCGCCCGTGCAGCCGCCGAGCAGGCCGAGCAGCGGAGCCGGGCTCGGGTGGCCAAGATCGAGGAGGACTTCCAGCTCGCGCAGAAGGCACGTCGCGCCGAGGCGGCCCGCGTCGAGCAGGAGCGGGACCAGTCCTCCCGCCGAGATGCGCACAACCGGATCGAGCAGGCGCAGCGCAAGTCCGACGACATGATTGCCGCTGCGGAGGAAAGGGTCAGGAACCTCGACGCCCAGCGCGGCGAACTGCACACCCGGCTGAGTCAGGTGCGCGAACTACTGGGCAGCCTCCCCGCCATCGACAAGGCCACGGACATCGAGCCGAGTCCGGCACCCGCCAAGCCGGCCGCCGCCGGACCGACAACTGCAGCGCCCACCTCCTCAGGACCGACCCCCTCTGTGCCGAACGCGAGGTCGACCTCGGAGACCGACGCCGGCACAAAGACTCCGGCACCATCACCGGCGCCCGCTGCTCGCGACGGCGCTGCTGCGGCCCCGGGTGTGCAGACCGGCACCGATCAGACCCAAGCGGCAGTCGACGAACCGACCGATGCCCAGAAAACGCCACTTCCCCCGCCGACCTCGTCCGCAACACCGAGCTGGCCAGTCAACACCCCCACTCAACCCTCCCCTGGAAGGAACGCGCCCACGCGGGCCATCCCACTGCCCCGTCAGGGCTGAGTCGGCGAGTACGACGCAGGCAACGGGTACGCAGCCGGATTCAGCCGTGCGACGATCTCGTCGAGTACTCGCTCGGTGTAGCCGACGAACAGATGTTTGGCCCCAGCTACGGCCACGACCTCGGCTTGCGGGATCACCGCGAACCGCTCTGCGGCCGCCTCGGGCCTGAGGTAGTCGTCGAACTCCGGAACGACGGCGATCACCGGCTTGCCCGATTCCGCCCAGGGGATGAGGTCCGCGGTCGTGGAGTAACGCAGCGGAGGCGAGATCAGGATCGCCCCGCGGATCCCGGGATCGCAGCCGTACTTGAGTGTCAGGTCGGTACCGAACGACCAGCCGACCAGCCAGGGGTCGGCCAGCTCGGAGAACTCGGCGTATTCGATCGCCGCCGCCACGTCGAAGCGCTCCTCGATCGCTTCGGAGAACGTCCCGCTCGAACGCCCGTGCTCGCTCTCGGTCCCTCTGGTGTTGAACCGGAGCACAGCCAGCTCAGCCAGTGCCGGCAGCCGGTTGGCGGCCTTGCGAAAGAGGTGGCTGTCCATCATCCCACCTTGGGTGGGCAGCGGGTGGACACAGATCATGGTGGCCACCGCCGCCCGCTGTGCCGGGAGAGCGAGTTCGGCGACCAGCTCATGTCCGTCGGCGGTCGAGAGAACCAGCGGTACACGCCTCGAGGGCAGGACCGTCGTACCCCGGATCTGGATCGGTTGCTGGGTCACCATCGATTCCGCCCCGGGTTGCGCCGTCCGCGCGAGCGCCAGCATGTCGGGTGCCAATGCCGCCGATCACCGGCGCCCTCGTCATCGGCCGACCAGACCACCAGATGCGGTGTGGCGGGTCGGATCTCGTGATCACATCCCGGGCAGCGATAGGTCCGGGTGCTCGCCGCACCGGTGATCGCTCGAACGATCCAGTCCCCGTCCTGAGCGCTCTCGGTCAGGTCGCTGGGGGGCGGTCCGGCCGCTGCGGCCACGCCGGCGCGCGGTTGGCGGGGTCGGGATCGGCGCGGCATCAGTGCGTGTAGTCGCGAAAGCCCTTGCCGGTCTTGCGGCCCAGGTATCCGGCCGTGACCAGGTGCTCCAGCAACGTAGCCGGGGCGAAGCCAGGCTCCCGGAACTCGAGGTAGAGGGTCCGCTGGATCGCCAGGGATACGTCCAGGCCGACCACATCGAGCAACTCGAAGGGACCCATCGGGTAACCGCAGCCGACCTTCATCGCCGAGTCGATGTCCTCCGAGGTGGCGTAATGGGCCTGGAGCATCTTCACCGCATCGTTGAGGTAGGGGAAGAGCAGCGCGTTCACGATGAACCCGGCCCGATCGGCGCAAGTGACCGGATGTCTGTCCAGCTTGACGCATACCTCCTGCACCGTCGGCACGATGTCGGGCGCCGTGGAGATCGTCGGCACGATCTCGACCAGCTTCATGACCGTCGCCGGATTGAAGAAGTGCAGTCCGACGACATCTTCTGGGCGCTCGCTGGCCCTTGCACACTCGACCACCGGAAGGCTCGAGGTCGTGGTCGCGAGGATCGCACCTGGCTTGGCGATCTCACCGAGGTTGGCGAAGAGCACCTGCTTGACGCTCAGGTCCTCGACCACCGCCTCCACGATCAGGTCGGCAGTGGCCAGCGCGTCGAGGTCGGTCGACCCGGTGATCCTGGCGATGGCGGCGTCCCGGTCGTCCTGCTCGAGGCGGCCGCGGCCGACCGATTTGTCCATCGATTTGGTCAGGGCAGCGTTGACCCGGTCGACCTTGGCCGTGCTCCGGGCGACGAAGGTCACGTCGTACCCGGCCTTGGCGAGCACCTCGACGATGCCGGTGGCCATCGTGCCTGAACCCACCACGCCGACCCGCTGCACCGTGCGGGTCTGCGCAGGCGTGGGTGACGCGAGCGGGCTCTGGGCGTCGTCGACGACCTGGGGGCTGTCCCGCTCGGCGTAGGTGTAGAAGCCACGGCCTGACTTCCGACCGAGCAGTCCCGCGGTCATCATCTGCTTGATCAACGGGACCGGCGCGTGCAGCCGGTCGCGGGACTGCTTGTACATCGTGTCGAGGATCTCGTAGGCGGTGTCGATGCCGATCAGATCCATCAATGCCAGCGGGCCCATCGGCAGACCGCAGCCGAGCCGCATCGCTGAGTCGATGTCTTCCCTTGTGGCATACTGAGTTTCATACATCGACACGGCGTGGTTGAGGTACCCGAACAGCAAGGCGTTGGCGATGAAACCGGCCTTGTCGCCGATCGTCACATCCGTCTTCCCGAGCCGGGCGGCCAGCGCCTCGACGTCCTCGATGACGGCCGGATCCGTGACGACCGTGCGGATCACCTCGACCAGTTTCATGACCGGCGCCGGGTTGAAGAAGTGCAGGCCGATGACCTTGCTGGGCCGACCGGTCGCGACCGAGATCTCGGTGACCGACAAGGACGACGTGTTCGTGGCCAGGATGGTGTCCGGTGGGCAGATCGCGTCCAGCTTCGAGAAGACCTCGGCCTTGAGGTCCAGATGCTCCGGAACTGCCTCGACGACCAGTTCGGCTTCGGCCAAGTCCTCGAGCTCGGTGCTGAAGGTGATCCGGCCGAGCAGGTCATCGCGCCCTGCCTCGTCGAGCTTGCCGCGCTCGACCGCGCGCGCCGTCGAACCCTCGACATGCGCCCGGCCGCGGCGCAGGGCCGCCTCGTCGACCTCGACGCCGATGACGTCCAAGCCGGAGCGGGCGAATACCTCGACGATGCCCGCACCCATCGTCCCGAGTCCGACGACACCGACCTTGGCCAGTTCGCGTGCCACCTGAGGCTCCCTGCTTCGTCGACGACTGCTGCCACTACTGCCGATCATCTGGAGTCAAGGACCCCTTGTGCCAAACCTATTGTCACAAGGACCCCTTGAGTCCACGGGGTGCCGCCGCCCATAGCGCAGTCGGACGGCCAACAGCAGCGCTCTGGTGAGCAGGGGGTTGCGCCGGAAGGACTGCAAGATCAACGGACCAGGTGCCTGCTGAGCCACGATCGCATGCGGCCAGGAGAACTCACGAAGCCCGTCTGCCCCATGAATTCGACCGAACCCGGAGGCGCCGACACCCCCGAAGGGCAGCGCCGGGATGACCGCAAAGGTGATCACCGAGTTGATGCTGGTCATCCCGGCCCGGAGCCGACCGGCGATCTCCATTCCACGCGCCCGCGAGAAGACCGCGCTGGACAGGCCGAAGGCCGTGCCGTTGGCACGTTTGATGGCTTCGTCGACGTCTCGTACCCGGCCGACGGTCAGCGTGGGCCCGAAGGTCTCCTCGGTCGCTGCCGGACGATCTTCGGGCGTGTCGACCAAGATCGTCGGATCGACGAAGGGCGGCCTAACGGAGTCGCGACCGCCGACGATCGCGGTGGCGCCGTGATCGAGCGCGTCCTCGATGTGGCCCCGGATGATCCCCACCTGGTCGGGCATGGTGATCGGCCCGTAATCAGCGGCCGGGTCGCTACCCGGGCGAGGCTTTCGCGCCTCGGCGCTCAGACGGGATACGAAGTCGTCGTAGATGGCATCGACGGCGTAGACCCGCTCCACTCCCACGCAGGTCTGGCCCGCGTTGGACAGCGCTCCCCAGACCGCGGCCTGCGCTGCGGCATCCAGGTCCGCGTCCTCGGCAACGATCAGGGCGTCCTTGCTCCCGCACTCCAGCAGCACCGGGGTCAGGGTCTGCGCGCAGGCCGCCATCACCGACTTGGCAGTCGCCGTCGAGCCGGTGAAGGCGAGCTTGCCCACGCCGGCGGTGCACAAGGCCGCGCCGGTTTCGCCGAACCCGGTAACCAGTTGCAGGACAGGCTGTTCGGGCACGGCTCGCCGGAACGAGTCGACGAGCCAACTGCCGACGGCAGGGGTGTACTCGCTGGGCTTGAAGACGACTGCGTTACCGGCGGCCAGTGCGTACGCGATCGAGCCCATCGGCGTGAAGGCCGGGTAGTTCCACGGTCCGATCACGCCGACCACGCCGTACGGGCGGTAGCCCACCGACGGCTTGTGGTTGGGGAACAACCACGATCGGCCGACCGTACGGCGCCCGAGGACGCCGGCTGCGTGGGTGGCTGCCCAGTGCAGGTGCTCGATGACCCCCACCACCTCGAGCCGGGCGTCGGTCAGCGGCTTGCCATTCTCCCGGTGGATCAGCGCGGCCAGCTCATCGATTTCGAGAGCGAGGATTCGGGCCCAGTCCCGCAGCCGGCTCTCCCGACCGTCGAAGCCGAGGCCGTTCCACCACAACGCCCCAGGCTTGGCCGCGGCCACGACAGCCTGGACCTGGGCCTCAGTGTGCACAGCGAACGAGTCGACTACTACTCCGCTGGCCGGATTCAGCGAGTCGAACCTCGCCCGATCGCTCGGATCAGCCTTCATCCATCGGATGCTACGGCCGGACCACATCTGATCCAGAACCTGCCGCGTGTGGTCAGAAGAGCCGGAGCGAGGTGTCCTCGGCGCCGCGTAAGAGCTGGTAGTCGACGACCTGCCAGCCGATTCCGCGATCGGTGGCCAGCACCCGAGCCTGCGGAGTCACCTCCTGCGCAACCAGGACGCCGCGCACCGGGGCCAGAAGTGGATCTCGATTCAGCAGGCTGAGGTAACGGGTCAACTGCTCGACTCCGTCGATCTCGCCGCGACGCTTGACCTCGATCGCCACGGTTGCGCCGTCCGCATCCCGGCAGAGCAGATCGACCGGCCCGATCGGCGTGGGGTACTCCCGCCGTACGAGCGACCATCCGGCGCCGAAGGTGTGCACATGCTCGGCCAACAGCTCCTGGAGGTGTGCCTCGACGCCGTCCTTGATCAGGCCGGGGTCCACACCGAGGTGGTGGGAGGAATCGTGCTCGATCGAATGGATGCGGATCTGCAGTTGCTCGCCGACTTTGTTGGTGACGGTCCACAGCAGACCGTCCTGGTCAGTCGACTCACGCAGGGTGCACGGCGGGCTCATCCAGTTCAACGGCTTGTACGCCCGGTCGTCGGCATGGATTGACACCGAGCCGTCGGCCTTCACGAGGAGCAGCCGCAGTGCCGCGGGCAGATGAGCGGTCAGCCGACCGAGATAGTCAACCGTGCAGCGAGCAACGACCAGGCGCACGGGACCCGAGGCTAGGCGATGGCGCGGACTCAGCGCGACAGGGCCGTGACCAGCAGGACAAAGATGATCGTGGTGAACAGAAACGTCAGCGCGGACTGTCCGGCGACAGTACGGCGCATGCGAGTCGTCGTCACCATCACGTCGGTGGTGCCGAATGTGGTCGCCACCGTGAGCGAGAAGTAGAAGTAGTCGGTAAACCCGTGCGGCCCCTCGTCGGGGAGTCGCAGGCCGGGATGCTCGGCGTTCGTGCGGGCATAGTGCACGGCGTAGCTCACGACGACGACGAACCAGGACATGACGACGGCCACGATCAGCGACCCGGCCAACAACGTCTCGTTCCCAGGGCTGGCAAAGGCGTCCAGTCGAGGGAGCAACGCCGCCCCCGCCAGCGCCACGACCGCCAAGGTCACCGCGAGACCCGGGCCCTCGCCCCCGCCGAGCAGGTAACGCCTCCACCGCGAGCGGTGGGCGCCCTGCCGATGAGCAAGCCGGGCAGGTCATTAGGGTCGACCTTGCGGAACGCGGACAGCGTGAGTGCTGCGTAGATGATGCCGAACAGGTCGCAGAGCAGTAGCTGTGATCAGCTGGCCGGGTGGCCGATGCCATCGCGGACATGAGCTACCTGGCCGCCGAGGACGGCTTGCGTCGTGCTCGGGCATGGCACCTGGCATGGCGACTGGGCCTGGGCGCCGCTGAT
>Ga0136616_10002015_pt1 | contig 10700 bp, 8 predicted proteins | sample AntDrymUQ2992106_2_FD_106648 | JGI IMG/M metagenome (GOLD analysis project Ga0136616, IMG submission 106648) | Polar desert sand microbial communities from Dry Valleys, Antarctica - metaG UQ299 (21.06) | ecosystem: Environmental > Terrestrial > Soil > Desert | place: Antarctica: Dry Valley... | reverse complement strand
GTTCGTGTTCATCGTCGAGAAGCCGTCGGTGAACGACTCGGCGACGAACGACTGCGCGGCGAGGTGGTAACACTCGTCGAAGTCGTAGCGGCTGATGATGCTGAAGATGCTCGGATAGCTCTCCAGACTTGCCGGGTGCAGCGTCACCTGATCGAGCAGGTGCGTGATGCGGGTGAACCGGCGATTCGGGTCTTCTAAAGCGACGCGGCGCACCAGTCCGTGAACTTCGTAGCCGAGTCCGAGCAAGTGTTCGGCCAAGTAACTGCCGTCCTGCCCCGTGATGCCCGTGATAAGCGCCCTCTTTTTCATGCGGTTATTCATCGGTTCAACGAAGCGTGCGCGTCAATGCTCGCTGTGCCTCCGTAGTGAGGCAGCGGTGATTCACCGCAGAGGCACAAAGGAACACAGAGCCAGCACAGAGAAAACCGCTCGCCGCACTGGCGCGCCCGCTTCAGTTCAATAACTATGTCCTCATCAGATTTCGCTGAATGACAGGCAAGGCGCTTCTGACGTAACGGACTACTTAGCTCCTCCACACGGGCGGGCAGCGTGGCCCGACGAACCAACCGCGCCCGCGATTAAAACTCTCTTCACAGTGTGAAATCCGTGTACTCGCGGTCTCTGGCGTTGATGATCCGCTCGCCATCTTCCGTTGGCGGCCACGCGATGCGGAAGGCCGGATCGTCCCAGCGCACACCGCGCGCGCTCCGGCGCGTAGGTCGCGGGCACCTGATAAAAGACCTCCGTGTTGTCCGCGAGCGTCTGAAACCCGTGCGCGAACTCCGCGGGGATATAGAGCATCCGGCGGTTGTCCGCCGTCAACTCCATACCGACCCAACCTTTGAAGGTCGGTGACTCCGGGCGGAGATCAACGATCACGTCATAGATCGCGCCCGTCGTACAGCGCACCAGCTTAACCTGCCCGTGTGGCGCGGCTTGATAATGCATCCCGCGTAGCGTCCCCCGGCGGTGGTTGAAAGAGACGTTACACTCGGCGAGTCGGGCGTCCACCCCCCGCCGCGAACTCGCGCTTAGACCAACTCCGCGCAAAAAAACCGCGCTCGTCCTCGAACCTTTCGAGATCGATGACGAACGCACCTTTCAACTCAGTCTCGGTGAAGATCATGATAAAAATATAAAGGGGCGGGATGGCGGCCTCTCGACTCGCCGATGTTCGCCGCCTAAGGTTCTTCGACGCCGCGTGCAGGTGAAAATTGTGTTGCTAAGGCTGATCAGTCTAGAGACAAGGCTCACGCGCGTCAAGGGGTTAAAATTGCGGCGTCCTTGACACTATTTTACGCCGCCTCCTACACTGCTGGATTAGGCACCGCGCCCGCTAAATCACCATCGCCGGCTGACAAGACACGCGGCGCTGAGCAGACGGTGAATCCATAGCCACAGGAAAGAATATCAAGAGTCTATGCAAAAAATTTTTGTCACGGGTGGGGCGGGCTTTATCGGCGCGGCCTTCGTCAGGCTAGTGATCGCAGAGTTGCCCGCGTGCGAGATCGTCAACTTCGACACGCTGACTTACGCCGGCAACCTCGACAACCTAGAAGGACTCGACGAGAGCCGCCATCGCTTCGTGCGCGGCGACATCGCCGACCGTGAGGCCGTGCTGTCAACTCTCGCAGAAGGCACTGACGCGATTATCAACTTCGCCGCCGAATCGCATGTGGATCGCAGCATCGCTTCCGCCGATGAGTTCCTTCGCACCAACATCATCGGCACACAAGTATTGCTCGATGCGGCGCGCGAGCGGGGCGTCAAGCATTTCTTGCAAGTCTCGACCGATGAGGTGATGGGCAGCCTGCCGGAAGATAAGAACGCATTCTTTACGGAAGACTCGCCGTTTGCGCCGAACAGTCCTTATGCCGCGTCGAAGGCCGCCGCCGAACATCTCGTGCGCGCCGCGCAGCATACCTTCGGCCTCGATACGGTAATCACGCGCTGCGGCAACAATTACGGCCCACGACAATTCCCCGAAAAGTTTTTGCCGTTGATGCTCTCGAACGCCTTGAACGACGAACCGCTCCCTGTCTATGGCGACGGCCAGAACGTGCGCGATTGGATTTACGTCGAAGACCATTGCCGCGCAATTCTGCTCGCGCTGCAACAGGGCCGCGCAGGCGAGACTTACAACATCGGGGCGCGCAACGAGCGGCGCAATCTTGAAGTCGCCAAGTCGGTACTGGCAGCTCTTGGCAAGCCGGCGACGTTGCTCCGCTTTGTCAAAGATCGTCCCGGCCATGATCGACGTTATGCCATCGATGCGACAAAGACCGAGCGCGAGTTGGGCTGGCGACCGCATGAGACTTGGGAGAGCGGCCTTGCCAAAACGATCCGCTGGTACGCGGAGAATTCACAATGGATCGCGCGCGCGCGCAACGGCGAGTACCGCGAATTTTACGAACGACAATACGATATTTTGTGATTGCGGACGGGCGGACTCTTCAATTACGGAGTGCGGATTGGGAATTCCAAATCTGAGATTTCAAATTTAAGATTTGTCTTTCATTCCGCAATTCCGTAATTGTTTGGGCTTCACTATGAAAGTTTTAATCGCTGGGGCGGGTGGGATGGTCGGGCGCGCGCTCGCGGGGTATTGCGCGGCGGCGGGCGATGCGGTGTGCGCGCCGGATCATCACGGCCTCGACATTACGGACGCGGCGAGCGTCGCTGAAGTGTTTGACCGCGAGCGGCCTGAAGCCGTCTTCAACTGCGCCGCGTGGACGGACGTGGACGGCTGCGAACTGGACCCGCCACGTTCGCACGATGTTCACGCTCTAGCCGTCGAGACGCTCGCCGTCAATAGCCGGCAGCAGGGCGCAACGTTCCTGACCATCTCAACTGATTACGTCTTCGACGGCGACAAGGAAGGCTTCTACACACAACGCGACGATCCGAATCCGCAGAGCGCCTACGGCACATCGAAGCTCGAAGGCGAGCGCCGCGCACAAGCCGCTTCGGCGCGCACGATCATTGTCCGCACCGGCTGGATTTTCGGGCCGGGCGGACGCAACTTTTTAAGTCGCGTGATTGAGTTGGGACGCAACGGGCAGCTGCTCAAAGCTATCCACGACGCTTACGGCACGCCGACTTACGCGCCCGATCTCGTGGTGCGGCTCCGCGAACTTGTCGTGCGCGATCTGCCGGGCGTCTATCACGTCGTCAACGGCGGCGAGGGGGCCAGTTTCGCCGAGTTCGCGCGTGCGGCACTGGCTGCCGACGGACAAACAAATTCGCAGATCGAAAGCGTCTCGGCGGCTACTCTCAGCCGCCCCGCTCCGCGCCCGCGCAACTCGCGCTTGCACTGTCTCTTATCCGAAGCCACCGGCCTCTTGCCGCTCCCCCATTGGCACATGGCGCTCGAAAGCTGGATTGCGGATTGAAAGAATAGGAGCAGGAGGCAGGAGCAGGAGGCAGGAAGCGTTGGCAGCAATCTGTATTTTCCTGCGGCCTGCTCCTGCCTCCCGCCGCCTGCTCTTCTCTAATCCGCATTCCCCAATCCCTCCTGCTTTCTGCTATCATGCAAAGCCGTTATCGCCCCCACATCGATTGCCCGGCTTGCTGATTTAGAAGTTCAAGAGAAGTAGGAAATAATCGAGATGTCTCAAGATAATCGTCTGATGCCGTTCACGCCGCCGGCTGCCGGAAGCATCGACCGCCCGTTGCGTGATCTGACGCAGCCGCAAACTGCCACGGGCGGCACGTACCTCGGCATTGAGCCGACACACTTGCGTGATTACCTCAGCGTCGTCTGGAAACGCAAGTGGTTGATCTTTAGCCTAATCGTAGTGGTCACGACGTTGGTCGCGATCCAGATGTACCGGCTGCCTTCGATCTATGAAGCGAGAACGACGATTCAGATCGAGCCGAAGGCTCGCAGCTTGATCAAGACTAAGGAAGTGGTCATCAACCAAGGCAGCGATCCGGCTTACTGGAATACTCAGTTGGAACTATTGAGAAGCCCGCGCCTCGCGCGGCAAGTGGTCCTGCGGCTCGATCTGATGAACAACCCAGTGTTCCTCGGCGGGGAGAGCCGCACCGGATTGCTCACAACTGCGCGCCGCGTCTTCTCGCGCGGCCAAGTTCCGGCAGAGACGACGGACGTGGAGGGCGGCCTGACCGTCGCCAGAGACGAAGCGCCGAGCCTCGAACAAGGCAGGATGACGCCCGAACAACTGGCGCGGATCGAGTCTTACGAGAACGCCTTCCTTGCCAACCTAGATGTCGAACCTGTCCAGAAGACCAATCTCGTCGGGATCGCTTTCCAGCACCCGAACCCTGAACTGGCGCAGAAGATCGCCGACACTACCGCCCTTGTCTTCATCGACAACGACCGCTCGCGCGAGACCCTCGGCATGGACACGACCAAGACCAAACAGGGCGAGCAACTCTATGAATTGCAGTCCGAGATCGCCGTTCTCGAACAGCAGCGGCTCGACTACATGAAGCGCAACGGCATTCCGCTCGACAAAGACATGAAGGGTCTGAACGAGACAGCCGACCGGCTGGCACTGACCAGCAACGAGGCGCTAACGGCGGAGAACGAGGTCAAAAAGCTCCAAGCGTCCTACGACGCGGCGCGCAACACGACCGACATTTTCTCGATCCCGGAGGTGCAGGAAAATAAGCAGATACAGACCATCCGCGACCGGATGAGCGAGTTGCAAGAGCGGCGGGCGGCGTTGATGGTTCAGTACACAGAGCGGCATCCCGAAGTAATCAAGGTTGACAGGCAACTCCAGCGGCAGGAAGAGGCCCTCGATAAGCGGGCAGTTGAGACCAAAAATGGTATGGGCGCGCGGCTCAACGCCGCCAAACAGCGCGCCGGTGAACTTTCGCGGCAGTACGCCACCGAGCGCGGCGCGGCCACTGCCCTGAGCCAGAAAGAGATCACGCTAAATACCATCAACCAAAAGTTGGTGCAGACCCGGGAACTCTTCAACACACTCTACCAACGGAAGGTCGAGACGGAGATGGCGGGAAACGCCAGCACCGATAACATCCTGATCCAGACGGCAGCGCGGACGCCGGAACTCGTCGGGCCGCCGCGCATCCGCAATATCATCATCGCTTTCCTGCTCTCGCTCGGCGCAGGCATCGGCCTTGCGTTCTTGCTCGATTACTTGGACGACACGCTCAAGTCCATCGAAGACGTGGATCGGCACGTTCATCTGCCGACGCTCGCATTGATCCCGGCACAGCGCTCGGAGCGGCGGCTGTCTTTGTCACGTGCAGCGGCGCACGATCCGGCAGAGACGACTGCGCTCGCCCTCATCGAAGAGGCGCGCTCGCCGGTCGCCGAAGCCTATCGCCACTTACGCACGTCTTTGCTGCTCTCGTCCGCCGGCCAACCGCCGAAGACGATCCTCGTCACTTCGAGCCAACCGTCGGAAGGTAAAACGACCACCGCCGTCAACACCGCCGTTATGCTCGCGCAGACCGGCGCGGATGTGCTGCTGCTCGACTGCGACTTGCGCCGCCCGCGCGTCCACGCGCACTTCAATCTACCGAACGCGCGCGGCGTCACCAATTATTTGTCCGGCGATACCGACCTCGACGGACTGATGCAAACTTACGACAAGCTGCCCAACTTGAAAGTGATCACGTCGGGGCCGGTTCCGCCGAACTCCGCCGAACTGCTCGGCTCCGAAGAGATGCGCCGCCTGCTCCAACAACTGAGCGACGAGTTCACACACATCATCATCGACTCGCCGCCCGCCATCTCTTTCACCGACGCCTCAATCCTCTCGACGATGGTTGACGGCGTCATGCTCGTCGTCCACGGTGGGCGCTCCTCGCGCGCCGTCGTCCGCCGCGCCAAACAGCAACTCCAAGACGTGGGCGCGCACATCTACGGCATCGTCCTCAACAACGTCAAACTCGAAGCCAACGATTACTATTACTATTCCGGCTACTACTCCAGCTACTACGCCACCGACGAGCGCGAAGGGCCAGACGAGGCCCTGCCACAAAGCGGTAAGTGAGTTCAAAGTTCAAAGTTCAAAGTTCAAAGTCGAAAACATGCCTTCTGACTTTGAACCTTGAACTCTGAACCTTGAACCTTGAACCTTGAACTTTGAACTTTGAACTACGGGCTTTATTGCATCATCGCTGACGACGTTAAGCTCGGACGCGACGTCAAGATTTACAACTTCGTCAATCTCTACGGCTGCGAGATCGGCGACGAGACGCGGATCGGGACGTTCGTCGAAATCCAGAAGGGCGCGCGTGTCGGAGCGCGCTGCAAAATCTCTAGCCACACGTTCATCTGCGAAGGAGTCCGTGTCGAAGACGAAGTCTTCATCGGCCACGGCGTCATGTTCATCAACGACCGCTACCCACGCGCCACCAACCCCGACGGCACACCGCAAACTGAAGCCGACTGGCAGCTAGAACGCACCATCGTCCGTCGCGGCGCAAGCATCGGGAGCAATGCAACCATCCTCGGCGGCATCGAGATCGGCGAACGCGCCACCATCGGAGCCGGCGCAGTCGTCACCAAAAACGTCCCCGCCGACGCAACCGTCGCGGGCAACCCGGCACGGGTCATTAGAATTGCGGATTGCGGATTGCGGATTGCGGATTGAAAACAGGCGCTTCATCTTTCAACTGGATGAAGACAGTTGTTTCAATCTTCTAATCCGCAATCCGCAATTGATATGGTTCCTTTCGTCGATCTCCAAGCTCAGTACCGGGCGATCAAAACTGAAGTCGATACAGCGATTCAGCGCGTGCTGGACACGACGGCTTTCATTTTAGGGCGCGAGGTGGAGGCGTTCGAGGCGGTGTTCGCGGAGTATGTGGGCGCGCAGTTTTGCGTGGGCGTCAGTAGCGGGACGGCGGCGATTCAGTTGGCGGTGATGGCGTGCGGCGTCGGGGCAAATGATGAAGTGATCGTGCCGGCCAATTCGTTTTTCGCCACTGCTGAGGGCGTCTCGACTGCTGGTGCAACGTCCGTCTTCGTTGATGCCGATGTGGTCTCTTACAACATCGATCCGAAAAAGATCGAAGCCGCGATCACAGAGCGCACGCGCGCGATTATGCCGGTGCATCTCTACGGCCAAGCCGCCGCGCTCGATCCCATTTTTGAGATCGCCGGGCGGCACAATCTCTCCGTGATTGAAGATGCGGCGCAGGCGCACGGCAGCCTCTACAAAAATCGGCGTGTCGGCGCGTTGGGGCGCGCAGGTTGTTTTAGTTTCTATCCGGGCAAGAATCTCGGAGCTTACGGCGAGGGCGGCGCGGTCGTGACGAACGATGCAGAGGTCGCCTGCCGCGTGCGGCTGCTGCGCGATCATGGTTCCGCGCAAAAATACCGGCACGAGATCATCGGCTATAACTTTCGGCTCGAAGGCATTCAAGGCGCGGTGCTGGGCGTGAAGCTGAAGTATCTCGATCAGTGGAACGAACTGCGCCGCGCACATGCCGCGCGTTATGGCGAGTTACTTGCAGACTTGGACGCCGATGGCCTGCTCATGCTGCCCCGCGAGATGCCTGACGCGCACCACATTTATCATCTCTTTGTCGTGCAGTCCGCAGACCGCGATGCGCTGCAACAACATTTGAGCGAGGCGGGCATCCAGACCGGCATTCACTATCCCGTGCCGATTCATCTGCAACCGGCTTATGCCTTTTTAGGTCACCAGCCCGGCGATTTTCCCACCGCCGAACGCCAAGCCGCCCGCGTCCTCTCGCTCCCGATGTTCCCGGAGTTGACCGACGAACAGATCAATCGTGTCGCTTCCTCGATTCACTCCTTCTTCCGTCGCACGTAATCAATCCGGTCGGCTTGCTTCGCCCGCGCCCGCTTCACAAATCACCCTGCCAACGCTACAGTCTTGAACTTCAAATGAGAGATTTACTGTCTATTGCTCGCTGATTATCGACCACTGCTTTTATGACCTCAATCGGCGTCATCGGCTGCGGCTACTGGGGACCAAACTTGATCCGCAATTTCGCGGAGAATGAAGCGGCGCGCCTCAGTTGGATTTGCGACATCGACGGGAAGCGGCTTGCCGGCATTGGCCGCCGCTATCCGTCTGCGCGCACGACGCCCGACTACCTTGAACTGCTTGCCGATCCGACGCTCGATGCGGTCGTGATCGCAACGCCCGTCGCGACTCATTACCCATTCGCCAAACAAGCGCTCGAACAAGGCAAGCACGTCCTCATCGAAAAGCCTTTCACGACGAACCGGCGCGAAGCCGAAGAGTTGGTGCAATTGGCCGAGCGGCGCGGGCTGGCGTTGATGGTCGATCACACGTTCGTCTATACCGGCGCGGTGCGAAAGATCAAAGAGATCGTCGAGAGCGGCGAGATCGGCGAGTTGCTCTACTTCGACTCGGTGCGGATCAATCTCGGTCTCTTCCAACGCGACATCAACGTGGTCTGGGACCTCGCGCCGCACGATCTCTCGATCATGGATTTCCTCGTCGAGAGTGAGCCGGTCGCGCTGACCGCCACCGGTAGTTGCCACATTGAGCAAGGCATCGAAAATATCGCCTACGTCATGCTCCGCTTCGCCGACCAATTCATCGCGCATTTTCATTTCAACTGGCTCGCGCCCGTCAAGATTCGCCGCACGCTGATCGCCGGAAGCAAGAAAATGATCGTCTATGACGACATCGAGCCGACTGAGAAAGTGCGCGTCTATGACAAGGGCGTGACGACGAACCGCAGCGAGAGCGACACCGACAAAGAAGCCGCCTACCGCACGCTCGTCAGCTACCGCACCGGCGATGTGTGGGTCCCGAAATTAGATTCGACCGAAGCCCTCCAACACGTCACCGCCGAATTCCTCGACGCGATCCGCTGCTCGCGCCGCCCGCTAACCGACGCTTCGGCGGGACTGCGCGTCGTGCGCCTGCTCGAAGCCGCGCAAGAATCGATCAATCAAGGCGGGCGGTTGATTGAACTTTAGTTAGGCACTTTGTGGAAACTTATGCTCGATTATGAGTGCTGCATTTGTAAGGATACAGTCTCTGCCGTGAGTAGCGCGGTATCCCTCGACCCTTGCGCGTTGATTCTAGTCAGCAATATCGACCAGCCGCGTGAGGGCCAGAAGGAACAGCAATTCTTCTGCCACTTCGAGTGCTTCCGTCGGTTGGTGAATAACGACGGGATTATGTACATCATGGAGTTGGATGCCGCCACCATCGGCGAGATTGAGCGGGATGAGGAGAATTGGTCTGAGGATGAAGGCCGCGCCTAACAAATGACACGAGTTCCTTTGCTCGATCTCAAACAACAACACACCGCGTTGCGCGAAGATTTGCGGACAGCGCTTGATCGCGTGATCGACTCGCAACAGTTCGTCCTCGGTCCCGAAGTGCGCGCCCGAAGAAGAGATCGCGCGCGCAACGCTGGCGCTGCTGCTCTATCCTGAATTAAATTCTGAGCAGCAGTAGTCTGTGGTCGATGCGATTAGCCGGTTTCGGCTTCAATAAAGCGCATGAGATTGAGGAAGGGAAACCATTTCACGCTGGAGGCCCAAAGAGCGCAAAGAGAAAACCTTTTGTTTTCTTCGCGCCCTGTGCGCCTCCAGCGTGAGACCGGCTTTGCTTTCGGGAGGCCCGTATTCGATGAGTCATCAAGCACACATCTCGGATCAACTCGTCGGCACGGTCAAAGGGCCGGGTGAGTTGCCGCATGAGTTTCTCTTCATCACGGCGGACAACCGGCGCGCGCGCATCGGCGAGTTCGTCTATTACACGGCGCACGACGGCACGGAAGAGCGGCGCATTCTCGGCAACATCACCGCGCGCCGCCTCGTGCGGCAACTGCCCGATGCTTTCCTTTCCGATCCCGAAACGCCGCCGTCAATCGTTTCTTCGATGATCGGCTTGGACGGAGAAGGCTGTGAGTTGTACGAGATCACGGTCGAGACCATCGGTTATTTCAGCCGGCGGATGGGCGATTTCGTCAATCCGCGCATCCCGCCGATGACGGGCGATTCCGTTTTCCTCGCTTCGTCGGAAACACTCGCCGAAGTCCTCTCGCCCAAACGCGCGGGCGAGCTAGGCGCAGCGCACGTTGGAAGTTTGCTGACGCGCGAAGCGAATGAAGTCCCCGTCGTCTTGGCGATCAAGGATGTCGTCTCGACGCACCTTGCGATTTTGGCTTCGACGGGCGCGGGCAAGTCTTACACGGCGGGCGTCCTTATCGAAGAGTTGATGATGCCGCACAACCGCGCGGCGGTTCTCGTCGCTGATCCTCACGGCGAGTACGGCACGCTGCAAACCGTCGCCGACGATCCGCGCTTTCGCGGCACGGACGGCTACCGGCCCGAAGTCAAAATCTTCACGCCCGACCGCGTGAAAGTTCGCTTCTCTTCGCTGACCGAAGCCGACATTAAATATCTTCTGCCCGAAGGCACTTCGGACAAGATGCTGCACTTTCTCTCGCAAGCCTATCGCGCATTGATGACGCGCGTGGACGAGGAGCGCGGCTTGTGGAGTTATCACGATCTGCGCGACGCGGTGAAGGAGCAGAAATACGAAGGCAACGAGCGCAGCGAATCCTCGAATGCCAGTTCCATCGAAGGCTTGCTCTGGCGTTTGGATATGCGCTTTGATAACAACCCGGTCTTTTCAGACAACGAACACATCCCGCTCAAAGATTTATTCCGGCCCGGTCGCTGCACCGTGCTGCAACTCTCCGACATCGAACAACACGAGCAGCAAGTCGTCGTC
>Ga0136616_10002014_pt1 | contig 10701 bp, 8 predicted proteins | sample AntDrymUQ2992106_2_FD_106648 | JGI IMG/M metagenome (GOLD analysis project Ga0136616, IMG submission 106648) | Polar desert sand microbial communities from Dry Valleys, Antarctica - metaG UQ299 (21.06) | ecosystem: Environmental > Terrestrial > Soil > Desert | place: Antarctica: Dry Valley... | reverse complement strand
TGCTCGGTGAGTTCGCCACCGCCGGGGCTGCCGTTCCGTCCGGTGCAACGGTGCTACCGGTGCGGCTGCACGCGTTCACCCCACCCGGCGGCGCCGTACGCATTCCCACCTGGGACCCGCTGCGGCACGCCTCCAGCGGGATCGCGGCCCGCCGACGCGGGGTCGACGTCGGCCACTACGAGGGGCAGCTGGCCTACTTCCCGACGAGGTTCAGGGACGGGCTGAACAAGCGCCTCATCCTGGACCCGTCGCTTGCGGGTCTCGAGGAGGTACCGCCCGTCATCGACCTCGGCTCCGCTGCCGATGCTCCGGTGCCGGTCGACTACGTCCTCCTCGTCGGCCACCGGGTTGCCGGTCAATCCGATCCCGATATCGCCCAGCTGCTGACCCAGCTCGAGCGCGACTACCGTCTGGTGACCACCACCGCGCCCACCGGCCTGGTAGAAGTGTGGGCCCGCCGCTAGCGCTGCCGCTCGCCCTACCCTTGTCCCATCACGGAGGTAATGACTCATGCACGTGCTCGTGACCGGCGGCAGCGGCTTCATCGGCCGGCACGTGGTCCGCGCCCTGCAGGCCCGCGGCGACGAAGTTAGCGTCCTGGACCAGCAGCCTCTTGGCGGTGGCGGCGTCACCCTCATCCACGGCGACCTGCGGGATTCCTCCGTGCTGGACCGCGCGATGGACAGCGCACCGAGCGGGGTGGACGCAGTGGTGCATCTCGCCGCCGTCACCTCGGTACTCGGCTCCATCGAGCACCCGGAGGAGACCTACGCGGTCAACGTGGCGGCCACCGCCGAGCTGCTCGAGCGGGCCCGCCGCGGCGGGGTCCGCCGGGTGCTGTTCGCCTCCACCAACGCCGTCGTGGGCGCTGCCGTGGCAGAGCTGAATGGGCGGCCCATCGACGAGGACGCCCCGCTGCGCCCGCTGACGCCGTACGGCGCTACCAAGGCGGCGGCGGAAATGCTGCTCTCCGGGTGGGGCGCCGCCTATGGGCTGGGTGCGGTGTCGCTGCGGTTGACCAACGTCTACGGGCCAGGTATGGCAGCCAAAGACAGTTTCGTCCCCCGGCTCATGCGCGCCGCTCACCGCGGCCAAGGGGTCGAGGTGTACGGCGACGGTGAGCAGGCGCGCGACTACGTATATGTCGGGGATGTTGCCCGCGCGTTCTTACTGGCGCTTGACGATCCGGATGACGCGGTGCGCGATTGCGGTGGGGTGCTGACTGTCGGCGCCGGCCGTTCGGTAAGTGTGAACGAGCTTGTCCGGCTGGCCAGAGATGCTTTCGACGCGCCCCTCCCCGTGGTGCACGTTCCAGCCAAGCCAGGGGAGATGCCGCGCGTCGAGGTGGACATCACCCGCGCGCAGAGATGCGGTTTCCGTCCCGAGGTCAGCCTGGAGGAAGGGCTGCGGCGGGCGTGGCAGGATCACCGACGAGCACCCGCGCCTTCCACAGCAGAACGCTGACTGCGCGAAGTGCCGTCTTGGCGACTTGTCGGCTTACCGCCGCTCACCGTGCAAACGAACGCCCGATGGTGCACTATGCTGAGTCCGCTAATCTCTTACTCGGAAAGGACTCCCATGGCCCAGCAGGTGCACGTACGCCTCGTTGACGACCTGGACGGCAGCGATGGCGAGGAAACGGTGGCATTCGCTCTAGACGGTTCGACGTACGAAATCGACCTGTCCAGAGCAAACGCGGCGAAGATGCGCGACGCTCTCGCTCCCTACGTGGGTGGTGCTCGACGCGCCGCAGGCAGGTCGGGCGGCAAGGCGACGCGCTCGCGATCGGGCGCCGGGCGGGCGCGCAACTCCCGCAGCGGGGACATCCGGGCGTGGGCGAAGAGCCGGAACATGAAGATCAGCGACCGGGGCCGCATCCCCGCGGAGATCGCCGCAGAGTACGACCAGGCCAACCGGGGAGCCACCTCCTAGCGGGGCGAAACGCTCAGGACAGGGCCCCAACCACCCCGCCGCCCAGCCCACCGCACATCCCGCCGCCCAGCCAGCCGATCCACCCGACCGGCGGGCTGTTGATTCCGAACGTGTTACGACGGCGTTGTTGTCGTTCGCCACCGGCGTAGGGGGGAACAGTTGGTGGGACTCCACAGGTTCTCCCTGTCAGAGTCGATGGGATGGCGTCGATGGGATGGCACGTCCGGAGACCCTGAAGGCTGGACAGCACACGACACGAGTCGGCCGTTCCGGCGGCTGGCATGAGCGGTTTCCGCACGCACGGCTAGCATGCGGAGGGGCACCCGGGGGACCGTCCCGCCCGGCTGACCGCTCTGATGAGGAGCGACCTGATGTTCGAAAGGTTCACCGACCGCGCCCGCCGCGTTGTCGTCCTGGCCCAGGAAGAGGCCAGGATGCTCAACCACAACTACATCGGCACCGAGCACATCCTGCTCGGTCTCATCCACGAGGGCGAAGGCGTCGCAGCGAAGGCGCTGGAGAGCCTGGGCATCAGCCTGGAGGCTGTCCGCCAGCAGGTCGAAGAGATCATCGGCCAGGGCCAGCAGGCCCCCTCGGGGCACATCCCGTTCACCCCACGTGCGAAGAAGGTCTTGGAGCTGTCCCTTCGGGAGGCGCTCCAACTCGGACACAACTACATCGGCACCGAACACATCCTGCTCGGTCTCATCCGTGAGGGTGAGGGGGTCGCGGCCCAGGTACTGGGGAAGCTCGGTGCTGACCTCAACCGGGTACGCCAGCAGGTCATTCAGCTGCTGTCCGGCTACCAGGGCAAGGAGGCTGCGGCCGCCGGCGGGCCGGCCGAGGGCACACCGTCCACCTCGCTGGTCCTCGACCAGTTCGGGCGCAACCTCACCCAGGCGGCGCGCGAGGGCAAGCTCGACCCGGTCATCGGGCGTGAGAAGGAAATCGAGCGGGTCATGCAGGTGCTCTCCCGCCGCACGAAGAACAACCCGGTGTTGGTCGGCGAGCCCGGTGTGGGCAAGACCGCGGTCGTCGAGGGACTGGGCCAGGCGATCGTCAAGGGTGAGGTCCCGGAGACGCTCAAGGACAAGCAGCTCTACACCCTCGACCTCGGCGCCTTGGTCGCCGGGTCGCGCTATCGCGGTGACTTCGAGGAGCGGCTGAAGAAGGTGCTCAAGGAGATCCGCACCCGGGGCGACATCATCCTGTTCATCGACGAGCTGCACACGCTGGTCGGCGCGGGCGCCGCGGAAGGCGCCATCGACGCCGCCAGCATCCTCAAGCCGATGTTGGCCCGCGGCGAGCTGCAGACGATCGGCGCCACGACCCTCGACGAATACCGCAAGCACCTGGAGAAGGACGCTGCCCTCGAGCGGCGCTTCCAGCCGATCCAGGTGGCGGAGCCTTCGCTGGCCCACACCATCGACATCCTCAAGGGTCTGCGTGACCGCTACGAGGCGCACCACCGCGTATCGATCACTGACGGTGCGCTGGTGGCCGCGGCCCAGCTGGCCGACCGCTACATCAGCGACCGACACCTGCCTGACAAGGCGATCGACCTGATCGATGAGGCGGGCTCGCGCATGCGCATCCGCCGCATGACGGCGCCCCCCGACCTGCGGGAGTTCGACGAGCGCATCTCGGCGGTGCGGTTGGAGAAGGAGTCTGCGATCGACGCCCAAGACTTCGAGACCGCGGCCAACCTGCGCGACAAGGAGAAGCAGCTGCTGGCCGCCAGGGCCCGCCGGGAGAAGGAATGGAAGGCCGGCGACATGGACGTCGTCGCCGAGGTGGACGAGGAGCTCATTGCCGAGGTGCTCGCCACGGCCACCGGCATCCCGGTGTTCAAGCTGACCGAGGAGGAGACCTCCCGGCTGCTGCGCATGGAGGACGAGCTACACAAGCGGGTCATCGGGCAGCAGGACGCCATCAAGGCGCTCTCACAATCCATCAGGCGCACCCGTGCCGGCCTCAAGGATCCCAAGCGGCCTGGTGGATCGTTCATTTTCGCCGGCCCCTCCGGGGTCGGGAAGACGGAGTTGTCCAAGACGTTGGCGGAGTTCCTGTTCGGCGACGAGGACTCTCTCATTCAGCTCGACATGAGCGAGTACTCCGAGCGGCACACCGTGTCGCGGCTGTTCGGGTCCCCCCCTGGCTACGTCGGTTATGAGGAGGGTGGTCAGCTCACCGAGAAGGTGCGCCGTCGGCCGTTCTCCGTCGTACTCTTCGACGAGGTGGAGAAGGCTCACGCTGACATCTTCAACTCACTCCTCCAGATCCTGGAGGATGGCCGTCTCACCGATTCTCAGGGGCGGGTCGTCGACTTCAAGAACACCGTCATCATCATGACCACCAACCTGGGTGCACGCGACATTTCCAAGGGCTTCAACCTCGGATTCACCTCCTCAGCGGATGTGCAGGCGACGTACGACCGGATGAAGCAGAAGGTGCAGGAAGAGCTGAAGCAGCACTTCCGGCCAGAATTCCTCAACCGGGTCGACGACACGATCGTCTTCCACCAGCTCACCCGGGAAGAGATCGTCCGCATTGTCGACCTCATGATCGCCGGTGTAGACAGTCGCTTGCGCGACAAAGACATGGGTATCGAGATCACCCAGGCGGCGAAGGAGCTGCTCGCCGAGCGGGGATTCGACCCGGTGCTCGGCGCGCGGCCGCTGCGCCGCTCGATCCAGCGTGACATCGAAGACGCGCTGTCCGAGCGGATCCTCTTCGGGGAGCTGCGCCCCGGACACATCGTGGTGGTTGACGTGGAGCAGGACGAGCACGACGCAAAGCAGTTCAGCTTCCGCGGCGAGCCGAAGAGCCCGCTTCCGGACAGCCCACCGGTGGAGACCGCCGGCCAGCAGGACAAGTAGGGCACGTTAAGGACGCGGCCGACCGAGTCGGGTCGGCCGCGTCGTCGTTGGCGGGGTTGTGGTCGTGGGTGATCTCGGGGGCGCGAGCTGTCGGCGTGGTTGGCCGCCCGGTCAGCCTCTTTGCGGCAGCCGATAGCGCTGTGGCGGGAGCACTTCGACGAGGCCGTCGGCGATGAGTCCGGCAAGCGCCCGGGCGCCCTGGTCCGGGTCCGGGAGAGCGCCGGCCAGTGTGGCAGCCGTCACCGGGCCGGGCGACGCGCGCAGCACGGCCAGCAACTCCCCCCGCACCTGCCGGTCGGTGCCGGCGTAGGCCTGCCGCCTACGCGGCGGACCGGCGTAGGAGGGGCGCCCCGCACCCCGCCAGGCGCACCGGTCGGCGAGCGGACAGACATCGCAGCGGGCCCCACGGGCGGTGCAGACAAGTGCCCCCAGTTCCATGAGGGCAACCGCCCACCGCGCCGCCACCGCGGGTTCGGTGGGCAGCAGGGATGCAGCCAGTCGGCGGTCCGCGGCGGTCACGCCGGCACCGGGCGGGAACTCGGCGCCGTCGAGCAGCCGGGCCAGCACCCGGCGCACGTTGGTGTCAACCACCGCATGCCGCTGCCGGAAGGCGAAGGTTGCCACCGCCGCGGCGGTGTAGTCACCGACGCCCGGCAGCGCGCGCAGCCCGTCGTACGACGAGGGCACCCGCCCCCCATGACGGACCATGATGTCGGTGGCCGCCTGGTGCAGCCGCAAGGCGCGGCGCGGGTAGCCGAGCCGACCCCACGCACGGACCGCCTCGCCAGGTGGGTCGACGGCTTGGGCGGTGGGTGTCGGCCAGCGGGCCAGCCACGTCGCGTACGCCGGCAGCACCCTCGACACGGGGGTCTGCTGCAGCATCACCTCACTGACGAGCACCGCCCACGGGGTCGTTTCCCGTCGACGCCACGGCAGGTCGCGGGCGTGGACGTCGTACCAGGACAGCACCGATTCCACGACACCCGCGGACGGTGGTGTTGCGGAGACCGTGCTCATACGTGGGCCCAACCCTCAGATCAGACGTAGCGCTCGAGAATTGAGGACTCCGCCAACCGCGACAGGCCCTCCCGCACGTTGCGGGCGCGCAGCTCGCCCACGCCGTCGACGGCCTGCAGGTCATCGACACCGGCGGCGAGCAGCTTCTGCAGCCCGCCGAAGTGGTCGACCAGCCGGTCGACGACCGTGCCGGGCAGCCGCGGGACCCGCGCGAGCAGCCGGTAGCCCCGTGGGCTCACTGCGGCGTCGAGGACCGCGTCCGGTACGCCGGTGTGGCCGAGCGTCCGGGCGATCGTCGGTGGGTCGAGCAGGTCGACGGAGGACAGCCGGTCGATCTCCTCGAGCGCGTCGTCGACGGTTCGTGCCCGGCGGCCGGTCACCGCCGGGAGGTAGTCGCGTACCACCAGCTGCCGGTCCCGGTCGACCCCGCCCACCAGCTCGTCCAGCTGGAGGGAGAGCAGCCGTCCGTCGACGCCGAGTAGGACGACGTACCCGTCGATCTCGTGCGCGATGCGGCGGACCATCTCCAGCCGCTGCACGACCGCACAGGCGTCGCGGATCGTGACCAGGTCCTCGATCTCCAGCGCGGACAGCGTGCCGGAAACCTCGTCGAGGCGGAGCTTGTAGCGCTCCAGCGTGGCCAGCGCCTGGTTGGCCCTGGAGAGGATCTGGCTGGAGTCCTCGAGCACGTAACGCCGGCCTCCGAGGTAGAGCGCAACGGTCTGCATCGACTGGCTGACCGAGATCACCGCGGCGCCGGTCTGCTTGGACACCCGGTCGGCGGTGCGGTGCCGCGTGCCCGACTCCTCGGTGAGGATGGTCGGATCGGGCTGCAGGTGAACGTTGGCTCGTACGATGCGGGCGCAGTCGTCGTCGAGGATGATCGCACCGTCCATCTTCGCCAGCTCCCGCAGGCGGGTCGCGGAGAACTCCACGTCGAGTGCGAACCCGCCGGTGCACAACGCCTCCATGGCGCGGTCATAACCCAGCACGATGAGCCCACCTGTGCGACCGCGCAGGATGCGCTCCAGCCCGTCGCGCAGACGGGTGCCCGGGGCGACCGCGGCGAGCGTGGCAAGGGGTAGGTCGCTGCTCTCGTTGACTGCCACGAAGCCCCCGGGCGCTGACGGTGCCGTGCGGTCACGGCGAGTCTAACTGCGCGCGCCGGGCACAGCCTGGATGCTCAAGGATTGAGTGCCAGCAGCGCGCTCCGCAGGTCAGGCACCGGAAGCACCGAGATGCCGGGCGGCGTCGCACCCGGGCCAGGTGGAACCAGCGCCCGGGTGAAGCCGAGACGGGCCGCTTCGCTGAGGCGACGTTGGACGTTGCCCACCCGCCGCACCTCGCCGGCCAACCCGATCTCGCCGACGGCCACCAAGCCAGGTAGCAGTGGCCGGTCGGCTGCCGCACTGGCGAGGGCCAGGGCCACAGCCAGGTCAGCTGCCGGCTCGCCGAGGCGGACCCCACCCACCGTGGAGGCGTAGACCTCCGCGGCGGACGTGCGCACGCCGGCCCGCCGCTCGAGCACGGCGAGGATCATCGCCACCCGCGACGAGTCAAGCCCCGCCGTCGCCCGGCGTGGAGAACTGTGCGTAGTCGGCGCGACCAGCGACTGCACCTCGGCGACCAGCGGGCGGGTGCCCTCGACGGCGACAGTGACACAGGTGCCGGCTATCGGCTCGGCCCGCCGGGACCAGAAGAGCCCACTCGGATCGGGGACCTCGGTGACCCCTTCTTCGCCCAAGTCAAAGCACCCGACCTCGTCGCAGGGGCCGTAGCGGTTCTTCACCGCCCTGACCAAGCGCAGCCGGCCATGGCGCTCACCCTCGACGTGCAGCACGACGTCGACGAGGTGCTCGAGAACCCGCGGTCCGGCAATCGTGCCGTCCTTGGTCACGTGCCCGACGAGCACCGTGGCGATCCCTCGCTCCTTGGCCACCTGGCCGAGTACGGCTGCGACGGTGCGGACCTGGCTTACGCCGCCGGGCGATCCGTCGACCTCGGCGGCGGCCACCGTCTGCACGGAGTCGACGACGAGCAGCGCGGGGCGCACCGCGTCGACGTGTGCGAGGACGGCCCCCAGGTCGTTCTCCGCGGCGAGGTAGAGGGAGGGGTCGAGCGCGCCGGTGCGTCCCGCCCGCAGCCGGACCGCCGCCGTGGACTCCTCACCGGTCACCACCAGGCTGGGCCCTGCCGGTCGAGCGCAGCGGGCAGCCACCTCGAGGAGCAGCGTCGACTTGCCGATTCCCGGCTCTCCGGCCAGCAATACGACGGCCCCCGGCACCAGGCCGCCGCCGAGCACCCGGTCGAGTTCCCCCAGGCCGGTCGCACGCACGCGCGCAGCCTCGACGTCGACCTGCGGAATGGGCCGCGCGGGGGCGCTCACCGTCCTGCGGGCCACCATCTGCTGGCCGGCGTGCTGAGTGGCGGGGCCACCGACCGGCTCGACCGTCCCCCACGCCTGGCACTCTCCGCAGCGGCCGACCCAGCGTGGGCTCTGCCACCCGCACTCGCCGCAGCGGTGTGATGCCGCCTGTCTGCTGCCTGCCTGCCGCCCGGCTGTCTTTGCCATGCCCGCACGCTAGGGCCGCCCACCGACGGTTTCCGATGACCGGCGCGCCGTACGCCAGTCGTCGGGGCCCGGGAGCCTGATCGACGAGCGCACCGCACATCGGCGCTTATGCTGATCGACGCCATTCCGTCCACATCGTCAGTGGACGCGGCAACCCGGCGTCGGCTCAGCTGAGGTCGGCGGGATGCGGCGCCACCGGGCGGGTGGACAGAGCGGATGCCAACCGTTGTCGGCCGAGCCGGGCCAGCTCGGCGTACGCCGCCGCCCCCATGAGTGCGGTGAGCTCCGCGGCATAGGTGCGAAACAGCGGCTCGGCGGCGACGTGCGCCTCGGCTGACCCCGTACACCACCAGTGCAGGTCGTGACCGCCGGAGCCCCAACCGCGGCGGTCGTACTCGCCGATGGTCACAACCAGCACCTCCGTGTCATCCGGCCGGGTGACGTGCTCGAATGTCCGCCTGACCGGCAACTGCCAGCACACGTCAGGCTTGGTCTCCAGCGGATGCTGTCCGGTCCGCAGCGCGTGCGCGTGCAGCGCACAGCCCTGCCCACCGGAGAAACCGGGGCGGTTGAGGAAGATGCAGGCGCCGTCGACGGTGCGGGTACGACGGTTGCCGTCGTCGATGCTGGCGATGCCGCGTCGGCCCTCCCGGTGCAGCTGCCAGGTCTCGGCAGGCAGCTCGCCCGCGGCGCGGCGTACCCGCTGCTCGTCCGCGCGATCGGAGAAGAACGCGCCGTGCGTGCAGCAGCCGTCGTCGGGGCGGCCGGCCACGATGCCGTGGCACCCGGCGGCGAAGATGCATGTCCAGCGCGATGTCAGCCAGGTCAGGTCGCAGCGAAAGATCTGCTCCTTGTCGGCCGGATCGACGAACTCCACCCAGGCCCTGGGGAAGTCGAGACCGACCTCGCGCCGCCGTGCCACGCCGACAGCGTAGGCGGGCCGACCGTACGCAGTCCGGCGCCACCCGGCGGTACCGTGAAGTGCATGCGCCTGGGTGTTCTTGACGTGGGATCAAACACCCTGCACCTGCTCGTCGTTGATGCCCAGCCGGGGGGTTGCCCGTTGCCGGCGTACTCCCGCAAGAAGGAGCTGCGCCTCGCACAACTGCTCGACGACCGGGGAGCGATGTCCACGGACGTCGCCGACCGGCTGGTGGCAGCGGTCGCTGAAGCGCTGGCCGTCGCCGAGGACAAGGGGGTGGAGGACGTCCTCGCCTTCGCCACGTCCGCCGTCCGCGACGCCAGCAACGGCCGCGAGGTGCTCGCCCGGGTCCAGGCGGAGACCGGGGTGGCGCTGCGCACGTTGGCCGCGCAGGACGAGGCCAGGGTGACCTTTCTCGCCGTACGCCGCTGGTTCGGCTGGTCGGCGGGCCGGCTGCTCGTCCTCGACATCGGCGGCGGCTCGCTGGAGGTTGCTGCGGGGGTCGACGAGCAACCCGCCGTCGCGCTGTCCGTGCCGCTCGGCGCCGGCCGGCTCACCCGCGACTGGTTCACCGACGACCCGCCACCCGGCAAGGAGGTCAAGGCGCTGCGCAAGCACATCCGCGCCGAGCTCGGCCGGCTGGCGGGGCAGGTGGCCGGCGCCGGCTCCCCCGACCGCGCTGTTGCCACCTCGAAGACCTTCCGCCAGCTCGCCCGCATCCTCGGAGCCGCGCCGTCGTCGTACGGGAACGACGTACGCCGCACGCTGTCCCACACCGACCTCATCGACTGGCTGCCCAAGCTCGCCAAGCTGACCAGTGCGCAGCGCGCCACTCTGCCGGGTGTCTCGGCCGGCCGGGCGCCGCAGCTGCTCGCCGGTGCGCTGGTAGCCGACGCGGCCATGGACCTGTTCGGGGTGAGCGAGCTGGAGATCTGCCCGTGGGCGCTGCGGGAGGGTCTCATCCTGCGGGAGATCGACGCGATGGTCGCCGCTGGGCGCGGCAACGGCGTCCCCTGAGAGCGGCATCCCGCTCTTCCGCACGGCCTTCCCTACGCTGGTGACTTGTGCAGACGTCGGGCGTGACCGTCGCGCTGTCGACCGCGTCGACCTACCCGGAGTCGACCGCCGTGGCGTTCGAGTTGGCGGCGCGGCTCGGCTACGACGGCGTCGAGGTCATGGTGTGGAACGACCCGGTGAGCCAAGACGTGCAGGCACTGCAGCGCCTGTCCGACTACCACGGCATGCCGGTGGTCGCGATCCATGCGCCGTGCCTGCTCATCACGCAGCGGGTCTGGAGTGGAGACCCGTGGAGCAAGCTGTACCGGTCGCGAGAGGCGGCGGAGCGGCTCGGCGCGTCGACCGTTGTGGTCCACCCACCC
>Ga0136616_10002011_pt1 | contig 10715 bp, 12 predicted proteins | sample AntDrymUQ2992106_2_FD_106648 | JGI IMG/M metagenome (GOLD analysis project Ga0136616, IMG submission 106648) | Polar desert sand microbial communities from Dry Valleys, Antarctica - metaG UQ299 (21.06) | ecosystem: Environmental > Terrestrial > Soil > Desert | place: Antarctica: Dry Valley... | reverse complement strand
GAAACGCTTCTTATCCACGCCATCGGTTCGGGTGTCGGGCTTGCCGCGCTGCAATTGGCGAAAGCGAAAAACATCAAGGTTTTCGGGACTTCGCGCACGGCGGACAAACTTGAAAAATGTCGGGAGTTCGGACTTGAAGAAGCGATATTAACTGACAAAAAAGATTTGCACTTTGCCGAATTTATCAAAAAAAGAAACGGCAAAGGCGCGGACGTGATTTTAGATTTGGTCGGCGCAAGCTATTTCGCGGCAAATTTAGACGCTCTTAATCTAAAAGGTCGCCTTATTTTAGTCGGTTTGACGGCTGGCGCCAAAGCCGAATTTAACTTGGGAATGGCTTTATCGAAACGCGTCCGAATTATCGGAACTGTTCTGCGCCCGCGCCCGACTGAAGAAAAAGCCGAAGCGACGCGGAAATTTATCGAAGAGGTTTTGCCGTTAATTGACAAGGGGAAAATCAAACCTAATTTAGACGAAGTTTTTCCGTTTGAAAATATAAAAGAAGCGCACGAACGTCTGGAATCGAACGCGAGTTTCGGAAAAGTTGTTTTGGAGTTTTAGAAAGATTTATTAACCCGAAATTCGTTTGGCGGTCTCGTCGGTGACAATACACAAGCCGGAAATTTTTTTCGCCTGGAGTTTTTTTATGTTTTCGGCGGCGGCGGCGTAAGTCAAATTGCTCGCCGCGCAAGATTCAAACGTGACGACAGACCAGCGCGGCTCGTTTAATTCGCTTGTCGCTTCACTGCCCGAAATCGTTTCTTCGGACGCCTTTGCCGCTTTGTCGGCTTTTTTCTTGTTTTCTTTTTTCGCTTTCACTTTCATCCGAACTCTATCATAAGCCATAAGAGTTGTAAAAAAATTCAACCGGCATGAACTTTCAAAATTGGCGGAGAATACGCGCAGCCGTTCGTTCTTTGCTGAATTAACCGGCGGCTTGTTTTTCGCTTTTGTGTGTTTTGCCGGTCTTGCGGCTATAATTTCAAAAGATGAATTTTAAGGAAACAATTTTTTTGACGGGTTTTCCCGGTTTTATCGCCGGTCGGCTCGTCGAACGACTGGCTGGGCGCGAAACACAGTTTTTTCTGCTCGTCCAGAAATCGTTCGTCGAAAAAGCGATGAACGATTTGGCGGCTATTACCCGCTTGACCGACGCGCCGCTTGAAAATTTCGCGCTGGTTGAAGGCGACATTACACAGGAAAATCTCGGACTCTCAGGCGACGATTTGCGAATTATTCTTGAGGAAACGACCGACGTTTATCATCTCGCCGCTGTTTATGATTTAGCGGTCGAAAAAGATTTGGCTTTCTCTGTCAATGTCGAAGGCACTAAAAATGTCAATGAACTGGTCAAAAATGTAAAAAAACTGCGTCGTTATAATTACGTCTCGACTTGCTATGTAGCGGGAAAGCGCACGGGCGAGATTTTGGAAACCGAACTCGAACACGACGCGGGATTTCGCAATTTTTACGAAGAAACGAAATATCTGGCTGAAATTGAAGTCGAACAATTAAAAGAAAGGCTTCCCGCGACGATCTACCGACCGTCGGTGGTTGTCGGCGATTCGCAAACAGGCGAGACGGCGAAATACGACGGCATTTATTCGCTGATTCATTATTTGCGAAAAGCGCCGAATCTGCTGCGTCTGGTTAACGTCGGAAATTCGGTAGTGAAACTTAATCTCGTGACGGTTGATTTTGTCGTAGCGGGAATCGCGGCGCTGGCGACCGATGAAAAAGCTGTCGGTAAAACCGTCGCGCTCGCCGACCCGAATCCGCTGACGACCGCCGACCTTTTCGACGTGATCAGCGAGGCGATGACCAGTAAAAAATCTGTCGTTAAACCGCCCGCGCAGTTGATCGAAAAATCTCTGATGCTGCCGTTCTCGCCCGTCGTTTCCGGTTTGCCGTTTCCGGCGGTGCCGTATTTTTTCGTGCCGCAAACTTACGATACGCGCGTCGCCGACGAACTGCTTGCCGCGCACGGCATTCGTTGTCCGAGCTTTGCGTCTTACGTCGGAAATCTTCTTAAATTTGTTGAGCAGCACCCGACGCTGTAAATTTTCAAATGAAAATTCGTTCCGTTATAAAATCCGATGTTCCGCAAATCATCAAACTTATCTCGGAAGTTTGGGCGGAATACGATTGCATTTTAGATACAGAAAATGAAGACAAATACCTGCTCGCGCCCGACGATTATTTTCATACTCAAAACGGAGAATTTTGGATCGCCGAAAGTGACCGCAAAATTGTCGCCACCGTCGCCGTTCAAACAAGCGGACGCGGAAACGGCGGAACTGAAATCGCTTTACGTGAGAGATGATTTCCGCAAGCAAGGTTTAGGCGAGGATTTGACAAAACTCGCTATAAAATTCGTGCTAATGAAAAATGCGAAGAAAATCATTTTGTGGTCAGATACCAGATTTACAAAAGCGCACCGGCTTTACGAGCGGCTCGGATTTAAGAAATCAGGCGAGCGTGAATTAGATGATTTGAATCGTTCAATTGAATCCGGCTATGAGCGCGGTTTATAAAAAACTTGCAGTTTCAAATCAATTAGTTAATCATTGACGAAACTTTCCAAATGACGAATCAGGAAATAAAATGCGTCGGCGTTGTCGTTAAGCCGAATCACAAAGAAGCGTGGCGTACCGCGTGCGAGCTTTCCGCATGGCTTGACGAGCGCGGCATTAATTTAATCGTCAAATCGCATGAAGAAACCGAAAAAACCGATTCTTCAAGATGCGGAATCGAGGCGGTCGAGCTTGAAATTTTTCAAGCGCAGGCTGATTTAATCGTCGTTCTTGGGGGCGACGGCACGATGATTTCTACCGCGCGTTTGATCGGCAACCGGAAAGTGCTGGTTTTAGGAATCAATTACGGCTCGCTCGGCTATTTAACCGAGTTTCGCATCGAGGAAATGTTCGGCGCTCTGGAAAATATTCTCGCAGGCGAATATGAAATTGACCAGCGCGTGATGCTCGAGGTTGAACACCGGCGCGACGGCGAAACATTAGAAACCGGAAGAGTTTTAAACGATTTAGTCATTAACAAATCGGCGCTCGCCCGGATTATTGAAATTGATGTCGAGCTAGATAATCTTTTCGTCAATTCGTTTCGCGCAGACGGTTTGATTGTCTCAACGCCGACCGGTTCGACCGCTTATAACCTTTCCGCCGGCGGTCCGATTATTTATCCTTCGATGAACGCCGTCGTGCTGACTCCGATTTGCCCTTTTACATTGACCAATCGCCCGATTGTCGTCCCCGACACGGCGGCGATAAATTTGAAATTGAAAAATGAAAACGAAGGCGTCGTGATAACTCTCGACGGGCAAATCGGCTACCAGATGAAAACCAGCGATACGGTTTCGATTCGTAAAAGCCGAACGAATTTTAATTTGATTAAGCCGCCGAACCGTAATTATTTCGATGTTCTGCGAAACAAATTAAAATGGGGAAGATGAGAAAAGTAAAAAGTGAAAAGTAAAAAGTGAAAAAGGTTAAGGTTCTTTTGACTGAATTACGTGAACAAACTCGGCTGCTCTTCGTCTTCCTTATCGAAGCCTTCGGGTGACCATTGATAAATTTTCAGATCGCAGCGACCTTTCGCATCAAATTTTATACCTTCGGCTTCTAGTATTTGTTGCTGCAAATTAACCGGCAAGGTCATTCTTCCCGTCGAACACGCGCCCTGCGAATTGATAACCCGCTGCCAGGGCGTTTCTTTTGTATCTGCGCCGTGCATCACAAAGCCGACGGTTCGCGGCGTATAACCTTCGCCTAAAATTCCGGCAATCTGCCCGTAAGTCATCACGCGCCCCATAGGAATCGTGCGGACAATTTCATAAACTCGCTCACGATATTTTCGGTCATTTACCTGATTATCACTCATTTTATTTTCTTCCTAATTTTCGTTTCAAAGTGTTAAAAAGTTTATTAATCTCGCTGACGCGCAAAATTTTGGCGGCGACAACAAATGCCGCACCGCCAAGCGCGATTGGCACAAATACCTCGATGAATTTGACGACGAAAGTTTTCTCGCCAAGCAAATTTGTTAAAAAATAGTAACTCGCATAGCAAACCAACGCCATCGCCGCCGCAGCAATAACAATTTTAATGAACGCGGCGAAAATCTCTCTGCCGTTTAAACCTGAAATACGCCGCCGCATCAGAAACGTCAGGGCGAAAAAGTTGACGAGCGCGACCGTCGAGGTCGCCAGCGCCACGCCGACGTGCCCGAAACCGTTCGGGCGTTCGGACGTCACGCCGACGGTCGAGAGAAGTCTCATCATTGAAAAGCTGACGACAACGTGGACGAGAATCGAAGCGATGCTGACATACATCGGCGTTTTCGCATCGTCCAGGGCGTAGAACGATGGCGAAACGATTTTTATCGCCGCATAACCGGTCAAGCCAATTGAATACGCCGCTAATGCCCACGCCGTCATATTCGTGTCCGCCGCGTGAAATTCTCCTCGTTCGTAAAGCAGGCGGATGATCGGTTCGCCCAGAACTACAAGACCACAGGCTGCCGGAATCGTCAGCAGAAAAACCAATTTGAGCGCATCGGATAAAGTCGAGCGAAATTTTGTAAAATTGTTCTCCGAAGCCAGCCGGGAAAGCGTCGGAATCGCCGCCGTCCCGATTGCTACACCGAACAATCCGATTGGAAACTGCATTAGGCGAAAGGCGTAACTTAGCCAGGATTGCCCGCCGTCAATGCTTGAGACGACAAAGGTATCAACCAAAACTTTGACCTGCACGGCTGACGTGCCGATGATCGCTGGACCCATCAAGCGCATCACGCGCCGCACGCCTTCATCTGTAAAACTGACGATGGGCGAAAAGCGAAAACCGACGCTGAGCAGCGAGGGAATTTGAATAAAAAGCTGAAACGCGCCGCCGATTAATGTCCCGATTGCCATTCCGATGATCGCCCACTGCCCAGCCGCGCTTGGTACCAAATTTTTATCCGAAGACGTTTCCCAAACGCCGCCGCTCAAGTAAAAAGCGAAGCCGAGACCGAAGACGATGGCAGCGATATTGAAAGCTGTCGAAGCCGAAGCCGGAACGCCGAATCTGCCTTTCGTGTTCAAAACGCCCATCGCCACTGCCGCCAGCGCGACGAGCAGGATAAATGGAAACATTATTTGTGTGAGCGTGACGGCGAGGGCGGCTTTTTCCGGCGAAAAGCCGCGAGCGAGTAGCGGAACCAGATACGGCGCCGTCAAAATTCCAATGACGGTGATAGCGCTCAAAACAATCGCCAGCGCGTTGAAAATCAAGCTTGCTAACTGCCACGCTTCTGCCTCGCTTTTTTTGAGTTGATAATCGGTGAAAACTTTGACGAACGCGGCGGAGAGAGCGCCTTCAGCGAAAAGGTCGCGCAGGATATTCGGGATACGAAAGCCGACCAGAAACGCGTCATACAAAAAACCCGCGCCGAAATACTTGGCGAAAATTACCTCGCGCGCCAAGCCCAAAACGCGCGAGAACATCACCGCAATTGAAACGATGCCCGCGCTTCTAGCGACGCTTCGCGGTTCGGGTTTTGCGGCTTCGATTTGTTCGGTTTCCTGATTTGGGTCGGCTGATTTTTCGGGAAGCTCTTCCGTTTGTCCGCTCCTTTCGATTTTATTCATCAGTTCTTAATTATCTTCGGCAAACGTGAATTATCGTATTCTTTTCACTAAATCGCAAAATAAAAAGGAAGCAAATATTTTGCTTCCTTTTACAATTTTAATTTTTGTGCATTTTATTCTTCGTTGCCTTTCGTCCGCGTGTCGGGATAAGAGATGCGCGTTGAAGCAAGGCGCACATCGAGCGCGATTTGGTTATAAACCATCGGAGTCGCGCCGCCCATTTGTCCCTGAATCAATGAAACGAGCGAATTTTGAAAAGCGCGGAAACGCTGAACGCCGCCGCGATTGTTGAAAATGACGAAAAGCAATGCGCCGTTTTTCGTTTGAATCTCGCCCGCCAGACTGCTCACGCCGCCGTCGGTTTGTCCGAGCGTTCCGGTTTTGCCGACGACGCTGCCGCGCGCGAAATCCGAATCGAAACGTCCTTCGAGCGTTCCTTTATCAATTCCGGCGACCGGCATAATATCGGTAAAATTCATTTTATTTTTCGCCAATTCGTTTCTTAAAGTTCTGAGGAGCCGCATCATCGCCCGCGGCGTCACGCGGTTGACTCCGAGACCGCTTGCCGTTTGAATATAAAATTCTTCCGGCGCGATTTGCCCGTTTTGCTGCACGATTCGGGCGACGGCAAACGGTCCGCCCAGCATATCGCCGAGGCGTTCGGATAAAAAGTTATTCGAGTAACAAAGCGTTACTTTCAGAATCTCGCGCATCGTCGCCGATTCGTGCGAGAAGATAAGTTTCGCGTTCGTCGGAAGCGCCTGCACGTAAACGCCGCCGGTAATCTCCACGCTCGGAACCGAGGCGAAAGCTTTCCGGGAAGTGATTAAATAATTGTTCCACGCGCGAGTTGCTGCTGCCGAACGCTTTGCCGAATTCATCACCGACTGAAGCGCGTTGCCCGACTGATTCGCCTGCATACTGTAATTCATCGCAAAATTATCGGTGACGATTAAATCGCCGGAAATGCTGCGAACGCCCAGACGATTCAGTTCACTGGCGACGATAACGGCGTGTTCATTATTAAACATCGGGTCGCGCCCTGAAACATACAGGTTGCCGTAAAGCATTCCGGTCGTCTGGTCGAGCTGCCCGTCGGTCCAAAAGCTCGTCGGAAAACGATAATCGGGTCCGAAGGTTTTCAGAACGGCGTAAGCGGTGGCGATTTTTACATTTGAAGCCGGATTAAAAGGAAAATTTGAATAGCTGTCAAGAACTATGCTGCCTTCCATACTTTCAACCAGAATGCCCGAATAGCCGGGAATATCAACATCAGCCAAAACCGGAAACGACGTTTTGCGCGGCACAACGTTCGTCGTCGGCGACGAACTGCCGGTTTTCGTCACGAGCGGCGTTGAAGCGCCAGACGGTTTGACGTTCGTCGGTTGTGACGAATTGGTTTTGTCCGGTTGGACGACGATCTGTTGAAGCAGAGGTTTCGGCGGCGGATTCGTCGGTTTGGTCGAAACCTGCCCGAAAGCGGAAACGGTTGAGCTGACCCACAAGGCGACAACGAACCACACAGATTTATTCTTGATAAAACGATTCATAATTTTTTCTATTTTGGCGTTGCGGTAGGCTTTCCGGTTTGGAAGGCTGAGAGTATTGTATCATACCAACCGCCATGTTTTTCAAGCACAAAAAACTTTTTCAGTTTCGCGTTATTCCGAAACGTGCGTTTTGATGTTTCCCGTCGAGAATTGGATGCAAGCATTTAATATCGCTTATGGAAGCAACTGTATATGCTTATACATCAGAAACGTGGAAAAGGGAAGTTTTTTCTGTAGGAGAGAGTATTTTTACTCTCGACTATTTTGATTTGTTAAAGGTAAATACACATTTTAAAAAAACATTGCATTTTACGCGAGAAACGCCTAAAATTAGGCTCGATAAACTGTTTCGTGAAAAAAGAACACACACCCTTAACGATTGAAAAAATAAAAGTCGCATATCTGGAACGACGTGAGGAAATTCTCAAACGGCTTGCCGAGTTTCAGGACATTCGGGAAAACGGAGGCGACGAACGCCTCTGGGAGGAAATGGTTTTTTGCTTCTTTACCGGCGGCTGTTCGGCGCGGATGGGAATACGCTCGGTCGAAGCGGTCAGACCGCTTCTTCTGTCGGGAAATCACGCGGAATTGAGCCAGGCTTTAGTCGGACGACATCGCTATCCGAATGCGCGGGCAGGTTACATCGTCGCTTCGCGCGAGTTTTTGCAGGAATATTGCGGCTTGCGTCTGCGCGAGAAACTGGAAGGTTTTGATGATGATTTAGCGCGGCGTGATTGGCTGGTTAAGGAAAAACGCATTAAAGGTTTGGGCTATAAGGAAGCGAGCCATTATTTGCGAAACATCGGATATAAAGGCTACGCGATTCTCGACAAACACGTTTTGCGAAGTTTGGCGGAACTCGGAATTGTTGATGACCCGAAGCCACCGAATACGCGCCTTCAGTATCTAACGGTTGAAGGTAAATTAAAGGATTTAGCCGCCGCCGCGAAAATTGATTTTGATGAATTGGATTTAGTTTTATGGTCAATGAAAACGGGCGAGATTCTTAAATAGTTTCACGCTTCGGTAAAGGAAAGGAGGATTTATGAAGTATAAAGATTTACGGGCTGTTTTTTTTCGATTTCCTTTCCACAAAAAAAAGTTCATCTGCATCATTTCGACTTGCTTATTAACTTTTTGTTTCACTTTGCCGGCGGGAGCGAATGACGACGTTGAAATCGAAACCGGCAATTCAAAACAATTAATCAAGCAGGCGGAAAAGCTCGCGCGCAAAGGTAAACTCGAAGAAGCCGAGAAAATCCTGCGCGGCATCGTCGAGCGCAATCCGAAAGAATCAAGAGCGAAACTTGTTTTAGGTTACGTTTTGCTCAAGCAGCGTCGGTTGCTTGAGGCTTATGATTTTTCGTTTGAAGTCGCTAAAGAAGAGCCGAAAAATTCGTATGCCTTCGCCGTTCTGGGCGCAACTTTGCTGAACGCGGGAAACTTCCGCGACGCGAAACTCTCTTTTTACAATTCCATCAAACTCAACAACCGCGAAGCGTTAGCCTGGTCGGGCTTGGGTATGCTGGATTTTTATGAAAACCGAATTTCGCAGGGTCTCGAAAACTTACGCGAAGCCGTGTATCTCGAACCGCAGGAACCGGACTATATTTATGCTCTGGCGCAGGTGGCGGCGCGCGCCGAAAGCTATAAAGAAGCTGCCGCCGCTTACAAAAGGTTTTTGCAGATGGCGCCGCAAACCGACACGGAACGGCGCGACCGCATTAAGGGATTGATTAATTTTCTGGGCTTTTTAGGCGACCGCCAATCGCTTTACGATGTAGACGGCGCGAATCGAACGGTCGTTCCGGTTAAGTTATTTAATGACCGCCCGATAATTCAAATTAGATTAGGAAAAACGGACGAGCCGCTGAATTTCGTTCTCGATACGGGTTCGGGAATTTCCGTTATCTCTAACGAAACCGCCCAGAGAATGAAAATCAAACCGATTACGCGCGGCGGTCTGGCGCGCGGCATCGGCGGCGAAGGCAAATTTGAAATCGTTTACGGTTTTCTGCCGTCAATTTATATCGGCGAGGTGAAAATTAAAAACGTCCCGATCTACATTCGCAAATTTCACTCGCAGAATGAACGCGTTGACGGTTATATCGGCTTGTCTCTGATTTCAAAGTTTTTGACGACGATTGATTACGGCGCGGCGACTTTTACTTTGGTTAATCAGGATTCAATTGAACAAAAGCCGATTGAAAACCCATCGCTCTCATTGCCGCTGCGTCTGACTTCGAGCGGATTTTTAAGCGGGGAAGTTCAGATTGAAGGCGTTCAGGTTCCTTTAAATTTTATCGTTGACACGGGCGCGAGCGTTTCGGTCATTTCCGAAGAACTTGCCGGTTCTAAGGAAATCTCGCCGTTTATTAAAGCCGAGAAGATGCGTGTCATCGGCGCGGCGGGCGTGACCGAAAACGTACCGTCCTTTCTGCTTCCGCGCATTTCCTTCGGCGACCACAGCCGCAAAAGCATTACGGCAATCGCTCTTGATTTAGATTTAATAAATGAAACAGCGGGTTTTGTACAAGCCGGAATTTTAGGCGGGAATTTTCTGAAAAATTATTGCCTGACGTTTGATTTTCCAAACTCGAAAGTGGTTTTCGTGCCGGTTAAATAAACTGGTTCAAAGTTCAAGGATTAAAGTTTAAAGTTAGAATAAAAATGACTTTGACTTTGAACCTTGAACTTTAGACCTTTTTTATGAAACAAAGTTTATATCTGGAGACCTCGGTTGTCGGCGCTTACCTCGACAACGGCGAACCTTTTCGGCGTGATTTGACGATTCGCTGGTGGGAACACGAACTAATCGAGTATCAGGCTTTTAGTTCGATTCTCGTACAGCGCGAACTTGAACAAACGAGCGAGCCGCACCGCACGGGTTACCTAAAACTGATAGCGCCGCTAGAGACGCTCGAACTCGCCGAAGAAGTCGCAATCCTTGCCGAAGGCTACATTTCGCGCGGCATTTTCCACCGCAAATTTTTGGCAGACGCGCTGCACGTCGCTTTTGCTTCGTTCCACAAAATTGATTACCTCGTCACGTGGAACTTCGGACATCTGGCAAATGTACGCAAGCAGGCGCGGATTCGACTTTTTAATACCGCCGCCGGATTTTTCTCGCCCGTCATCATCACGCCGGAATTTCTCGTCAGTCCGTAAATCCATTTTATAGGTTGACGATTCGCTTCCGAAAAATAACAATTAAAGCGTTGTTATGTATCGTCGCCCGAAATTTTTAGAAGTGCTGCTCGAAATTCGTCAAGCGATGTCGCGGGAAGCCGATTACGACATTGATTTATTCGCCGAGATGATTCGTTCGGGAAAATTTGAAGACAATTCCGCCGTCGAGAGCCGAAAATTAAAAATCGAAAACCCGAACGGCGACGACCGACGAACAACCGCCGACAATTAATTTATGGAAATTTTTAACGCCATCGGTTTGAAAATCCCGCAGGGAAAAACATTGAACGATTTAGCCGAAGATGCTGAACGCCGCGGTGAAGCCTCGCTTT
>Ga0136616_10002010_pt1 | contig 10716 bp, 12 predicted proteins | sample AntDrymUQ2992106_2_FD_106648 | JGI IMG/M metagenome (GOLD analysis project Ga0136616, IMG submission 106648) | Polar desert sand microbial communities from Dry Valleys, Antarctica - metaG UQ299 (21.06) | ecosystem: Environmental > Terrestrial > Soil > Desert | place: Antarctica: Dry Valley... | reverse complement strand
GGCGAGGCCCACGGTGTTGAAGCGGATGTCGCCGTCGCGGTGCATGACCGCGATGCCGCAGATCTCGGTCTGCCCGTAGATCTGCTTCAGGTTGACGCCTACGGCATGGAAGAAGCGGAAGACATCAGGACCGAGCGGCGCCCCTCCCGTGTAGGCGCGGCGCAGGCGCACGAGCCCGAGCTGGTTGCGCACCGGCCGCAGCGCCGCCCAGTCCGCGAGGAGATATCCCAGACCGAGAAACACGCCCGTCCGCTTCCCGCGCAGCCGGCGATCGGCCGCACGCTCGCCGATGGCGTAGCCGAGCGCGAAGACGGCGCGCTTGAGCCGCCCGGAGTCCGACAAGCGCACCTGCACCGACGAGAGCAGGCTCTCCCAGATGCGCGGCGGGCTGAACATGACACGGGGACCGATCTCCCTGAGGTCGCTGCGCATTGTGGCGGCGCTCTCGGGGAAGCTCAGCGCGAAGCCTGTCTGCAGCGCGCAGGCGAGCGCGATCATCTGCTCACCGATCCATGCGAGCGGCAGGAAGCTGACGAACTCGTCCTTCGGGTCGATCGGGTCGAGCGCCATGAGGCTGCTCGCCATCGAGAGCAGGTTGGCGTGGCTGAGCATTGCGAGCTTGGGCTTGCCGGTAGTGCCCGATGTGGTGCAGAGGACTGCGGTGTCGCCGGACGAGCCCAGCGCGATCTGCTCGTCGAGCCAGCCCGGGCGCTCCTGCTCGAGCCGGTCGCCCAGCTCCTCGACGGCCGTGAACTCGAGCAGCACGTCCAGCTCGTAGTGCTCGAGACCGTGGGGGTCGTAGAAGACGATGTGCTCGACCGTGGCCAGGCGCCCTGCTTCGCGCAGCGCGATCAGCTTGTCGACCTGCTCCTGATCCTCGGCGACGATGAAGCGCACGCGAGCGTGGTCGACGACGTGGTGCACCTCGTCGACGACGCCGTCCGGATAGAGACCGACGGAGGCGCCGCCGAGCGCCTGCGCGGCCAGCTCGGCGATTACCCATTCGGGGCGGTTGTCGCCGAGGATCGCGAGCACCTCGCCCCGGCGGAAGCCGAGCGCCGCGAGCCCGAGCGCGAACCGCCGTACACGCCGCTCGTGCTCTGCCCAGGTGAGCGGTTGCCAGATGCCGTACCGCTTTTCGCGCAGCGCGACCCGGCCGGGATGGCGCCGCGCGAGACCGGCCAGGAGCTGCGGGAAGGTCGCGTCGGCGGCGCCGGTCACGCAGCCTCGCCGAGGTAGGCCTCGATCACCGCCGGGTTCGCCGCCACCTCCGCCGGCGTGCCCTCCGCGATCACGAGGCCGAAGTCGAGGACGGTCAAGCGGTGCGAGATGTCCATGACTACACCCATGTCGTGCTCGATTAGCACGACCGTCACGCCGACGAGCTCGTTGACGTCGAGGACGTAGCGCGCCATGTCCTCTTTCTCCTCCGCGTTCATGCCGGCCATAGGCTCGTCGAGGAGCAGTACCGCCGGCTGCATACACAGCGCCCGGCCCAGCTCGACGCGCTTCTGAAGACCATAGGAGAGCGTGCCAACCTGCCGCTTTCGCTCGGCCTGCAGCTCGAGGAAGTCGATCACCTCCTCGACGAGCTCACGCTCGGCGATCTCCTGCCGCCGCGCGGGCCCGAAGTACGCGAGGGCCGAGGCGACGTTGTGCCGCATGTGGACGTGGCGCCCTAGCAGCAGGTTGTCCAGCACGGTCATGTGGCGGAACAGCTCGATGTTCTGGAACGAGCGAGCAACGCCCCAGCGCGCGATTTTGCTCGGGCGGGCACGCGTCAGTTCGTGTACCCCGCCGTCGTGCAGGCGGATCGCGCCATTCTGTGGCCGGTAGAGACCGCTGACGCAGTTGATCAGGCTCGTCTTGCCGGCGCCGTTGGGGCCGATGATCGCGTGCACGTCCCCCTGACGCACCTGGACGCCGACGCCGCGAAGCGCTTGCACCCCCCGGAACCGAAGGCTGACCCCCTCGACATCGAGCTGGAGCGATCCGCGTTCCAGGCTGCTGCCGTTCAGCTCGTGGTGATATGCCCGTGACACCCCTTCTCCCTGGAACTGGTACGAAGTACGCGAACGTACCACGGCGGTCACCGAGGCGCCGCTGTCCGGCGAGGGCGGCGATCGTTTCTTCACACAGGCGTCGCCGAACCTGCCGCCGGCGATTCGGTGAGAGCGCGGGCGAGTCGCGGCTCGTTCTTTCGGAGAGCGACTCAACGAGGTCGGCATGCCGCTTTCTATGCGCTGATGCCGAGGACGCGCTTGGCCCGCGCCTGCTGGGCGCGAGGGGTTCGACGGCATGAGCGCGGCCATCGGCGGCGTCAACGCCGCCTCAATCCATCTCGGCTCCTTTCGGGCGGTCGTGGCCGGGCTGGGACGCAGGTTGCGAACGGGCCCGTCATACGGCGAGCGTGGCTACGGTCTAAGCGCGAACGTACGTCGCGCGAGCAGTCATGCAGACGGGCAAAGTCACGGCTCCGTTGCGGCTGGCATGCTAGCCGTGGTTCACATCGCCACGATCTCATGAGCAGCATGACCGTGCCGCTCACTACCCCCCGGCGCTCGAGCTCAGCTTCGTCCTCGACAGCGTCGACGGCAGCGCTCCGCTGTCGTCGGCCCAGGCCGGCAGCGACCAGCTTCCCACTGGTTCTGAGCTCATCGAGGTATGCGCGGTGTCTTGGACGTACCGCCAGGCGTTGCTCGGCGTCCTCGGGGAAGCGGTACTGAAGAACGAACAGTGGCATCGAGGTTGTCCCGTAGCTCGTAGATCTTGAGGGTGACGGTCCTCCCGCCTCGTCCGGTTGCGTCGCGACCGTGGCGAGTGCGAAAGACTGGTTCGACTTCGTCGAGAACCGAGACGGCGCCTGGTTCGCGATCGCCGACGCCGCCGGTACCGGCCCGACCGCGGCGGGTCTCGGCGCCGCGGCCCTGGGCGCCCTGCGCGCCGCCCGCCGAAGCGGCCACGACCTCGAACAAGCGCTGCAAACGATGCACGAGACGGTGCGTCGGCTTGAGAACCCTGACTTCTACGTCACTGCGCTCGTCGCCCGCTGGCGCGCCGGCGACCAGCACCCTTCACCTGGGTCAACTGCGGCCACCCGCACGCCTACCTGGCCAACGTTGACGGCAATGTCAGCGAGCTCGAGGGTCCGATCCACGCGCCGCTCGGGACGGGAGACGACGAGCCGACGTTACGCCGACCGAGCGCCAGCTGCACTCGGACGAGCAGCTGATCCTCGTTACGGATGGGATCACGCAGCGGCGCACCGAGGACGGTGGGCGATTCGGAATGGACGGGATCCGCCGAGCCGTGGCGGGCGTCGAGCACCGAACGGCTGCTGCTACCGCCATGGCCATCCTGCAGGCCGTGACCGACTGTGGGCGCGAGCCGCTCGAGGACGACGGCACAGTCGTGGTGCGCTGCGTCGCGTAGGCCTCCGCTCTCGCCGACTCAAGCAGAAGCGCGAGGTCCCCAAAGGGACGCTGCTCGTCTCTTCGACCTACTGGCGCGAAGGTGCGACTTCGTTCCCGGTCAGTACTTCTGGGTCACGCTCCTCGACCCACCACACGACGGCGAGGATCGGAGCCGAGGTTGACGTGGGCTGGGGCTGCGCGCCGCCCGGAAGGGACGAGGCTGTTCGCCATCGTTCGTCGGTGATCAAACCAGTCGACTCTGCGAACGCTGGTGGACTTCGATGAACCAGTGCGGCGTTCAAGCGGACCGCTGGGCTCGTTCGCCAGCCTGGCACCAATCATCTTCTCGATCGTCGCCTAGATTGGCTACCACCCTACGTTTGCAGGTATTTCCGTTCCCGTGCGACTACGTTCGCCAGTCAACCGCACACGGTGCACCACCTCGCCGTCAAGGTCACTCCACCACGATCTCGCACCACGGACTTGAAGGGTCGCCGGGCCCCTCGCTTCCGCGTTAACTGGTCGACAGGCAAGCACGCTGCTATGGCTGAAGCGGCGAGGGCGCTAGGCCGCGTCGCCAGGGGTGACGAGGCCGCTTTCGTAGGCGAGGGTGACGAGTTGGGCGCGGTCGCGGCAGCCGAGCTTGCGGAGGATGCGGCTGACGTGGGTCTTCGCGGTCAGGGGGCTGATCACGAGGCGGCCCGCGATCTCTGCGTTGCTGAGGCCGCGTGCGACGAGCCGGAGGATCTCGCGTTCGCGCTCGGTCAGCTCGGCGGCTGCGGCGGGCGGTTCGTTGGGGTCGCGTCGTGCGGCGAACTCGGCGATCAGGCGCCTCGTGATCGAGGGTGCGATCAGCGCGTCGCCTGTCGCGACGACGCGGATCGCGTTGAGAAGTTCGCACGGGCCGGCGTCCTTGAGCAGGAAGCCGCTCGCGCCGACGCGCAGGGCCTTGTACACGAACTCGTCGAGATCGAAGGTGGTCAGCACGAGGACGCGCGTGGTTGCGAGTGTCGGGTCGGAGCAGATCAGGCGCGTCGCTTCGAGCCCGTCCAGCACGGGCATGCGGATGTCCATCAGGACGACCTGCGGGAAGACGCGTCGGGCGAGGTCGACGGCCTCGCGGCCGTTCGTGGCCTCGCCGGCCACGTCCATCTCGTCCTCGGAGGCGATCAGCGCCGCGAAGCCGCCGCGGACGGCTGCTTGGTCGTCGGCGACGAGGACGCGAATCACTCGGCCCTCCGGTAGGGCAGCTCGGCGGCGACGCGGAAGCCGTCCGGGGAGGACGTCGCGCGGAGTACGCCGCCCACCGCTGCGGCTCGTTCCCGCATGCCGATAACGCCCACGCCTGCGCCGGTGCGGCTGCCGTTGCTGGTCGCGCCGGTGCCGTTCTCGACCGTGACGAACAGCCGGTCGTCGGCGAACGAGAGGCCGACGCGAGCCGGCGCCCCTGAGGCGTGCCGACGCGCGTTGGTAAGCGACTCCTGAACGATCCTGTATGCCGCGAGCTGCACCGCCTCGGGCAGCCGCCCTGGTCGGTCGCCGCGGATGTCGAGACTGACGTCGAGACCGCGGGTGCGTGACTGCGCGACGAGCTCGCTGACGGCGTCGAGGGTGGGTGCAGGCTCGAGCGGCGCTCGCTCGCTGTCGTGCTCGCGGAGGATGCCCACGATCGCGCGCAGCTCGTCGAGCGCCTCATGGCTTGCCTCCTCGATCGTCACCAGGGCGGCGCGCGCGTTACCGGGGTTCTGATCGAGGAGATGCGCGGCGACCCCGGCCTGGACGTTGATCGTCGTCAGCGCATGCGCGACGGCGTCGTGCAGGTCGCGGGCGATCCGCAAGCGTTCTTGCTCGACCCGCTGTCGCGCCTCCTCTTCGCGCGTGCGCTCGGCCAGCTCGAGCCGTTCGAGCAGCAGCGCGACGTATGAGCGGCGGTTGCGCACGGCTTCCGCGGCGAGCAGCGGCAGGGCGACGAGCGCGGCGTGTCCCAGCGTCGCGAGCCTGAATGTTTGGTCGCCTGCAAGGAACGTGCCGGTGGCGACCACGGCCGCGACGGCGGCGACCCCGGCGGCGAGCTGGTGGATCCGGCTGCGCGTCAGCCCGACCGAGTAGAGCGCGATCGCTGGAGCGAACACGGCCGCGGCCCCGGCAGTGTGGTCGACCGCGAACAGCGCGAGCACGAGCGCGCCAGAGATGACGAGCGTCGCCACCGGCGCGCGCCGACGCGCCGTCAGGACGGCTGCGGCCGCCAGGGCGAGCGCGAGTATCAATGGCCGCGTCTCCGCGTCGCGATGAACGGCGACGCCGACGATGGCGACGCCGCCCGCAACCACGGGAACGGCCGCGTCGAGGAGGAGCGGAAGCCGGCGGCCCACGCGCCGAATCTAGCGCTGCTCGGAGTCGGGCGCGTACTCCCGCAGGAGTAAGCGCGATACTCCTCGCGGCCGATGCCGAGGCCCTCTGGCGCGGCGACCATCGGGGTTGATGCAGCCAGAGGCACGCACGGAGACGCAGAGCGGCGAACAGGCGCGCCGGAGACCGGCGCTCGCCGAGGCGGCGCCGCGCGAGCCGGTCATCAGCGTCCACGCGCTGACGAAGCGCTACGGCGACGTCGTCGCAGTCGAGGATCTGACGTTCTCGCTCGAGGCGGGCACGGTGACCGGCTTCCTGGGCCCGAATGGCGCGGGCAAGACGACGACACTGCGGCTGCTGCTCGGACTCGCTCGGCCGACGGCTGGCGAGGCACTCGTCTTCGGCTGCCGCTACCGCGAGCTCGACTCCCCGGCCAGGCGCGTCGGGGCCGTGCTCGAGTCGAACGACTTCCACCCGGGCCGCTCCGGCCGGGACCACCTGCGCGTACTCGCGCTCGCCGCCGAGATCCCGCGGAGCCGCGTCGAGGAGCTGCTCGCGTTGGTGGAGCTCGAGGCCGCGGCTGGCCGGCGGGTCAAGACCTACTCGCTCGGCATGCGCCAGCGGCTCGGGCTCGCCGGCGCGCTGCTCGGTGACCCCGAGCTGCTCATCCTGGACGAGCCGGCGAACGGGCTCGACCCGGCGGGAATGCACTGGCTGCGCGGGTTCCTGCGCCGCTTCGCGGAGGAAGGCCGCACCGTGCTCGTCTCCAGCCATGTCCTCGCCGAGGTCGCGCAGACGGTCGACCGGGTCGTGATCATCGATCGCGGCCGCCTGCTCACGACCGTGCCGCTGGCCGAGCTGACCGGGCGAGGGCAGACGCTCGAAGAGGTCTACCTCGGGCTGACCGCAGGCGAGGCGTCGTGACGGCCCAGCTGCGAGCCGAGCTGCTCAAGCACCGCTCGACGTTCACGAACCTCGGACTCTTGCTCGGCATGCTCGGCCTCGTTCTCCTGGCCGTCCTGCTGCACGCCCTCAGCCTTCCCGCCGACCGGCTCGACAGCGCCTCCGACCAGGTGGAGGTGTTTCGGTTCGGACCGCTTCTCGGCGCGCTCTTCGCCGGGCTCGTCGGCGCGCTCGCGATCACTGGCGAGATCCGCCACGGCACGATCCGGCCCACCTTCCTGATGACGCCGCGGCGCGGGCGCGTCGTGGCGGCGAAGGTCCTGGCCAGCGGCCTTGTCGGGATCGTGTTCGGGCTCGTCGCCGTAGGCGCGGCCGTCGGCGTCGGCAGTGCCGCGCTCGCTGCGCGCGGGGTCCCGGTCATGCTCGACGGCAGCGACTACACACTGTTGCCCGCCGGCGGGATGGCTGCGGCGGCGCTGTGGGCGCCGATCGGTCTGGGCCTCGGCGCGCTCCTGCGCAATCAGGTCGCAACCCTCGTCGCCATCTTCCTCTGGCTCTTCTTCGTCGAGAATCTGCTGCTCGACTTCGTGCCGGGCGCGGGCCGGTTCGCGCCGGGCGCGGCGGCAGCCGCGATCACCGGACTCGACCCTGACAGGCTGCTCGCTCCCGCTCTCGGTGTGCTCCTGCTTGCCCTCTACGCAGCGGTAACCGCCGCCGCCGGCACGATCGCCGCCCTCCGCCGCGATGTCGCTTGAACCGCTGATGGTCGAGCTCGTGACCGGGCTGGGACCGCTGGCCGCGCTGGGCGAGGGGCAACGGACGATCGCTCATCTCGTGGTTCTGCTGGCCGTACCCGTCGCCGCCGGTCTCGTCTACCTCATCCGCAGGACGCGCAGCTCTGACGAGACCCACGCGAGGAAGCGGATCCCGGAGGAGCAATGAGTATGGGACAAGCCACCAGACCGTCGAATCAGCGGCGCGCCGGCGGCGACCAGCGCCGTCGCCTTCTTCGCCATCATCTGCCGCTCGCCCTCGCGAGTGCCCTGGTCCTTGTCCTCGTTCTGAGTCTCCCGCGCTTCGACTCCAGCACCTACACCCAGGGCGACATCTTCAGTGGCACGTTTCCCAAGGATTTTCCTACGGGCCAGACCGGGCCGATGCAGCACGGCGGCAGCCAACCTGCCCCGCAGCAAGGCGGAGGCCACCAACCTCCGCAGCAGCAAGGCGGAGCTCATCAACCTCCCCTGGGCCAAGCCGCAAGCGCCGGCCCGACTGCCGAGGAGGTCCAGGACCGCTCCTTCGTGCGGCGGCTTACGACTGCCACCGGCTACGTCGCCCTCGCGCTCCTCGCGCTGACGCTTTTGATCGGGCCGGCCAACCTTCTGCGCCGCAGGCGGAATCCCGTCTCGGGCTACCTGCGCCGTGACGTGGGGGCGTGGACGGCCGTGGTCAGCGTCGTCCACGTGATCTTCTCACTCAAGGTGCACGGCAGCGGGCAGTTCCGCGACTTCCTCGACTACTTCGTCGCCGATGGCAGCCCCTTGAGCAACAGCCTCGGCCTGGGAAACTGGACCGGGCTCGCCGGGCTGGTGATCGTGGCGGGCTTGCTCGCTCTTTCGAGCGACGCCGCCCTGGGGAAGCTCAAAGCCAGGAACTGGAAGCGTATCCAGCGCCTGAACTACGCTCTGTTCGCGCTGGTCATCGTGCACGCGTTCTTCTACGGCGCACTGTTGCGGACGACATCGCCCTACACGATCCTGCTCGGCCTCGCTGTGATCGCGGTCGTCGTCGGACAAGCGGTGGGCATCCGGCTGTACCGGCGGAGGGACTCCCGCAGAACAGCGGGGCTCGCGTGACAAGGATCCCGCTCCCAGATCGCGCGTCGCTCGGCCCGCTCTGCGATTCCGGGAACGATCCTCGGCCGACCGGCGTGCTACGGCTCGCCGACTCGCTTCTACAAGGAGGAGGAAGTTGAAGAAGCTGGCGTTCCTACTACTCGGCGCGGTCGCGCTCGGTCTCGGCGGCTGCGGCGGCGACGATGGCGAGCGCGCCGCCGGCGAGCAGCCGACGGTCGCCTCGGGACAAGTGCCGTTCGATCGCGCCTTCATCGACGCGATGGTCCCCCACCATCAAGCGGCGATCGAGATGGCCAACGAGGCGAAGGAAGCCGGACTCGCAGAGGTGGAGTTGATCAAGATCGCCGACGACATCATCGCCACCCAGCGGTCCGAGATCGACCAGATGCTCGAGTGGCGCGAGCAGTGGTTCGGCTCCAGGAAGCGCGAGCCCGAAGCGGCCGCGCTCGAAGTGCTGGGCCTGTCGGCGGCCGAGGCCGGGATGGAACACGGTGGCACGGATCTCGCGACCACCGACGATGTCGATCAGGCATTCGCCGGGATGATGATCGGCCACCACACAGGCGCGATCCGGATGGCGCGCCTGGCCGAGGAGAGGGCCGGCCGCGACGAGGTCAAGGCACTCGCGGGCGAAATCATCGCGGCGCAGCAGCGTGAGATCGACATCATGGAGGCCTACTTCAAGGGCGGGCACGGCTAGCTGCTTCGTTCCCGCCCGCAGGTGACGACGCCGCGATACATCGTCCCCGCAAGATCCGTCAGGCTCGCCCCGTGATAGTTGTACGGTCGAACCATAATAGTTGTATAGTCGAACTATGACGGTGGTGGATCAGCGTGAGGAGCTCGCCCTGCAGGAGCGGATGGTGGCGCTCGTTCGCGCCTTCGGGCTCCACCGTCCGGACGAGACTCCTTGTGGTCAGCCGGTCCCCGTGTCGGAGGCGCATGCGCTCGCGGAACTCGCCCGTCGCGAGACGCTCTCGCAGAAGGAGCTGGCCGCGCGCCTGCGCCTCGAGAAGAGCACGGTCACCCGTCTCGTCGGGCAACTCGCCGCGCGGGGCTGGGTCGAGCGCGAACGCGACCCCGGCGACGGCCGCGCGATCCGCCTCCGGCTCACGAAGCGGGGCGCGGGTGCGGCCAGAGAGATCGCCGAGGCGCGGCGAGCCAAGTTCGCCGCGGTGCTGGAGCGAATCCCCGAGGACGAGCGCGACGAGGTGCTGCGCGCCCTCGACGTTCTCACGGAGGCGATGCGTGCCACGCCGTAGCCGGATCACGCTCTCCCTTGCGGGCATCGTCGTCGTAGCGGCGCTCGCTGCCGGCGGCTACCTCTGGGAGGCCCGAGACGCGGGTGGGACCGACCGTCGCGCCGAGGTCGCCCGGCGCGGAGCCGCTGTCATGCCCTTCGATCTCGAGCGGACGACCCACGTCTTCGCCAAGCGCTCCGACGGGGGCATCCAGACGGTCCTGGCCGACGATCCCGACGACTCCGAGCAAGTCGCCCTCGTTCGCGCGCACCTCGGCGAGGAGGCGGAGAAGTTCCGCCGCGGCGATCTCGACGATCCGGGAAGGATCCACGGCATGGAGATGCCGGGCCTGTCCGAGCTCGCGGCGGGCGCCGGCCGGATCGAGATCGTCTACGCCGAGGTTCCCGCCGGCGGCGAGATCCGCTACCGGGCGAACGACCCCTCCCTCGTCTCTGCCCTGCATGCCTGGTTCGACGCCCAGGTCTCCGACCATGGGGCGCACGCAGAGTCCGGAAGTTGACCCTGACGAGGTTCCACGACCCGCTGCTGGCGATTGTCCTCCGCGAGTCCACGTGGAAGGTGCGGCTGGTGGTCAGGTAGACGTGGGAGACAGGCAGAGGCCCTCAACCTCGACTGGAACCGGACGCTGACGCTCGTACGCGTGCAGGCTTAGCCGCCGCGCTGGCGCAGTCGCGTTGCGCGCTCCGCTCGAACGGTGAGGTGCGCGCTCGCGGGTTGCAGCGCACGTGTACGACGTCCGTGGTGGGGATCACCCGATTGAGTCGGCGGTTGCCCCCTCGGTTGAGCCGGTGGTGGCCGCGCGCCGGCACCACTAGACGCGCGCCCCTTCAGCAACGTCGAGCGACAAGCGACGCCGTAGACGGGTAGTAGCTGATGTAGTCGTCGAGGTCGCGCCGCAGGCCGGTGAAGCGGACGTGCAGGTAGCGGGCGAAG
>Ga0136616_10002009_pt1 | contig 10721 bp, 8 predicted proteins | sample AntDrymUQ2992106_2_FD_106648 | JGI IMG/M metagenome (GOLD analysis project Ga0136616, IMG submission 106648) | Polar desert sand microbial communities from Dry Valleys, Antarctica - metaG UQ299 (21.06) | ecosystem: Environmental > Terrestrial > Soil > Desert | place: Antarctica: Dry Valley... | reverse complement strand
TATCGAAGCGGACACCCACAACCCCAATGTGGCTCTGGAGGTAGGTTACTTGTTCGCTATGGGGAAGCCTGTTTGCTTACTTAAAGATCGAACACTGCCGACACTACCGGCCGATCTAGTGGGCAGACTTTACAGAGAGTTTGATCCTCAAAACCCTGCTGAGACGATTCCGGCAGTGCTATCGAAGTGGTTGTCAGACAGAAATTTAGCTTGACCCACTATTCTCTAGATTAGAGCCATTCGTAACCGTAGTATGGTTCAATCTTCTTGGAGTAACTAGTCGTTAGTGGATTAGAGGCTGAGATGCGGGACGCTTCCCGTATACTTCGCGTATGAGGCTCATCGTCGCGGAGAAACCTTCGGTCGGGCGGGACATTGCGAACTCGCTGGGCAAGCACCAGAAGGGCAAGGGATCACTCGCCGGGGGTGGTTGGACGGTGACGTGGGCGCTCGGGCACCTGGCGGGGCTGGCGCCACCGGACGCCTATGGCGATGAGTACAAGAAGTGGCGGCTGGAGACGCTGCCCATCCTGCCGGAGCAGTTCAAGGTGCGGGTGAACCCGAAGACGCGCGACCAGTTCGCGGTGGTGAAGGGTTTGATGCGCGATCCGTCCGTTACCGAGGTGGTGAACGCCTGCGACGCGGGGCGGGAAGGAGAGTTGATCTTCGCCTACCTCTACGGCCTCTCCGGGTGCAAGAAGCCGGTGCGCCGGCTCTGGATCTCCTCCCTCACCCCCGATGCCATCAGCGACGGCTTCGATGCTTTGCGGGATGGCCGCAGGATGAAGCCTCTCGAAGATGCTGCCCGTAGCCGCGGGGAGGCGGATTGGATCGTGGGCATGAACGCCACCCGCGCCTACTCCGTCCGCTTCGGCGGATACAAGAACGTTCTCTCCATCGGCCGCGTCCAGACCCCGACCTTGAAGTTGCTGGTGGACCGCGAACGGGAGATAGAAGACTTCAAACCGGAAAAGTTCTGGACCGTCTACGCCCGCTTCGCCCGCGACGAGAACACCTACGATGGCGTCTGGTTCAGGAAGAAGGAGAATCGCCTCAAGAAGAAGGAGGCCGCCGAGGCGATAGCGGAGAAGGTGCGCGGCGGGACCGGCACGGTCGAGAAGGCGGAGAAAAAGATCGCCTCGGAGAGACCACCACTCCTCTACGACTTGACGGAGCTTCAGCGCAACGCCAACGCCCGATACGGGTTCACGGCGGATCGGACGCTGCGCGCCGCCCAGGCGCTCTACGAGGAACGCAAGCTCATCACCTATCCTCGCACCTCCAGCCGCTACCTCTCGAAGGACATGGTTGGTGGATTGAAGAAACGGGTCGAGGCGGCAGGCGCCCTCCCTGACCTCGCGCCGTTCGCGGAGAAGCTACTCGCCACGGACAAGCTCCTCATCAGCAAGCGCCTCGTGGACGACGCGAAGGTGACGGACCACCACGCCATCGTCCCGACGAACAAGAAGTCCACAGGCAACCTGCCGCCGGACGAGACGAAGGTCTACGACCTGGTGGCGCGGCGTTTCCTGGCAGTGTTCTTCCCGGCGGCCCGCTTCGAGAACACGACCGTGGTCACGGAGGTTCGGGGGGAGACGTTTCTATCGAAGGGACGGGTCGTGCTGGAGGCTGGATGGCGGGTACTTTACCCGGACGGGGTCGGCGGGAGGAAGGAGAAGGAGCCGACGGTCTTGCCGCCCATCGAGGTGGGGCAGGAGTGGCGGGTGGCGAAGGTTGCGGTCAAGGAGGGGGAGACGAAACCGCCGCCGCGATACTCGGAGTCCGCGTTGCTCGGGGCGATGGAGACGGCGGGGAAGTTCGTCGAGGACGAGGAACTGCGGCAGGCGATGAAGGACTCAGGGCTCGGGACGCCGGCCACGCGGGCCGCGACCATCGAGCGTCTCATATCGGTCGGCTATCTGGAGCGGGAGAAGAAGGCGCTCGTGCCGACGGAGAAGGGACGAGCCCTGATCTCACTGCTCGGGGATAGCCGCATCTCCTCGCCCGAACTCACCGCCCGCTGGGAGGAACGCCTCGCCAGGATGGAACACGGCGCCGAGACCCGCTCCGATTTCATGGCGGACATCGGCGATTTCGTTCGCAACCTGGTCGAGGAGGCTCGCAACAAGCAGGGCGAAAAGGTCGCCGCCCCAGCAAAACACAACGGGAAGCGAGGCGCGAAATCGCCGCGAGCGAACGGCTCCGGCGGCGCGTCCGCGAGCAAACCTTCGGGCGAGACGCTCGGGGCGTGCCCGAAGTGCGGAGCGCCGGTGGTGGAGACGAAGAAGGCTTTCGGGTGCTCGGCGTGGAAGCAGAGCGGATGCGATTTCGTCGTCTGGAAGACCGTCGCCGGCAAGCGCGTGAGCGAGGCCCAGGCGAAACAGCTCCTCACGAAAGGGCGCACTGGGAAACTCAAGGGCTTCAAGAGCAAGGCCGGCAAACCGTTCGAGGCGGCGCTCGTACTCGATGAGACACGCAAAGTGCGGCTGGAGTTCGAGAACAGACAGTAGCCGGTAGTCTTCGGGAAATTTTCACGTTTCGATAAGAAATCCCTTGAACCTCACGTGGCGTGAGGTTGTACAGTCCTGGTTATGAGGATGGTTTCGGGACAAGAAGGGATGAAATCCACGGTCTGGAAGGTGGGGGAGTTGGCGTGGCGGACGGGGTTATCCGTACGGACGCTGCGTTACTACGATGAGATCGGGCTTCTCTCGCCCGGACGGCGCACGGAGTCGGGGCACAGGTTGTATGCGGCGAATGACGTGGTTCGGTTGCAGCAGATCCGGTCTCTGCGGGCATTGGGGTTTGGGCTGGAGGAAGTCCGGGCGTTTCTGGGCCGTCCGGGCTTCTCGGCGCGGCGGGTGATCGAACTCCACCTCTCGCGGCTGGAAGAGCGGATACGGGCGCAGCAGAGGCTCAGGGATCTCCTGGAGACGGTGGCGGCGCGGTTGGACCCGGCTGAGGAGGTCTCGGCCGGGGAGTTCATGGAGATGGCGACGGAGGTGATCGAGATGTCAGAAAAGATAGAAAAGTACTACACGCCGGAGCAGTTGGAGCAGCTCGAAGAGCGGCGGCGTGAGGTCAGGGAGAAGAGGATCAAGGAAGTCGAGGCCGAGTGGCCCCGGCTCATGGAGGAAGTGCGCGCCGAGATGGAGGCTGGCACGGACCCGGCGGACGAACGGGTGCAAAGCTTGGCCCGGCGATGGCTGGGACTCGTCAGGGAGTTCACCGGCGGAGACCCTGGCATACAGCGGTCCCTGAATAACATGTGGAGCCGGGAAGAGGACATCCACGGCATGGAGACAGGGCCGATGCGGGAGATGGGAGAGTACATCTCCAGGGCGATGGGGGCCTCGAAGGACGGCGCGGAGTAGCAGAACCTGCGTTAGCCGAACGCCGACTGGTAAAGAAACCCGAGGACCCCGCCGCCGACGACCAGCCACGCGGCGTTGACCTTGAAGCGGACCAGCAACCCGAGCGCCGCGAGCGCCAGCGCGGCCGAGAACGGGTCCACGATGGTCGCCCGGCCGAGCTGCGCGGTGACGCCTGCCATCAGGGCGAGGGAGGCCACGTTCAGCCCATCGAGGAGGCTTGCAGCTGCCAGGGAGCGCCGGAGACGGGGGATGATCGGGCCGGTTAGCGCCACGAAGACGAAGGCCGGGAGGAAGATGCCCACCGTGGCAACGAGGGCTCCGGGGACGCCCTCCAGCAGGTATCCGATAAACGTGGCGGTGGTGAAGACGGGTCCCGGCGTGACTTGTCCGACGGCCACGGCGTCCACGAGTTGCTGCTCGGTCAGCATCCCCGGCCCGACGAACTCCGAGCGCAGGAAAGCCAGCAGCACGTACCCGCTCCCGAAGAGGACCGACCCGATCTTGAGGAACGACAGGAAGATCGAGGCGACGCCGCCGAGGGCGGCTGATTGCAAAACCAGGAGCCCTAGTGGCGCGACCGAAGCTGTCAGACCCCACCTGCGCCTGGCGTTCTCGATCAGGAAGACCAGGAGCGCCGCCCCGAAGAGCAGCGGTATCTCCGCTACGCCCGCAAAGAGGTAGAGGACCAGCGCCCGCGCCAACTATCGCCATGAGAGGTCCCTTGACGGCAGTCTGCAACAGTCCCCAGAGCGCCTGGGCCACTATGGCGATGACGACCGGCGTGATCCCGTAGAGCAGACGTTGCCCGGCCGGCGTGTCGCCGTACCGCTCGTAGAAGACCGCGAAGGCCAGTACGATCAGGGTTGCCGGAACTATGAAGCAGGCCCCGGCCACCAGGAGGCCCCGCCAGCCAGCGCGCTCCCGCCCGATGTGGATCGCCAGTTCCGTCGAGTTGGGACCGGGGATCAGGTTCGTCGCCCCGTTCAGGTCGAGGAACTCCTGGTCGCCCATCCATCGCCGGCGCACCACGACCTCTTCCCGCATCATCGCGACGTGCGCCGCCGGCCCCCCGAACGCGACGAACCCCAGCTTCGTGAACAGCCGCGCCAACTCCCACAGCTCCGCGCCATCTTTTTCGTCTCGCCCGCGAACCGACACAGAAATTACCCCCCGTATTACGTCCGAATAGGTTGCGTACTTTGACGACGAGTGAGCCCCGTCGTCAGGCCCCTGGCCTGGACCCCCGTTCCCAGATATCGTAACAAGATAACGGGCGCCGATAAAATTTGCGAAAAGAGTTTCACTAGTTTGTCAGCTGGCGGCAACGGGTGGCATTGGCCCCGTGAGTTTCTGGTGAGATGCAGGAAAACTTTGGGAGCCGATTCGGGAAAGCCCGGCGGGTATGCCTTCGGCCATGTAAGTCGGGCTGCCCTAGTCGGGGTCCGGACCTTCGCCTTCGACGAGCTCCTGTTGGAGTTCCCGGATCATATCTCTGACGCGATCCAACTCCCGCAGACCTTTCTCCGTGGCCGCGTAGTACTTGCGCACCTTGCCGCCCTCCACCCGGTCCTCCCGGACGAGAAGGCTCTCTTCCTCCATCCGGTGCAGCGTCGGGTAGAGGGTACCGTAGCTCAAGCTGTAACCGTGCCGCTCCAACTCTCCGAGCATCCACGAGCCATAGACGGGTGCCCGCGACGCATGGTGCAGAATGTGCGCCCGGATCGCCCCTAGTTCCAGATCCCTGAACACAACGATCCTTCCATTTATCGCAGTCTACACGCTGCCACGACCCCGAGTAAAACAACCACGACGCAGCTTGATGGCGAGCTACGATAGAGGTTTACGCGACGCGGATCCGGGACAACGAGTATAGTAGCCACGTTCGGCATCTGATGCCCGTTGGAATGGTGGTCGGGATTTCCTAAACGTCTCACTGCTTGGATGCTTGGAATCGGTTGCGGATATCGTAATTTGATAACACAGAAAGTTTATCCTAAGATAGCGGGCGCTGATCGGTAGTGCCCGGAAGATACGAAGATGGAGAAGGTGTTGCGGTGGATCTCAACACGGAGAGACTTTTCGAGCGTCGCTTGAGCCGGTGCCGTTGAGTTCGCCCTATTCGGGATCGCCTGGTGCGGCTGCCTCGCCGGATTACCCGGCGATTGCTTTCCGACGGGAGGTCCGAGGATGAACGTCGTCCTGGTCATCGTGGACAGTTTGCGCAAGGATCACGTCGGCGCCTACGGTATGGAGCGCGCGGTCAGGACGCCTAGCCTCGACGCGCTGGCCGGAGAAAGCCTGCGCTTTACGCGGGCCTACCCCGAGTCCATACCCTCGATCCCGGCCCGCAGGTCCATCCACACCGGGACGAGGACCTGGCCCTTCCGGGGCTGGGAGCTTTCCAACGTGAATGAGGACGACGTGGCGCTCTGGGGCTGGGAGCCCATCCCGGAAGAACAGACGACGCTCGCGGAGATCCTGGTCGGCGAGGGATACCGGACCATGTTCGTCACCGACACCCTGCACCAGTTCCGCGCCGACTACAACTTCCACCGTGGGTTCCAGGCCTTCGAGTTCATCCGGGGCCAGGAGCGCGACCTTTACATGCCGCTCTCGCCGGCCTCCCAGGAGAAGATCGAGGGTGTCCTGATCGGGGGTCCCAAAGCCTCGCACGCCGAGGAGATCATGCGCCAGTACTTCGCCAACACCCTGGGACGCGAGCGCGAGGAGGACTGGTTCTCCCCGCGGGTGTTCTCGAAGGGGATGGAGTTCCTGCGGGCGGCCAGGGATGCAGGTCCGTTCTTCCTGGTGGTGGACAACTACGATCCCCACGAGCCGTGGGACACCCCGGACGAGTACATCTCGCTCTACAGCGACGGCTACGAAGACCCCGAGCCCATGATCCCCAGCAGCGGCCCCTCCGACTGGATGACCGAACCGCAGATAGAGCGCATGCGCGCCAGGTACTCCGCCGAGGTGACGATGATGGACCGCTGGCTCGGCCGCTTCCTCGACGAGATGAACGGCCTCGGCCTCATGGAGGACACCCTGCTGGTGTTCGTCTCCGATCACGGACACGCCTTCGGAGAGCATGGCTTCGTTGGCAAGGTGTCCGCCGCGATGTACCCGGAACTGACGGACATCACCTTCATGATCCGTGACCCGAACGGGCGGGGCGCCGGCGAGGCCAGCGACTTCTTCGCCTCCACCCACGACGTGGCGTCCACCATCCTCAGTGCGCTCGGGATCGAACGTCCGGAGGCGATGGGAGGACAGAACCTCGGCGCGCTGCTGGACGGCGGGGAGCCGGAAGAGCCGCGTCCCCATTTCACCAGCGGTTATCACGACCACGTCTGGACCAGGGACGGCCGCTACGCCATGTTCGCCCGCAACGACGGTTCGGATGCCAGGCTCTTTGACTTGGAGGCGGACCCGAACATGGACAGGGACATAGCCCCGGCCAACCGCGACGTCGTGAGGCGTATGTGGGAGGGTTACGTGCTCGAGGACGCGGGCGGTCCCCTGCCGTGAAACGAACCGGGCTCACGCGCAAAGAGTTTCTCAAGGCCGCCGGCGCGGGTGCGGCGGGGATGGCCCTGCTGGGCGGCGCCGGGTGCGGCCCCGCGGATCGTCTCCAGGCGTTCCCCGACGAGTACCTCCCGAGCGGCGGCTCCAGGATGAACGTGGTGCTCGTCATCGTGGACAGCCTGCGCAAGGATCACGTCGGCGCCTACGGCAGCGACCGGGCGCGGACGCCGAACATAGACGCCCTCGCCGGAGAGAGCCTGCGCTTCACGCAGGCCTATCCCGAGTCCATGCCCACCATCTGCGCCCGCCGGGCCATCCACACGGGGCTTAGGACCTTCCCCTTCAAGGATTGGAGCACCCCCAAGTGGGATCAGGTGACGCTCCAGGGCTGGCAGCCTATCCCCAGCGATCAGACGACGCTCGCGGAGATACTGCGCGAAGAGGGCTACCAGAACCTGCTCGTGACCGACACCCTGCACATGTTCAGGCCCTCCTACAACTTCCAGCGCGGCTTCACCTTCGACTTCATCCGGGGCCAGCAGACAGACCTCTACAAGCCGTCCTGGACGGCCCCCGAGGAGAAGGTAAATGAGTCCCTGCTGACGGGCAACCCGGTCGCCGTCGGGGCGCAGCTCCGCCAGTACTTCGCCAACACGGCGGGTAGGGAGACCGAGGAAGACTGGTTCGCGCCGCAGCTCTTCTCCCGGGCCTCGCGGTGGCTGGAGGTCGCAAGACACCAGCAACCCTTCTTCCTGGTGGTGGACAGCTACGACCCTCACGAGCCCTGGGATCCCCCCGAAGAGTACGTGAACCTCTACGACGACGGCTACGATGGCTTCGAGCCCTACACGCCCGTCTACGGTCCCGTGGACTACCTCACCGAGCGGCAGCTAACACGGATGCACGCCAGGTACTCCGCCGAGGTGACGATGGTGGACCGCTGGCTGGGACGCTTCCTGGACGGTATGGACGAGTTGGGGCTCTTCGAGAACACCCTGCTCATCTTCCTCTCCGACCACGGGCACGCCTTCGGGGAGCACGGGATCGTCGGCAAGTTGCCCTCCGCGCTCTGGCCAGAGATAACCGACGTGCCCTTCCTCATCCGCCACCCCGGAGGAAAGGGCGCCGGGCAGACCAGCGACTTCTACGCCTCCACCCACGATGTGGCGCCCACCATCCTCGGGATGCTCGGCGTGGAGCCGCCCGGCCCCATGGACGGGCAGGATCTCTCGGCGCTGCTGGACGGCGGCGAGCCGGAGGAGCCACGCCCCCACTTCACCAGCGGCTATGATGACCGCGTGTGGGCGCGTGACGACCGCTACGTCTTCTTCAGCCGCAAAGACGGCACGGAGGCCAGGCTCTACGACGTCCGGGAAGATCCCGAGATGAACAACGACATAGCCGGCCGGCGCCAGGACGTGTTGAACCGCATGTTCAACGACTACGTTCTGGAGGATGCCGGCGGTTCCCTGCCCGAGTACTGATCCTTGCCCGAATGAACGCCGTAACGCGCAAACAGTTCCTGAAGATAGCCGGGACCGGAACGGCCGGGGTTGCCCTGTTCGGGGTCTCCGCCGCAGTGGGTTCCCGGTACGGCGACTACCTTCCGAAGGGAGGCTCGAAGATGAACGTCGTGGTGGTCAACCTGGACAGCCTGAGGCGGGACCATGTCGGAGTCTACGGCAACGGCTGGATTCAGACGCCGAACCTCGACGCCCTGGCGCGGGAGAGTCTGCGTTTCACCCGCCCCTACCCGGAGTCCATCCCGACCATCAATGCCAGGAGAGCGATCTACACTGGCATAAGGACGTGGCCTTTCAGGAACTGGGTGCCGCAAAAGGGGGAGACCTTCTTCCCGGCCGGCTGGCAGCGCATCCCAGAAGACCAGACCACCCTCACTGAGGTCCTGATCGAGAACGGCTACGACACGGCGCTCATTACCGACACCTATCACCAGTTCAAGGCCTCGATGAACTTCCAGCGCGGCTACAACGTCTTCGACTACATCCGCGGCCAGGAGCGCGACCGCTACAAGGCCATGAAGACGACACCCGAAGAAGAGGTGGACCGCTACACCGTCCCCGGCAACAACGGGAGCATGCGGGACAAGGTCCGCCAGTACCGGGCCAACGTCGCCCACCGCAAGGGCGAGGAGGACTGGTTCGCACCCCAGGTCTTCACCCGCTCGATGGACTACCTGGAGACGGCTGCGGAGGTTGGCGGGCCGTTCTTCCTGTTCGTCGACTCCTTCGACCCGCACGAGCCCTGGGACCCGCCCGAGAAGTACGCCAACATGTACGGCGAGCCCACAGGCACCGGCGAGCCCATCACGCCCAACTACGAGGAGGACGGCTACCTCACCGACGCCGAGCTGAAGCGGATGCGCGCCCTCTACGCCGGGGAAGTCACGCTGACCGACAGGTGGTTCGGCAGCTTCATGAATAAGATGACTGACCTGGGGCTGATGGAGAACACGCTCCTGATCGTCTTCTCCGACCACGGCGTCTCCCTCGGGGAGCATGGCTACACCGGCAAGGTGGCCCGAGCGATCTGGCCGGAGCTCAAGGACATCGTCTTCTACGTCCGGCATCCGGAGGGCAAGGGAGCGGGCGAGACCAGCGAATTCAGGGCATCCATCCACGACATCGCCCCCACGGTGCTCGGGCAGATGGGCATGGAGTCGCCGAACCCGATGGACGGGCAGGACCTCTCGAAGATCCTGGACGGCAAAGAGCCGGAGCAAGAGCGTCCCTACGTCACCCTGGGTTACGACAATTACTCCTGGGCCGAGGACGACGAGTACGCACTCTCGATCCGCAACGACGGCGAGGAGGCACGACTCTACGATCTCCGAGAGGACCCCGAGATGAACAAGAACGTCTCCGGCGAGCGGCGTGACGTGGTGAAGCGAATGTGGGACGAGTACGTCATCGAGGACGCGGGCGGCGAGTCCCCTCCGATGTACTGATGGGAGCCGGAGCAAGCCTCCAGACGAACCGGAGAGGCGCGTTGCCAGGGGCGCTGTACGGAACCGCGCGGTGGGGCTGGCTGTTGTGCATACCGGGAGGCGCGTTGTGGGCGCTCTCTCCCCTCGGCGTCCACCTCTCGGAGCTCAAGTTCAAGACCCCGGACGTCTTCTGGAAACTCTTTCCCTTCGCCCCGCTACTTCTGGCCGTGGGACTGGTCGGGCTCTACCTGTGGCGCGGCGAGCGTTGGGGGACGCTGGCAAAGGCGGGCTTCTGGGCGGCGCTCGGTGGCATCGCCCTGATCCTGGCGGGCGACGTGGGCCTATACTACCTCGATCTCGACGGCGCCTACATCATGGCCGCGCCCGCCTACCGTACCTTCCGGGCGGGGCTCGCCGTCTTCGCCGCCGGGTCTGTGCTCCTGGGCGTCGGATCTGCGCGCGACGGGTTGCTACCGCCCCTCGGGGCGCTGCCGTTCGCGATCGCCGCCCTCGCGGGCCTGGCCGCCGTTTCGAAGGACATGGGTCCCTTCGGAACCGTCCTCTGGATGTCCTTCGGTATCGGATGGTCGTGGCTGGCATGCGTGCTGCTGGTAGGGAGCATCGTCTCCTTCCGGCGGGCCAGGTCAACTAATACCTGAACCGTTCAGATCACGGACTCCTCCTCAACTGCGTTGCGGAACATGGGGACAGAGTCGGAACGTGTGCCCGCTCATAGCCTCCCGCGTTCGATGCGCTAAACTCTTCCGACGTATGAGAGTGATCGTCGTCGGGGCCGGCCTTGCCGGCCTCACATGTGCAAAGGTATTGGCGGAGCGCGGGGCCGAGGTCGCCGTGTTCGAGGCGTCGGACGG
>Ga0136616_10002008_pt1 | contig 10722 bp, 12 predicted proteins | sample AntDrymUQ2992106_2_FD_106648 | JGI IMG/M metagenome (GOLD analysis project Ga0136616, IMG submission 106648) | Polar desert sand microbial communities from Dry Valleys, Antarctica - metaG UQ299 (21.06) | ecosystem: Environmental > Terrestrial > Soil > Desert | place: Antarctica: Dry Valley... | reverse complement strand
TCGCCGATGCGAATGACCTGCGCGTCCTTGCTGAGGTCCGAGCCCTTTGGGTCGAGCCGGTCGAGCGTGTCCTGGCTGACCGCCGGCAGGTCGCCGTCGCTGCTCAGCAGGAACGCCCCTCCGATCGGTGGCGACGCCAGCGCAGAGGCCACCACGCCGGCCTGCCAGTTGTCCTGGTCCAGGAGCACGACGGCGGTCGGCCGGTTGGCGGTCTGAGTGGAGGGAAAGACGGCGCTGGCCACCCCGGCCACGTCTGCCGCCGTGTCGCCACCGCCGACGCGCACGGTGTTCTTGGTGGCGCTCGAAGGGAAGCCCAGCTTGGCCGCGGCCTCCTCGTCGTCGGACTTCGCGCCGAGCTGGGGAGGCCGTCCCGCATCGTCGCCAAGGCTGCAGCCCGTGAGGGCGACCGTGGCCACGAGAGCCAGACTCAGGAGACGGGGGCGGCACACCGGCGCGGGGGAGGGTAGCGGGCGCTCTGGGCGCTCTCGCCGCCTGCTCTGGCCTTCCATCCCTACTCGCGGTAGTCTTCGTCTTGGTTGACTGGTCAGTCAATCATCGGGCTCGGGCGCAGCAGGCGCCCGGCGCATCATCGGATCCGGAGGACTCACACCCGTGGATTTCAGGCTCAACGACGAACAGCTCGAGTTTCAACAGCACTGTCGCCGCTTCGCGCGCGAGGTGATCAGGCCGATCGCCGACAAGTACGACCGCGAGCAGGCAGTGCCGTGGGAGGCCATCAAGGCCGCCCGCGAGTGGAATCTGCACGGGCTCGAGACCATCACCAAGATCGGGACCGACCCCGACGGCCTGTTCGGCGTGATCTACGCCGAGGAGCTGCACTGGGGCTGCGCCGGCATCGCCCTCGCCATCTCGGCCTCCTCGCTCGCCGCCGCCGGCATCGCCGCCTCGGGCACGCCCGAGCAGATCGGCCGCTGGCTTCCCGAGTGCTTCGGCGAGGGCGACGAGATCAAGCTCGGCGCCTACGCCGTGACCGAGGCCGGTGCCGGCTCGGACGTCAAGTCGCTGCGCACCACCGCCAAGCGCGATGGCGACGAGTGGGTCCTCAACGGCACGAAGGTGTTCATCTCCAACGGCGGCATCGCCGACGTGAACGTCGTGGTCGCAACCGTCGACCCAGAGCTCGGCCACCGCGGCCAAGCCTCCTTCATCGTCCCCAAGGGCGCCCCGGGCCTCTCCCAGGGCAAGAAGGAGGACAAGATCGGCATCCGCGCCTCGCAGACCGCGGAGCTGGTGTTCGAGGACTGTCGGGTCCCGTCGGAGAACCTGCTCGGCGGGTCGGAGAAGCTCGAGCGCAAGCTCGAGCGCGCGCGCTCGGGGCACTCGGGCGGGGCCTCCAACGCCCTGGCCACCTTCGAGATAACCCGCCCGATGGTGGGCGCCTCGGCGCTGGGAATCGCGCAGGCGGCCTACGAGTGGACGCTCGAGCACCTCGAGTACAGGGCCGACGAGCACGGCCCGCTGCTCGAGCAGCAGCACGTGCAGCAGGTGCTGGCCGACGTGGCCACGGAGATCGAGGCCTCGCGCATGCTCGTCTGGCGCGCTGCCTGGATGGGCCGCAACGGTGTCGCGATGACCGGCGGCCAGGGCTCGATGTCCAAGCTCAAGGCGGGCGACGTGACCATGTGGGTGACCACCACCCTCATGGATCTCGTCGGCCCCTACGCGCAGACCACCGAATGCCCGCTGGAGAAGTTCTTCCGCGACGCCAAGATCTACCAGTTGTTCGAGGGCACGGCCCAGGTCCAGCGCCTGGTCATCTCGCGCATGCAGCGCAAGGAGTACCGCGAGAAGATGCTCTCTGCCGAGCAGGAGGTCACCCAGCAGGCGCCCGGGACCGCTGAGGGCTCGCCCATCGGGCAGCCCGAGGGCGAGAAGGAGCCCGCCGCGGCTTAGGCTTGAGGCGCCCGCGGGCCGGACGCCCGCACGGGGTAACAATTGGGGCGTGGGCTTCTCCTTCGACCCGACGGTGATCCTCGGCGTCCTGCTCGTGCAGGCGCTCTACGTGCGCGCGGTCGTCAAGCTGCGCCGCCGGGGCTGGGAGGTTGGGGCCGGGCAGCAGATCGCCTGGCACGCGGGGGTGGCGCTCACAGCGGTCGGCCTGCTCTCGCCCATCGACGGCCTGGGTGAGGAGCTGCTCTCGGCCCACATGGCCCAGCACCTGCTCATCGCCGACCTGGCGGCGCCGCTGCTGCTCATCGGGCTCCGAACGCCCGTGCTCGTTCACTTCCTTCCCCGCGCCGCGCTGGTGTCGCTGGCGCGGCGCAGGCGCCTGCGGGCCGTGTTCCGCTTCATACGCAAGCCGCTGCCGGCCATCTCGCTGTGGGTGCTGACCCTCTACGGCTGGCACTTCGCCTACGCCTTCGAGGGGGCGCTGGGCAACGACTTGGTGCACGCCCTGCAGCACCAGTCGTTCGTGGCCGCCAGCCTGCTGGTCTGGTGGCCGGTGCTCGAGCCCAAGCGCGGCCGGCTTCACGGCGAGCTGTGGAAGATCGGCCACCTGCTGGGCGCCCGGCTGGCCGGGATGATGCTCGGCATGGCCTTTCTGATCCTTCGCGCCCCCGCGTACGCAGGGTTCTACGGTGAGAAGGCGCGTGAGCACGGTCTCAGCCCGCTCTCAGACCAGCAGTTGGCCGGGGGGCTCATGCTCACCCTGGACATAGCGATCATGCTCTTCGTCCTCGCCTTCTTCTTCTGGCGCTCCGCCGTCGACCACGACCGCGCACAGCGCGCGGCAGCGCCCGCCTCGTGAGGCGGGCGCTGATCCTCGGTGCGCTGCTGCTGGCCGGCTGCGGCGGCGGTGACGAGCCCGAGCCGAAGCTGCCCGGGCCCCAGAAGGGCTCGGCCGAGGAACGGGCCATCCGCGGCTGGAGCGCGGCTCTGAACCGCGGCGACTACGACGAGGCGGCCGCGTTCTTTGCCCCCGGTGCTCTCGTCGAGCAGGGGCGCTCCTATCGCCTGCGCGACCGCGAGGCGGCGGTGGACTTCAACCGCAGCCTGCCCTGCCGGGCCGAGCTGACCGACGTCGAGCGTGAGGGCGGGACGCTGGTGGCCGCGTTCAAGCTCAGGGCGGGAAGCGGGCCGTCCCAGACCTGCGGAGGCGACGCGCGGGTGAGCTTTCGCTTCCGCGAGGGCAAGTTCAGCGAGTGGCGCCAGCTGGCCGAGCCCTCCGAGGAGGAGGGCGACGTGATCTAGTGCCCGGTCGCGAGCACTAGTCTCCTCAGCGAAGACGAGCCCGAACCTTCAGGAGGAGCGCAATGGCCGGATTGGGCGGCCGGATGTCAACGGTGTTCAAGGCGAAGATCTCGCGGCTGCTCGACAAGTCCGAGGATCCCGGGGAGACGCTCGACTACGGCTACAACAAGCAGCTCGAGCTGCTCCAGAACGTCAAGAAGGGGATCGCCGACGTGGTGACCTCCAAGAAGCGCCTGCAGATGCAGTCCCAGAAGCTCGAGCAGCAGGTGGTCAAGCTCGACACCCAGGCGCGCCAGGCGATCTCGCAGGGCCGCGAAGATCTGGCCCGGGCCGCGCTGGAGCGAAAGACGGTGGCCCAGACCGAGCTGCAGTCGCTCGACGCCCAGGTCACCGAGCTCGAAGCCCAGCAGGAGAAGCTCACCGAGAACGAGCGCAAGCTGCGCCACAAGATCGAGGCCTTCCGCACCAAGAAGGAGGTCATCAAGGCGCAGTACTCGGCGGCCGAGGCCCAGGTGAAGATCGGCGAGGCTGCCAGCGGGGTGGGCGAGGAGATGGCCGACCTCGGGCTGGCGATGCAGCGCGCCGAGGACAAGACCGAGCAGATGCGGGCCCGTGCCGGCGCCGTGGAGGAGCTCGAGGCCGCGGGCACGTTCGAGGACCTCAGCACGCTCGGCTCCGGCCAGGACGACATCGACCGCGAGCTGGCGCAGCTCGGCGCCGGCGGCCAGGTCGACGACGAGCTGGCAAAGATGAAGGCCGAGCTGGGGCCGGGCGACGCCCCCGCGGCCGACACCAAGGCGCTCGGCGAGGGCAACGCATGATCGTCCGTATCTCGGGCGAGGGCCAGTACGAGCTCCCTGACACCGACGCCGAGCGCCTCAACGAGCTCGACAACCGCGCGGTCGCCACCGCTGAGCAGAACGACGAGGCCGGCTTCCGGGAGTTGTGGACACAGATGTTGGAGCTCGTCCGGGCCGAGGGCAACGAGCTCCCCGAGGACGAGCTCGTGGAGTCCGACGTGATCCTGCCCCCGCGCGACATCAGCTTCGCCGAGGCGCAAGGCGAGTTCACCGGCGAGGGACTGATCCCCGACTAGCGGAGTGTCCAGCGCCCGCCACTGGACAGCAACCGGGCGAGGCTCGTGGTCGAGGCAGCGGGGTGACGAACGCGCGCTCGCTTAGAGGGGGATCTCCCAGAGGGGAAACCAGCGGGCGGTGTCGGCTTCGATCGGCAGCTCAGAGCCGATCTGCGCCTTGAGGCGCAGCTCGCGCTCGGTATCGCGCGACTTCTCGCCGGCCGGCACGAACGGGTAGAACGCGCCCCGCTTGAAGTTGTAGATCAGGTAGACGGTCCGGCCTTCAGGCGAAGCAGCCGGCTCGGCCGGCTGCGCACGATCGTCTCTCGGCGAAGCAGCCGGCTCGGCCGGCTGCGCACGATCGTCTCTCTCCTCGAAGGCGAACACGCAAGCCAGGAGCCGGTCGCCGTAGCCGCCGTCCTGGAGCTCGCTCGACACCGTGTTCAGCGAGACCACGAGGTCCTCGAAGTCGGGGTCCTCCAGGACGAGCCAGCGGTAGCCGAACTCGTCGTCGCTCGAGTGCAACAGGGTGCCGGTCTCCTCGGCGGTCCCTCTGAGGAGCTGCTCGGCCTCGGCCATGATCGCCGAGAAGTCGGCGGTGCCGAGCGCCTGGAAGACGATGCCGGCGGTCTGGCGGTGCTTCAGGCCCAACGCCGTCTCGAGGTGCACCTGCGCGGTAGTCATGGCGAACAGCCGGTCGGGCGCCGGCCCCGAGAGCTTGCTCTTGCCCCCGAAGATCGAGTCGAGGAAGCCCATCTAGCGCGCTTCGTACCGGCGTTGGCTCTCGCGGCTGGACAAGGGCTAGGCGGCCACAGCCGGTCGCTGGAGCTGGGCCTCCAGCTCCGAGAGGCGCTCGATGCGCTTCTCCATCGGCGGGTGTGTGGCGAACAGCGACTTGAGGCTGCCCTTCACGCTCGCGGGGATGATGAAGAAGGCGTTCATCCGCTCGGCCTCCCGCAGGTCTTGGGTGGGCACCTGCTGCATCGCGCCGGAGATCTTCATCAGAGCCGCCGACAGCGCGCTTGGCCTGCCGGTGACCAGCGCGGCGCCGCGGTCGGCCGAGAACTCCCGGTAGCGCGAGAGCGTGAGCATGAGGAAGTAGGAGATGACGTAGACCACGGCGGAGACCAGCAGCACGACGAGGAAGCTGGGGTTGTCGTCGTCGTCGGAGTGCCCGCCGCCGAAGAAGAAGCCGAATTGCATGATCATCGCCGCCACGCTGGCGAAGAACGAGGCGATGGTCATGATCAGGACGTCGCGGTTCTTGACGTGCGCGAGCTCGTGAGCCATGACGCCCTCGAGCTCCTGCGGGGTGAGGATCCGCATGATGCCGGTGGTGGCGCACACCGTCGCCTTCTTCTGCGAGCGGCCCAGTGCGAAGGCGTTGGGGACGTCGGTGTCGGCCACCGCTATCCGGGGCTTGGGGAGGTCGGCCTGGATGCAGAGACGATCGATCATCGCGTGCAGGCCGGGGGCCTCCTCGGGCGAGACCTCCTTGGCGCCCATCGCCGAGAGGGCGAGCTTGTCCGAGAGGAAGAGCTGGGACAGCGAGAGGGCGCCGACGATGACGAGCATGAGGGCCGCTCCGGTGCCCGCCGCGAGCAGCGCGACCACCAGGCCGACGTAGAGCAGCCCCAGCAGGAACATGGTGAAGCCCATGCGCGCCTGTAGTCCTGTGTCGCGCGGGAAAACGGCTCGTTGGGTGGCCACCCAACCAAGTCTAGGGAGCGCTGCATGGGGCCTTGCAGAGGGCAGGAAGAGCGCTGGTGCTGTGGTACGGTCGCGCTCGGTCCGGGAGCGGAAAATCCCTGCATAAACGAGGTAGACCAAGGCTCTTCTCGAGGCCGCCCGGACCCTCCTGCCCGATGCGACGTCCCCTCTTCTGGATACCCCTCGCCGCCGCTCTGGCGGTCTCTCTCGCACTGCCCCTCGCCGGGGTCACCGCGCCGCTGCAGAAGCGCATCGAGCAAAAGCGCGGACAGGTGACCAAGGTCAAGCGACGCGAGGGTGTTCTGACCACCACGATCTCGGGCTACAACACGCGCATCGAAGGCCTGCGGGGTGAGATCCGCGGGACCTCGCAGCGTCTTGGGCGGGTGCAGGGCGACCTCGTCGAGCAGCAGGCCGAGCTGGCCCGCGTGCGCGACCGCCTCGAGGTGGCCCGCGACCGCCTGGAGCGGGTGCGCAGCGAGCTCGCCACCGCACGCGAGGTGCTCTCGCAGCGGCTGGTGGAGATCTACAAGGCCGACCAGCCCGACTCGCTGACCGTCGTGCTCGAGGCCGACGGCTTCGAGGACCTGCTGGAACGCACGGAGTACCTCGACCGCCTCTCCGATCAGGACGCCGAGGTGACCGGCCGCGTGCGCAAGCTGCGCGTGAGGGTAAAGCGCCGAACCGACGAGCTTGCCGTGCTCGAGGATCGCGAGGAGTCCACCACGGCGACGATCATGCAGCGCCGCAACGACCTCGTGAGCTCCCGCGACCGCCTCGTGGCCGCCCGCGGCGAGGTGGCGGGCGCGCGAGCTCAGCGCCGCTCGGCCCTCGGCAGGGTGCGCACTGGCCGCGTGCGCCTCGAGCGCGACCTCGACGACCTCGAGGCCGAGTCAGCGCGGGTTCAGGGTCGCCTGCGCGCCTCGGGCGGGGGCGGTCCCGTCCGCCGCGGCGGCGGGCGCTTCATCGTTCCCACCAACGGCTCGTTCACCTCTCCTTTCGGCATGCGCTGGGGCCGCCTTCACGCCGGCGTGGACATCGCGGCTCCGATCGGGACCCCCATCCGCGCCGCGGACTCGGGCCGGGTGGCCATCGCGGGGCCGACTGGCGGCTACGGCAACTACACCTGCATCCAGCACGGCGGCAACCTGTCCACGTGCTATGCCCACCAGTCGCGCATCGGCGTCTCGGTGGGCGCCTCGGTCCGTCAGGGCCAGGTCATCGGCGCCGTGGGCAACACGGGCAACTCGACGGGCCCTCACCTGCACTTCGAGGTGCGCGTCGGCGGCTCGCCCGTGAACCCCATGGGCTACCTGTAGCGCCCCCCTAGTCTCCGGGCCGTGTACCCCGAGCTCGACCTCGGTCCGGTCTCCCTGCAGACCTTCGGCCTTTGCTTCGCCCTGGCCTTCGTGGCCGCGGGGGCGGTCCTGTCGCGGCGGCTGGGCGAGCTGGGCAAGCCCGTCGACTGGTCCTATGAGTTCATCTTCGCGGCGCTCGTCGGCGGGTTGGTGGGCGCGCGGATCGACTACCTGATCCAGAACTGGGACGAGGCCTCCGGCGACCTGCTGGGTTCGCTGTTCTCGGGCTCGGGCCTGGTGTGGTTCGGGGGTGTGGTGGGTGGCGCGGTGGGTGTGGCGCTCTGGGCCTGGCGGCGGGGCTGGCTGGGCGCCCAGATGCTCGACACGGCCTCGGTCCCGCTTGCGCTCGGCTACGCGATCGGGCGGGTGGGCTGCCAGCTCTCCGGTGACGGCGACTACGGCGTGGCCTCCGACCTGCCGTGGGCGATGGCCTACCCCGAGGGCACGGTGCCCACAACCGATGAGGTGCATCCCACGCCGGTCTACGAGACGCTGGCGATGGGCCTCCTTGCGCTCGCGCTCTGGCGCCTGCGTGACCGCTTCGCGCCCGGCGTGCTGTTCGGCATCTGGCTGTTCTTCGCCGGGCTCGAGCGCCTCCTGGTGGAGCTGGTGCGCCGCAACGAGGACCTGGTGGCCGGCCTGACGCTGGCCCAGGTGTTCGCCCTCGCGATGATGGGCGGTGGAGCCGCGGTGATCCTCAGCCGGCGGGGGCAGCCGGTCGAGCCCTCGGGCGCTGCGGCCTGAGCGCCGGCAGCGAGGCGCCGGCCACGGCCGCGGCGCACAGCGCCAGTGCCACGCTTGCGCCGGTGGCGACGCTCAGCGCGAACGAGAGCGCCACACCGGCCAGTCCAGCCACCACCGCTACGACGGCACCGCCGATCACCGCTCCGGCCGGCGTCCGGACGTGCCCCCGCACTGCAACCGCGGGGCCCACGAGCACCGCCAGCGCGAGCAAGTTGCCGAGCCCCCGCACGGCCACGGCCAGGCTGAGCGCCACCAGGGCGAGCAGGGCGGCGCTCACCAGGGCAGGCTGCAGGCCGGCGGCCCGAGCGCCCTCGCGGTCGAACGCGACCGCCGCGAGGGGGCGGTGAAGCGCGGTGAGGGCGGCACCGGCGGCGACGACCGCCGCGCCGGCAAGCGCGAGGTCCGCGCCGGTCACGCTCAGGGGGTCGCCGAAGAGCAGCTCCTCGAGCCGCTGGGGGCTCGCGGGTGCCAGGGCCAGCAGGGCGCCCAGTCCCAGCAGGCCCGAGACCGCCACCGCCGTCGCGGCCTCCACGCCGATGCGCTCGTCGCGCGCGGCAGCGGCCACCAGCAGCGCGGCCAGCAGGACACCCGCGCCCGCGCCGGCGGCCACCGGGACGCCGACGAGCGCGGCCACCACCGCCCCGGGCAGCAGACCGTGGGCCAGCGACTCGGCGGCGTAGGAGAGCCGGTACGAGGTGACCCAGAACGAGAGGCCGCCGCCGAGTGCGCCCAGCAGGGCGACCTCCCCGAGGGCGCGGCGGCCGAGGCCGGAGCGCAGGGGGTCGAGCAGCGCGTCGAGGAAGTCGATCATCGGTGATCGGGGGGTGCGCCAGGGGCTGCGCGCCCGGCTGCAGGGGGGTGAAACTCCCCTGGCGCGTGATGTTGCACCGTCACGGCACGGCGTCCGTCGTCGAGCATCACGATCTCCGCGCCGTAGGTGGCCTCGAGCACGTCGCTGCCGAGGGTCTCGGCGGGCGTGCCAAAGGCCACCTGGCGGCGGTTGAGGCAGAGCACGCGGTCAAAGCCCCGGGCGCTGTCCACGTCGTGGGTCGAGACCAGCACCGCGCGGCCCTCGGCGCGCAGTTCGGCGAACAGTGCGGTGATGCGCTCGGCGCTGGCGGGGTCCACTCCGGCGAGGGGCTCGTCGAGGAGGAGCACGCGGGCGTCCTGCACGAGCGCGCGGGCCAGCAGCACGCGCTGGCGCTGGCCGCCCGAGAGAGAGCCGAAGCGGTCGTGCTCGGAGGCCTCCAGCCCCACCCGCTTCAGCGCCCTGCGTGCGGCCGCTCGCTCGTGGCCTCGGGGCGGAAGCCACCAGCGCCCGTGGGCCAGCGAGCCCATCAGCGCCACGTCGAAGGCGCTCACCGGGAAGTCGAGCCTTGGGCGCTCGGCCTGAGGGAGGTGAGCGGGTCGGCCGTCCACGCGGGCGGTGCCCGTCTGGGCCTCCAGGTCGCCCGCGAGCACGCGGAAGAGGGTCGTCTTGCCACCACCGTTCGGGCCAAGCACGCAGAGGGTCTGACCGGGCTCGAGGGAGAAGCTCACGCCGCTGAGGGCGGGCGGTCCGCCGTAGGCGGCGCCGAGGCCGTCGGCTTCGACAACCGTTTCGCTCACGCCGCTCTGCCCGGCCGGTGGACGCACGCCACCGCGGCGAACACGAGCCCGCCGACGGCGGCCACCGCGGGCCCGGGCGGCACATCGAGCCAGAGCGCGAGATAGAGGCCTGCCACTCCTTGCACGAGAGCGAAGGCCACGGCGCCGGCGAGCAGGGGGGAGAGGCGGTCGCACAGTAGGCGGGCCGCAGCCGCCGGCACCACGAGCAGCGAGGTCACGAGCAGCGCGCCCACGGCGGGCAACGCCGCCACGACCGTCGCGGCGATGAGCGCCAGCAGACACAGGTCCGCTCGCCGGACCGGCACACCTGCCGCCTGCGCTGCCTCGGGGTCGAACCCGGCTGCCGCCCAGACAGGGCCGAGCAGCACGGTCGCGGCCACTGCGAGCGCCGCCACCACAGACGAGACCACCAGGTCCCCGCCCTCGACGCCGATCAGGGTCCCGAACAGCAGGGAGTCGACTCCCGCACCCGACGAGAAGACATCGCCCGCGAGCACCACGCCCGCCGCCAGCGCGACCACCAAGAGCAGTGCCACGGTGGTGTCGCCTCCCTCTCCCGTTCGCCTCGGCCGGTGCCCAACGGCTCCGGCGTAGCCGCCGGCCACGGCTAGCGCGGCCAGTCGCGGGCTCGCCCCCGCGGCCTCGGCCACCACCAGCCCGGGGAAGGTCGCGGTGCCCGCGGCGTGGGTGAAGAAGGCCAAGCGCCGCAGGACGATCCAGCCGCTCAGCAGGCCGCCGGCTACGGCGAGCAGGACCAGCTCGGCCAGGGCGGAGCGGGTGAAGGCGAGATCGACCAGCTCGAGCGGTGAGGGAGGCGCGGCGGCCAAGGGAGGAGCGTAATTGAGAATCGTTCTCGACAAACGTTTCCCTATGCAGAACGAGCGCATGCGCGTAAAGTGGACCCTCGCGGGCGAGCGGGTCGCGCGCGTTGTGCACAGAAGGGCAGGGGATGCACCGAAGGAACGGATTCGCTGCGGTTTTCGCAGCGCTCGGAGCCGTGCTGTGTGGCACGGT
>Ga0136616_10002006_pt1 | contig 10727 bp, 10 predicted proteins | sample AntDrymUQ2992106_2_FD_106648 | JGI IMG/M metagenome (GOLD analysis project Ga0136616, IMG submission 106648) | Polar desert sand microbial communities from Dry Valleys, Antarctica - metaG UQ299 (21.06) | ecosystem: Environmental > Terrestrial > Soil > Desert | place: Antarctica: Dry Valley... | reverse complement strand
CGGAGGTTTCGAAGCCTGGTTCGCGTCTTCGGTGCGCGCAGCTGGCCAATGGGCAAACGTGTGGTGATAACCGCAGAGCAAAATCAGGTTCCAGATCGCGGTAGGCCCGCCGTCGACCCAGTGAATTAGGTGATGGATATCACACCAGCGAGCGGGACGGCCGCAGCCGGGATGCTGGCAGTGACGGTCACGGGCAATCACCGCCCTGGCCAGAGAAGGCGGAATCACCCGGCTTGCTCGGCCAATGTCGAGCGGTTGGGAGTCGGGTCCGAAGACGACGCGGGAGATGGCACAGTCGCAAGCGTTGAGCCGCACCTGCGAGGGAGTTAGGACCGTGCCGTTTGCAGTTTCGTGGGTGCCTCCCCCATGCCCACACAGAGTTTCGACATCGGCCATGCTCAAAAGATGCGGTTTCACTTTTCCAGGCGCATCGCCCGAGTCGAGCACTGAGCGAGCCATATCGACGGTGCGTCGGCCCTCCGCTGGGCCGGAATGCGGTCGTCTCCCTCTCGACGGGGTGGAGTCAGAGCGGCCAGCGCGGTCATTACGACCTCTCCCGCCTGCGGGTCCAGTAGGAAGTCGCCCTTCACCATTGCGCCGGTGGTTTGCGACAAGAAGAAATAGCGACGGTTCCAGATTTCCTCAGCATCAGTTTCGGTGCCGGGACCGTCCATCGCCGTGTGCCAGTAAGAGAGGAGCTGCCTGGTGTTGGCTATCGACAGATCGGCCATCCCCTCTATCAACGTCAGCTCAAACTCCGAAAGCTCCGAAGCCAGCCTCTCCGGGACATCTGCTGTCAGCCGAACTTGGTCTAACGAAATTGTTCCAGCCGAGAAGGCCTTTTCAGTCTGCTGCAGTGAAGGCAACCGGTGACTGAGTGCAACCGCGCGCTGCGCCCGGCCAGCAGACATCCGACTGCGGTGCTTCAAGAAGGCGGTCGTCGAAGTGTGTCCTTCTAGATGTCGGCCGTCAGCTTCATCAAACGCGGCCACTCGCCGGGTCCACTCCACCTTTAGCCAATCGAGTTGCTTGTCGCAAGGCGATCAACTCTGCGGCGATCGTTTCGGGATACAACACTTCGAGATTCTCCGCCCGGAGCAATTCCAGTGCCGACTCGAGAATATGACCTGCGCCCACCAACTCCACCTCTAACTTCCGGGGACCAGTCGGGGCGCTGGCCTAACTTGACCACGTCATTGTACCGACGAACAGATGTTCGCTTGTCAAGGACTTCTTTCCAACAACATGGGGCCCCGACTTCGGAGTCATAGGGCGCGGTAATTTGAAGGTCATGACCAGCGTGGAAGTTCATCAAGCCAAGACGCAGCTCTCCGAGTTGTTGCGCCGGGTGACGGCAGGGGAAGAGATCACGATCACCAGGGCAGGTGAGCCCATCGCCAAGCTCGTGCCTATTGGGCCTCGGACCACTCGCACGCTGGGTCAAGACCGGGGCTTGTATGCGGTGTCTGACGACCTCGATCGTCCGCTTCCTGACAATGTCGTGGACAGTTTCGAACGCTGACCAGCCATGATGGCCTTGTGAGATAGGCAAGTCCGGTTCGAAGGACCAGATCCAGTCCGATTTATCGCCGCGCCAGGCGCTGAGTAGCGTGGCTAGGGAATGGACGGCCCCTTGTTTGCCGACCTCAACCTGCTCGCAGCCCGCAACCAGATGGCGATCAGCCTCGGGTTTCACATCATCTTCGCCGCACTCGGGATCGGCTTCCCACTGATCACCCTCATCGCCCATTGGCGAGGCTTGCGTACCGGCGACATGCACTACCTGGAACTCGCTCGCCGTTGGTCAAAGACGATGGCCGTGCTCTTCGCGGTCGGCGCGGTCTCAGGGACAATCCTCAGTTTCGAGATGGGCATTCTCTGGCCGGGGCTGATGGGCCCATTTGGAGATGTGATCGGCCTTCCTTTCACGCTCGAGGCCGTGTCCTTCTTTCTCGAAGCGATCTTCATTGGGATCTACTTGTATGGATGGAAGCGCCTCTCGGCACGGCTCCACTTTCTCTCTTTGTTCCCCATCGTCCTCTCCGGCATTGCCGGGAGCTTCTTCATCCTTTCAGCCAACGCGTGGATGAACAACCCGGCGGGCTTTCGGTTCATCGACGGAGAAGTAAGTCGGGTTGACCCCTGGGCGGCGATGTTCAACTCCGGTGTCTGGGTGCAATACGTGCACATGCTGCTCGCCGCGTACATGGTTTCCGGATTCCTCGTGGCCGGCGTCTATGCCTGGGGATGGATTCAGGGCCGAAGGGACCCCCACCACTACCTCGGATTCATGATCCCCTTCACGGTCGCAGCTCTCGCCAGCCCGATCCAAATCCTGGTTGGCGACGTCGCCGCGCGCCGCCTGATCGAGGCGCAGCCGGCCAAGTTCGCCGCCATGGAGCTGATCCCGGAAGGAGGCCGATCGCTCCCGCTGACTTTGGGTGGCATCTATCGAGACGGCGACGTGGTTGGCGCCATCGAGATCCCCGGCCTTGCTTCCTTCCTCGGGACCCGCGACTTCAACGGTGAGCTGCCCGGTCTCGACCAGTTCCCCGACGATGAGCTGCCGCCGGTCAACATCGTCCACTTCTCTTTCCAGGTCATGGTTGGCTTGGGAGTGCTGATGCTCGCCTTGTCAGCCACTTTCGGGATCGCCTGGTGGCGTCACCGGCGACCTCCTCAGGGCCGCTGGTTCTGGCGTTCCGCCGCCTTGGCGGGCGCGGCGTCGGTGATCGCGATGGAGGCGGGCTGGATTACCACCGAAGTCGGCCGACAACCGTGGATCGTCTACGGCCTCGTGCGGACCGCGGACGCCGTCACTGAGGCTGACGGAATTATCTGGAGCCTGATCGGCACCACCATCGTCTATCTCGGTCTGACCGCGGGCACCATCATCTCGCTCCGGCGGATCGCCGTTGGGTTCAGGCGAGGGAGGGATGTCGCCACTCCCTACGGCCCTCCTTCAGGCTGATGCTCGCCAACGCCATCGTCGCCATGATTTGGATGGGGATTTCGGCCTACGCCGTCTTCGGAGGAGCCGACTTCGGCGCCGGCGCCTGGGACTTGGTAGCGGGCGGGCCTGAGAAAGGCCGCCGCGCTCGCGCCCTCATCGAGCAGGCCATCGGCCCTGTATGGGAGGCCAACCACGTCTGGCTGATCTTTGTGCTGGTCTTCCTCTGGACCGCCTTCCCCGAGGCCTTCGTCTCGATCGGCACCACGATGTGGATCCCGTTGACTCTGGCTGCGCTCGGCATCATCTTTCGCGGTTCAGGCTTCGCCTTTCGGAAATGGGCCGACACCGTCGGTCGGCAGCGTTTTTACGGTGCCGAGTTCGCTGGCGCTTCCGTGTTGACCCCGTTCTTCCTCGGAACCGTGGCCGGCGGAGTGGCCTCGGGGCGAGTGCCGCTCGGCAACGCGGCCGGCGATACGTTCGGATCCTGGCTCAATCCCACCTCGATCTTTGGTGGGGTCATGGCAGTGGTCGCTACTGCCTACGTCGCCGCGGTGCTCATCACCCGCGAAGCCGACCTCGACCACGACGCCGAGATGACCGACTACTTCCGAACGCGGGCTTTGATCACTGGAACAATCGCCGGAGCCCTCTCGGTCGTTGGGATCTTCATTCTCGCCAACGACGCCCCCGGGCTTTTCCGCGGCCTCACCTCTGCGCGGGGCATCGTCCTGCTCGCTATCTCCGCTGTCGCCGGCCTCGCCTCGTTGTATCTGCTTTACCGCCGCCGCTACTTCGCCGCACGGCCAACCGCCGCGCTCGCCACGGTCTCCGTCCTCTGGGGCTGGGGCGCCGGGCAATACCCATGGCTTCTGGCCGACGCAATGACGATCGCCCAGGCGGCCGCTTCCGACCGCGTCCTCTGGGCTCTCGTCATTGCTTTTGTCGTTGCGGGCTTGCTTGCGATCCCAGCGCTGCTCTGGCTGTACCGGCTGACCCAATCCCGTCGGCTCGGCGAAGGCGAAATGCGCGCCGACTCCACCGAAGCCCTGATGCGAGACCGCTAGCCAAACCTAAGGTTTGCGTGGTGGTATAGCCACCACAATCGCCTTCAGAATCTCGGACCCCCCAGCGAGAATGGAGCGATGAGGTTTCTCGGCAAGACGATCGTCGTCACGGGAGCGTCCGGAATCGCCGCGGCCAGCGCGCGCCGACTGGCCAACGAGGGAGCGAGAGTCTTCGTGCTATCTCGGGACCCGGATCAGTGCGAAGAGCTCGTGACGAATCTCGAAGGTGACGGTCACAAGTGGGTTGCGGTCGATCTCACCGACCAGCCGGCCACCGACGCAGCGCTAAAGGAAGTGGATGTGGTGCATGGTCTCTTCGGAGTCGCGGGTGGGTCTGGGCGGAGGTTGGGCGACGGGCCGCTCCACGAGCTCACTACCGAGGCGTGGCAAGCCACCACTGACCTCAACGACCTTCCCACCGTGAACGCTGCCGTCGCCGTTCTCAACCTGATGCTCGCATCGAAGACTCGAGGCTCGATAGTGCTCACGTCGAGCGTCCTCGCCACCTCCCCTAGTCCGCAGCTGTTTGCGACCCATGCCTACGCCGCCAGCAAAGGAGGCATCACCGCGTTGGTCCGGGCAGCGGCCGCCTATTACGCCCCGGCGGGAATTCGCTTCAACGCCATTGCTCCCGGTTTGGTCGACACGCCAATGGCCGACCGTGCGGCCAATGACCCGGCAATTCGCTCTTACATCGCTGCCAAGCAGCCGCTGATGGGTGACCTGCTCGACCCAGCCGACATCGCCGCCGCAGCCGCGTTTCTCCTTTCCGACGACGCCTGCATGATCACCGGTCAGACGATCGCGGTCGACGGTGGCTGGTCGGTCACCGAAACCTAAAAGCCTCGGGTTGTATAGACATTTGGGAGAACCTCGACCATCATGAGCGCGATGAAGTTGCTCACCGTCCACGATGTCACCTACGAACAAGTCGCCAAGACGATCGATCACTCGCTGCTCAGGCCCGAACTCACCCTTGACGAGATCGACGCCGGTTGCGACCTCGCCGCCAAGTACAAGGTCGCCTCCGTGTGCTGCCGGCCCGCCGACGTGGCCCGCGCCGCCGCGAAGCTCGCCGACAGCGAGGTAGAAGTAGGGACGGTGGTGGGATTCCCCCATGGCTCCTCCCACACCAAGACGAAAGTATTCGAGGCCGAGCAAGCCCTCTCCGATGGCGCCACCGAGCTCGACATGGTCATCAACATCGGCTGGCTCCGCTCTGGTGAGGATCAACTCGTCGAAGACGAGATCCGCCAGATCGTCGAGGTAGCCGAAGGTCGCGCGTTGGTGAAGGTGATCTTGGAAAACACCTATCTCAGCGACGGCGAGAAGGAGCGCGGTTCGAAATTGACCGAGGTCGCCGGTGCCGACTTCGTCAAGACCTCGACGGGATTCGCCGCCTCCGGCGCCACCCTCGACGACCTTCGCCTCATGCGCAACGCCGTGTCCGATCACGTCCAGGTGAAAGCTGCCGGTGGGGTCAGAAACCTCGATGCGCTTTTGGAAGTCATGTCGATCGGCGTTACCCGCATCGGCTCGACCCGGACCGACGAGATGCTCGAGGACTACAACAAGCGCCGCGGCCTCTAAGCCAGGGCTGCCCCGATCGCGCCGGCATTCGGCCCCAGCGAGGCGGCAACTACCTCGACCGACCCGGGCGGCACCAGGGTGAGGTGCTCCCTGAGAGCCCGCTGTATCGGTTCGATCACGATGTCGCCGGCCTGGACGATTCCTCCGCCGATCACGATGCGATCCGGAGCCAGCAACGCCACGGCATTGGCGAGCGATATTCCGAGGTAGCGAGCGGCGTACTCGACCGCCTCGACCGCCATCTCGTCACCGGCCCGCACCGCGGCGTAAACTTCTTCGATCGATCGCTTGCCGGCCCGAGCCGCCACGGCTTCCGCCTTGGCGATCGGCTCGGCGCAACCGCGGTTCCCGCATCCGCACAGCGGTCCATCGGGCACCACGATCTGGTGAGCAATCTCTCCCGCGGTCCCCAAACCACCGAGGTGGACCCGGCCCTCGATCATGACTCCTCCCCCGATGCCGGTGCCGAGGGTGACACAGACCAAGGTGTGCGCCCCACGACCCGCCCCGACGGTGCCCTCGGCCAAAGTGAAAGCGCGAGCGTCGTTGATCAGTGCAGACGATCGCCCTAGGCCAGCGGTCATCTTGGCCAGCAGGGGAAAACCCTTCCACGGGCCGGGGAGATTGGGGAAGAGCTCGATCGCCCCGGTCTTCTTGTCAAAAACCCCGGGCACCCCCACGCCGATGGTCGCTGCCTGCGGGTACCCAGATGCGATCTCGATCATCCTCGACGTCACTGCCTCCGGGCCGAGATCGGCTTTGGTCGGAACAGTGTCGGTTGCGACCAGCCAGCCGTCCCCCTCGGCAAGACGGTCGGCGTCGACCAGTGCAACTTTGATGTTGGTGCCCCCCAGATCGAGACCGAGCCGCAGGCTCATCTCAAGGTTTCAAAGCTGTCGCGCCGAAGCACGGTCTCGAATCGATACCGCTCGGCGGCGTAACGGGTTTCGGTGTGCTCGAGCGGGATGTCGTCCTGATCGGTGATGATCCGCTGTTCCACCAACAGGACCGCCGGATGAATCAAATCGAGCAGCTTGCGCTCTCCGGCCGTCGCGATACGCGCGCTCACCCAAGCTTGAGCCCGGGTGGGGATCCGATGGAGCTGCTCGAAGGCGGCGTGGAGCGAACCATCGGTGAGCCCGCCATCCATCACTGCGGCAACGGTCGAAGGCAGCACCGCCGACTCGATGGCCATCGGCACTCCGTCGGCTAGCCGCAATCGCTCGAGCAGCCATACGCTTTGACCATCGAGCAATTGGAGAGCAGCCGCATTCTCCGGTGAACGATCGATCTCAGTCCAGCGCAGCAGCCGGGACGAAGCTCGCAGCCCTCTTCGACGCATGCTCTCCGTGAAGGAAAGTGGCGAACCCAAAACTCTCATCACCGGCCGGCTGGCAACAAAAGTCCCCTGGCCGCGACGCCGAACCAAAAGCCCGTCCTGCGCGAGCTGCGCGACAGCGTATCGGGCGGTCATCCGGCTTACGCTGAACCTTTCACATAGCTCGGCATCAGAGGGCAGTCGGTCGCCTGGCGACCCGGCGGCGACCAATGACCGCACGTAGCTCGCGATTTCCTCGTAGCGGGGTGGCTTGACGCTCATTGCAACCGCCTCCTATCGTAATGTCTATACATTTCAGAACTCAACGAATGACGATGAACAGTCCAGTCGCCGGTCGCTTTCTCGACGCCGCTCACGATGTCCTGCGGAAAATCGGGGACACTCAGCTGGAGTCGATCGGTCGCGCCGCCGAGCTGTGTGCGGACACGATCGCGGCGAAGGGCTTGGTCCACATGTTCGGCACCGGCCACTCACGCATTCCCCTCGAAGAGATGTTCCCACGCTATGGGTCGTATCCCGGTTTTCATCCAATGGCCGAGCTGTCGATGACCTTTCATACCCAAGTGGCCGGCTCGAATGGGCAGAGGCAGGCGATGTTTATCGAACGAGTCCACGGCCTCGCCGAACAGATCCTCGCCAACTTCCATTTTGGGGAAGAAGACCTGATGATGATCTTCAGCGCCTCGGGTCTGGCTGCGGTCCCTATCGAGATGGCGATCGGCGCTCGCAAACGGGGCCTCATCGTTATCGCGGTGACGTCTGTGGCGCAGAGCGAAGCCGGGGAATCGTCCCACGAGTCGAACAGTCGCCTGGCCGACCACGCCGATCTGGTGATTGACATCTGCACTCCCCCGGCCGACGCCCTGATCACCCTCGACGGATTGGACACTCCGATCGGTCCCGGTTCTACCATCGCCTACGCTGCGATAGTCAACGAGATCAAGGTTCAGACGGCCTCACTGCTGCTGCAACGGGATGCTCTGCCTCCGGTGATTACGTCAGCATCGGTCGTCGGGCGCGAGCGGGCCGACCAGCTCTTTGAAGGGGCCTATCGCGAGCATGGCCGGCGAGTCGGTCGACTTTTGAGCGGAAAATAGAAAACCAACCAAAGGAGAAAAAGAATGAGAGACACCAAACTCCGCGGGACCGCGCTCGTGGCGATCCTGCTGATGGTGGCCGTCGCCTGCGGTGGCGGCGCCAGCGGCGATGGAGGAGATGACGAGGGTCCCTGGACGATCGGCGTCTCCAACACCCTGGTCGGCAACGGCTGGCGTGAGCAGATGATCTGCGCCATCAAGGCCGAAGCGAGTGCGAGCGGCGTCATCGATGAGGTGGTTGTGGTCAACCGCAACGGTGGACCTACCGAGCAGATAGCCGACCTCGAGAGCCTGATCAGTCAGGGAGTGGATGCAATCATCCTCAACCCGACTGACCGCGAAGCTCTCAACTCGGTCATCGAAGAAGCCATCGATCAAGGCATCGTCGTGGTGGCGGTTGACCAGGCGGTCACTGCCGAGGGCGCCTACGTCGTCACCAACGACCAGGTTGCTTATGGTCGCCTCGGTGCCGAGTGGCTGTTCGAGCAGATGGGTGGAACGGGCAACGTCGCCTACATGCGCGGCATCGACGGCGTGCCGGCTGACACCGACCGCGACACCGGTTTCCAGGAAGCCCTCGCGAACTTCCCGGACATCAACGTCGTATCGGAAGTGTTCACCGGCTGGGACCCCTCCACCGGCGCCTCGCAAGCCCTCGAGCTCATCACGACTCAGCAGATCGACGGGATCTGGACCTCGGGAATCGACTACACGGTCGTTGACCAGTTCGCAGCCGCCGACGTCCCCTATGTGCCGATCGTTGGAGCCGACAACAACGGGTTCATCGCTCAGCTCATCGAGCTCGAAGGCGATGGTTTAGTCGGCGCCGCAGTGACCAACCCACCGGCCATCGGTGGAGTCGGCGCGTCAGTGGCGATCTCGGCGTTGCAGGGCGAGAACCCTGATCAAGAGGTAATCCTCACGCCACAGGTGTTCGACAGCTCCGAGCAGGGCGATCTCGAAGGGCTCTACGACGCCGACCAGCAGGTCGGCTGGAGCACCTACGTCAATATCGACCCCTACACCAGCTACGAAGCGGCCGATGTTGCGACGTGCCAGGGCCCGGGCGAATGAACTAGAGAGGGAGGGGTCGGAGGGAAACCTCCGGCCTCTCTTTTGCTACTGACCCGATGACCGACGCGCTGCTCGAAACCAAAGCCGTCGCCAAGAGCTACGGCTCGGTGGTGGCGCTGCGATCGGTCGACTTGACAGTGCAGCCCGGCGAGATTCATGCGTTGCTCGGAGCCAACGGCGCCGGCAAAAGCACCCTGGTCAAGATTCTCTCGGGCGTCATAGCTCCCGACTCGGGCACCATCTCGGTCAATGGCCGGAGCGTCACAATGCGCCGTCCACCCGAAGCCCTCAAGGCAGGTTTGGCGACGGTTTACCAGGACCCGGCCCTCGTCCCGGACCTGACCATCGCCCAGAATCTGACCTTGACCGCGATCGACGAGGACGCGGTCCGCAGCCGCCTTACCGCGATGGGTCTCGGCCGTCTTGATTTCGACGCTCAGATTCGGGATTTGCCGTTAGAAGTTCTGCGTCTGCTCGACTTGGCCCGCGCTCTTGCCCACGATCCGCAACTGCTTTTGTTGGACGAGATCACTGCCGCCCTGCCGTCGGATCAGGCCGAGCACGTTTTCGGGATCATGCAGGAATGGAAGGAGAAGGGCCGGTCGGTTCTCTTCATCACTCATCGGCTGGCCGAGGTGCTTTCCCTGTGCGACCAGGCCACGATCCTGCGCGACGGGCGCACCGTCGCCCAAGTCGAACCCCGCCAGAGCGGCGAGCGCGGGTTGGTGACGCCGATGCTGGGCGAGGTCGCGGCAGAGCTGGAAGCGGCCACCTCGCGGGTCATCTCGCAGGAGGCGCCCATCAACCTCGCCACCGCCGACCTCTACTCCGGCGGCAAGGTCAATGGCATCTCGTTTGAGCTGCGCGCGGGCGAGATCCTCGGCATCGCCGCCCTCGAAGGCCAGGGACAGGACCGCCTCTTCGAGCTGCTGAGCGGCGACCGACGACCCGATCGGGGAGAGGTGATCGTCAACGGCTCGCCGCTCCGGGCTCGTTCCCCCTACGACGCGATTCGGCGCGGCGTAGTCCTCGTTCCGTCGGATCGGGTCCTGGCGCTCCTCCCCAAGCGATCAGTACGGGAGAACCTTGCAATCCCCCTCTACAACCGGGTGCAACGCTGGCTCGGCCTGGTCGGCGATGAGGACACCCGCACGAACAAAGCGATCGAACGTTTATCGATCGACACCAGGGCTCACCGCCAGGTCCGGCGCCTCTCCGGTGGCAACCAGCAAAAAGTGGTGATAGGTCGCTGGCTCGCCAACGGCTTCCGCACTTTGCTCTGTTTCGACCCCACCCGGGGAATCGATATCCATACCAAGCGCCAGATCTACGACCTTCTGAAAGAGGTCGCCGACACCGGCGCCTCGGTGTTGGTCTACACCAGCGAACTGCCCGAGATTCCCTTGCTTTGCGACCGCGTCCTCGTGATCTACAACGGCCGGATCGTCCACGAGCAGGATGCCGCGACCGCGACTGAAGAGGTGCTGCTCTCCGCGGCTCACGGGCTCGAGGAGTCGGCATGACCGCGGTTGTGCGTAGACGGGCCCTGAATTTGAGACGTCATGGCTGGTCGATCGGAGTTTGGCTGCTGCTCGCGATCCTGATCGGCT